>Ga0114129_10003693_pt1 | contig 21554 bp, 23 predicted proteins | sample RhiMetdeltSRZDD1_FD_80071 | JGI IMG/M metagenome (GOLD analysis project Ga0114129, IMG submission 80071) | Populus rhizosphere microbial communities from Tennessee, USA - Rhizosphere MetaG P. deltoides SRZDD1 (version 2) (version 2) | ecosystem: Host-associated > Plants > Roots > Rhizosphere >... | reverse complement strand
TCGGAACGAGGTGCTTGAACTTCGGCATGACCTCGCGCGCCAGCAGCTCCATCGAGTGGCGCCACGCCTTGGGATTGTCGACGTAGTCGAAGCAGAACAGCAGCAGCGTGCCGAAGCCGCCGACCTCTTCGTAGATCTCGTGCAGCCGCCTGCTCACCGTGGCCGGCGAGCCGACCAGCCAGTTGTGCTTCGCGCAGTACTCCGGCGTCACGTCGGAGTCGGGCACGTCGGGCTTGTGCTTGAGGAATTCGGTGAACTGGAAGAACGCGAGCAACGGCAGGAAGTACTCGCGCATCATCCGGCCCATCATGCCGCCGGCTGAGAGCCGCATCGCCTCCGCGTCGGTGTCGGCGACGAAGACCTCGCGCACCAGGCGCCAGTCCGCGCGCTTCGGCGTGCGCCCCGTGCGAGCGGCGCCGATCTCCACCGACTCCCAGTGGCTGCCGACGTACGTCGGGTTGAGGTTCAGGCTCATCGGCCAGAAGCCGCGTTCGCCCGCGAGCTTCAGCGTGTCGGAGCCCTTGCTGACGCCGGCCACGCCGATGGGCGGGTGCGGCTTCTGCAGCGGCGTGATGTGCGGCTTGAGCGTGCCGATCATGGTGCCGGTCTTGGTGACGTGCCAGTACTTGCCCTTGTGATCGAATTCCGGCTCGTCGCTCCAGAGCCGCAGCACGATGTCGAGCGCCTCGCGCGTCATCTCGCGGTGCTGGCCGGCGTTGCCATCGACGTTGAACATCGCCCAGTCGCTCGGCAAGCCGCTGGCCGCGACGCCGAAGTTCAGGCGCCCCTGCGCCATGTGGTCGAGCATCGCGACACGGTTCGCGAGCTCCGCCGGATGGTGATACGGCATGAGAAAGCCGCCGGGGCCGATGCGCATGCGCTGGGTCTGCAACAGGGCTTGCGCGACGAGGAGATCGGGCGACGGATGCGGCTCCCACGGCGCCGTGTGGTGCTCGCCGATCCACGCCTCGCTGAAACCGAGCTCGTCGGCCCAGCGCAGCTGCTGGAGATCCCACTGGTGGCCGTCGTAGAGGCTGCGCTCGGGTGGATGCGACGGCATCGTGAACAGCCCGTACTCCATGCGAGCCTCCTTCTAGCGTTGACGATCAGGCGAGCGGCCGCCGTCAGGCGTAAACGTCTTCGTCGACCTGGGCGGCGTCGGGGTACGGCGCGGCGAGCGCGTACTGCACGCCGTTGTCGATCTCCGCTTTGACGTCGGCCTGAATGCGCTCGAACGTTCCCTCGTCGACGAGGCCCTTGAGCCGCGTGACCAGCGTCTGCAGCGGATCGTGCTGGCTCATCCACTCGCGCTCTTCCTCGCGCGTGCGGTAGTCGCGGTTGACGTCGCCGACGTGATGACCGTAGTAGCGATACGTCTTGCACTCGACGAACGCCGGGCCCTCGCCGCGGCGCGCGCGCTCCACGAGTCTCTTCATCGTCGCATTGACGGCCTGCACGTCCTGACCGTCGACGGTCTCGGCATGAATACCGAACGCCTTGGCGCGCGCGAGGATCTCGCCGGCGACCGTCTCGCCGCATGGCGTGTACTCACCGTAGAGATTGTTCTCGCAGACGTAGACGACGGGCAGCTTCCAGAGCGCCGCCATGTTCATCGTTTCGTAGAGCAGGCCCTGTCCCAGCGCGCCATCGCCGAAGAAGCACACGGCGACCTGATCGCTGCCCCGCATCTTGGCCGAGAGCGCGGCGCCGGTTGCGATGCCGGCCGAGCCGCCGACGATCGCGTTGGCGCCGAGGTTGCCCGTCTCGGGATCGGCGATGTGCATCGAGCCGCCTTTGCCGCGGCAATAGCCCGACTCCTTGCCGAGCAGCTCGGCGAACATGCGGTTGACCGAGGCGCCCTTGGCCAGACAGTGGCCGTGCCCACGATGCGTGCTGGTGATGAAGTCGTCCCGCCGCAGCGCCTCGCACACACCGACGGCGACGCCCTCCTCGCCGATATAGAGATGGGCGAGCCCGGGCATCTTGGCGCTCTTGTAGAGCTCGTTCACCTGCTCCTCGAAGGCGCGGATCTTCGCCATCTGCCGATAGAGGTGCAGGTTCTGCTCGAGATCCAACCGCGGCTCGGTCACCTGGGTCGCCATCGCGTCCTCCTGGGCCTCCGAGGCTGCGTCAGGCGAGCCGCGGAGTCAAGGACGTGGGGCGATTACTTCTCGTTGCTTCGGGAGTACGAGGCGCCCTCGCCGACGTTGGCGCCGGTCTTCGTCCCCTGCGCCGGATCGGCCGGCGACGGGCGCGTATCGCCACCCGTCTGGGTCTTGGACGCGGTCGGCGCCGGGCCGCGGGAGGGCTGGCCCGTCGGCTCGCTCAGCTTTCCGAGCGTTTCGTCGTCGAGCCGGCCCGTCGCTTCGAGACCCTGCGCCTGTTGATAGGCCTTCAGCGCGGCGATCGTGCGCGGGCCGTTGACGCCGTCGATCGGACCGGGATCATGACCATTGGCTTTCAGCGCCTTCTGCGCTAGCTCGATGTCGGCCGGCGTTTGCGCCGGTGCACCAATAACGGTGAGGGCCAACACGACGGCGGCAGCAACGATGGCGATCCACGTCTTCATACCTCCCGGTATTAGCAAGGGCGGTGCCGACGACGACGACGCGGTACTATGGGCGCCGCGCACCGGACGTCGCCGGCATCAGACAAGGAGGACGCGATGCTGACCGCCGAAGACAATGCGCTCTTGACGCGCGTCGGCCCGGGCACGCTCGTGGGTGATCTCATGCGGCAGTACTGGATTCCCGTGGTCCAGTCGGCCGAAGTCCCCGCCGGCGGCCGCCCCAAGCGGGTCAAGATTCTCGGCGAAAGCCTCGTCGTCTTTCGCGATCCCGCCGGCCGCCCCGGGCTGGTGAGCGAGTCCTGCGCGCATCGGCGCGCGTCGCTCTACTTCGCGCGCAACGAGGAGCGCGGGCTGCGCTGCGTGTATCACGGCTGGCAGTACGCGCTCGACGGCACCTGCCTCGACCAGCCAAATGAGCGGCCCGAATCCAATTTCCAGGACAAGGTCGCCCTGCCTGCTTACCCGTGCGCCGATCACGGCGGCGTCATCTGGACGTACATGGGACCGGCCGGCTCGGCGCCCGGGCTGCCGGATCTCGAGTGGGCGCTCGTACCGGACGACCAGCGGTTCGTGACGAAGTTCTGGCAGGGCTGCAACTATCTGCAGGCGCTCGAGGGCGGCGTCGATCCCGCGCACATCTCGTTCCTGCACGGGATTCTCAACGCCCGGGACGAGGCGGCGCGGCGCGCTCTGGACGGCGCGGCGGCGGGATTCGGCTTCGCCTCGCAGCTCGAGCGCGCCCCGCACATCGAGGTCGCCGACACGCCGATTGGCCTGCTGCTCGGCGCGCGGCGCGAGGCGCCCGCGGGTCAGTACTACTGGCGCATCACGCAGTACCTTTTGCCATTCCACACGATGCCGCCGCCGGAAGTCGGAGACGATCCGCTCATGCATACGCACGTGTGGATCCCGATGGACGACGACCAGCTCGTCAATTGGTGCGTCTCATGGCATCCCACGCGCCCGATCACGCGCGAGGAGATCGCAGAGTTCCACGCGGGCTCGAGCATCCACGTCACCGAGTACGCGCCGGCGACCAGCGACGCGTACGGCGACATCCGTCCCGCCGCGAGCCGCGACAACGATTACCTCGCGGACTGGGAGGCGCAGCGGACGCGTAAGTTCTTCGGCGTGCCGGGCGTCGGCGCGCAGGACAAGGCGATCACCGAGAGCCAGGGCGTGTTCGACCGTTCGCTCGAGCGCCTGGGCCGCGCCGATCTCGGCATCATCCGCGTCCGCACGTGTCTGCTCGACGCCGCGCGCGGGCTGCGCGAGCAGCGGATCACGCCGCCGGGCCGCGATCCCGCCAGCTATCGCGTCCGCCCGGCCGCGGTGCTGCTCTCTAAAGATAGGCCGTGGGTCGAAGGTGCCGGCGAGCGGCTGCTGGTGACGACGCCGCGTCCTGATCAGCCGCGCCCACTCTAGTCCGCGCCTGAGTCCGCGCCTGTATCATTCGCGCACAGTAGCGAGCGGACGGCCGACTCGGTACGCTACGCGATGACATGACCCAGACGATGGAACCGCGCGTGCGGAGATGGTCGCGTGTCGAATACGAGCGGCTCATCGAACTGGGCGTTTTTCAGTCCGGTGAGCGACTCGAGCTCCTCGACGGCGCGCTCGTCGTTCGCCAACCGCAAGGCAGTCGGCACGCCGCGGCGATTCGCAAGGTGCTGGCCGCACTTCGCGCCGTCCTCGGCGATGCGTGGCAACTCGACTCCCAGCTTCCTCTCGCGGTCGACGACGCCTCAGTACCCGAGCCTGACGTCGCGGTGGTTCCGCATGACGCCGATGCCTATCGCGACGCGCACCCATCCCGCGCTGTGCTGGTGGTCGAAATCGCGGAGACGTCGTACCGAGTCGACCGGGACTACAAGCTCAGCCTCTACGCGCGTGCCGGCGTTCCCGAATGCTGGCTGCTGAATCTCGTCGACGAGACGGTCGAGATCCACCGTGAGCCAGAGACATCACCCGCCGCACGCTATGGCTGGCGATATGCGCGCGTCGAGACGTTACGGGCGCCAGATACGGTGCGGCCGCTGATCGCGCCGGCGACACCGGTTCGCGTTGCCGATCTGTTGCCGTGAGCGGCTCGACGGTTAGACAGGCAGCTTGTCGCCGTCGGCCGGCGCCGCGACTTCGAACGCGTTGACGACGCCAGAGAGCATCGCAAAGTAGTTCGCGGCGGCCGTCAGCTCGACGAGCCACTGCGCGCCGTGACGGCTCTGCAGCGCCTCGAACGTCTTGCCGTCGATGCGATTGGTGCGCATGAGCTGGCGGACGTACGTGACGACGTCACGCTCGTCCGGGCCGAGCGCCCCCGCATCACCCTTCGCGCGCAGAAGATCGATGACGTCCTCGCCCACGCCGTTTGCGCGGGCGGCCCGCACCTGCGCGGCCCACACGTAGGCCGCCTCACGCTCGCGAACAGCCGTGAGGATGGCGATCGAGCGCAGCTTCGGCGCCACGACGCTCTCGTCGCGGAAGAACGTGACGAGGCCAAGCACGCGGTCGGCAAGCTTCGGACTGTGCAGCAGCATGCTGAACGGCCCGCGCACGTTGCCGAAGATCTTCTCCACCTTGTCGACGACGGCGTGGTGCTCAGCGGGAACGTCGGACTTGCCGGTGATCGGCGCGATGCGCGGCATGGTGGCGGTCTCCCCTTCTTCTCGGAGTCGACGAATCTGCTAGAGTCTCGACCACGGGAGACTACACCATGCCGAAGGCCCTCGACGGAATTCGCGTGCTCGACCTGACCCAGTACGAAGCCGGTCCCTCCTGCACGCAGATGCTCGCGTGGCTGGGCGCGGAGGTCATCAAGATCGAGGCGCCCGGCGGCGAGCCGGGGCGCACCGCGCTGTCCGACAAGCGCGGCGAGGACGCGTGGTTCTTCCTGCTCCTGAACTCGAACAAGAAAGGCGTCACGCTCAACCTCAAGACGCCGCGCGGCCGGACCATGTTCGAGGAGCTCGTGAAGACCGCCGACGTCGTCGTCGAGAACATGGGTCCGGGCGCGATGGATCGGCTGGGGCTTGGCTATGAGGCTCTGCGCCGCCTCAATCCACGCATCATCGCCGCATCCGTGAAGGGCTTCGGGAGCACGGGACCGTACGCGGACTACAAGTCGTTCGAGTGGATCGCGCAGGCGATGGCGGGCGCGATGAGCATGACCGGCTCGCCCGACGGGCCGCCGACAAAGGCGATCGGCGGACTCGCCGACACCGGCGCGGGCCTGCACACGGCCATCGGCATCCTGGCCGCGATCATCCAGCGGCAGACGACGGGTATCGGGCAGCAGGTCGAAGTCGCGCAGCAGGAGGCGGTCGTCAACCTGCTCCGCATTCACCTGCGCGAGAGCTACGTGACCGGCAAGCCGGCCGCGCGTCAAGGGAATCGCTCCGCGGCGGCCGCGCCGTCGAACATCTACCGTTGCCGTCCGGGCGGCGCCAACGACTACGTGTTCATCCACTGCGCCACCGTGGAGATGTGGAAGTCGCTCGTGACGATCTGCGGCCGGCCCGAGCTGGCCGACGATCCGCGCTATGCCGATCGCCGCGACCGCGTGCAGTTCATGGACGACATCGACGCGATGATCGAGGCGTGGACCGAGAAGCACACGAAGCACGAGGCGCTGGAGATCCTGGCCGGCGCCGGCATTCCGTGCGGCGCGGTGCTCGACTCCAACGAGGTGCTGGCCGACCCGCACATGAAGTCGCGCGGGATGATCACCGAGCTCGAGCATCCGCGGCGCGGCAAGTATCCGATGCCGGCGAACCCCGTGCGCTTGTCGGCCTCGCCGACGGACGTCGTGCGCGCGCCGCTGCTCGGCGAGCACAACGCCGACGTCTACGGCCGCGTGCTCGGCTACAACGACACAGAGCTGGAGATGCTGCGGCGCGACGGAGTTATTTGAAGGAGGCGGCGATGGCGCGGGTCACCGGACTGGGCCACGTCGGCATTTACGTGCGCGATCTCGAGCGCATGGTCGCGTTCTATCGCGATGTCATGGGCATGCGCATCACCAAACAGAACTGGCGCGCGGGCGCCGTCTTCCTCAGTGCGGACCCGGAGGCCGTCGATCACGAGATCGCGCTGATGCGCGGCCGGCCATCGGCCGAGGACCCGCACCTGATCCAGCAGATCTCGATGCGCGTCGAGACGCTCGATGATCTGCGGGCGTTCCACCGCCGCCTCATCGCCGAGGGCTATCGGATCGAGCGCGTCGTCAACCACGCCAGCGCGATCGGCTGCTACTTCTTCGATCCCGAGGGCAATCGCACGGAAGTCTTCTGGGTGACGGGCCGGCGCTGCTGGGTGCCCACCGCGAACCCGATCGACATCCATCAGCCGGACGCCGCGGTGCTAGCCGAAGTCGATCGCATCTGGGAGCAGCTGCGCCACGTGCCGGTCGGCGGACGTCTCTCCGAGGAGACCGCGACGCTGTGACTCGAGGGGCGCCACGGCTTCGCCGGGGCGTCCCGAGCGTGTGGGGGGTTTGGGGGGCCCTTCGAGGCCCCCATGTCATCAGATCCCGAGAAGCCTCTCGAGGTTCTTCGAGAGGATGGCCTCCTTCTCCTCCTGCGTCAGGCTCTTCATGCCGAGGATCCACGCCACCGGCCAGTCGAGCGCCATGTCGTATGGCCAGTCCGTGCCGAACACGACGCGATCGACGCCGACGGTGTCGATGAGAAAGCGCAGCGCCGGCTCGGTGTAGACGATGCAGTCGTAATAGAACTTCTTGAGATAGGCGCTCGGCGGCTGCGCGATGTGCTCGCGCGCCTCGGAGCGCACCTGCCAGCCGTGATCCATCCGGCCGATGCCGTAGCAGGTGTACCCGCCGCCGTGCCCGAGCACGATCTTGAGATCCGGGTGCGCGTCCATGACGCCGCCGTGGACGAGCGTGGCGAACGTCACCGCGCGGTCGACGAGATTGCCGATCGTGTTCGGCAGGTGATAGCGATTCGCCCGCTGGGTGACGAGCGTCTCGCCGCCCTGGTGAAAGAAGACGACGGCGCCCATCTGCTCCGCCGCGCGCCAGAACGGCCGGAACTCCGCCGTTTCGAGCGTGCGACCGTTGACGTGGTCGTTGATCTCCACGCCCTTGAGACCGAGCTGGATCATGCAGCGCTCGAGCTCGCCCGTCGCGGTCTTCACGTCCTGCATCGGCACCGTGCCGAGCCCCGCGAAGCGCTTGGGCCACGTGCGCGCCATGTCGCTGATTTCGTCATTCGTCTCGCGCGACGTCGCGCGCGCCGTCCCGGCATCGAGGTGGTAGTTGTAAAACCCGACGTAGGGCGAGACGACGTGCACGTCCACGCCGAGCGAGTCCATGTCGGCCAGTCGCTCCTCCGGCGTCCAGCGCGCGCGCGGCGGCAGACCCTGCCGCCGATCGCCGACGATCGCGTGCTCCCGGCCGCGGGCGTCTCGCTCGCGCCGGATCGAGTGCCAGTTGCCGCCGTTTTCGGTCGCCCGCCAGAAGCACTGCGGCGTCACGTGCGCGTGGATGTCGATGCTCCGCATGGATGTCCTTTCTATGCTGGACCGAAGAGGCCGATGTAGACGCCGCAGGCGCTCGCCGGCTCCACCAGCATGGCCTGCTCACCGGTGTTGCGGATGCCGCGCGCGGGCGGCGGCATGCCGTGATCCGCCATCCATTTCGCCGCGGCGTCCATGCTGCGCGTGGGGTAGAGCACCTGAAACGGTCCGGGGCCGCGCCGGGCCAGGGCTTCGGCGGCGGGCCCGGGCTCGGCGGGCTGTGCGACCGTGAGTCCCGTCGGCCCCAGATCGAACACCGCCATGTCCGCCTTGATGACGTTGCCGCGCTGCACCCGCGGCATCGCGACGCCGAGCACGCGACTGTAGAGCTCCGCCGCCTTGGCGACGTCGGGCACCGCGATGTACACGCGCTCCGTGCGCAGCGCGCCGTTGGGATGCTCGCCCGTGTGGCCGCTTCGTCGCTCGGCCAGCGGCGTCACGTGCTCGATGAAGAAGATTGGCAGCGGATTGCCCGCGCCGAGCCGCGCCGAGCGCCAGCGCAGCTCTCGCCCGTCGGGTGTGCGTCGGCCGCCATCGGTGACATCGCTGACATCCACGCCGCGCCGCCGCATAGCGGCAACATCAGCCGCGAGATCGTCGCTCTGCACCGCGACATAGCGCAGTCCCGGGCCGCGCGCGAGAAAGTCCATCAGCCCCGAGCCCGCCTCGCGCTCCGCGCCCTGCCGCACGGCAAGCAGCTCCAGGTAATCGTCGCGGAAGAACGCGATCGCGTTCTCGGTGCCGGCACCAGGATGAACGCCGCCCGGATTGACCGTGAACCCGATCCGCCGGTAGGCATCGATGCCCTGCTGCAGATCGCGCACGCAGATCATGACGTGATCGATGCGGGTCAGCACGATGAGGCCCCCCTTCTGTCGGCACCGGCCGTCTCGCACTCGGCGAGACGTGCCGTGAGAAACGCGCGCTCGCGCCCGTTGTCGACGAGCTTCAGCGCGGCGCGATACTCGGCAGCCGCCTCGCCCGTGCGTCCGAGCCGGCGCAAGAAATCTGCCCGTGCCGCGGGCAGTAGATGATAAGCGCGGAGCGGCGCGGCGTCGATGCGGTCGAGCGCCGCCAGTCCCGCTGCGGGTCCTTCCGCCATACCGATGGCCGCCGCGCGGTTGAGCTCCACCACGGGCGACGGCGCGAGCTGAGCAAGCGTCGCGTAGAGGGCCACGATCCGCGGCCAGTCGGTCGACGCCCACGACGCCGCCCGCGCGTGACACGCGGCGATGGCGGCCTGCAGCTGATAGGGCCCGGCGCGCTCGATGGGGCCCGCGCGCTCGAGCCACGCCAGACCGTGCGCGATGCGCACGTCATCCCAGCGCCCGCGGTCCTGGGCGGCCAGCAGCACGAGGTCACCGCGGGCGTCGGTGCGCGCCGCGGCGCGCGAGGCCTGCAGCTCCATGAGCGCGAGCAGTCCACGCACCTCGGACTCGGCCGGCATCAGCTCGGCGAGCATGCCGCCCAGACGTATTGCTTCGGTGCACAGATCTTCGCGCAGCAGCGTGTCGCCCGTGTGCGCGGTGTAGCCCTCGTTGAAGATCAGGTAGACGACGGCGAGCACGGCGGGCAGACGCGCGGCCAGCTCCTCGCCTTCGGGGACTTCGTAGACGAAACCGCGCTCGCGGATCGTCCGCTTGGCACGGACGAGCCGCTGCGCGATCGTCGCCTCGGGTACGAGGAACGCGCGCGCAATCTCGACGGTCGAGAGGCCGCCGACCAGCCGCAGCGTGAGCGCCACGCGGCTGTCGGGCGCCAGCGCCGGGTGGCAGCACGTGAAGATCAGACGCAGACGATCATCGGGGATCGATTCGGGATCGACCACGTCCGGCCTCTCATCGCCCGCGCGCAGCCCGGTCTCGTAGGCCAGCGCCTCGGCGCGCGCGTCGGCGCGGCGCACACGGCGCACCCGATCGATCGCGCGGCGGCGCGCCGCCGTGAGCAGCCAGGCGCCCGGCCGGTCGGGAACGCCCGACACCGGCCAGTGCGCGAGCGCCTGTGCAAACGCCTCCTGGACGACGTCTTCCGCGGCGTCCACGTCGCGGACGATGCGCAGCGCGCAGGCCACGACGCGCGCGTACTCGCCGCGGAAGACGTCGGCGATCGAGTCGTGCACGGTCACGGGAGGAGATCGTACTCGCCTCCCGTCCCGGGTGCGCGGTGTCGGGTGCGCTACATCTGCCAGATGGGGCGCACGTCCACGAAGCCGCCCTCGCTGATCGGCACCTTCTTCGCCCACTCGAGCGCCTCGTCCTTGGACGCGCATTCGAGCAGGTAGAAGCCGCCCAGGGCCTCTTTGGTCTCGGCGAACGGGCCGTCGGTGATCTGATGCTGGCCGCCCTTGACCCTCACGCGGCTGGCCTGGTCCTCCGGGCGCAAGCGCTCGGACACGACGCTCTTGCCGGCCTTGCGGACCTCGTCGCTGAACCGCATGAACGCCTGAACCATCTTCTGGCCGTCCGCCGGCGACGGCGCGGGAGCGTTCTTGTCGGTGCCTCCGATGAGCAGTAGGTAGCGCATGCTGCCTCCTCACACTAGGATGTCACTGGCCTCTACCCATTACGACGCCGATGGACCGCTCGAATCGACAGCCGGTGAGGGCGCGTTCGACATTCGCCGCCCTGGCCGACCGAAACTATCGCCTCTACTGGCTCGGCCTGGTCTGCTACGTGCTCGGCCACCGCGCCGAGTACGTCACCTTCGCCTGGATGGTCTGGGAAGTCAGCCGCGATCCTCTCTATCTCGGCTATCTCGGCCTTGCCCAGGGCGTGCCCCTCGTCGTCTTCCAGCTCTTCGGCGGTGTCCTGGCGGACCGCGTCAATCGTCTGCGCCTGCTGATCGGCACGCAGATGCTGACGGCGGCGACGTTGGTGATCGCGCTCACGCTGAGCTTCGCGGGACTCGTGCGTGTCGAATACCTGCTCGCCCTCGCCGCGCTGAGCAGCATCTTCCGCGCGTTCGACGAGCCGACGCGCCTGTCGCTCATCCCGCAGCTGGTCGCGCGCGATCGGCTGCCAACGCGATCGCGCTTGGCTCGATTCCCTGGCAGGCCAGTCGCATGATCGGCCCGTCGGTCACCGGCTTCGCGCTCGCGGCCGCCGCGTCCGTCGGCGCGCTCATGCTCTACAGCCGCCTGCGCGTCAGCGCCGATCCCTCGCAGAGCACGCACGGTCGGCTCGTCCGCCAGCTTTTCGAAGGTCTCAGCTTCGTCGCCCACGACTTCGTCTTCGCCGCGCTGATCGGCCTGGCGCTGTTCAACGCGGTCTTCGGACTCTCGTACGTCACGCTGCTGCCGATCTTCGCCGACGTGTACTTCAATACGGGCTCCACCGGCTTCGGGCTGCTCAACGCCGCGCACGGCATCGGCGCCTTCGTGGGCACGCTCACCGTCGCGAGCACCGCGCACCTCATCGCGCGGCCCGGGACGACGCTGCTCCTGACCGCGGTCGGCATGGGCCTGGCGCTGATCGTCTTCGCGACGTCACCGAGCATGGCGATGGCACTCGCGCTGCTCGTGCTCGTGGGCTTCACGAACACGTTCTATCTGACCCAGGTGAGCACGTTCATCCAGTCCAATGTGCCGGACAGGCTGCGCGGCCGCGTGCTCAGTATCTACGCGCTCTGCTGGAACCTGCTGCCGCTTGGCGGGCTCATCGGCGGCGTGCTGGCCGCGACGGTCCACGCGCGGTTCGCGGTGGCGTTCGGCGGAGCGATGGTCGCACTCAACGCGCTGCTGCTGCTCACGTCGCGGCGCCTGCGTGCGCTTGGCTAAACGCGCGGCGCGCCCGGCACAATCGCCAGGTGAATTGGGTTGGCGCCGGGGACGTGGCCGGCGAGCATGTGGATCGCGTGCTCCGCCTGCTCGAGCGGCAGCGACAGCGTGTGCAGCTTCTCGAACGGATAGCGCCCGGACTCGATGATGTCGATCGCGCGAAACGTCTCGTCGACCGGCATGCTGAGGACGCCGCGGATCGTCAGCTCCTTGTAGATCACCTCGTCGACGGCGACGTCCTGCGCCGGGCGCATCCCCTTCAGCCCCGCGACGACGATGCGGCCCTTGCGCACCGCGATCGCCACCGCGTGGTTGAGCGACTGCGGCGCGTACGGCGTCGTGTCGACGACCACCTCGGCGCCGCCGCCGGTCGCGTCGCGCACGCTCGTCACGACGTCGTTCTTCTCGACGTCGATCGCCGCGTCGGCGCCGAGCTCGCGTGCCAGCGCCAGCTTCGCAGCGTCGCGGCCGAGCCCCGTGATGACGACCTGCCGCGCGCCGGCGGCGCGCGCGGCGATCACACAGCAGAGCCCGCGCTGCCCGGCACCGAGAATCACCACGCGGTCGCGCGGCCCGGTGCCGGGAATCGACGCCGCCCACGACAGGCCCGCCGCCAGCGGATTGAACATCACCGCGACGCCGGCGGGCAGCGAGGCGCTCATCATCTTGACCACCGAGTACGGCGCCAGGTACATGCGCTCCGCGTAGCCGCCCCAGAGGTGCGGCGGCTTGCCGACGTCGGTGTAGCCGTAGGTCCCCCCGCGCTTGGGGCACGCGCGCGGCTCCCAGCGCCGGCAAGCCTCGCACTGCCCGCAGCCGTAGCCCGAGCGCACGGCCACGCGGTCGCCCTCGCGCACGCCCCAGCGTGCCGCCGCGTTGCGACCAATCTCTTCGATGACGCCGAGCGGCTCGTGGCCGGGGATGACCGGATACGGGGTGTAGTCCTCGGTCTGCGGCTGCGCGCCTTCGTACTGTTCGTAGTCGCTGCCGCAGATGCCGCACGCCTCCAGGCGCAGCAGCCCGTCGTCCGGCCCGACCGCCGGGCGCGGGAACTCACGCATCTCGAGCGTGCGCGGCTTCGTGAGCACGACGGCCCGGACGGTGTCAGCGCCCGCCATCGCCCTTCACCTCCATGAGCGCGCTGAGGCCGCGATGGAACGTCGGCGCGCCGCCCGGGATCAGGCACGTCTCGAGCACCTCGAAGATCTCCTCCCGCGTGGCGCCGAAGCGAATCGCGCGCTCCATGTGGGCGACCAGACCGGCGCGCTCACCGCCGCGAAACGCGAGCAGCGCGATCGCGACGAACTCGCGCACCTTCGCCGAGACGTGCTTGCCCTCGCCGAGCCCGAGCTCGTAGATGCGGTTGTACGTCTCGACGAACTCGGGATCCTGCCGCGCCGCGTATTCCCACTCCGGATAGATGTAGCCGCGCGCCGCCTTCATCTTCGCGATCAGCGCGTCCGCGCGCGCTCCCCCGCTCTGCTCCGCCATCGCTACCTCCGTTTGAGTTTCGGGACGAGCCGGGACGCCGCCTCCTCCACCTGCGCCAGCTGATCACCGCCCGCGAAGCGCAGGGCGATGTGGCGCGCCCCGGCGTCGATCCAGCGCTGAATCCACTCGACCGCGCCTTCCATCGGTCCCGCGTAGCCCGCCTGGCGCGCCTTGATGACTTTCGCCGGCGCCGCGTAATACGTCTCGAGAAACTGGTCCATGCGCGCCTCGGCCTTCGCCGGGTCGGCGTCGATCGCGAGCGTGAGATACGCGGCGCCGAACACATCGTCCGGGCGGCGCCCGGCCGTCTTGGCGGCTGCCTGAACGCGCGGGAAGTTCTCGGCGAAGAACTCCACGCTCGGCCCGGTCGGAAACCACGCGTCGAAGCGCGCCGCCTCGCGCAGCGCGGTGGGGCCGCTGCCGCCAATCCAGATCGGCGGGCCGCCGGCGCGCGGGGGCTTCGGCTCCATGGTCACGTCGTCCAGCGTGAAGTGCTTGCCCGAAAACGAGACGCGATCGCGGCTCCACAGCGCACGGCAGATCGCGAGCGTCTCCAGAAACCTCCCGACGCGCTTGTCCCACGGCACGCCGGTCGCCGCGAATTCGCGGCGTATGGCCGGCGTGTCGGCGGCGATGCCGACGCCGAGGATCACACGGCCCTCGGCGATGCGGTCGAGCGTGCCGACCACGTGCGCGAGCACCACGGGATTGCGCAGCGCGGGCAACAGCACGCCGGTGCCGAGTCGCACGCGGCGCGTGCGCGCGGCGATCGCCGCCATGAGCGTCAGCGGCTCGTGCCGCGGCCGCGCCGTGATCGAGTCGCCGATCCAGACGGAGTCGAAGCCGGAGGACTCGGCCCGCTCGGCCATGGTCAACAGCGGCGCGGTCTGCGGCCGGCCGGACATCACAACCTCGCGGGTGGGGATCAGGACGCCGAATTCGACGCTCATGTGCGTTCGCTCCTCAGACAACGCGCGCCAAGCTCAAAACTGCACGGGCGTGGGCGGCATCTTGCCGCTGGCATAGAGCTCGGGCAGCTCCGGTGACGCATTTTCCCAGACGAGCAGCATCGAGCGCTTGGGCGAGAAGCCGCGGTGCCGAATGTCGGCGGGCATGGCCGCGACGTCGCCCGCCTTCATCGTCACGCGCGCTCGCACGGCGCCCGTGTCACGGTCCTCGACCTCCCACTGGATCTCGTCGCTGAGCTGCACGAACCACTCCACGCGATCGTTGCCGTGGATGACCGGCAAGATGTACTCCTCGGTGGTCGGGCAGTAGAGACTCGCCTTGCAGACCGACACGATCGACGGATTCCACGTCACGTCGGATCGTGAGAGGTAGGCGAAGAGATTGAACGAGACCACCTCGTCCTCGAAGCCCGCCTCGGCGTGGACCTCCGGCTTGTCCTGCGGCACATCGCGGAAGTGGCGATTGATTGGAAAGCCGTTCTCGTCGGTGCGCAGCGGCTCGTCGCCGGGCGCGCCGATCATCCGCTTGGCGGTGACCCGATGGCGCGTGATCGCTTCCTTGTTGCTTCCGTGCTTGGGGCCGAACGCGCTCCCCGTTTCCTGCGGGCTCGCAAACGGGTCGAACCCCGCGTTGGTCCAGTCGTCGAGGATCGCTTCGAACACCCGCTGGATGAGCGGGGTCGTGAACCGTTCGCTGTGATCGAGCTTGGCCTTGCGGTAGTGGTCGTTGAAGCGGCCAGCGAAGAGATCCACGGAGCCGTAGTGGTTCACGGTTCCGACGACGGCGTCGAAGTTCACGATGCCGTAGAAGAACCCCCACGCGATGTCGCGCTGCAGCGCGCGCAGGAACGCGTCGACCGGCAGCATATGGTGGCCCTTGGGCCACGTGACGTGGGCAAAGTACTCGTCTCGCTCGAAGCGGAAACTGCCGAGCGTGAAGCTGCGGTAGCCGTGCTGGTTGGGCTCGATCGAGCCGACCTCGGGGACGGTGTCGCTGGCGTTGCTCATCGCGCATTCCTCCGTGGCGCCGTCTGGCAGATGTCGGCCCATCGCTCGACGGTGTCCGCGCCGGCCATCGTCTGTAGCAGGACTACGCCCGGGCGCGCGGCGTGAAACTGATACGCGGCGCCGACGGGCAGCAGCGTCATGTGGCCGCGCCGCGCGCGGACCACACCCATCTTCCGGCCGCCCGGCGTCCCGGCGAGCGCGACAGATCCCCGGGTGCCGGGCGGCACGACACCCGGATTGTCGAGCTTCAGGAGGCGGATCTCGACCTCACCGTCCATGACGAGCGCGAACTCGTCGTGTCCTGGCGCGCGCCACGCCGAGGTGCCGTCGGCACGGATCGCCTCGATCACGTAGTCGATGTTCTTGCCGACGGCGACCTTCTCGTATGGCTTGGCCCTCGACGCCACCTCGAAGAGGTTAGAAAACACGTAATTGCGAGCGTCGTCGTTGACGATCTCGACGCCGCCTTTTTCATAATGGGTGAGCGAGCCGAAGCGCGTCGTGTACGCCTGCGTCATCTGCGTCTCCTTACGGCTTGAAGTCCAAGATGTAGAGGCCGCCGATGATGCGATCGACGGTGTAGAGGATCTGCCGCTCGTCGATCAGGACGTCGTTGAGCTGAATCGCCTTCGTCGGCGATTTGCGCGGGCCGGGCGGGACGAACGCCGCGATCTCCTTCGGCTGAAACGGGTCGCGCACGTCGAACGCGCGCACGCCGCCGTTGAAGAACGTGCCGACGACGACGTCTTCGGAGATCCACCCGCCCGGGCGGTTCTCGTGCAGGTTGTGCGCGCCGAACCGTCCGCCGCGGCCGGCGAACTTCTTCACGGGGGGCAGCGGGCACGTGCTGATCGGCACCAGCTTGTCCTCGCGACGCGCGTCGACGAGCCAGACGAGCTTGGGCCAGTCCTGCGCCGCCTGCCGCACCGACTCGTCGCTGACGACCAGCAGGTTCTTCTCGAAGAACGGCACGACGGTGTGACAGAACCCGGGAAACGGCGGGTGATAGTCCCAGCGCCCGAGCAGCTTGGGTTTCGCCTTGTCCGTGATGTCGAGCACCACCGCGCCGCCGTCGATGTAGCCGACGTACGCGCGGTCGGGGCGTTTGGGATAGACGTTGGTGTTGTGGGCGCGGTAGCCGGTATCGATCGTCGGATGGCGCGGCAGCGCGGGCTCAGTGTCGCCCTCGCGTGTGCCGGGCAGCCACCAGCGTCCGACCTCGCGCGGGCGCGAGGGCTGGCGGACGTCGACGATCCGGTAGCACTGGTCGTCCTTCGGATTGCGCGGCGTGAAGTCGGCGGCGCCGGACGCCATATGCACGTACTCGCCGTCGACCCACCAGAGATGATGCACGCCGCGCGAGGCGGGGCCGGAGGCATCGAACAGCGTCACCGACTTCGGCTTGGCCGGATCGCCGACGTCGAAGATCTCGAAACCGGCCGGCTTGGCGCCGGCCTCACGCGTCTGGTAGGCGACGACGAGCAGGTCGCCGACCAGGTCGAGCGAATTGCTCCGCATCTTCTCGTGCGGCAGTGCCGTCTGCACGACGACGCTCGGCTTCTTCGGATTCGTGACGTCGACCGCCGTCACGTTCTTCGGCGCGGACTCGTGCGCCAGCCACAGGACGCGCCGCTTGTCGCGCGTGATCTGGATGGCCATGCCCTCTCCGACGTTGCCGAAGCCGTCGAGCGGGTGATGAGCGAGCAGGCGCATCTTGGCGGCCATCACGCACGTCCCTTCTCGACCGTCGCGCGCTCGACGGCCAGGAGCTTCTCGATGCCGATGACGTCGAGGACCTCATGCTCCACCGCCGACCAGTCGCTCTTCGGCGCCGTCGCCCCGAAGTCCGTGGCGAGCTCCGCGTAGATCTTCTTCCACGCGGCATAGCCGGCCCACAGCGGCGTGGACGGATCGGCGACGATCTTATAGCCGAGCGCCCAGAGATCTTTAAGACCCATGCCGAGGTCGGCGAGACCGCCGCGTCCCGTGAGGTACATGAGCGGGCCGCCGAGCCGCTCGGCGATGAGCCGCAGCTGCTCGGGCGTGCGCGCCATCGAGAGCAGCACGACGTCGGCGCCGGCCTTGCGATAGGCCTCGCCGCGGCGCAGGGCGTCGTCCATGGTGCTCGCGCGCACCGCGTTGGTGCGGCCGATGATCAGGAACTCGGGATCGCGGCGCGCCGCCACCGCCTCCTTCACCTTGGCGGCCATCAGCTCCAGCGGAATCATGTGCTCGATGCCGACGTGATGGTGCGCGCGCTTCGGGACCAGCTGGTCCTCGATCTCGATGGCCGCGAAGCCCGCGGCCTCGGCCATGCCGATCGTGCGGTGCATGTGCATCGGATCGCCGTAGCCGCACGCGCCGTCGAGAATCAGCGGCAGAGCGGAGACAGCGCGGATGTCGAGCGCCGCCTGGCACATCTCGCTGACGTTCAGGTTGGCCTCGAGGACGACTTTCAGGTAGCCGGTGGCGCCGCCGCCGAGATAGCCCGCCGAGAACCCGGCCGCCTCGACCATCTTCGCCATCAGCGGATTCAGCACGAGCGGCGCGGTGACCGGCAGCGGTCCCTGCATGAGCGTTCTCAGCGACATCGCGGGCCTCCTCTGCTCGCTGCGCATGATGGACTCGCCGCGCAGCACGATCTACTCGCTGCCCGGCACGACACCGCGCGGCAGCCGCTCGACGTGCGCGCAGATCTCACCGGGGCGCGTCAGCCAGATGCGGTCGCGCTGGCGCAGGATGTGCTCGAGCGCGCGACGCAGCGCCGGCAGGCGATATGGACGGCCGACGACGAACGGGTGCAACGAGATCGGACACACGAGCGGCTGGCGCTCGGACTGGCGCAGCAGCTCGTCGAATTGGTCCGTGATCATGTCGGCGAACTCCCGCGCGGAGTGCTTGTACCAGACGATGCCGCGCGTGTCGTTCACCTCGATTGGGTACGGCATCGCCAGCAGCCGGCCGTGGCGCGTGCGCAGCCATACCGGCTGGTCGTCCATCGTCCAGTCCATCGTGTAGCGATAGCCCGCCTCCTGCAGCAGCTCGAGCGTGACCGGCGAGTTCGACAGCCACGGGCTCATCCAGCCAATCGGGCGGCGCCCCTCGTTTTTCTCGATCGTCGTCGTGACGCGCGCGATCATCGCGCGCTCTTGCTCCTCGCTCATGTGCTCCTGGCCCTCGGAGTTCGTCGCGCCGTGGCCGACGATCTCGTCGCCGCGCTTGCGCAGGCGCTCGGGGATGTCGGGCGCGGCTTCGTAGACTTCGACGTTCATCTGCGCCTCGATCGGAAGCGCGAGCTCGTCGAAGAGATCGAAGAGCCGCCACACGCCGACGCGGTTGCCGTAATCGCGCCAGGAAAAGACGCTGGCGCTCATGGCCTGATCGGGCGGGGCGATGGCCACACCTTTGCCAATCCCGTAGCCGAACGCCTCGATGTTGACAGCGACGTAGACGGCGAGCCGCGCGCCGTTGGGCCACGTATAGTCCGGGCGCGTCGTGATGTTGGAGTACGTGTAACGTCCGTGCGTGGGTAGTGTCATGGTCGTCTCCTACGGGCGGCGCGGCTTGAGGCGAATCTCCTCGTATGGATACGCGAAGGCGTGGCCGGCGATCAGCCCGAGCGCGGACTGCTCGATGCGCGGCCCGACGCCGGCGAGGAACGCCGGCTCGAGGATCGGCGCGAACATGACCCGCTCGTGCATGAGCTGCTGGACCCGATGCAGCATCGCCTCCCGCCGCTTGGCGTCCATCTCGGCCGCCTGGTCACGGAACAGCGCGTCGATGTCGGGGTAGCCGCCGTACGCCCGAATGCCAGTGCTGACGACGAAGGCTTCGATGCGCGTCGATGCATTGCCAGCCGCGGCGCTTCCCTGCCGCACGATGTGCTTGAACGATTTCTCCTGATCGGCCTTGTAGAACGCCGCGCGCTCCAGCGGCCGGAGCCGGGCGCGGATGCCGACCGCGCGCAGGTCGTTGATGACCGCCTCGCCGGTGGCGGCGTAGACGGCGTCAGTCGTGAGGTCGCCGGCGTCGAAGCCGCGCGGGTATCCGGCCTCGGTCAGAAGCTGCTTCGCGCGCGCCGGATCGTGCGGGTACGCAGGCGCCGCCCAGAAGAACTGGAAGTCGCGCGGGATGATGCTCGACGCCGGGCGCGCGAAGCCGAGGTACTCGGAGTCGTTGAGCGTTTTGCGATCGATGGCGAGATTGGCGGCCAGGCGCACGCGCCGATCGGCCCACGGCGACTTCGCCTCGAACTGGTCGGTGAAGACCAGCCACTCGGTGAACGTCGGGATCGTCGCCTTGAGCGTCAGTCCCGGCGTGCGGCGGATTTCCTCGGCGAGCGGGCCGCGGACCTGATATGCGTAGTCGGCTTCGCCGCGCTTGAGCATGGCCAGGCGCGTGGTGTCGTCGGGCACCGAGCGGAAGATGAGCCGCTTGACCGTCGGGGGTTTGCGCCAGTAGTGCTCGTTGGCCTCCAGCACGAGCTCGATGCCGGGATTGAACGACACGAAGCGGTACGGGCCAGCACCGATCGGCGCGCGCTTGAAGCCATCGTCACCGACCTTCTCGACGTACTTCTTCGGCACCACCCACGCCGCACCGGTGGCCGGCGTGCCGTAGAACGTCATGAAGTCCGGCCACGGCTGCTTGAGGCGCACCCGAACGCGCTGAGCGTCCAGCGCGTCCACGCCGGCGATGCGCGCCTTGAGCGTGGCGGCGCCGCCGCCCTTGTAGCGCTCGAGCGAGAACTTCACGTCCTCGGCGGTGACGGGATCGCCGTTGTGAAAGCGCGGCCCCTTGCGCAGCACGAACTCGTACGCGAGACCGTCCTTGGAGACCGTCCACGACTCCGCGAGGCTTGGTGACACCGGCTCGCCGGGCATCGGCTTCACCACCGCGTCGTGGAGCGCGTACAGCATCATGAATGGCGTGATGACGGACGGCGTCTCGGCCGGGTCGAACCACGTCGGCGCCAGCGACACGTGCACCGCCCACGTCACGTCGCCCTCGGGTGCGGCTCCCGCCGAGCCGGCGGCGAGCACGACGGCGAGAACGATCAGCAGGATACGAATGCTCACGACGTCACCTCCGAGCGATCAGGCGCCGGAAGACGGCGCCGTAGCGAAAGCCATAGCCCTGCGCCAGCGCGGCGGCGCCCTTTTTCAGCCGCTCGCCCATCGTCTCGCCGGCCGCCACGTTGAAGCCCGGCATCTGGCTCTCGTGACGGACGAGCGCGGCGATCTGGCGCTCGATCGAGTCGCTGATGTCGACGATCACGCTCGGCTCGTCGGCGCCCCAGTACCAGAGCTCGCGCACCTTGTGCGGCGCCAGGCCGTCCTTCGTGATCTGCTCCGGAAAATGCAGATGATCGCGCGCGAACGGATAGACGGCGTCGGTCGTGGTCATGCCCGCCGCGCGGTGATCGCGATGCTGGAAATTGCGGATGCGGTACGGGTCGTGAACGAAGACCGTGTGCGGCCGATACTGCCGGATGGCGCGCACGACATCGCCGAGGAAGTCGCGCGTGTCCTGCAGGAAGCCGTCGGCGTAGCCGAGCATGACGACGTGCTTGACCCGCATGAAGTCCGCGGCCGCGCGCTGCTCCTCGGCGCGCCGCACGGCCAGCGCTTCCGGGGTGAGCGAGCGCTCGGCCGTACCGGCATCGCCGTTCGTGCACAGCACGTACGTCACCTCGCAGCCGGCCTCGATCCATTTCGCGACGACGCCGCCCGCGCCGATCTCGGCGTCGTCGGGATGCGCGAAGACCACCATGGCGCGCTCGGGAACGTCGGTGACGACTTCGAGCCGCCCGGCCTCCGCAGACATGCCGCGCATTCTACAGGAGGGCGGGAGTACACTCTCGGCCGGGTAGCGCAGGCATTTCGCACACGAGGAGACGACGATGGCTGACGTGCTGACGGTGGTCGCGAAGATTCGTGCGGCGAAGGGCAAGGGCGACGCGCTGGCGGCGTTGCTGAAGGAGCAGGTGGCGGCGGTGCGCAAGGCCGAGCCGGGCTGCCTCATCTACCGCCCGCATCGCTCCACGAAGGACCCCGACGTCTTCATCTTCTACGAGCAGTACAAGGACGACGCCGCGTTCGATCTGCACCGCAAGGCGCCGCATCTCGCCGCGTATCGCGAGCGCCGCGAGCGCGAGGGGCTGACCGAGGGGCCGGCCGAGGTCGAGATCTACCGCTCGATCACCGACTGA
>Ga0114129_10003691_pt1 | contig 21558 bp, 20 predicted proteins | sample RhiMetdeltSRZDD1_FD_80071 | JGI IMG/M metagenome (GOLD analysis project Ga0114129, IMG submission 80071) | Populus rhizosphere microbial communities from Tennessee, USA - Rhizosphere MetaG P. deltoides SRZDD1 (version 2) (version 2) | ecosystem: Host-associated > Plants > Roots > Rhizosphere >... | reverse complement strand
GACTCGTTTCGTTTTCCGACGTTGCGCGCGCCTATCACCATTCGGTTTCCGTTCGAAGAAACACGAGTGGCTGGCGATGGTGTGTCCTTCGAAGTGCAGGCACCCTCGGGTGATCGGCTGCTGGTCGCGAGCATTGCCGCCGAAGACCTCGCTCGTACACGCGATCGGTGGGAACGAGCGACATGGTCGACATCACTGCTCGTTCTCGGCGTGACGCTGCTCCTGTTCACCGCACCCATCCTTGACTGGCGAAACATCGCACGGGACGCTCGCCCTTATCTCTGGGCGTCGTTGGTGGTCGCCGGGTGCATCGTTGCGGCGCGGCTGATCTTCTTCGAATCTGCGCCAGCCGATTGGTCTGACGCGCTCGTGTTCTCGGGCGCCGTCTATACGTCGGCGCTCGCATGGCCGCTCCTGACATCCGCTTTCGACTTCGCGCTCACTGCCGCGACAACCGCAGCAATCGTCGCGTTGCTTCTCTATGCCGTCGAAGCACGACGCGTGCACGCGTGGCGAACGCGCCAATCAGTGGCCACTGGCCGTCAGCACGCCGTCTACATGGCGATGCAGATTGCCGCTGGGGTGGGCATCGCTCTCGTGTTGCTCGGGCACGAAGCCCTGCTGCACGATACGGTGACGCACACGACGCTCGATCTCCTCCACTTCTCTCTGCACCCGTGGAGTACGCCGCGTCTCGTGTTGCAGCTCGCCATCGAGCTCGCTCATGTTGCGGCGCTCGGCGTGAGCGTCCTGATCCTACGCAGCGCTCGACTGGGATGGCGTGTTCCGCGGCGCAATTGGCGTCTGCGTGCGCTGACACTCGCGTGCTGGATGCTGCCGTTGATCATCTGGCAGATCGTTCAGCAGACGCCGCTCGCATTCCGTCTTCCGATGCTCATGGCGGCGGCCGCCGCCGTGGTGTTGGCTGCAGCCATCAAGCGGCTGACGGTGCGGTACAGGCACGGGTCGCAAGCCTTTCGGCTGATGCTGCTCACGCTGCCGCTGATCGCGCCCGCGTTCGCCTTCTATCCCGCGATGGTGGAATTGGCAGGTCAAGCGAAGGCCGAGCTCATCGAGACTGGGTATGCGCCGGAGGTACGGAATCAGCGACAGACGGTGCAGTTGCAATTGCAGAAAAGCCTTGCCGAGATCGACGTGTTCCCGAACCTCGTCGACCTCGTGACCACTCCTGCCATACCGGGAAGCGAAACACTGACCGATCGTGCGTTTCTCGTATGGCAGCCAACGGCACTCGCCCGGTATCCGATCACGTCGTCGGTCGAGCTATATGGCCCGGATGGTCACCTGGTCAGCCGTTTTGCTTTAAACCTTCCTGAAGACCTCACCCAGGCGCCATTGTCCGAAGAGCAGTCGTGCGACTGGGACGTGCTCGAGGAGGTCGCGCCCTTCTTCGCCGAAGAGCGCCGCGTCCTCCACGCCGGTCGCGCCTTTTGCGGTCCCACGCCCGACGCACCCGTCCTCGGATCCATCGTCGTCCACGCGATACCCGACTACGAGAACTTCTCGTTCATCTCATCGCGCAGTCCGTACATGGAGCTCGTGCGACCAACGGATACGCTGGGCGAAGGCCTCTCGGGTCGCGACGTGGAGTTCGCCGCGTATGGATGGAGTCGAACGCCTCTCTATCCGATTGCGGGCACCGCGTGGTCGTTGCCCGACGACGTGTTTGCCCGCGTCGAGCAGTCGCGCACGCCGTTCTGGGCGACGCTGATGCGAGGCTCCGATGCGTTCGATGTGTACTTGCTCAACGATCGGGGCGGCATCTACGCGCTCGGGTTCCCTGTCATTTCCGCACTCGGCCACCTGGTGAACCTCGCCGAAGTCACCGTGCTCGCGATTGGCACCTACCTGCTTCTGCTCCTGGCGAATGCGATCTTCAACTGGGTCGGACGCCGCAGGACGACCGCGCCCGCGCTTCTTCGGGAAGTTCGCGCCAGTTTCTATCGCAAGCTGTTTCTCGCCTTCGTGGCGGCGGTCTTCGTTCCGGTGGTCGCGCTGGTTCTCGTGACGCGCAATTACGTCGCCGGACAAATGGAGGCCAGCATCGAGCAGGAGGCCGTGCGCACGGCATCGGCCGCAGGACGCGTTGTCGAGGATCTTGCCGCTCCACGCGCTGCGCAACTGGGGCTCGGCGTGGACGACAACCTGATGGTGTGGGTCAGCCGCCTCATCGATCAGGACGTGAACATGTTCATGGGCCCAAGGCTCCTCGCAACGAGCGAACGGAATCTGTTCGCGTCAGGCTTGCTCCCCACGCGCACAGATGCCGAGGTCTATCGTGCGCTCGAGCTGCGCAACGAAGCGGCTCTCGTCACGCGCGAACGGATCGGGAGCTTTGAGTACCTCGTCGCCGCAACACCCCTGATGGTCCACCAGCTCGGAATCCTGACAGTACCGCTGACCTCGCGCCAACGCGAAATCGATCAGCAGCTCGATACGCTCGATCGGCGTGCGCTCCTGGCGGCGCTCCTCTTCATCCTGGCAGGCGCCGGTCTGGGATACTCGATGGCGGAGCGGATTTCCGATCCGGTGAATCGCTTGACCCGCGCCACGCGGCGGATTGCACGAGGTGATCTCGATGCGCGGATTGCAGCGACCTCCTCGGACGAATTGCGCCGGCTCGTCGAAGCATTCAACAGCATGGCGAGTGATCTGCAGCGCCAACGAGCGGAGCTCGAGCGGACGCACCGGCTCGAGGCATGGGCGGAAATGGCGAGGCAGGTTGCGCATGAAATCAAGAACCCTCTCACGCCGATCCAGCTCAGCGCCGAGCATCTGAGACGTGTCCATGCGGATCGGGGCGAGCCGCTCAGCCCCGTCTTGCAGGAATGTGTGGGGACGATCCTCACGCAGGTGAAGCTGCTCAGGCAGATTGCGTCCGAGTTCTCGAGCTTTGCCTCAGCTCCGACAGCGAGGCCGACCGTTGTCGATTGCGCGGCGTTGCTGAGGGAGATTCTGGATCCCTATCGGCCGGGTCTCGAGGGACGAATCCAGTTCGACGTCGATGTTCCTCCGACGCTGCCACCGGTGCGAATCGACCGGACACTCATTTCACGCGCGCTCGTGAATATCGTCGAGAACGCCCTGCATGCGATGCCGGGATCGGGAACACTTGTGGTGCGCGCACATCACGACGATCGCCAGGTCCACATTGTCGTGTCCGACACTGGTGTCGGCATGGACGCGGAGGCCCTTGCCCGCGCGTTCGAACCGTACTTCTCGACCAAGGCGGCCGGCACCGGCCTGGGACTTCCTATCGCGAAGCGCAACGTTGAATTGAGCGGTGGAACGATCGCCATGTCGAGCGAGAAAGACAAGGGAACGGTCGTACAGCTCTCGCTTCCGATCGCGTAGGCCCGGGCGCTGTCAGTGGCCTTACAGCGCCTGGGAGTCCCGCGTCTGTGTCGTGCCGCGGTCGCCGTGCCCCTCGTCGTGCGGCGGCTGTCGGCGATGGAAGCGCGTCCAGGCGAGACCGATGAACCCGGAAGCCAGATACGTGTACGCCATCGCGGCCAGCACGACATGCGGCTCGGCCGCGAGCAGGACGAGACCGATCGCGACAAGCACCAGGACAGCGGAGCTTCGACGTGCTTGCAGATCGAACGTCTTGAAGCTGCGGAATCGAATCGTGCTGACCATCGTGAGAGCGGGCACGATGACCATCGCGAGCACGAGCACCGCGTGCGTCGCGCTCTGGAATCCGTCCGGGTAAGCAAAGACCGTCGCGGCGGGTACACAGGCAGCGGCCGGGCTGGGCATCCCCACGAAATACCGTTTGTCCTGTGATCCCGACTGGATGTTGAAGCGCGCCAGGCGAACGGCTGCCGCGGCGACGAAGAGAAATCCAGCCGCCCATCCGATACGGCCGAGCGGCTGTAGACCCCATTGAAACGACAAGATCGCGGGCGCTACCCCAAACGACACCACATCGGCAAGAGAGTCGAATTCCAACCCGAAGGCGCTGGTCGTCCCGGTCATCCGGGCGATTCGCCCGTCGAGCATGTCGAGCACAAAAGCGAAGCCGATGAACAAGGATGCGCTCGACAACTCACCACGCATCGAATGCACGATGCAGGCGTAGCCGCAGAACAGGTTCGCCATCGTGAACATGCTCGGCAGCAGATACACGCCGCGACGGAAGCGCCGCGCGCGGACGTCGATCCGCGGACGCAACGGCCTCAGAAGACTCGGGCGCCGAATCGGTTCGTCATTGCCTAGCATTGGCGTATCTCTCAGCTGCGGTGCGATGCGGGAAGGGTGGCTATCACGGTGACACCGCCCACGACCTTGGCGCCCACCTGCGTCTGAATGATCGAGTCTATCGGCAGAAAGACGTCCATGCGTGAACCAAACTTCATAACGCCGAAGCGTTCGCCGGCCTGCACGAGCTCGCCTTCCTTGACGCGGCAGACGATGCGACGCGCCAAGACTCCAACGATCTGCCGAGCCACGATGAGCTGGTCATCGTGATCGATAGTGACCTCAGTGTATTCGTTCAGGTCCCCGGCGTCTGGTCGATACGCAGGCAGGAACCGGCCCGGATGATACTTCACTCGAGTGACGCGACCACTGACCGGGATGCGGTTGACGTGGACATCCATGGGCGACAAGAAAATCGTGATTTGGCGCCATTCGCCGGGCGGAATGTCCTGTCCCGTGGGTGCTCCAGCCACCATGACGCGCCCGTCTGCGGGCGACAGGACGGCCGAGGGTGACGACTGGTGCTCGCGCTCAGGATCGCGAAAGAAGAACGCTAAAAACGCGGGCAGCACGAGGAACACAAGCCCGTAACCCGTTCCGCCGATGCCCCACGCGACGAGGGCGATGCCAAGACCGCCCAGGATGAACGGCCACCCCGCAGGATCGATGCGCATAAGAAACAAGACCAGGTCTAATTTTCCGCGAACTCGGCGGGAAAGCTAGACCTGGTCTCTGGAGCTCCGTCGAACTGGGGGCGACGACAGGCTACGACGCTCGAATGTGTGTCTTGGCGTACTCCATCGCCATCCGCTCCATTTGGTCCTTGAGCGCAAGCTTTTGTTTCTTGAGACTGACTTCTTCGAATTGTTCGGAGGCCGAGAGGAAATGTCGTTCGGTGAGTTGGTGCAGGCGGTCATCCAAGATGTGATGACGCTCTGAAAGCTGGCGGTATTGGTCGTTGCTCTGCATCAGAAAGCTTTTGACTTCCTGTGCTTCCGCTGCGTTCATAGACCGCACCCTCCTTTCGTGAAGAAGGACGTGTTTGTAAGATCAAGGTAACATGACGCGCACCCGCCGCTCAACGATCAAAAACGATGACGCAGTAACCCACAGAAAACAAATCAGTTCTACGGCTCTTCCCTCCAAAGAATGAGCGCATCTTCGACCGGATTGGTGTAGTAGTTCGGCCGCGTGCCGGATACGTAAAACCCCAGACGTTCGTACAATCTTCGAGCTCCCTCGTTCGACCGACGGACCTCGAGCGTTGCGCGTCGTGCTCCGAGTCGGCGCGCTTCCTCGAACACCCGGTGCATGAGGCTGGTACCGATACCTCGTCCGCGCAGAACCGCACGAATCGCGACGTTGTTGATGTGGATCTCATCGACGACGAGCCAGAAGGCACAGAAGCCGACGACGGGCTGATCCTTCGTTCGCACCACAAAGATGTGGCACACGGATCGGTTTTGCAGCTCCCACGCATACATGTCTTTGGTCCAGGGATTCGTGAAGGTTTCCTCTTCGACGGCGAGCACGCCATCGAGGTCCTCGTCGCCGTCCAGAGGATCGATCCAGTACTGAACCGTGCTAGCAGGCTGCTCGGCCATCTTTGGCAATCTCGGCGTCCGACCGTCGCACATAGAGCGGACGAATGGCATCCGGCCCCGGCGACGGCCCAGCCGCGGCAACTTCGCCGGCAATCACGGCGATTGTTCCAGCCAGCGGCGGCGTTGCGGGATCCGCAACGTGGCCAGCGTCGCCAAGGGCACGCGTGATCAGGTCTCGATACGTGGCTGCGCCGCCGCCAATGAAGCGCGTCGACGCGCCGCGCAGACGCTCGAGAAGGCGCTCGGGGGTGCCGACTGTCGGCTCGTCTACTTCCCTGCCATCGTGATACAGGGCCGCAAACACTTCTCCGCGCCACGCATCCACCCACGTTGCGACGCGTCCGTCTCGGCCAGCGAGATGTGCGAGCGCATCGAAACCAGACACTCCAATCAGACCTTTCCCCTCCGCAAACGCCAGCCCCTGCATCGTTGCGATACCGATGCGAAGGCCCGTAAACGAACCCGGACCGGTGGCGACCGCAAACAGATCGATCGCGTTGAGCGACATTCCGACACGATCGAGAAGCGCCATCAACTCGCGCGGCAACCGCTCGCCGTGATCCTGCCCTGCCGGATTGACGTCCTCGGCCAGCACGATACCGTCCCGCGCAATCGCACAGCTTCCCGGCGGCGTCGTCGTGTCGAGGGCGAGAACGAGCATGCCCTGGATGATAATCAAAGCTCAATGCCCAATGCTCACGCATCAATGCCACATGCTCAATGTCCAATGCTCACTCCCAACGCGTCACGTCCAAGTCACGCTCCTTTGAGCATTGAGCCTTCTGCACTGGGCATTGGGCCTTGATATGTCCTCCATTTCCACCAGCAATCCGACTCCGGCGATGCGCCAGTATCTGGACGCGAAGCGCCAATACCGGGACGCGATCGTGTTCTTCCGAATGGGCGACTTCTACGAAATGTTCTATGAGGACGCCCTTGTCTCGTCGCGCGCGCTCGACCTGACGCTCACCTCTCGATCGAAGGATGTCGGCGGCAACGGTATCCCAATGTGCGGCGTGCCGTTTCACGCAGCGGACGGCTATATTGCGAGGCTCGTCAAGAAGGGCTTTCGGGTGGCGATCTGTGAGCAGGTGGAAGATCCCCGCAAAGCCAAAGGTCTCGTCAAGCGCGAAGTCGTCCGCGTCGTCTCCCCGGGCACTCTGACCGATGCAAGCTATCTCGAAGCGCGAGAACCCGCCTTCCTGATGGCGATCGCTCCCGCCGAGCACGACGTCTTCGGCATCGCCCTGGTCGACATTTCGACGGGCGACTTCTCCACCGCCGAGTATCGTGGCACCGATGGCATCCAGGCGTTGGTTGACGAGGTCGAGGTGCTTCGCCCCCGCGAGGTCGTCGTGCCGGCTGACACTCGCATCCTCGACAAGCTGCCCGGGCTTGCGCGTCTCCAGCTGTCGATGACGAGCGTCGATGGCTGGACGTTCGAGCCCGAGGCCGCGCGCCGATCGCTGCTCGAGCAACTGAAGACCCATGGGCTCGATGGCTTTGGGCTCGCCGACCGCACCGCCGCTATCCAGGCGGCAGGCGCGCTCGTGGCGTATCTCCGCGAGACACAGAAGGCGGAGCTGGCGCACGTGAGGACCATCAGTTACCGGACACGCGCCGAGAGCCTGATCATCGATCCGATTACGTTGAGACATCTCGAGGTCATCACGGGCAGTGAGGGCGGCCCGCATGGATCGCTGCTCAAGGAGATCGATCGAACCATCACGTCCATGGGCGGCCGACTGCTTCGCGCGTGGCTGCTTCGTCCGCTCTCGACGCTCGAGCCAATCCGTGATCGCCTCGATGCCGTCGAGGAATTCGGCTTCCGTTCGACCGAGCGAGGCAAGTTCCGAGACGCGCTGAAATCGGTCCATGACCTCGAGCGCCTTGTGGCTCGCGCCGCGTTGGCGACTGTTGGACCGCGCGAGCTGGTCGCACTGCGGCAATCGCTTGCCGCCGTGCCGCGGGTCAAGGGCATCCTGCACGAGGTGCAGGCCCCGCTCCTCCTCAGCCTGACGGCGCAACTCGATGATCTGACTGACGTGCGCGATCGCATCGAGCGCACGCTGGTAGACGAGCCGCCCGCGATCGCACGTGAAGGCGGCTTCACACGCGACGGCGTCGATCCCGAGCTCGACGAGCTCCGGACGATCAGCCGATCCGGACGGCAGGTGATCGCCGAGATGGAAGAGCGCGAACGCGCGCGCACCGGGATCTCATCGCTCAAGGTTCGCTTCAACCGCGTCTTCGGCTACTACATCGAGATTTCGAAGTCGAATCTGCACGCCGTTCCCGGTGACTATCACCGCAAGCAGACGATCGCCGGCGGTGAGCGCTTCACGACACCGGTGCTGAAGGAATACGAAGAGAGAGTACTCGGCGCCGACGAGCGGATTCTCGAGCGCGAGCTGGAGATCTTCGAGACCCTCCGTACGCAGATCGCGGCTGAAGCCCCACGTGTTCAGGACACGGCGCGTGCGCTGGCCACGCTCGATGTCCTCGCCGGCCTGGCCGAAACGGCCGCGGTGGCCAATTACATCAAGCCGTACCTGCACGACGGCGACGAGCTCCTCGTCAGTGACGGCCGTCATCCCGTGGTCGAACGCTTCACCGCCGACGCGTTTGTGCCAAACGATATCGACCTGAATGGCACGACGCGACAACTGGTCGTACTGACGGGTCCGAACATGGGCGGCAAATCGACGTATCTGCGGCAGACCGCCCTGATTCCGCTCTTGGCGCAAATCGGGTCGTTCGTGCCAGCCAAGCACGCGAAGCTGCCCGTGATCGATCGCATCTATGCGCGTGTCGGGGCGTCGGACAACATCGCCCGCGGCCAGTCCACGTTCATGGTCGAAATGCAGGAGACCGCCAACATCCTGCACACGGCAACATCGCGCAGCCTCGTCGTCCTCGATGAGATCGGGCGGGGAACCTCGACGTTTGACGGCCTGAGCATCGCGTGGGCCGTGGCTGAGTACCTCGCCACCAATCCGAAGGCGCGCCCGAAGACGCTCTTTGCGACGCATTACCACGAGCTGACCGACCTCGCGGACGCGCTGCCGGGCGTGGTGAACGCGCACGTCTCGGCGCGCGAGTGGAAGGACGCGATCATCTTCCTGCGGAAAATCGTCGACGGCCGATCGGACCGCAGCTACGGCATTCAGGTGGCGAGGCTCGCGGGCCTTCCGCCAAACGTTGTTGCGCGGGCACAGGAAATTCTCGTGGGCCTGGAGCGTGACGAGCTCTCTCGAGGCGGCCGCCCCACGCTCTCGGGCGCGAGCGGCGATCCCGAAACGCGTCAGCTCGGACTGTTCGCGGCGCCGCCTCAGACGCGTGCCCACGACCGCGAACGCGAGATCACAACGCGGCTCAAGGCGATTGACGTCGATGGGACGAGCCCACGACATGCGCTCGAATTGTTGGCGGAATTGAAGAAGCTGGCTGAGGACGTTTAAGGCAAAGCGAGTAATTCAAAATGCAAAAGGCAAAAGGCAAAAGGGCGCACTGCCTTGTCGCCGCGTTTGCATTTTGCATTTTGAATCTTGCATTACTACCTGCACTCGGTTGCTCCCCCACCCCATCACCCGACCCCAGCATCATTACCATCGCCGTTCGCTCGGGTCCGACGACGCTCGATCCTCGTCAAGGGAATGACGAGAGCTCGCAGCGTGTCTCGCAGCTGATTTTCGGCGCGCTGATGGAGTGGGGGGACGATCTGCGCGTGCGACCGTCGCTCGCGGCGCGTCTGGATAACCCTGATCCGCTCACCTACGTCGCTCATCTGCGGCACGGCGTGACGTTTCATGACGGCCATGAGCTCACCTCGAAGGACGTCGTGTATACGTTTGCCGCGTTTCTCGATCCGGCATTCGTCTCGCCGATCAAAGGCGCGTACAAGCTGCTCGCATCCGTGACCGCCCTGGATGACTACACGGTGCGGTTTGGCCTCAAAGAACCGTTTGCGGCGTTTCCCATTCAGCTCGTGCTGCCCCCGGTCGTCCCCGTTGATTCCGGGAACGAGATGCGAACGTTTCCAATCGGGACTGGTCCGTATCGGTTTGTTCGCTACGACGTCGACGACAAAGTCGTGCTGTCGGCGTTCGAAGGATTCTGGGACGGCCTGCCGAACAATGCTGGTGTCGTCGTCAAAGTCGTGCCCGATGACACGATGCGCGGTCTCGACCTCAGGAAGGGCGCCACCGACCTCGTCATCAACGACCTTCCTCCTGACATCGTTTACCAGCTCCAGAAGGACAAGGCGTTTCGAGTCGATCCGTCACCGGGCCTGGACTTTTCGTATCTCGGATTCAACATGCGCGACCCGGTCCTGAGCGACAAGCGGGTACGTCATGCCATCGGGTACGCCATCGATCGCGACGCCATCATTCGGTATCTGCGGCGCGGATTCGCACGACCCGCGGTCGGCATCGTTCCCGATCAGGGGTGGGCGTTCGAGCCGAATGTCCGCAGGTTTTCACATGATCCCGCGCTCGCACGCAAACTGCTGGACGAGGCCGGCTATCCCGACCCAGACGGTGATGGGCCGTTGCCGCGTCTCACGCTCTCGCTGAAGATCTCTGCCAACGAAGAGACACGGCTCCAGTCCACGGTGATTCAGCAAGACCTGCGGCGCGTTGGGATCGACCTCGAGTTGAAGTCGTACGAATTCGCGACGTTTTACGCCGACGTCCTCCAGGGCAACTTTCAGATGTTCTCGCTCATCTGGACGGGAGGCTCGGTCGTCGACCCTGACATCCTGCGGCGCGTCTTCCATTCCGATCAGACGCCCCCGGTCGGCTTCAATCGCGGGTATTACCGGAACGCCGACGTCGATCGACTGCTGGACCGCGCGACATACGCGATCGACGAGACCGAACGCAGGATCCTGTATGGAGACGTGCAGAAGCTCGTGGCCGAGGATGCGCCGTACATCCCGATATGGAATCGGACGAATGTGATCGTGGCGCAGCGTTCGCTCGACGGGCTGCACGTCAACGCGGTAGGCAACTTTCAGGCGCTCAAGGACGTTCGACGCGTCGTGATCAGCCCTTGAGATTCTCGAGCTCGGCCCGCGCCTCCGATGAGTACGGCGAGTTGGGATGCTTGTCGACGATCTGCGTGAACGTCTTGCGCGCTTCCTCGGTATTGCCCTTCTGAACGTAGGCCCGTGCCAGCTCGATCAAGATGGCATCGACTGGCACATCTTCCGTGTCGGCCGTCGCCATGTCCTTCCACGTGGTGATCGCGGCATCGAGCTGTCCCGCGTGGGCCTGCGTGTCGGCCTTGCCGAGCCGCGCCATGCGGCCATATAAGCTGTTCGAGCCCGACCGTTTCGCGACCTCGTCAAAGGCCTGAATCGCATCCTGATGACGCCCAAGCGCGGCCAGTGCGCCGGCCATGTGATAGCGCGCGGTGATCCCCGCGCTGCTGTTTGGATACGCCTCGGCGGCGGCCTTGAGCTTCGGCAGCGCCGCACTCAACTTCGCCTCTTCCGTTGAGAACGTGCCGGTGGCCCCGAGGGCCGCCGCGGCGGGCACTTCCCCTTGACCCTGGGCGCCGGCAGGCACCACGCGCGTGTTCAGGGCGACCATCGCTTCGGCGAGCAGATCCGATCCCCGCGATTGCGTCTGTTGCCGATAGATCGTAAATCCGAGGAAGGAAAGCCCGACAACGACGAGCCCGATCACGACGCCGCTGATCGGACGCTTGTACGTGTCGACAAATTCGCGGGCTTCCTCGATCGAGTGGACCAGCTCGTTCTCTTTCAGATGGCGACGTTCTTTGCGTTTCATGATGCGCTCGTGGTCTGCAGTCTTTGGACGACCGTGTTCGGTGTGGCGTCCCCGGTGCGACTTGAACGCACGGCCTTCCGCTTAGGAGGCGGACGCTCTATCCACTGAGCTACGGGGACCCTAACCAATTATTTTACCGCCAACTCCCAACTCGATTCTTATCCCAACGCCCAACTTCCAATACTCCCAACCACTAAAATGCTTTGGGCGTTGGTCCGTTGGGAGTTGGGAGTTGACCCGATCAGTACTGCAGCACCGAGAAAAGATTCTCGCCGACCAACTTGGACCTGCCGTTCAGAAACTCCAGCTCGATCAGGAACGCGAGCCCGTGCAGTTCTCCGCCGAGCTTCTTGACCAGTTGCGCGGCTGCGGCTGCCGTTCCGCCGGTTGCCAGCACATCATCCACAATCAGCACGCGCTGGCCTCGTTCGACGGCGTCCTCGTGCACTTCCAGCGCATCGGTGCCGTATTCGAGCGCATAGCTCTCCTTGAGTGTCTTCGACGGCAGTTTGCCAGGCTTCCGAATCGGAATGAACCCGGCGTTGATTCGATGCGCGACGGCCGCGCCCAGGATGAATCCACGGCTTTCGATGCCGACGACAGCATCGATGCCTCTATCGACAAACGGCCGTGCCAGCATATCGATCGTGATGGCGAACCCGTCCGAATGGCGGAGCAGCGTCGTGATGTCGTAGAAGAGGATCCCCGCTTTCGGAAAATCCGGAACGTGTCTGATGTGCTGTTTGAGGTCGATCATCGCTCTGTCATCACCGAAAATGTTGCGTACGCTCCAGTGGGTTCTTCGCTGTCGACGTACACAGAGTCGACCCGCGCGCCCGGAGGTCCCGATCGCAGCGCGCGCTCCATACGCGTCACCGCTTCCGCGTCCCCTTCTACCAACGCTTCAACCTGACCGTTGGGCAAGTTGCGCACCCACCCGGTCACGCCTTCGCTGAGCGCAACCTCTCGTGTGAAGTAGCGGAAGCCGACGCCCTGAACGCGTCCGCGCACCACGAACCGCCGTGCGACGCGCATGGGGACTTTGGATTATATAGTTGCGGGGGTTCGGGCTATTCGCCCGTTGCGCTCTCCCCGAATCCTCTCAAGAGTGGTCGACCTCCGGGTGTCCCGGGCCACGGAATCGACAACAGCATCACCACCACTGCAAGACCGAAGAAGACGGCGGCAAGCTTGTGCTTCTGTGCGCCCTCGGCTGCCTTGCGGATCCGCACACGGCCGATGTGAACGAACGCCAACACGGCGAGCATGCCGAAGGTGTGCTCGACGACGAAGAACCGCAGCGGCGCGTTCTTCATCGTCGCGCCGATGTCTCTCCACGCGTCGCGAATGAAGGGGCTCAGCGCGACATAGAGAATCAGGCCGATGAGAAACTGCAAGTCCAACACGCCGGTAAACCAGCGTCCGCTCGCCTCGTCAGCGGGTGACCATGCCTTCCGTCCCGCGACGCCTGAAATCGCGCGCGCAAGGACGACGAGCCCATCAGGATGACGACCCAGCGAAGGAGCGAGTGAATCAGGAGAAATGCGGAATACATATCCGCATTGTAGTGCTGGGTTCTTGTTGCGTACCGACCGCGCTGTGCGGCTAGCCGTTATAGGTCACGTGCAGCACGAGGACCCATGGGAGGACGGCAAACGCCAGGTAGATGAGCGTTAACGCCGCAACCGTGCGATGCCGCGCGGCGAGATACAGCACCGTCCCGCATCCGATCGCGAACAGCTTGACCAGCGTAAAGGCCGTTGCCGGCCCAAGCACGGTCGCATACCAGGCGACAACCGGGTTTGCCTCTATATGGGTGCCAAGCGTGTTCACCCCGATGTACGACATCACGCCATCGAGCACCTGAACGGTGATGAACGCGAGAAGGACGATTTCTGCCTTCGCAAGCCGTCGCGGCGGGAGACGGAGGGCAAGCGCTCGGATCATTCGAGAGGAACATAGGCAAAGAAAACGCCAGCAAATTGGCGCGGGATCGCGAGCCTCAGGGTACTAAAAAGTCGCCGTCAGGTGGACCATTGTCTGCGCATGAGGTCGTGTTTCTATCCCAGAATATTGCGATGCCGGTCCGATCCGTGGTGTTCGACTTTGGGAACGTGATTGCCTTCTTTGACCACGGGAAGGCCTGTCGCCAACTGGCTCGTCTCTGCCGACCAGCTGTGGATCCGGGCGCGATCTACGACGCCGTCTTCAAAGGCGGGCTGGAGCACGACTACGATTCCGGTCGAGTCACAACACCGCAGTTTCTCGAGCGTCTCAGGACCACACTGCCTCTTGACGCGACGGATGCGGACATCGGCACCGCATGGTCCGACATCTTCAGGCCGAATGAGCCCGTCGCCCGGCTCCTCCCCCAGCTCCACTCGCTGGGCCTGCGACTGGTGCTGGGAAGTAACACCAACGCCTTGCATCATGCGTGGTTCAGCCACGAGTTTGCCGAGCCGCTCAGTTACTTCGACGCACAGGTTCTTTCGTACCGCATTGGCTGCCGAAAGCCCGATCGACGGTTCTACGAGGCGTGTATAGACGCCTCGCAGTGCCCGGTCTCGGCGTGCCTGTATGTCGACGACCGGGCTGACCTGATCGAGGCTGCCGGCCTCGTCGGACTCCGCGGCGTCGTCTACGCTCCAGCGCTCGACCTTAACGCACTGATCGAGGAGGAACGACGAGCCGCGTCCGCTTGACAGGCGACCTCTGTGATGTTATTTACATAACATATGTGTTACGGCACTCGCATATGGCGCCGACCTCCCACTCGAGCCTGACACGCCGGGAACGGCAAATCATGGACATCCTGTACCGCCGAGGTCGTGCCACGGCCGCGGACGTGCTGGAGGATCTGCCTGGCGATACGCACTACTCCACCGTGCGCACGCAGCTGCGCGTCCTCGAGGAGAAGGGCCACGTTCGCCACGAAGAGGAGGGGCTTCGATACGTGTACGTGCCGGAAGTCCCACGGCACGCGGCGCGGAAGTCCGCGCTGCGTCATGTCGTACAGACCTTCTTCGAGGGATCCTCCGAGAAGGCCGTTGCCGCGCTCCTCGGCGGTGAAGCATCGCGCCTGTCGGACGAGGAGCTTCGACGGATCGCGGATCTGATCGCCAAGGCCAGGAAAGAGGGATCGCGATGAGCCTGCTGATCGAGAGCACCGTCAAAATCTCGCTGCTCGTGTCCCTTGCGTTGCTGACGACTCGCCTGCTCCGCGATCGTTCAGCGGCGCTCCGCCATTGGATATTGGCCGCTGCACTTCTTTCAGCGGTCGCCGTTCCGGCGCTCATTGCGTTCGCGCCATCGTGGAGTTTGCCGGTACGCTCGGCAGGGATCGATCGCCAGACACGCCGACCGAACAGCATCGGCACCACCGTGACCTTTTCTCGCGAAGCGCGCGCGCCTACGGGTCAATCGATCGACGTTCCACCGGGAGGCATGTTCGCGGCGTTCGACGTCGCAGGACTGCTGCAGTTTCTCTGGCTCGCAGGAGTAGGTCTCAATCTCGGCATCTTGCTCGTTGGTGTGATTCGGCTCAGGTACGTCTCGTCGCGTGCTCGAGCCGTCCATGAGGGTCCCTGGGCTGTGGCCGCGCGTCGGGTTGCCGTGCTTCACGGACTTCGGCGACCCGTACGCCTCCTCCAGAGCAATCAGCCGGCTCTGCTCGTCACGTGGGGACTGTTCTCGCCGAAAATCATGCTTCCCAGCAATGCCGAATCCTGGGCGGAGGATCGCATCCACGTCGTCCTGGCTCACGAACTCGCGCATGTGCGCCGTGCGGACTGGGCCGTGCAGCTCGGTGGCGAGCTGCTCCGGTCACTCTATTGGTTCAACCCTCTTGTCTGGATCGCGTGCGCCCGCCTACGCGAGGAAAGTGAGCACGCCTGTGACGATGCGGTGGTGAATCTCGGCGTGGAGGCAGACGATTACGCGACGCATCTGCTGGAGCTCGCACGCGAGTTCGGCTGTTCTCGTCAAGCAGCGTTTCCGGCTATCGCCATCACGCCACGGCCATCCAGCCTTCAACGGAGAGTGAGCGCCATGTTGAACCGTCACCTCAATCGTCGCCCTCTGACCGCCATGGTCCGCGTCGCGACAGCTCTCGCATTGGTCGCCGTGGTCCTTCCCGTGGCGCTCTTTGCGCAGAACGCTTTTTCAACAGTGTCTGGAACGATCGTCGACGAGTCGAATGGGCTTCTGCCCGGTGTGTGGGTCGTGGCCACCGACACGCAGCGCGGCGTACGCCATGAAGTTCAAACCGACAGAACTGGCCGATTCGAGCTGGTCGGCCTCCCTCAGGGTGCATACACACTGGAGGCCTCGCTTCCCGGATTCGAGGCGTTCCAACAAACGTTGTCGCTCAGCGGTCAGGACGTGAATCGCGACATCACGATGAAGATTGGATCGCTCGAGGAATTGGTTGTTGTCAGCGATGGCCCGAGCAACGGCTCCGATCTGGTGCGGTTCCAGCGGCGCGCGCCAAACTGCGACGCCGCGGGCGACCCGGCCGCCGGCCGAAACGGTGGGGATCCTCGTATCGGCGGGCAGATACGACAACCGACGAAACTCCGTCACGTCGCGCCACGATATGCCTCGGGCTCGGGCATCGTGACGATGGATGCCGTCATCGGCATCGATGGCTACGTGAAGGACGTGAAGGTCACCAACAGCGCACCGCCCGACCTTGCACAGTCCGCCGTCGAAGCAGTTCGTCAATGGGAGTTCGACGAGACGCTGCTCAACTGCATTCCCGTCGAGGTTCGGATGACGGTGACGGTCGAGTTCCGTTAGAGGTACGTAGGGGCCACCTTCAGTTAGAGGGGTACGTAGTACGTAGGGGCCACCTTTAGGTGGCCCATGAGTCTAGATCTGAATCTTCGAGAATGCTCGAGCACCCAGCGCCAGGAACGCCGAGGCAACGACGACGAGGACTGTCAGATCGGTCGCAACACCGATCTGCGACAGGCCGATGAGTGCGCCGCGAAGGCCGTCGACGCCGTACGCCATCGGATCGAGCCGCGTGGCCACTGTCAACGCCGCCGGAAGATTCGTCAGCGGAAAGAGCGCGCCCGATAGAAAGAAGATCGGCATCACGAGGAAGTTCATGATCAACTGAAAGCCCTGCATGTCTCGCAGCGACGAGCCGATGACCGTGCCGAGCGCGGCGAAGACGATCGCGGTCAGTGCCATGAACAGCAGCGCCAGCGGCACGGCGGCCACGCCGTGCGGACGAAAGCCGGCGATCATACACACAGTCAGCACGAGGATCCCTTGGATCATCGCGATGGTTGCGCCGCCAAGCGTGCGTCCGGCCATGATCTGCAGACGCGGCACCGGCGCCACCAGCGTTTCCTTGAGGAAGCCGAACTGCCGATCCCACAGAAGGCCGATGCCCGAGAAGATCGACGTAAACAGGATCCCCATGCCCACGACTCCTGGCCCGACAAACTGCAGGTAACTCCCCTGCCCGGCGTTTTGGAAGACGGGGCCGAGCCCAAAGCCGAGTACCAACAGATACAGCAGGGGCTGGGCCAGCGACGCGATGATCTGCGGCCGCGACCGCAAATACCGTTTCACTTCACGCAACCAAAGGATGTAGATGGCAGTCACGTCTCATCTCCTCCACATCCGGACCATCTGCCGCATCTGATCGGCCGAATCCGCACGCTCATCGCGAATCGTCGACCCGGTCAACTTCAAGAAGGCGCCTTCGAGTGAATCGGCACCCGTCTTCTCCCTGAGCTCCTGAGCGGTCCCGACCGACACGATCTTCCCGTGATCGATGATCGCAATCCGGTGCGCCACTCGCTCGGCCTCGTCCATGTAGTGCGTCGTCAGGAACACGGTCACACCTTCGGTTTCGTTCAGGTGCTTGACGTGCGTCCACAGCTGGTTACGACTCTGCGGATCGAGTCCCAACGTCGGCTCGTCGAGGAAGAGGATCTTCGGCGTGTGCAGGAACCCTCGCGCGATCTCGAGCCGACGTTTCATCCCACCTGAGAACGTCTTGACGAACGAGTCCTTGCGATCCCACAGCTCGAACAGCTTGAGCAGCAGCTCGATGCGCTCGTGGCGCACCTTGCGCGGCACGTGATACAGCACGCCGTGCAACTCCATGTTCTCGTATGCCGTCAGCTCGCTGTCGAGACTCGGGTCCTGAAAGACGATGCCGAAGCAACGACGGACCTCGAGCTGACGCGTGACCGGATCGAGGCCGTCGAGACGCATCGTGCCGCTCGTCGGCCGCTGCAGCGTCGTCAACATCTGGATCGTCGTGGTCTTGCCGGCGCCGTTGGGGCCGAGGAAGGCAAAGATCTCGCTCGCTGGCACATCGAACGAGACGCCGTCGACCGCCTTTACCTCACCGAACGTCTTGACCAGGTTCTCGACATGGATCATTGGGCGAGTCCTCTCTCACGACTTTCGACCGGCTGTGACGAACACGATGGCGCCAGCCACCGCCAATGCGATCTTCCACACGGCGATGCCGAAAATGGTCGCACCGGATGCCGAGAGCGCGAGCACGGCGGCAACGACGATACCGAGCAAGGCGTTGCGCATGGGAATCGAGCGAGACCGGTTCGCGTGGTAGGCTCCGCGATGGTACACCACATTGAATCCTGGACAAACCTCCGACGCCCGGCGTGTCGCCGTGGCGAGCGCGATCGGGACCACGATCGAGTGGTACGACTTCTTCATTTACGGGACCGCCGCTGCCGTCGTCTTCGGACCGCAGTTCTTCCCTCGCGTCTCTGAGCTGGCTGGAACGCTCGCGTCGTTCGCGACGTTTGCCATCGGCTTCATCGCTCGCCCGCTCGGCGGTGTGGTCATGGGACATTTCGGCGACCGCATCGGGCGGAAGTTCATGCTCGTGTGGTCCTTGTTGCTCATGGGACTCGCCACAGTCGGGATCGGCCTGCTCCCCACCTACGCCCAGATCGGTGTGTGGGCGCCCATCCTCTTGACGACCTGTCGCTTCATCCAGGGGTTCGCGCTCGGAGGTGAGTGGGGCGGCGCGGTGCTGATGTCCGTTGAACATGCGCCGCAGGACCGACGGGGCATGTTCGGCAGCGTTGTCGCCATGGGTCTCCCGGGCGGCATCGTCCTGTCGAATCTCGTGTTCCTGGCGACGTCGACGCTCGTGCCGCAGCAGGAATTCGTATCGTGGGGCTGGCGAATCCCGTTTCTCGCAAGCGCCGCATTGGTGGCCGTCGGGCTGTTCGTCCGACTTGGCGTCGCTGAGAGTCCGATCTTCGCCGAGGTACTGAAGACGGGCGCAGCGCGTCGGATGCCGATCATCGACGTGCTCCGCACCGATGGGAAAACGGTTTTGCTCGCGGCGGGAAGCTACGTCGGGATCAGTGGTCTCGGCTACATCCTCCTCGTCTACTTCGTCACGTATGCCACTCGCCAGCTCGGGCTGTCGCTCTCTACCACGCTGCTCCTGATCATGACCGCATCGATGGTGGGCGCCCCGGGCATCGTCATCTGCGCGAGCTGGTCCGATCGCATCGGACGCCGTCGCTTCATGCAATGGGGACTGGGCGCGCTGGTCCTGTGGTCGACGATCTTCTTCCCGCTGGCTGATACGCGATCGGTTCCGCTGATCGCGGTGTCGCTGTCAGGAATGATGTTTCTCCAGGGCGCGTATCTCGGGCCGCAGCCTGCGATCTTTTCGGAGCTCTTTCCGCCTGCGATCCGCTATAGCGGCGCCTCGTTGAGCCTGACGTTGGGCACGATTCTGGGCGGGGCGCTGGCGCCGTTCATCGCGACGACGCTCTATGGACTGACCGGGAATTCCTGGCTCGTAACCGCATACGTCACGACGCTGTCGCTGATCTCATGGCTCTGCTCGCTGGGATTGAGCGAGACCAATCGCGACACTCTCGCTACTTCACAGCAAATCCCTCTCTCGGGTTGAACTTCTTCCCGTCTGCCCTGACCGCGTACTCCCAGGTGGCCGCGGGACGGCCGTCCTTCATGGGTCGCCCGGTGATAGTGAGCTTCGTCCCCGCTCTCAACTCGCTTGGCCGAATCCCTGCGCGTTGCAGCGTCGTTGGTCCTTCCGCCTCGAAGCCCCACGTCGTGACCTTGCCGTCCTTACCGGTGACATCGACGAGTAACCACGAGTGTGGGTTCGTCCATTGGAATTCCTTGACGACACCCTCAACCGTGATGGTCTTCTTCTCTTCGAACATCGCACCGGAGTGATGGGCGAACGTGGGCATAGCGGCGATCACGACCGCGCCCAGGCCGAGCAGCGCATTGCGAAACGCCCTCGTCATTTCTGCTTCCCTCCCTGATTGTCCTTGTCCGTGAACGAGAAATCGCGGAACTGCGTGGTGCCGTCCTGTGTCTGGAACACGCTGTTGTTCTGATTCTCGCCACAATTCCAGTACCGAATGCGCAGGCTCTTGTCAGGATCCGAGAGCTTCACGTACGACTGCTTCACGTACCACGGCTCGGCGAGTGCCGGCGGATCGTAGACCCACACATCAGCGGTGACCGTCTTGTCATCGGCTTTCTGCCAGATTTCCACCGTCTCCACCCGCTCGGTGTAGTCCGGATGGGATCGCTGGTAGATCCCCGACCGCAGCTGGTTGGTGTGAATCACGAGCTTGGGGCCGTCCCAGAAGCCAATCGAATCGCCATTCTCGAGCGGTATTCGGTCCTCCTCGGGAACATGGTCTCGGCCGTCCGTGTAGATACGTCGAATATCGTTGACCATCTCATTGATCAACCACGTCTGGTCCGGCGTCACGATGAACTCACGCGTGAAGGGCTCGGTCAGCCATCGCGGGTGGCCGGGTGGAGCGCAGGTGGAGATCGGATCCCACTCGATGCCGCGCTTGACCTCGGCGATTCGCTTTGTCAGTTTCTCCTGGAACTCCGGCGTCAGCTTCGCCGTGGGCGGTGCACCTGGCGCCTGATCCGGGTCGAACGCGAAGCCGGCATTCGCGGGTCGCGAATAGACGCCGCGCCAATCGGGCATCACGTTCCACTCCAGACGTTTTCCGCCCTTCGCCTCGTCCTTGAGAGCGCGATAGAGGTCGGCTGCCGTCTTCTGTTGCCGCCCAAGCTCGATATTCTGTTCTTTCGTCCGCTGCGGGATGGTCGCTGAGAGTGTGGCCGCCGACGGTGCCTCAGCGGTACGGGTGCAGGCCGACGCGAGTATCGCAAGCCCCACACACGTGACCGAAGCCATCGTCAGCTTCGTGCGCGCCGTCATCGACATCTCTCCTCTATTCACCTTTGACCTTGCCGTCAGGCAGCGTCAAAGCAATCGCTATCGACGCCCAACTCGTGCCGGCGGTCGAAATCCATTGATGTCGGCCAAACGGGAATCCACTTTCGAAATATCGCTGTACGGGGAACGAATGGGTCTTCACGAGCCACGTGCCGTCCTGATACTGCGAGCCAAGCAGGAATGACACGCCTTTGCGATACGCCTCGTCTGTCACTGGCACGCCCGCGACATGCAGCGCGTACAGCGACAAGCCGGTCGCATACGCATCCGGATCGGTACGACCGAATTGGGACCATCCACCGAGCGCGTTCTGCTGCAGGCGAACGTCGCGGATCGCTGCCTGGACGTTAGCGCGTGAGGCATCGGTCCACACAAGACCCATCAATCGCATCGCCCGTTCTTCCGCCGACGTCGCCTGCGCCGCAAGCAGAAACCGCTGGGCTCGCCGCAAACTTTCGCTCACTTCGTTTTTCCGGCCGGGAAGTGGATAGGCGTTCAGGCCGCCAGCAGCGATCGCGGTGTGACTGATCGTGCTGTATTCAGAAGGCGGCCGGTTGAGACCATTTCCAAGCCAACGTCCATCGGGCATCTGTCGGGCCATCAGCCAGTGCGAGGTGGTCGCGGTCACCGTATCGAGCGGACGCCCTTCGGCCGCAAGCGCGATCTGCACGTATCCAGCGGT
>Ga0114129_10003690_pt1 | contig 21560 bp, 20 predicted proteins | sample RhiMetdeltSRZDD1_FD_80071 | JGI IMG/M metagenome (GOLD analysis project Ga0114129, IMG submission 80071) | Populus rhizosphere microbial communities from Tennessee, USA - Rhizosphere MetaG P. deltoides SRZDD1 (version 2) (version 2) | ecosystem: Host-associated > Plants > Roots > Rhizosphere >... | reverse complement strand
GCTCGAACCCGCTGCCTCCGTCCGCGCAGGATTGCGAACTGACGCTGGCCGCGCCACTTCGCAAGGTGCGAAGATGGCACGGCAATCCTTGCGCTCCCTCCGGCGCGGGTTCGACCTGTCGCGTATCGCGTCAGTCCGAAGTCGGCCGGCGATCGAACGCTCCAGCCCCGGGCATTACGTGTCACAGTGCAAGACACGCACATCGACAGTGACGCGCCGAAAGGGACGGCGTGTCAGTGTCAGAGTGCGTGACTTTGATTGCGACACGTTCTGCCCGTGGCTGGAGGGTCGTCATGCGGGCCGACTCCGGAGCGACGCGACGGCGGCAGTCTGAAAAACGTCGCGAAAGAGGGCGACAGCGAGTGGGGCTGGGGGTCCCCACGAGCGTTTGCCAAGACGAACTCTCTGGCGCGACGTTTTTCCGCGTCGCGAAGGCGGAGGCCCCGCATGACGACCTCCAGCCACGGGCGCTCTCGGTAGCGATGTAGGCGCCGGACGTGCTCAACCGCGCTGCTTCACGCCCTTCTCGAGCAACCGGACCATTTCGGCAATGCGCTCGGCGCGAATCGCCGGACTTCGCTTCGTGGCATCGATCCAGCGCAGGTACCCCTTCCGATAGAACTGCGCGAGCGAGTCGAAGAATGCGCCAGCCTCAGGACTCGCATCGAGTGCGGCGACGATGTCGGGAGCCAGATCGCCGCGTTGGGGGCCCTCAGGAATGAGAGCGGCGTCAACTTTGTCGCCAACGTCGATGCCGCGATCGCGCCGCCACGAGGGACCGAGGGCGATGCCCCACCCATCGCCAGACTTCTCGATGACACCTCGGAAGTCGCAGTCATTGAGAATGCCGCGCACATGATGTTTCGACTTGGGACCCCAGAGGTGGTCAGGATCGAACGGCACCGGCAGTACAACACGCCGCCGCCAGTCTGTCGTCACCACCGCTGCAAATCTTGCCGGGCCACCACCCTTGGCGCACACTGCAACCGGTTGTTTAGCGGGCTTCTTCTTCATATGACCGATCGTGTCGATCATAAACAAAGGTTTAAGTTCGAAGTTCTAAGTTCTGAGTTCGAAGTTCGCGGCGCGATAGCGCCGCGCTTACTCTTGTCGCAGTGCTCTCAGCGGATCGATGGATGAGGCGCGGACCGCAGGCACGAGGCTGGCCAGCGCGCCGGAGACAAGGAGCGTCACGGCCGTCGTGACATGGACGACCGGATCGGACGGAGACACATTCGAGAGCAGTTCGCGCATCAGCGTGCCGAGATACCAGCCGGGCCAGAGGCCGAGGACGACACCCACGCCGACGCGCCAGACGCCCTGCCACAGCACCATCCGGACCATGGACCGGCGGCTCGCGCCGAGCGCCATGCGGACGCCGATCTCGTGCGTCCGTCGCCTGACCGTGAACGCCATGACGCCGTAGAGCCCTGCGGCCGCCAGCAGGAGCGCCGCCGCGCCGAACGTCAGGAACAACCCGCCGAACAACCGGAACGCCCAGCCGCGCCGCCACAGCTCCGCTGCGAGCGAATTGGCATTGGCCAGCGGTGTCTCCGGACTCACCGCCAGGAGCGCCGATCGAATGCCGGACGTCACCGCCGTCGGATCGTCGCCCGTCTTTGCCAGGATGACGGCGAAACGCTGCGGCGACTGTGCGAACGGCACGAACACCGACTCGAGCACCTGATTCGGCCGGTCCGCCTGCACGAGGCTGGGCACGACGCCGACAATCGTGATCCATGGATTCTTGTCGTCGAAACGAAGCCGCCGGCCGAGGGCGGGTCCGCCGCCGAGATGCGTGGCGACAAACGCCTCGTCGACGACCGCGACCCGCTCGGTCGCGTCGGTGTCGGCCAACGTGAATAGACGCCCCTGGCGCGCGGCAACGCCGAGTACGTCGAAATAGCCGGGTGTCGCGATGATCTGGATCGCCCGCGGCCTGTCATCCGGCTTCGCGTAGGTTTTCCCCTCAGGAGTGAACGCCGACGTTCCCCCGGCCACCGGAATGGCGCTCGAGAGCGCCACGCGGCGAACGCCGGGGACCTTCGAAATGCCCTGTTCGAGCTGCTCCATCGCCTGGATCACGGCCGGCATCTCTTTGTGGGTCCGGGTGTCGAAGTTCATTTGCGCGAAGAACACGTCGCGCGTCGCAAAGGCATAGTCGAGCCGGCTGGTCGTGAGGATGCTGCGAATCATCAGCCCGGAGACGACGAGCAGGATGCAGGAGACGGTCACCTCGACAATCACCAGCCAGCGTCCGAAGCGGCCCATGCGCAGGCTGGTCGCGCCGCGGGTGTCGTCTTTGAGCACGGCGTGCGCGTCGACGCGTCCGACGCGGAGCCCAGGTACCACGCTCGAGACGAGCGCCGCCGCCACGGTAATCGCCGTCACGAATGCCAGGACGGTCAAGTCGAGCCGCACGTCGATCCAGAACGGCGGGCGTGTATCGGCGATCGCCTCCATGAAATACGTCACGCCGTACTGCGCGATGCCGAGGCCGAGCGCGGCGCCGACGGCCGCAAGGACGAGCCCTTCGGCGAGCGACTGCCGCAGCAGGCGCCACCGCCCCGATCCCAGCGCCGTCCGGATCGCGAACTCTTTCGCGCGCTCGGCGGCGCGCGCGAGCTGCAGGTTCGTGACGTTCACGCAGGCGATGAGCATCACGCCGAAGACCGCCCCGAGCATCGCGTAGAACGTGTTGCGAATCCGATCGGGAACGGAATCCTCGATGAACGGCATGACGCGTGCGACGGTGTCTTTGTTTTCCGGATAGGCCGCCGCCAGCTGGCGCGCGATCGCCGACATCTCCGTCTGCGCGCGTTCGAGCGTCACGCCGTCGCGCAGCCGGCCAATCACCTGCATCCGCGACCCCTCACCGCGCTTGACCGGTACCGTGACTGTTCCCGGCAGCCAGATTTCTTCGGCTTGCGGAAACCCGAATTTTGGCGGCATCACGCCGACGATCGTGGTTGGCGCCCCGTCGATTCGGACCACCGTCCCCACGATGTTCGGATCGCTCTTGAACCGCCCTTGCCAGGTCCGATGATTGATGAGCACGACGGCGGGGGCGCCGGGCGCCGCGTCCGCCTCCGAGAAATCACGGCCGACGACGGGCTTGACCCGCAGCACCGACAGCGTGTTCGGCGTCATCCGCACGCCCCGCAGACGCTCGGGAAACCCGCCCTCGACCGCCATCGTCACCTGCGTGCGGGAAAAACCGGCGAGCGACTCGAACGCCTTTTGTTGCGCGCGCCAGTCCATGAAGTCGTGCGGCGGCGGGCTGTCGCGACTGTCCGGCCGCTGAACCGTGCCGCGCGAGATGAGTATGATTCGATCGCTTTCTGGAAACGGCAGGCCGCGCAGAATGACGCCCTCGACAATCGAGAACATCGTCGTCGTCAACCCGATGCCCAGCGCGAGCGCGACGATGGCGATCGCGGACGTGCCCGGGCGCTTGAGAATCATCCGTGCGCCGTAGCGCACGTCCTGCAGCCATTCGTGCATAACGGATTCCAACCGACGTGCGATAAACACACGCGCCGGCCGGAAGTTTCAGGGCCGGGCGCTCTTGCTATTACGTAAACGCGGAGAAAGGGTTAACGTGACGCCTCGCCGCTAATCCGGGCGCAACACCTTCGCCGGATCAAGTCGAGCGGATCGGTACGCCGGGATCATCGTCGCCAGCAACGCGATCCCGACGACGATGATCGTGGCCCCGCCGAGGATCCACGGGTCGGCCGCCCTGACCGCGTAGAGGCGGCTGGAGACGATCCGGCCCGCGATGTACGCGATCGGCAGACCGACCGCCATCCCGATGATCGCGAGCGTCCGGCTCTGCTTCAGCACGAGCCAGAACACGTCGCCTGGCGTCGCGCCGAGCGCCAGTCGCGTTGCCACCTCGCCGCGCCGCTGGGACGCGGCGTAGGCAATGACGCCGTAGACGCCGACGGCGGCGAGCGCGACGGCCGTCACGCCAAAGAGCAGCATCAGCGTCATCCCCAACTGTTGCCGCTGGATCGTGGAGGCGACGATGTCGGACGCGCGCTCGAACTCGACGGCAATCTGCGGATCCAGCTTGCGAACTTCCTCGCGGATGGTGGATTGGAGCGGCGCCACATCAGCGAGTTTGGTGGAGACCACGACGGTCTGGCGGCGAGGCGGCTGCTGGTCGTGCGACGTGTAGAACGCCGGCTCGGGCGCGTCGCTGAGCGACCGCTGACGGACATCATCGACGACGCCGATGACGGTGACTTCGCTGTTCGGCTGGATGTTGGGATATCCCGACATGAACTGGACGCCTATCGGATTCACGCCGTCCAGATAACGGCGGACGAAGGTCCGGTTGACGATTGCCACGGGCGTCGTGCCCTGACGATCGTCGGCGGTGAAGTCACGGCCTGAAATCAGCTTGATGCCGAGGGCATCGAAGAGGCCCGGGCTGACACCGCGCTGCCGCGAGTTCATCGGGTGCGCGGGATCGAAGCTTTGCCCCCGCAGCAGCACGAACAACGAGTTTTCAGGTGTAGGGCGCAGCGGAAAGTTGATCGTCGCGCCGGCGGCGTTGACGCCCGGCAACGCGCGAAGTCGCGTCAGGAGATCCTGGGAGACCGCGACGACGGTCGCATCCTCGCGATATCGCGGGCCGTTGAACCCGACGTCGAAGAGGAGCCGCTGTTCGGCCCTGAAGCCCGGATCGGTCGCGCGCAGGCTCTGGAACCCTCGGATCAGCCAGCCGGCCGCGGCGACCAGCATGATCGCCAGCCCGATCTCCGCGACGGTCATTACGCTCAACCATCGTCCGGTGGCACGTCCGCCGCTCGCCGATCGGCCGCTCTCGTTCAACAGCGTCTTGACGTCCGTGGCGGCGAGGCGCAACGCCGGCGCAAAGCCGACGAGCACGCCGCTCACGATGAGCGCCACAAGCGCGAACAGGAGCACCCGGCCGTCGAACGCCACGGCTTCGAGGCGCGGCAGCTTCGCCGCCCCGATGACGAGAAGCGCGCGTACGCCGGCGTAGGCCACGAGCAACCCCACCACTGCGCCCGCCGTCGCGAGGAGCGCCGATTCAGTCAGCAGCTGCCGGACGATCCGTCCTCGTCCGGCGCCGAGCGCGACACGGACCGCCATTTCCCGCGCGCGCGCCGCGCCGCGCGCGAGCAGCAGATTGGTGACGTTCACGCACGCCAGCACCAGCAGCAGCGCGGTCGCCGACAGCACGATGATGAGGATCGGGCCGAGATCTCCCACGATCGAGTCCACCAGCGGCCGGACGACGTAGATGCGGCTGACGGCGCTCGCAGGAAAATCGCGGGCCACGCCAGCCATCACCGACGCCATTTCGCCCCGTGCCCGCTCGATCGTCGTGCCAGGCTTCAGGCGCATGAACGCTTCGAAGCTGTGATTGACGCCCTTCGGATCGAGGCGCTGCTGAAACCAGAAATCGACGCCGTGGGGTGTATCGAAATCGCGGTGCGCTACACCCGTGATGGTCGTCGCGATCTCGGCGAAGCGTATGGGTTTGCCGACGATCGCCGGATCGCTGTTGTACAACTCGCGCCAGATCCGGTTGGAAATGACGACCAGCGGCGGACCGTTGGACGTCAGCTGCTCCTTCGTGAAGCCGCCCATGGTCAGCGGCAGCCCGAACAGCTCGAAGAATCCTTCGCTGACGGCGCAGACACGCGTCCGAAGCGGCGTGCCATCGTTTCGCAACAACGTCGCGTCGATCGACTGCAGTCCCGCGGCGCGCATGATGGACAAGTTCGGATCGTTCAGCCGGATGATCTCGACCGGCGAGAGCATGCCGGTCGTCACCCGCCCGTCGGTCAACGTCGTCCGAAGCGCGTAGAGGTCCTCGGGGTTGGGATATGGAAGCGGCTTCAGAAGCGCCGCGTTGACCGTGCTGAAGATCGCGGTGGTCGCACCAATCCCGAGCGCGAGCGTGGCAATCGCGGCCAGCGGAAATGCCGGGGTCCTCCGAAGGTTCCGAAGGGCGAACCGGAGGTCCTGAAAGAGGGTTCCCATGGCGGGGGTTACACGACTTAGACGCTTACAGGCGCGGTTGGTTCGATTCGATATGTAGGGCGGACTGATCTCCAAGTCCGCCGTGACCCTCGCGGATTTGGGGATCAATCCGCGCGCCGTCGTACCCTTAATCGATGCCCTGGTACCTTCTGGCAGCCATCGCACTCGGCACCGTCACGTCGCCTGCGCTCACGATCACGACGCGGTCGCGGGCCGTGGCGCCGGGCGAGATCGTGCTGGTCACGATTACAGGGGCGGCGCCAGGGTCGCCACCGCGAGTACGGGCATTCAACCGCGATCTGCCGCCGTTCGCCGTCGACGATCGCACGTGGCGCGTGCTGGTCGGAATCGACCTCGATGTCAAGCCAGGCAAGCACGTGTTGACGGTCGATGCCGGCGCCGAACACGCGTCGCAGACGCTGGTCGTCGCGCCCAAACAGTTTCCGGTGCGCCGCTTGACGGTGGATGAGGCGTTCGTCAATCCGCCGGAGTCAGCTCGTGTCCGCATCGAAGAGGAATCCAAGCTCGTCGCGGCGATCTGGAACTCCTCCCCCACCGAGCGGCAATGGACCGGCCCGTTCGAGCGTCCGGTGCCGCAGCCGGCCAACAGTGCCTTCGGGACTCGGAGCGTGTTCAACGGCGAGCCTCGCAGCGCGCACGGCGGTGCGGACTTCCTGAGCCCCGCAGGTACACCCGTCAACGCACCGAACACGGGCCGCGTCATCCTCGTGCGCAACCTTTATTACTCGGGCAACACGGTCATCATCGACCACGGACTCGGTCTCTTTTCGTTTTTCGCGCATTTGTCGGAGACGAGCGTGACGGAGGGACAGACCATCACGACGGGCACGGTTGTGGGCAAGGTCGGCGCGACGGGACGCGTGACCGGCCCGCATCTGCATTGGACGGTGCGCGTGGGCGGCGCGCGCGTCGACCCGCTGTCATTGCTGGCCCTGCTCGGCGAGCCTGCTCCGGTCAAGAAGTGATTGCGTTGATGGTCCGACGCAAACACGAATGTAATCATCGTCCCCAACCCTCGACTGGTGAGATTGATTCGGATCAGCCCGCTCATTTTGCGGGCATCGCGTCGGATTGCCTGACGCAGGTACGAGCTTTGCTCGTAGACGTGGGCTTGCCTGCGTCGATCCGCGCCAACGCCCTGAAGTCCGCCGGAACGGTCCTCGTCGTCGACGATGTCCCGGCCAGTCTGCATGGATTGCGGCAGCTTCTCGCGGCACACGGGTACAGCGTGCTGGTCGCGCAGGACGGAGAAGAAGCGGTTGAGATCGCACTGCGGGAGCGGCCCGACATCGTTCTAACCGACGTGCGGATGCCGAAGAAGGATGGGTTCGAGGTCTGCCGTGAGCTGAGGTCACGGGAGACGACCCGCCTGACGCCCGTCATCCTCGTCACGGGCGCGGCGGAAACCAACGATAAGATTCGCGCGATTGACGCCGGCGCGAGTGAGTTTCTCAGCAAGCCCATCGACATCTCCGAACTGCGCGTGCGCGTCCGTTCGCTGGTCCAGCTCAAACGATACACGGACGACCTCGACTCGGCCGAGGCGGTGCTTCGAAGTCTGGCGCTGACGATCGAGGCGCGCGACGCGTATACGGAAGGTCATTGCAAACGGCTGGCGAACTATGCCGTCGCGCTCGGACAGCTGCTCCAGCTGCCGGAAGAGGATCTGTTGACGCTGGAGCGCGGCGGGTACTTCCACGACATCGGCAAGATTGGAATTCCGGATGCCGTCCTGCTCAAGCGGGGGAAACTCACCAAAGCCGAGCGGCAGATCATGGCCCAGCATCCCGTCATCGGTGAGCGCCTGTGCGGTGACTTGCGCGTCCTGCACAACGTCCGGCCGATTGTCCGCCACCATCACGAGCGGCTCGACGGAAGCGGCTATCCCGACGGGCTGTCGGGTGACGCAATCCCGCTCGTCGCACAAGTCATCGGCATCGTCGACGTCTACGACGCCATCACGACCAGCCGGCCGAACCGGCCTCGCCGCAGCCGTGAGGTCGCGTTCGACGAGCTGCTCGACGAAGTGAAGCGAGGCTGGCGGCGCCGCGATCTCGTGGAGGCGTTCATTGCGCAGCGGCGCGAGCGACCGATGCCCTGGGAGCTCGAACCGGCGGCACAAGGGCCGTCTGTCAAACGCGCCAGATCAACCAAGCGACGGAAGGCCACCCGCGCGAGCCTGTAGAATGCAAAAGTGAGGCTTGCGCGCGGTACGCGTCTCGGTCCGTACGAAATCCTGAGTTTTATCGGCGCCGGCGGAATGGGCGAGGTGTACCGGGCGCGTGATACGCGGCTGCTGCGCGACGTCGCCCTGAAGACCCTTCCGCCACAGTCCACCACCGACTCGAGCATCCAGCGGCGGTTCGAACAGGAGGCTTGTTCGGCGTCCGCGCTCAACCATCCGAACATCGTCACGATTTATGACATCGGTCGCGGAGAGTCGGTCTCGTACATTGCGATGGAGATCGTCGAAGGACGGACCTTGCGCGACATGCTCGTCGAGGGTCCGCTGGCGATCGACAAGCTGATCGATCTCGCGGCGCAGGTCGCCGACGGACTCGCCGCGGCGCACGACAAGCGGATCGTGCATCGGGATCTGAAGCCTGAAAACATCATGGTGACCGGCCCGGGCCTGGCGAAGATTCTCGATTTCGGGCTCGCGAAGACCGAGGCCCCGCTGGTGGCCGTCGATGCTGCTACCATCGCGCCCGGCCTGACCGAGCATGGCGCGGTGCTCGGCACCGTGGGCTACATGTCGCCGGAACAGGCCAGCGGCCTGCAAACCGACTTCCGATCGGATCAGTTCGCGTTCGCGGCGATTCTCTACGAAATGGCGACGGCTCGCCCGCCATTCAGCCGGCTGACGGTGGCCGAAACGATGACGGCGGTGATCCGCGAGGAGCCCGCACCCATCGCTACGCTGAATGCTGCGGTCCCGGCGGCGCTGACCAGAATCATTCGCCGCGCGCTCGCGAAAACACCCGCCGAACGGTACGGATCGACCCGCGACCTCGCCAAGGATCTTGCGGATCTTCGCGATCGGGTGGGCGAACCGCCGGATCGGATCTTCACTTTCCGTCCGCTGCCATTGCCGCCTGCCCGCACGAGGCTCGTCGGACGTACGGCTGAAGTCGCCGCGGCGCAGCAGCTACTCCTCCGGGACAACGTGCGCCTGGTGACATTCACGGGTCCCGGCGGGACCGGCAAGAGCGCGCTTGCGCAGCAGCTGGCGGAAAGTGCCGGGCGCTTTTTTCCGGCCGGCGTGTTTTTCATTCCGCTGGCTTCGATCACGGACCCAAGCCTCGTCGCCAGCACCGTCGCACAGACGCTCGGCACTCGCGAAATCCCCGGCCGATCGCTCGAGGAAAGCCTGAAGGAAGCGATCCGCCAGGGCGCGCAGGCGCCGATGCTGCTCGTGCTCGACAACTTCGAGCACGTCGTCGCGGCGGCGGCGCTCGTGAGCGATCTGCTGTCGGCCGCGCCGGCGTTGAAAGTGCTCACCACGAGCCGCGCGGCGCTGCAGATCTACGGCGAGCACGAGTTCCCGGTCCCTCCGCTGGCGTTTCCCGACCCGCAGCATCTGCCGGCCGTCGCGGCGATGCGCGATTACCCGGCTATCGCGTTGTTCCAGGAGCGCGCTCAGGCCGTCAAACCGGACTTCGCGATTACCGACGCCAACGCCGCGGCGGTGACCGAGATCTGCGCCCGGCTGGACGGTCTGCCGCTCGCCATCGAGTTGGCGGTGGCGCGGATCAAGCTCCTGCCTCCGGAGGCTATCCTCGCGCGTCTCCAGAGCCGCCTTCGCCTGCTGACGGGCGGGTCCAGAGACGTCGCCGTGCGGCAGCAGACACTGCGCGGCACAATCGACTGGAGCTACGAGCTGCTGAGTCCCGCGGAACAGAAAATCTTCCGGCGATTGGCAGTGTTCGTCGGCGGCTGCACGCTGGAAGCGGCCGAAGCCGTCTGCGGCGCCTTGAACGATCTGGAACTGGACATCCTCGACGGGCTCGGTACGCTCGTCAATCAAAGCCTGCTCGAACGCGTGACCACATCCGGTGACGAGCTGCGTTTCCGGATGCTGGAAACGATTCGCGAATACGCGCTCGAGCGCTTGGCCCAGAGCCCGGAAGCGTCTTCGATTCGACGCGCGCACGCCGCGTACTACGTCCTGCTCGCCGAAGACGCCGAGTCCAAACTCGGAGGACCGGAGGAAGCGACCTGGCTGCGATGCTTCGACCTGGAGCACGACAATTTTCGAACGGCCCTCGACGGCGCCACCGAGATTGCGCGCGTGGATTGGGGGCTGCGCATCGCCGTGGCATTGTGGCGGTATTGGGAGCAGCGGGAACTTCTCGGTGAGGGACGACGACGGTTGATGGATCTGCTGGCGCGGCCCGTGGCTCAGCCGCGGAACGAGCTGCGCGCCCGGGCGCTCTTCGGCGCCGGTGTCCTCGCAGACGCGCGCGGCGAGTACGACGCGGCTACGACGCTTCACCAGGAGAGCGTCGGCATCCTGCGGGAACTCGGCGACGATCGCAGCCTCGCGGTTTCTGTGAATGCGCTCGCGGTTGCGACCCAAAAGCGCGGTGATCTTGCCGGTGCGCGCGCGCTGTTCGAGGAAGGCCTGAGTCTCTGGCGTAAACGCGGCGATCGCATGGCGGTTTCACGTGGCTTGAGCAATCTCGCCAGCGTCGTCAAGGCGCAGGAAGAGTACTCGGAGGCGAGCAGGTTGTACGAAGAGAGCCTTGCCGGGAGCGTCGCGACGGGGGATCGCTCCGGCGCGGCGGTGACCCTCGGGAACCTGGGCGACCTCGCGCGCGAGCAGCAGGATTTCCAGGCCGCCCGATCGTTCTACGAACAGAGCCTGGCGGGATTCCGCGAGATCGGCGATCCCTGGGGGATTGCCACGGCGCTCACCGATCTCGGCAGCCTGGCGCGCGACGAGGGAGATTACGAGCGATCGCACGCGCTTCACGAAGAAGGGCTGCGGCTGTTCGAGGGGCTGGGACATCGCCGCGGCATCGCGCGTCTGCTCGAGGAACTGGCGCGGTCGGCATCGGCCCAGGGGCACTCGCGCCGTGCGCTTCAGCTGGCGGGCGCGGCCGCTGCCTTGCGCGAGACGATCGGATCACCGCAGGCCGAGCCGGCGCACTCGACGCTGGAACGCGCGCTCGAGCCGGCTCGGTCGCGCCTGGGCGTGGCAGAGAGCCTCGCCGCCTGGAGCGAAGGGCGCGCGATGACGATCGAAGAGATCGTCGAGTACGCGCGAGGACCGCGGGTTTCGTAAGACCTCGGGTTTCGTTGTCGACGTGTTGCTCACGGTCGAGATGTCGCTCACGAAACCCGAGGTCTTACTCAGCCGTTTCCGGATCGATCATCCGACGGACCGCCGAGACGCGATCGGCCGGAAACCCGCCACGCCGGGCATGCTCGCGGACCGTGTCCTCGCCGGGCGCGAGGTAGACACAGTAGAGCTTGTCGCCGGTGACGTAGCTGTGCAGCCACTGAATCTTCTGCCCCATTTCCTTCAACACTTCGCACGACTTCGCAGAAATGGCTTTGATTTCGGCATCCGACAGGCTTCCGATGCCGGGAATTTCACGCTCGATGACGAATTTAGGCATGACACGGCGATTGTACATCTGGTGATTTCGACGTCACCCATCACAACCTCAGTAACTCACCGTCATCGTCGGCGATCGGCTCAGCGTCTGAAACACGACGCAATACCGTTCGGTCAGCGCGACGACCTTTGCCAGCTGCTCTGGTGTGGCGTCGGCATCGAGCTGAAATCGCAGACGAATGTCGCGGAAGCCAACGGGGACATCTTTCGCGACACCGAGCGTTCCCCGAAAGTCGAGGTCGCCTTCCACAAGGACTGATCCTTCTCGAATAGCCACGCCGAGCGCAGTCGCGACGGCCGACAGCGTGACACCCGCGCAGGCGGCGAGCGCTTCGAGCAGCATGTCGCCGGAACAAGCGAAGAGACCGGTCCCGCCGGTGGCCGGATGCAGCCCCGCCTCGACCATCGCCTTCCCCGTCTCCACTTTACAGGTGAGTGAACCTGGCGATACGCGCCCGGTGGCGCGCAGTGTGACGACCCCTGCTTCCGGCGCTTCGCGGTATCTGGCCTTCAGCGGTGCTTGTAGCTCGCGGAGTTCGTTGGCATTCATCTGCGATCGCCGATCATCCGGACTCGCCGGCGCACGAGCTGAACGGGAATTCCCCACGGATCGCGCAGCATCGCGACCTCGTCGCCGACATCGTTCACCTGGACGTCGCCGACCGCTGCCGCGCCGGCCCCGATAAGGCGCGTGCGCGTCGCCGCGACGTCGTCTACGTGGAACGCTACATGAAGCAGAAGCGGCTCCATCCGGAAATAGTCGGGCACGGGAAGGTTCGGGTACCCGTAGAACTCCAGCATCACCGCGTCGCCGTCATCGCCAAGAAAATGTCCGAACGGCGATTCGGCCTGCGCGCGCTTCACGGTCAGCCCGAGATGCTGGACGTACCAGCGGGACAATGCGACGGGATCGCTCACCTGCAGCGCAACATGCTCGATTTTCACGAGCGTGATCCTGCCGTCGCCGGGGCTATGGCGTCAATCCCAACTGCGGCAGGGCAACCCGATGGTCATGCCGTGTCCCTAACAGGCACGCTTGCCGTGGCCGAAAGGGCCGTGCGTTGATGTCGTGTTGCGTGCCTCTGAACTGCGACACGTTCTGCCCTTGGCTGGAGGGTCGTCGTGCGGGCCGACTCCGGAGCGACGCGACGGCGGCAGTCTGAAAAACGTCGCAGAAGGGGGCGACAGTGAGTGGGGATGGGGGTCCCCACGAGCGTTTGCCGAGATGAACACCCTGGCGCGACGTTTTCCGCGTCGCGAAGGCGGAGGCCCCGCATGACGACTCTCCAGCCAAGGGCGCTCGCGGTACCGGTACCGCCCCAGCGCGCCGACCTCAGCCAAGGCAACGACTACTGGGAGAGGTCGCTGGACTGCATCGCCTCGCTATTGAACGCGAGGCTCACCACGCGGCCCGACTCGACGTCGAACTCGGCACCGAAGTAGCGGGCGCCGCCGTCGCACGCATCGACGAGCTGTGTCTGCCAGGATCCGGAAACGCCGCCCTGCCCCGACGGCACAAATCCATTGGCGTAGACGATCTTCCGGCCCTCGACGACGATGCCGACATGTTGACGGTAGTAGTTGCCCGACGACCAGGCCGGAGGGCGGCTGAATGGACCGCGTTCGAGTGCACCTTGAAGAAGGGGCGCGAGCTCGCGCTCGAATCGTGCGATGAGGGCTGAATCGGGACGCCACACGTCAGTGATGCGTTCGGGCGCCCGGCGGCTGCTGCAGCGACGTCGTCACTAGGTTCACCGAGAGTGACACCGAGAAGGCAATGATGGTCGCCAGGACTGAGCTCTGCAGCCTCATGACCGTCCTTGAGTGTAGCGCGCCGCTCACCGATGGGAGACGTCTCGCTATAATCCCGCGATGACTGAGGATCGGCTCACTCAGCAGATTGCGTTCCTGGTGGAAGCCGATCGATTGAAGTCCGTCATTCGCCGGACCCCGCTCGTGGATGGATCGCGCCGGGAGAATTCCGCCGAGCATTCCTGGCATCTCGCGCTCGCCGCGATGATCCTCCGCGAGTACGTCGCCGAGCCTGTTGACCTCCTTCGCTTGATCGAGCTCGTCACGATCCACGACCTCGTCGAGATCGACGCCGGCGATGCCTTCGCCTACGATGACGCCGCGCAGTCCGCGAAAGCCGCGCGCGAACTGGCCGCAGCTGATCGGTTGTTCGGCCTGCTGCCCGCTGATCAAACCAGCTATGTCCGCGGGCTGTGGGAGGAATTCGAAGCGCAGGAAACCATCGAGGCGCGGGTCGCCAACGCCCTCGATCGCTTTCAGCCGCTCCTGCAGAACGCGCATTCGGGCGGCGGCAGCTGGCGCACACACGACCTGACCCGCGCAGACGTCCTGCGCCGCATGGCGCCGGTCGAACACGCATTGCCGACGCTTTGGCCAGTGGTCGTTCACGTCATCGACTCGTTTTGCGACCTCGGCGTGCTGCGATCGGCCAGCGGCGAACCCTGACACGCGGAAAGGGACGCCGTTGATGTCGTAGTAGCCGGCGTGCTTCCGTACCGAGAGCGCCCGGGGCTGGAGCGTTCGATGGCGGCCTCCACGGACATGACGCTCGAACCCGCCGCCTCCGTCCGCGCAGGATTGCGACACTATCGATGGCCGCGCCACTTCGCAAGGTGCGAAGATGGCACGGCAATCCTTGCGCTCCCTCCGGCGCGGGTTCGACCTGTCGCGTATCGCGTCAGTCCGAAGTCGGCCGCCATCGAATCGCTCCAGCCCCGGGCATTACGTGTCACAGTGCAAAGTCACGTACACCGACACTGACACGCCGAAAGGGACGGCGTTGATGTCTGGTGGCCGACGTAGGAGTGACCCGACGGGGCGTAAGTCTGAAATCACGCCGTAGGGAGCGAGGGTTTCGAGCCCGACTCCGAAGGCATGTTTGGTTTCCAAGCCGGGTAGGAGTCGGGCGATACGCGATAGCACGAAACCCGAGCGGACGAAGGCGTGATTTCGAAGGTCAGCTCCCTCGGAGGCCACCCACCGCATCAACGCCGGTCCCTTTCGGTCACGGCACGTGCGTCGGTACAGGGTTCGCCCGGTGCTCACGAGCGCCGACGACGCCTTCGCTCAACCGCGGATCGCGGCAGCAACCAGCAGCGCGATGTTGACGATCACATACGAGATCGAGGTCACCCACAGGCCGATCCGATCGCTGCGGCGCGCGGGCTCTTCCTGGCCGTTGTTGAAGAGCCGCTGCGCGTAGATGCCGGCGATCGCGATGGCGAAGATGTAAATCATCGCGACGACGTGGATGATGTCGAGGAGCGTGAGCTGCTCGACGCGGCCGAGGACAGATTCGGCCACGCGCTGATTGACCAGGACCGCAAACAGGGTGCCGCCGAGCAGGCCGGTGCGACGGCCGCCGTCATACGGACCCAGAAGAAAAGACAACGCGGAGAGCGCGAAGGCGACATACACGCCCGCGACCAGCTTGAGGAAACTCCACCGCTTGGTCCGCGCCAGCGACACGGTGACGACGAGACGCGAGTAGTCGCTCTGCTTCTTGCCAACGAAGGCCGGATCGCCGAACACGGTGTCGTAGATGTACTTCTGCTCGCCGATCTGAAAGTTCGTGATCCGCCACCCATCCAGCATGATTTCGGGGCTCGGCTTCGAGCCTTCGCGATCGGCGGTGTACGAAAAGGTCGTCGACGGATCCGCGGTGTGTTCGATGACGATGTGCAGATCCTGGCGATCGAACGGATAGCTGCGCACGTTCCAGTGATGCCGGAAGATGCCGGAGACCTTGACGTAGGACCAGTACGTGCCGGATCGGTTGAAGGTCGCCGGCAGCCGCTGTTGCAGCTGGGTGGCGTTTTCGAAGTCGGCCACCTCGAGCGGCTTCACCGTCTGGTCGGGACACGTGCTCCAGACCCAGAGGTCGGCGCCGAACGAGCCGCGCATTAAATCGAAGTCGTAGAGGGAGATCAAATAGACACCGACCTGGCACGTCCGGGGCGCGGCAGCCGCCTGTGACGCCCGGGCCGGTTGCGGCGCGCAAAGGATCGCGCCCAGCGTCGCAAGAACCAGCAGCCTGTGTGATGCAGCCGCCGCGACGCGTGGGAATCTACGGGGTTCGACTCCGTGGCCTCGTGGGTGAACCGGCGGGCTCACTGTTGAAGTTCGATCACGAGACCGCCTGTGATCTTCGCAGCCAGGTTGTAGAGCAACGCGGTTAGCAACATCATGACCGCGCCAATCACACCGTAGAAGATCGGCAGGATCACGATCGAGCCCGCGCCAAACAACATCCCGACGAATGGTGCGGCATGACTCCCCTCATCGCTCAAGGCCGCGGCGCCGCCAATCGCCATGACGACGAGTGACACGCACGCGCCGATGACGAGCCCGAGACCTGCATACAAGACACCGCCGACTTTCGCCGCCGAGATCGGATCGATTCGTCTGATGCGCATGGGATCTCCTCAGGTTGGTGGACGGGCGGATTATCATGGGCCGCACCCGCTCCTGGCAATCGTATGGCCGCATCCAGCTCCGCCGCCTGCCTGAACTGCGGCGCCCCGCTCGCCGGCGCGTACTGTTCGCGCTGCGGTCAGAAGGCCGCGCGGCCCGATTTGACGCTCGCCGGATTTCTGCACGAGACGACGCACGAGCTGACGCACTGGGACGGCAAGATCCCGGCCACGCTCAAGACGCTTCTGTTGCAACCCGGGGTGCTCACCAGGGACTTCCTCGAAGGCCGCCGCGTTCGCTGGTTGGCGCCGTTCCGCGTGTACCTCATCTGCAGTCTCGCATTTTTCGCGAGCAAGCCGGTGATCGAAGCGATTACCCATCGGTCTGCGCGCGAGCTCGCGCAGGTGACGATCACGGCCGACGACGGCACCCGGACGCTGACACCCGAGCAGCGCCAGCGGATCGCCGAGGGTTTGCCGGCGCATTTCATTCCGCTAGAGCGCCTGGAGGCCGCCGCGGCGCAGGGCACGCGGCTGAACAGCGAGATCAACGCCGCGTTTCCGAAGGCGATGTTCGTGCTCCTTCCGGTCTTTGCTGTGCTGACCCACGCGGCTTGGCGGAAGACGCGCCCCGGGTACCCGGCCCACCTCTACGTAGCGCTGCATATCCACGCGGCGGTATTTGCCGCCCTGACCATACTGGACATCGTGATCGGATTCATCCCGTCGAACGTGGTCGCGGCGATCGCCTCGGTCATCTTTGTTGTCTACGTCGGCTGGTACGGCCTGGTGGCGTTGCATCGGATCTTCGATGATTCGTGGCCGAAAAGCATCGCGAAGAGCGTCGGGGTCGCGGCGGTGTACTTCCTCTGCGTCGGAGTCGTGTCGTTCGCTCTTCTGATCTACGCGATCACTCGAATGAGCTAACCCACGCCGTGTAGTTTCTTGAGCACCGGCAGCACCGCCGCGCGCGCGGCCGGCAGCGTCGGGAGATCGCGCGGATCCGTCGACAAGAGCGCGAACAGCGACACGACCAGATTCTTGCGATTCTGCGCCGTGGCCAGACTCGCCGGCGTCGGCTCGCCGGCCGGCCGCACCGGCGCGAGCGAGGCCATCCATTTTTCGAACCCGGACGCATCGAAATCCTGACGCGCGATGATCGAGAGCACCGCGCGGGCGAAGCGCTCGTCCTCGCCGTGCGTGAGGACCTCCGGGACCTGGTCCAGCTTCGCCGAGACGCCCGAGAGAATCGCGGCCTGTTGATCCTTCGTGAGATAGCGGCTGCGGCCGAGGAACTTCAGCAGATCCGCCGTGTGCGCGACCGAATGCATCCAGCCTTTGACGGGATCGAATCCGCGCGTGTCGCGTTCAGCTGCAAGATACGTGATCGCCGCGGCGAGCAGCCGATCGAACTCCGCGCGCTCGAGAAACGGCGCCTCGTTGTCGAGGATCGCCACGATGCCGAGGCTGAGCGCCGAGAACGATCGCTTGAAGATCGAGTCCGTTCCGCGTTCGCCGATCCCGGCCGACAGGTTGCGCGTCCATTCCTCCAGCAACGTTCGCGTGGCGTCTGACGGCACAACCCGTTGCCGGTAGATCCACGCGGCCAATGTCGTGTACGCGATGTCGTCCCGCAGTTCGGGATCGGGGGACCCGAGATATCCGCTCAGCTCGCGAACGAGGGCGGAAACCGACTCGCCAGCCGGCATCGCGAACTTTTGCGCCGCAATCCCCCGCCAGAATGTCTTGTCATGCGCCGTGCCCGCCTGATCGACGGCCGGTACCGGAAGGCTTGTTGTGACGACGATGATGCACGCAATCGCCGCGAGGCTGTTCATCAGCCAAGTCTAGAGCCTTCAGGCTTTCGGGCTCTCAGGCTTTCGAGCTTTCCGGCTCTCAGGCTTCTGCACAGCGTCTAATCTGACGATAGCTCCTGTATGCGGTTCTCGGCCGTGACAGCGGCGGGGATGATCGTCGTCGCGCTCGGTGCCGGCTGCGGCAGCTCCAAAACCCCCGCGCCCCCGACCGGGCCATCGACGCCGCAGACCACGCCGCCGCCGACGCCGCCGACAATTCCATCCGGACTAACTGCGACGGTGACGTCGATGCTGGAAGGGCTGTCGCAGTACATCAGCCAGGCGCTCGCGCAGAACCAGGACAACCTTCCACGCAATCCGCAGAATCGGGCGCAGATCGAGGCCAAGATCGCGATGCTCCAGAACCCGTCGCTCGCCGGCGACATCGTCAACGGCCGGCGGTGGTTCGAAGATCAGAGCGCGTCGATCAACGGGCGCGCGGTCCCGTTCGTCACCGTGTTCGCCCTCGAAAGCATGCGGAACGAAGCGGCGGACGCTGTCCGCACGCTGGAACCGGTCCTGCCAATCATCGAACGCTTCTACGATGTGCCGCTGTCTACGCCGGCCATCAAGATCTGGTACGGCTTCGTCGTCGGCAACAGCGGCGGTGGCGGCGTCATCTACACGGAGGATCGAACGACCTACGAGGGGCGGACCGGCCCGACGCGATTGCCGTACGACTCGATCTGGGCGCACGAGCTCGGACACAGCTGGATGGGACACGAATCGCTCAATCAGTTCATCGAGCTGTACGGCTACAACGTCATGCGAACTGGATCGACCGACCCGAAAGCGTGGATCTTCACCAGAAGCTGGACGCCGAATTTGCCGTCGAACGAAGGCGTGGCGGCGTTGCTCGATATCTATCAGCTGGTGGGACACGACACGATGCAGCGGGCCTACCGTGCGATCTATCCACTGCGGCCGCCGTATGGCTCGCCACCTTCACCGGCCGTGTTTCAGGCCTTTCTTGGCCAGGTGTCGTCGTCGCTACAAGCGCAGGTCTCGGAAAAACTCGCCAAAGTCGGGTTCTAGTCCGGGGACGCCTCATAGCCTCATAGCCTCATGACCTCATGGCCTTGTTAGCCTTGTCTTCTCAACCCCACCGCGACGCAGAGCCAGGCGGCCGTCAGACAGCTCGAGGCGATGTACAACGGCACGAGCGCCTCGGCGGTGCCCAGAGCCACGAGATTCCACTTGACCGGCTCGCTCATCGCGATGTGCCGGAGGACCTGCACGAGTCCTGATGCCAGTCCCGACAGCGCGGCAAAGATGCCGGCCAGCGAGATCGGCCGCATCAGCGCAAGCCGATGTTCGGTTGGCCGGAAGACGTAGGCGATGCCCGCACCGAGCGGAAGGACGCTGACGATCATGGTCAGGATCGCGTGGATGCCGGCTTGCCTCAGAATGTCAAAGAGTGTCATGCGGTCGGTTCTCCCGTTCGATCGGATATCAACGCGTGAGGAGACGAAACGTGACGGCCGTCACGTTACCCGGTCTGGCGCGTTATGACTCACGTGGACCGGGAGTCTGAGCTGGCCCTCGTGAGCCGCCTGCGCGCCGGCGACGCCGAAGCCTTCGACGTGGTCTACGACCACTTCAACGCGCGCCTGTTCAACTTTCTCGCGCGGCTGTCGCGCCGGCGTGATGTGGCTGAGGATCTGCTCGAGGAGACTTGGCTCCGGCTCGTGGCTCGGGCACGACGACTTCGGCCGGACACGCGGCTGGCGCCGTGGCTCTTCACGGTCGCGCGCAATCTCTACGCAAGTTATTGCCGGTCGCGGCTCGTGGAGGATTCCCATGCCGCCGGCTTGATCGGGTTGTGGCCGTTCGGATCGCCCCGGCCGACGCCCTTCGAGTCCACGGCCGCGAACGAAACGGAGCGCCGCCTCGAAGCGGCGCTGGCAGGCCTGCCCGTGCGTTATCGCGAAGCGCTGTTGCTCGTGGCAGTCGAAGGGCTGCGACCTGCGGAGGCCGCCGACGTCTGCGGCGTGAGCTCCGAGACGATGCGACAACGGCTGAGCCGGGCTAGGGCGTTGCTCGCCAGCCGGATGGATCCGACGGTCACGCCGGCCGTGGGATGGTCGAAGTTAGCGCGGCACGAGGTGACGTGATGACGCCAGATGAACTCCGCGATCCGATGCTCCTCAGTCTGGGACGCTTGAGCGCTATCTCACCTGACCCGTCGGGCGCGGAGCGCGTCCGGTCGCGATGCCGGGCAGAATTGACGCGGCGTCGCCATCGCGCTGAACGCACCGCACGCCGCCGGATCCTGACGCGGCGTTTTCTCGCACCGGCGTTCGTCGGCGGATTCTGTCTGCTTTATCTGTCGGCAGTTGTCTATGACGTGATGCAACTCTACGTCGTCAGGTGAGGCCCGCCTTACGGTAGCGGAAAGCTTCGGGGAACTTTCACGACGTACGTGCCGGCGATCTTGTCGTGCCAGGCCTGCCCTTCCGGATCGCGAAGGATCCAGAGAAAGCCGAGCCCAAGCGCGCCAATCGAAAACAACGACGAGAGGCCACGGACCAGCGCGTCCACGAATCGCAGCGGCGCGCCGTCGACGCGCACCACGCGCAGGTTGCAGATGATTCCGCCCACCGTCGTGCCCTTCCACGCCCAGAACGCGACGAAGTACGCGAACAGGATCAATGGCGCCGGACCATCGTCTCGCATTCGATCGAAAACGATCTGCAGCGCGATCAGCACCAGCACGACGTCGAGAACGGCGGCGGCGAGTCGATCGAGGAAGGTCGCGCGCGGGAAGGTTGTCAGGTCCGACGTCGCGCCCGGCGGTGCACGCGGAGGCTCCGCATGAACGTCGGCGCTCGCGGACGGCGGGCTCAGGTCTGCGTCAGGAATGGCAGCAAGCGGGACGGCGACGATCGGAGTCCCGGCCGGCTCGCCTGACGAGGGCGGTCCCGGCGTGACGGGCGGCTCCGGAACCGGCGGGGTCTTGGGCGCGGCCGGACGTTCGCGCCGCAGTCCCGCCATGAACGTCAGCGACGCGGCGCCAAGTCCGAATACGCCCACCATCGCCCACGTGATGAGTCCAATCACGGGAACCATGTACAGCAGCACCAGCACCACGAACCCGATGAGAAACGAACGGACGCCCTCGATCGGCGTCTCGGCCGGATCCTGTCGGGTGATGCTGCGCCCGATCCACCGCGCCACGCCCACACGGCCGACGATCCAGGCAACGAATACCGCGCACAGAAAGAACGGCACGATGGCGATGCCGATCACCGATGCGGCGAGAAGCACAAAGATCGGACCCGTCAGCAGCAGCACGAGCAGGCCCGTGAGGAAGGTACTGAAGGGCTTGTGCGCAAGCGTCTCCGCGCATCTGCCGACGGGTCCGTGGAGCAGCAGGTTGATCGCGAGCGAGACGATCAGAAAGATCAGGACAACGCCCCACATCCACGCGAGACCGGGCACGAGCGGACGGCCCCATAACAGGCCGCGCGTGAGCCAGGGCACGACAGCCCGCATCTGATCGCCCAGCCAGGGCGCGCCGATCACGAAGTACTCGTGACCGGGCGAGAACCCGATCGGCGCGTCGACGAGGCCGCCGACGACGATCAGATC
>Ga0114129_10003689_pt1 | contig 21564 bp, 14 predicted proteins | sample RhiMetdeltSRZDD1_FD_80071 | JGI IMG/M metagenome (GOLD analysis project Ga0114129, IMG submission 80071) | Populus rhizosphere microbial communities from Tennessee, USA - Rhizosphere MetaG P. deltoides SRZDD1 (version 2) (version 2) | ecosystem: Host-associated > Plants > Roots > Rhizosphere >... | reverse complement strand
GTGCCCCAGGCTGGCGGCGCGCAGGGTGTGATCGACTGCCGCTGGATGTCCTGCTCCGGGAAGTTGGCCGTGGGCCAGGAGTCTCCGAGGGAGACATAGGCGATGCCCTCACAGCACAGATCCACATCGAGACCGGCGTCATGGGCGATCTCCACACCGATGCGGTAGCCGATGTTCTCGGGCGGGTTGGGGTTGCCGGTCACAGCCTGGCTCAGGCAGGACAACAGAGCCTCGGCCATGATCGGTAGGAACGGATCCCGGGGATCTGGCTGGGTCATGGGATCGTCGTCCGTCTCGTCACCGGTAGGTCGGGTGTCGCTAGGCGCAGTGGTGCTCGTAGACCGTAGGGATTGAAGGAGGCGATGACAGAGTCCACCGTCTGCACCCCCGTCAAACCACCCTTCAACAGGTCGTCGATGCTCACCATGGAGATGGAGACTCCTTGACGAGTCAGGGACTGGACCCGCTGCGGGAGACGGCACACCTGACCCATGCAGCTCTTAGCCCACTCGCACGCCAGCTCACCGGCAGCCCGAAGAAGTACAGACGGTACTGGGATGCCTTGTTGGTAGGTAACGAAGAACGTGCCTTCACCGGAGTCCACGTTGTAGTCCTGGCACTCCGGCCAGCAGTCACCGTCCGTACGTACCAGCCAGTGCCCATCGTCCACCCGCCAAGCATCGACGGGGACGATTTCTCCATCCTGTGACACACCTGTCGGAGATATCGCGTATACAGGTCCAGCCAACCAGGTCTGACAGGTGGGTTCACAGCAGCACCCTCCACCCCCACAGCCGCACCAGCAGTTGCGCCAGACCCCATTGAAGATGTACGGCAGCCACGTCCCGTCGCTCCAGAAGTACCCGGAGATCCCCCTCTGGTTGCAGACTCTGCCACACGGGCGGACGGTCTTGGTGCACAACCCGAACCGGCGGCCGGTAGCCGCCCACAGGGTGAAGGCTCCATACTCCGCTGCCGCCGTCTGAAGGTCCGGGCTCAGTGTCTCCCAGAACTCCTCGCAACAGTCGGTGTTAACATCCCATCCGGCACAGGGCAGGGAGGGAGCCGGGGTAGTGAAGACTTCCACGGCTCCCTCCCTTTATCGACTGCCCATTGGTCGCACGGTTGAGCTTACGGCGTCAGGTCAGCCAGGGTCTGGCAGCCACATACCGAAGCCGGAGGTGCCAGTCGGGTGGTGAAGAACCGGCGATGCTCGGTGGACCGGATCGCCGTGAGGAGCGGGACCTGTGTGGTTGACCCGACCGGGTTGTCGGAGTAGTCAACCATGTAGGGACCCAGACCCCATGGGGAGTTCGCGTTGGTGCGACCACTGATTACCAGGTCCACTGTGTCGTTCTGCCACGTCTGCGCCTGGATCGTGCCCTCGGAGATCCATGGCAGGAGACCGTAGCCGTACTCCACGCCACCGGTACAAGGCGTGGAGGTGTAGGCTAGGCGGGTCCAGCCCTCCAGGGCGAAGTTGGCGTTAGCCGATGAACCGACATCGTTGGACCAGCCGTGGGCGTTCGGGGTCGGGGAAGCGTCGTCGTAGACCCGCTGCTCGGCTGTGGCAATGGCGATCAGATCCGGATCGACGTTGCACATGGTGATAGTGACGTTGTACCACTTCAAGATCGGTGGGTTGGTCACTACGACGCACAGGGCGCCGTCGCCGTTCTTCTTCGAGAAGTCCTGGCGCTCCTCGTACTCCGGCTCCATCTCCACCGAGATGATGCCATCGGAGACCACAGTGGAGCACCCTGTCTGGGGTACCCCACAGGAGTTGAGTAGCGTCGCCCGGATCCGGGGGATCTTCCAGGGAGTGAAGCAATAGGTGGACATTATGTTCCCCCTCCGGCGGTAGTACAGGTCCGTGTGACCTGAACTGCCCACACACCGCATTCGACTGCCACGGCGTACATGCGCTCAGCCACCAGGCTCAGTTGGTTGGTGGACTTGTTGAGGACCTGGCCCGGTGGCGGGACGAAGATCTCCGGGTCCTGCCAGATGAGGATGCGGCCAGAGGCGTACATCCATTCCGTGGTGCCATCAGCGGCCTGACCGGTTGGGCCAGAGCCGTCATAACCACGCCCGAAGGCCAGGGGGGTCCGGATGACTGTGGACAGTGCCCGGCCCACGTTCTGGTAGTGGATGAGGTAGTTGTTGGTCAGGTGGGCCGACATCCCGGGGCGGGCATGGATGATGCCACCCGGCACATCGTTGTCGGCCAGTGTCTGCTCCAGTAGCTCGATCGCCTCCACTGGGCAGCCCGCCGTGCCGAGGTTGACCGCGTTGCGGAACAGGCCGGTGATGGTACCCAGGGTGCCGGAGGTGCCCGACCAGATGCGCTGCTCTACAGCCGTCTGCTCACGTAGCGAGAGCCGGGTCAAGACCCGGCGCTTGGCCTCATCGAAGTCGAACCCGATCGGCGGACAGATGTACGTGGTCATGACCACGAACGGGGAACCGGACACCGATGGGGTGGATACGTCGAAGGTCTTCTCGCCAGTGATGGCCGGACAGTCGATCGGGATGATGTAGTAGTTGTCCTCGCAAACATCTGGCACATACTGAACCCCGCCCCCCGGCGGACCGGGGAACGGCATCGGCCCAAGGGCCACATCGAAGATCCCGTACGGCCTCGGTGGCGGTGCAGGGGGGTCGATTACGTTCGGGGGTACGAGTGCCACCCGAGCCCTCCTTCCGGTTAGGGGTGGCGTGGGGCCGGGTTCCCGGCCCCACTACCTATCCGTTAGGGGCAGGTGAGGGTGCCCTGGCTGGTGGTCTTACCGCTCGGGCAGATCGGCACCGTGTAGACCCGGGAGACCGGGCACATCTGGACCATCGCCCAGCCCGTCTCCGTGAACAGGTGCGTGACCTGGTTGGTCGCCAGCTTGGTGGAGTCGTAGACCGAGTTCAGGGTGATGACATCCGAGACCGCCCGGACCCAGGTGCCGGCCGGGAAGACCAGGAACTGCATCGAGGACGGCAGGTTGTTGATCGGGGTGTCCGCACCCAGGGCGCCAGTGGCCGCACCGGTAGCGAAGGCGTCCTGCCAGTCGTAGATGAACTGAACCCGGGCGCCCCGGCAGGAGAACGCGGAGCTGATGGCTGAGTCGGCCAGGCACAGCATCTCGGCGTAGTTGCCGCCGTTGCGACGGATCCAGTCGGCCCGCATCTGAGCGAGGATCCAGAACGGCATGATGACTTCGAGGGTGGCGCTGCGCTGCATGCGCAGGCGGTACTTGATGTCGACGATGGCCATCTCCACGGCCGAGAGGACCTGGGAGACGGTGGAACCGTCGGTGGCCCACGGGGCGAAGGCGGTCAGGTTGACGGCGGTAGAGCCGGCAACCACGTCAGCGATCTGCTCACGGTTGATCTGGTGAGCCGACGCGGCCAGAGCACCACGGACGAAGGTGGCGGTGAACTCCGGATAGCCCCGGTTGGCCAGGATGTTGCCGGTCAGGCAGAGGCCGGTGACGCCGAGCCGGGTGTCCACGAAGGACGGGCACGGGATCTCCAGACAGGTCTTGGTCGGGGAGCCGGCCGCTACCTGCGCCTCGGTCAGGTCGAAGTAGCCGGTGCCGGAGCCGAAGATGGAGTCGAACTCGATACCGGTGTTGTGGCGGATGCCGCCGCGCCGGGCCTGGACCTCCGGGAAGTCGGCCAGACCGTCGGTGGTGATCTGGAGACAGATGTCGTAGTCGGTCTCTGACGGTGCACACCAACCCTGAGCCGCGACCAGGGAGTCGCGCTCCGGGTGCTGCTCCTCGATCTCCTTGCGGCGCAGCTCCACCGAGCGAAGCAGGGATCCGCCGGGCAGCCGGCTCTCGTCGGCAACCGCGAGCAGCTTGTTGTAGTCGCTCTCGTCCATGTTGACGGAGAACTCGGCCGGGTAGTCCCGGCGCATGACCGCCACCGGGTAGTGGGAGATGACCGGTCCGGCTGGTGCCCGGGAGCCGGCGAAGCCGGAGCTGCGGGCCTCGAACGCCTTGGCCACGTCCAGCAGGGTGGTGAACTCCTGGCCCACCTCGTAGTTCGGGACGCCAGCGGCGGCGACCAGGGACGAGTACCGGGGCCGGATGTCCTGGTGCTCGACCTTGGCCGGGGTCTTGGTCTTGCTGTTGCTGACGATGTCGTTGAGGGTCACGTTGATGACGGCGCCCGCCGTGACGGCGGCCGGCTCCTCAGCCTTCTCCTCGGTCGACTCCTCTTCCTCCTCCGGCTCCTCGGGGGCCGTCTGGAGGGCGGAGAACCGGTCCTTGCGGGACTTGGCGTCCTGGATGTGGGCCGGGACTGTCTCGCGGAAGAAGGTCTGGAGGTCCTGGAGTTCATCAAGCTGCTCATCGGTGACCGTGTCCGGAGTCACCGTCGCCATGATCGAGTTGAACTCGTTCTCGGCCTTGGCGCGCATGTCCTCGATCGCCGTGAAGGTGAACGGGCTCAGGTCTTCGGGAATCTGAAACATCGTGAGGGCACCTTTCGGAAGCCATGGTTAGGGCTCCCGGTGCGGCTCACAGCTCAGCCACCGGCTGGTGATTCAGATCCCGATACGGCTCACAGCTCAGCTATCGCGATCAAGGGGATCATAACTACCTTTTGCTGTAAGTGCCACCACCGGCCATTTGAACGGCCATTTGGGCATCGTGTTCAGTCTCGACTCGTCGGATTTCACCATTGGGAAGGTGAACTTCGAAGCCAGCTTCACGTCGAGTGCCAGGCTCCTGGTTTCCATTGCATCCACACACAGTTACTCCTCCTTCTTCAAGGATCGCCGAATCCAGGCTCTCACCTCGGCGTAATCAGCCCGGCTCTCACCCAATGGCCCCAGTCGGTTGGTGATCTCCCACATCTGAACTGCACCATCACCGCTTTCATGAAGATGGCGCTTGGTCAGTTCTCGTTCGGCCTCGCGGGGATCCATTTCGCCACGAGAGATCTTACGTACTGTATCCAGCATCTGATCCAACACCGATACGGTTTCCCTGTTAGCTCCAATCTGTCCAGTCTTACGAGCAGTGGGGATCCTGGCCAGGTCCTCTAGGGCGCGGCGAACAGGACCCGGTACCCCTTCTGGTAGATCTAGCGGTTTAGCCGGAGGGGCACTTAGGGCATCGATCGTCTCTTGGATCCGGTCGGCGACAGCAGAGTCAGACGCTCGGGTCTTCAGCTTCTTGAGACCTGGAATGACATCGGATTCCAGATCCAGTTGTCCCTCTCTCTTCTTACCGACGCCTTCGCCTAGCCGGGCAATCTCATTAATGAACGAGTTGGGTTCCCGCTGATCTGTGTAGAGATCGGACCACAGCTCCCCCAGGCTGGAGTCGAGGTGAACCAACCCCTGGTCTGCCCCTCCATTAGGGAGGTGGATCGGCTCATCCTCATTGGCCCGCTGGATCGGCTTGATCCGACCGTTGCCATCCGTAACCCGGGATGCTCGTGCCACCGGTGGCCCCGGGCGTCCAGTCGCTTGCCGGAGTTGGGTCGACTGGGTCTGGGCAATCTCCCGTAGCCGGGAGGCGCGCTCACCCTGCTGAACCTCGGCGAGACGGGCAGCCGGAGCAGCACGCTGAGCCTTTTTAGCGGGAGACGGGGTCGGTACCACCTCCCTGGGTGCCGTGTACCGGTCAACTAGACCCTGGGTAATTCCCGCCTTACTGCGCCCCTTGACCCCGTGCTGCGCCCCCAGGTCCCGTAGCTCCGGGAACGTCAATCCAGCCACTGCGTCCCGGACCTGCTGCTCGGTCTTGGCACCTTGGAGCCGCTCCAGGGCCGACTGCTTGATCCGGGTCTCCAGGGTGTCAGCCCGAGCCTCGGCAGCCTTGACCTCCGGCGCCACCTTCTTAGCTGGGGCAGCCTTCTTGACGGCGGGGCGCCGGGTGCTCTTCAGGCGCTCAGCCAGTTGCTCGACCCGGTCCCCCAGGTCGTAGTCACGCTGCTTGAGTGCCTCCGATTCCGGGGTCCGGTCTTCTCCCCGTAGGCCGCCGTACCGGATTGCACCCGCACTCCGGATAGCCTTGGCTTCCCTCTCCAGCTCTCGGCCAATAGCGGCCGGCGTCAGCTTCCCCCCATCAAGCTGAGCCTGGACCTTGTCCAGACGCTCGGGCGGCAGGTCTAGTCCCTCAGCGATCAGCCGGACATCCACCTTGCCCTTCTCTGTCGGCAGCTTCGGAGGAGCAGCCTTCTTTGCAGCCTTAGTTGCCCGACGGGCCAGCTCCTGCTCGGCCATCTTCCGGGCGATGTCCTGGATGACTTCATCGGCAGTGTCACCGCTGGGGCGATCCAGACCCTGGCGCACTGCCTCATCCTTCAGGGCCTCTGGGTCAACCTCCTGAATCGCCCTGTGAACCTCGGCTGGGACTTCGAGCTGGAGCAGCTCCTTCTTGGTGACCGGGGGCTCGGCCTCGAAGTGGCCCCGCATGAACGTCGAGGCACGCTTCTGCGACTCGATAGCTTGCTCCAAGCTTTCAGCCTGAGCAATGAGCTTGCGCCGCTCCGCTGGGGACATGTTGCCCCGCAGTGCCGCATCGATGTCGTTCAGCTCGTCCTGGTTGAGGGCGACCTCCGACTCCATGCGCCGGATGCCCTCCTCTGGAGTGAGCTTCCCAGAGGAAACGTCATCCCGGATCTCGCGCATGGACCGGCCAGCCGACCCGCTTGGGGCACCGATGTCGGAGCCGTCCCATGCCTCCTTGAAGCTGGTGCGACGCTCCGGTGTGGACACTGGGGCATCCACCCGGGGGCCAGGGACTGAGCCCTTCGGTACCCGCTTAACGGCGCGGACCTCCTCGGGAGTAGCCGCCTCGGCGAAGCCCTTCGTGAGCACCCTGCCGTCCGGCGACAGGAAGCTGCGCCGGACGATGACAGCCGAGTCACGAGGGTTCAGGCCGGGACCGTCATAGCGGGTGGGGTCGAAGCTGGTGACCTCCCCGATCCTTCCGACCGGCGTAACACCCTGCTCCCGGGCCAGCCGCTCGGCCAGTTCAACCAGACCTTCGCGATCACTGGCGAGGAGCTGGTCACGCATGTCATCGGGGAGCTTGCTGGTCTTGGCACGGGACCGGATGCGGGCCTTGAGCGCCCGGTCACTGGCCTTGTCACCAACCAGTTGCTCGATCTCGGAGGCAACGTCACCGAAGGGCCGGATCCGGTCGTACTCAGCCTGCTGAGCCCGGGCTGCGTCCTCAGCTGCCCTGTTGGTACGGGCGTGCTGGATCTCCTTGACGATGTCGGCCTTGAGCATGCGGGACTTCAGCTCAACGTCCTCATCCGAGGCAATCTTGCGTAGCTCGGAGATGGTGTGCTTCTCAAGCGGCTTCCCGGCCTTGGCTTCCTCAAATGCCTCCATGGGAGCCCGGCCCCGGGCCGCTCCTGCTTCGCGGGCACTCTGAAGAGCTTCCTCATGAGAACGACCCGCCGTGCGCCGGGCACGATAAGACCGCTGCTCCGATGGACTCAGGTCGGACAGATCTCGCTTCTCAGCCGTGGTGAGTTCCGGCATCCGTCGAACAGCCTTGGCCGGTGCCGCTGCTTTGGCGGCCTTAGCTGGTGTCGGAGCAGCCGGTGCCGCCTTCTTGGCAGCCGGAGCCTTCGGAGCCGCCTTCTTGGCTGGAGTCCCTTCCATCTGGTCCACAAGGGACTGAAGACGCTTGTGCTCATCCAGGTCCGGGTTAAAGCGCCCGTCCCGCTTGAGCTGAGCCACCCGGTTGCGGACCGACTCCTGCTGTGCCGGAGTCAGACCGGCAGCCTTGGTGCCACCTTCAGAGGAGACAGCCTTCTTGGCCCGTGGGGCAGCCTTCTTGACTGCCTTGGCCGGTGCCGGTGCAGCAGTCTCCCGAGCCCCGAGCCCATGCTCACGGCGGATCACGTCGGCAAGCTGCTCCAGGGCACTGATGTCACCAGGGAGGTCCCGGTCCTCGACGCCCGTCCGCTCGTTCTCTCGATTGACATCCTGGAATGTCTGAATGTCTCGTTCAAGGTCACGCAGCACATCGCCTGGGTCCCGCTTACCGGAGGCAACCCGTAGGTAAGCCTCGTTCCAAGCGACACGGCGAGGCCCCCGGGAGGGGGATGGAAGGTTGGCGTCACGGACGATCTGCCGGAACTGCTCCCCACTCGGGGCTGTCGGTAGCTCTGGTGCTGACGGCTCTGGAGCCGGCGCCTGCGGCTGCCCTCCAGCACCCGGTGTGATAACCGGTTCGTTACGTGGCTCAACGCCCTTCGGTAGCTGCTCCGTGGTCTGTGGGGCAACCGTTTCTTCGGTCTGACGTAGGCGTAGGTCCTCCACCCGCTTTTGGCGCCGCTCGACATCGGCTGGGACGGCAGCCTCGGCCATGGCGATACGTTCCTGGGCCTTCTGTTCCTCCCGAACAACGGACGGCTCCCGCATCTGCGCCCGGCTGCGGATGCGCTCAGCTCGCTGCTCCGGGGTCAGGTCCACACCCGACGGAGCCCGATTGACCGGAGTCGGGGTCTCGCCCTTCGTGCGCGGTGTGGCGACTGCTGCCACATACCAGCCACCAGAGCCGTCGGGCTGCACCTTGGTGATCCGGAATTCCTGATCCCGGTCAAAGGACATACCTCGGTCGTCACGGTGTCGTGCGAATGGAATGATCGGAGTCCCCTTAGGAACCGCAATCCGCATAGTGATCTTGCCCGGACCGGCGGCTCCACCGGAAGACTTACCCCCGGCTGTGATGATCCCGCCGATCTGGCCGGTGTTATACGCCCGGTCAGCGATCAACTTCCCGGTGAAATCTTCGATGCCGCCATCCTCTGCCCCCAGTTGCTCTGGGGTGAGTCCGAAGGCATGGGCATCTACCGTGCGGGAAATGATCAGGTCGCTGTCAGCCGGGATCTTGTGAGCATCCATAGCCTGAACGAAGCGCTTAGTTTCTTCGTCCATATCACCAGAACGCAGGTGGGCATTGGCCTGATCAATGTCCATGTGCAGTCGGGCGTATTCATCCCGGGTCCACGGCTTCTTGGACCCCTGGTTGAACATGTACTGGGCAGCTTGAGCGTCATTGGTGAAGGTGCGGGGACTGAACGAATCCAGGAAGTTGAAGATCTTATCGGCGACAGACTTCGCCATCGCCCACTTCTTACGGAAGCGCCCACGCTTGTCTCGCGGGTGGAGTGCTTCCTCCCGCGAGCCCCAGGCGCCACCAATCCCAGCCATTCATTACCCCGCTGACGCCGCCGGTACGGGTGCCTGTGCCGCCGGAGCTGGCGCAGCCGGTGCCTGTGCTACTGGAGCCTGGTCAACCGGCTCCGGCGTTCGTTCCTCCAGATCCTGGTCCGGCTCGGCCACAATCGAGTACCGAGTATCGAGCTGGGAGGCGATCAGCCATGCCTCTGGGTCATCGGCCGCCAGGTCAGTGGCGGACTCCCCATCCACCGGAGCACCCTCAGCAGGGGCCGGGGTTGCAGCCGGGGCAGGAACAGCGCCAGGTGCTGCCGGGGCCGGGGCCACGGGAGCTGCGGCGACCGGAGCCGGCGCGGCCTCGTTCATAGCGAACAGGAACTCCAGCCGCCGTGCCCGTTCCCGCTGGGCGTAGATCTCCTCGTCATCACTGATGTCCTTCAGGCGCTCTGCTCGCTCCCCGGCGAACTGATCTTCGACAGCCTCTCGGACGGCGGCGATGATCCCGTCCGGCGGTGGGGTGACAGTCACTGGGCTCTCCTCGTAGTCGGGCATGATCGTGCCGGCTGCCGTGAGGGCCAGTCGCTCGCCATCATCCATGGCGTACACCGGGAAGGCGGGGAAGTTGACGGCCAGCGCGGCGGTCAGTTCGAGGTTGCCTTCAACTGCCCGCCAGTCGCCAGACAGAGGAGAGCGACGAAGCTTCGCGGCCTGCTTTGTGGTGGCCTCGGGTACCAGTGCACCAGCCACCCAGATGCCGAACTCGTCTTCACCAGCGCGCACAACGGCCACCTCGTAGCCGGTGTCGTCGTAGTGGCGAACCACATTCGCATAACGCCAAGAGATAGGAGCGTGACCGGTGTCCATCGTGATCTTGCCGGTCCTGATGAGCTGTCCATCACTAGCCAGCGTCGACCCGAGATGGAAGGGGGCATAGCCCATCTTAGAGTGGGGGGCCAGGACACACTCGCGCATCGTCACGTCCCGGTGGCACTCGTTCCATGCCGCCAGGTGACCGTAGACCCGACCATCCTGGGTGACCTGAAGTGGCGTGCGCTCGGTCAGTGTCGGGTTGTCGAACCATGAAGGTGGCGGGGAGACCGGGGAGGCGAACTCGTCCATGCTCATGGAGTGCTCGCCGTTGTCGGAGACCTGGACGCCGTACTTCTTGAGGGCAGCCTTGATCCGTCCCTTGATCTGGGCCAGCTCCTCGGAGCTGTACTTCGAAGCGTTCTTGGGCATATTGATGTATGACCATGCCGCCCGACAGTGTTCCTCACTGTCCAGCGGGTAACGCTTCTTGCCATCCTCCTGGTACCCAGGGTCGGCGTACTTCACATCCCCGTAGGGCTCTTTGGGGTCGGCTGCGTAGGTATCCATGGCTAGTTGCACTCCTTCCTGCGCCGACCTATCCCAGGGGGCACGGATGGAACTGTCGTTGAATTCACGGGCCATCAGCGGGTAGATCTCGCTGATCACGTTACGCAACTGGGCGCGGTCCTGTTCGGAGATGCCGGGCAGGCCACCATGGGCGCCGGAGAGCAGCGCCGCTGCGGCATAGACAGCGTGGTAGATGAGCGTCAAGCGCCCATTGATGATGTCGCCTACCGGAAGGCGGTACGAGGTGGTCGCTGTCTCCGGCTGGGCTGGGTCTCGCCACATGAATGCGCGGCGGAGTTTACCGACATCAGCACCTTGCTGACTGACCTGTGCCCATGCCGCGATCCGCTTGACCGCATCGTCGTTGTCAAACGCCGCATCTCTAGGCGCAAGGGGGAGCCCCTGCCACCCGGACGTGTTGACGGTAAAGACCTCCGGTCCACCGTCAGATACACCCGCACCGTACTTGTCACCACAGCCACAGTCACCGTCATCGGCAACGAGGGCCATGTCCTCATCGTCATCAGGCCACTCCCCACCCGCACCCAGGTCCATGATCCGCATAGCGGCGAACGCCGGGATGGAGACCAGGGTAGCGCCCCCGATGGTGTACATGGTCATGTGTTCGAAGCCGGTCTCCGGGTTCACAGTGGCAGAGACACGGCCACCAGGATCAAGGCTAGGACCAGCAACCCCCATCTGAACCAGGTGCCGCGCCTGCTTGACCTGGGGAACGATATCCGCGTTGAGCCAGTCCCCCCACGCATAAGCCCAGTCCTTACCCATGTGGTCGGGGCCGTAGGTGATGCCGAGTATCCGGCCCACGGTGACGGCGCCGTCATGCCCCGGCCCCGTCTTCTCCCGCCACGCCAGCGGCAGTGGGAGCATCCGGTTGGTCAGGGCACCGTGCTCGAAGATCCGGGTCTTGTTCGGCTCCCCGGTCGGGCGCCCGATGGGTGCGATGGGTCCTGCCCACACCTCACCCAGCTCCGGCTGCATCTCCATGAGCTGTTGGGCAGCGATGAGGGCGTGCTCACCGTGACCCTTGCCGGGCGGGGCGCCCAGGGCCTTCTGGTGCAGGATGTTGCAGAGTCCCTCGGGGTTCTTGGGGAAGTACTTGCGGAGCTGTCGAACGCACCGGTCGAAGTCGTGGGGCATGTGCCACCGGATCTTGGCGGCACCCTTTCCGACAAGCCAGTACCGCTGGAGCTGGAGCGGCATTCCACGGGCCGGATTCGGATCAACCATCACCGACCCCCTTCCACTATCACTACGTCGCAGCGACAGTTGATAACTTCTTCTGGTGGTCCTATTGGATCACCCGGGAATGCGAGAGGGAAGCCACCGACCATAAACACTGAAGTAAGGTCTACGACCTGTCCGTCGGCGGCTCGGTGGCTGCTTCGTACTCGTCGATCTCGTTCAGTGTCCCATCGCTTCGACAATCGCTTTCCAGTGAGTCGGCTCTGTTCCAGACCCTGCGCCACTGTTCCTGCGTTATATGCTCGGGTTGTCTCAGTAATCGCAATAACTCTCGCGCGGTTTGGCCATCTCTCACTTTCGGTATAGCTGAGCAGTTGATCGATTCGTTGAGCAAGCTGCTCCACACTGTCTCCAGCATTGACACCATCCACAAGTTCCCCGAACACCAGGTTGTAGACCTCGTCGGGCAGTCGGACCAGAAGGTTCTGGGTCTGTGCCAATTGGCTCACGACGAAGGCATGACGGGACACTGGCGGTAGGCCCGGGACCTCGGAGTGAGCGTCCGCTGCAATGCGTCCGATCACCGTCATGATCGAGTCGACCTCAGTGTTCCAGTCGCCCTGAGTCTGGTACACCCCCACTGGATCGGGTGACATCTTCAGGTCATGCCACGGTGCCATGACCGCTGCACGTGCCTTGTCCAGCCAACGCCGCAGGGCCTGGCTCACCACTCCGAACAGGTGTCGCTCGTCGCTATCACGGGTCGGCATCGAGGAACCCTCGGCTACGCAGGGCCTCCCCTAGGGCGTTAGCGTCGTGCTCCATACCCCCCGCCAGAAGGATGGTGCAGTAGCCCTCCAGCACGTTCTTAAGCGCGCCGGTATCCACACTCATGGCCAGATGCTCAGTGAGCACGGACAGGTGATCCCATGCCCCCTTGAGCAGGGTGTGCGCATGGTCGATCCCACTGACCCGGATCTTGGTGTGGAGCTGGTGAGCCGGAGTGTCCGGATACTGACCTCTAGTTGTTGGATCAAGGAGCCGCTTCCCGGCCAGCTCCAATGCCCGGAGGGTGGCTGCGTTGGCGACCACGAACGTTGTAACTGGGCTTGGGACAGAGGCGGAAGCGACCCGTGCTTCGGGAGGTGTACTTGCGTTCTGGCCTGGCCCACCCAGGGCATTGGAGGCGGTTGAGGCAGCCGGCAGTGGAGGCGGTGTCGTCTCCTGGATCCCGGTGGGTGGGGCCGGCGGCGGAGCTGGACCAGTGCCACCCTGCTGGGGTGTGAACACCTGTTCGGGCGGGAGGAGTGCTGCGGTGTAGCCAGCCAGCTCCCGGATCTTGGGGATCTGGAACAGGTTGGGATCGCGGAGCATCAGCTCCCGGGTGAAGCGCTTGAGATCTTCCTTGTCGTCGGGCGCGTCGGTGAGCTTGTAGTCACCGGCAATGAGGACTGCCTCGGAGCTGACGATCTGCTTCTCGTACAGGTTCAGGGTGTCCTGGAGTCGCTGGGGACGCACCACGAGGGGGGCTACATCGAAGGCGAAGGTGTAGCGTTCCGGGTCTTTCTTGATCGCCTTCAGGGCCGGGGTCAGGTAGGCGGTGGTGAGCGCTTCACAGATCCGGGTCATCAACGGTTCAATGTGGACCTTGACATTCTCGGCACCCACATGCCAGGCACTCCAGTGGTTGGCATCCCCAGTTCCCAGCAGGATTTCCGGTGCCATATCCATCGCTAGAGCGAAACGTCTCACTGCCTCTTGCCGAAGATCCAACGCCTGCCGACTCAGCTCGCTGCCGAACTGGATCAACTGGATCTTCCCCAGCGCATCGATCGGGACCTCGACCACCGCCGGCACCACGCCAGCCGCCGTGCCCTCACCTTGCAGGGAGGCCGAGCCCGCCCGAAGGATCAGATCAGTCAGGGCCTCGGCGCCGGAAACCATGCCGCCGTTAGGGTCATCGGCATCCGGGAAGCTGGTGTTGTTGGGGATCGGGAGCAGGCCAGCCGAGACCAGGCGTGAGTCGATCTGGGCGAACACGTAGCGGGTCAGGCGCTCGATCTCCCAGAGCATGGGCAGTGCCGCTCGGGTGGGGGAGTCAGCCCAGATGTTGCGGCGAGGGTGCGGGGTCCACACCCGGATGATCAGATCCCGCTCCGGGTCCAGCATCTCCTTGGAGCCGTTGGGGTAGATGTAGGCGACGTTGCCGCCCCAGCGCTTCAGCTCGGAGCAGGAGACGATGAACCACTTGTCGGGGTCATCCTGTTCCTTGCTCGCCCGCCCGACGATGTAGAAGTCCCCGGCGACAGTGAGGTTGATACCCGCCAACCGGAGCCCTTCTGCTTTCGTAGATGGGCCGCCGAGCAGAGTGTCTGATATAGCAGCGACCTTAGGGTCGGTGCTCTCTTGCTGGATGCGTCCGTTCTTGTCGACATCGGCGACATAGATCCTCACTCGGGAGCATGCCGACCCCACCCAGTTGGCTGCGAACCTCAGCTCACCGATGATGTCGTAGAGGCGCCACGCCTCAGCCTGCCACTCGTCATTGCCGAATCGATATGTCCGCCACCCCTGTCCCTCTAGGTTGATGCGAGCGGCAGAGGCGACGAGGCTAGCGGGTGCCTGGTGTGCCGGGGGCGTTACCTCCGGGGTGCGAGTGCGGGTGAACCGTCCCATCAGTCACGATCCAATAGGCAGCCGGCGACCATTGAGGCGGCTGGAATGGCAAGGATTCCGATCACCCAGTTGTAAGGGAACACGGCGGCAATGGGCATGATGGGCAGCGCCACCCAGATACTTGTGCACCACGGACAATGGACCAGGTAGCTGATCATTGATTCAGGACCCCAGCGCTTCACCACCCATTGCCGGTAGCCGACCATGAGTTTGTCCGCGACAAGGAGTCGGGTGATCCGCGTTACGGCGAGCGCAGCCACCACCAAACTAACGATCAGCACGCTCATACTCTAAAGGTCGAGATCACGCAATAGGTAGTGCCACGATTCTAAGAGCCGAGAAGACGACCCAGATCATAAAGCTCCTGACCCAGGCGGAAGTCGTACTTTGATGGGTCTCCCACTCGCATCCGGCGTCTCTCTCCGGCCATGAGATAGCGACAGGCGTGGACTAGGGCATCCATTCGGTCGGGCGATTCGCGGGTTGATTCTGGATCGAAGACGATCATCTGGTTTTCAAGTTCCTCGAATTCACCCACCATGTGCAGGCGCCCTTGCTCATTGCGCATCGCCACCGGCTCAGCCCGGGTCTTCTTCCCGTGCTTGGAGTCCACACCTTTCATCGGGGGCGAGGTGCCAGCGGGGAACAGGCCCTCCTCGTCCCGCAGCTCTACATAAGCATCGGAGAGGACCTCGGACATCCACCGCTTACCCAGGTTGGTCTCGTAGACCAGGATGTCGGCCGCGAACTCAGCCACAGTGCGCCACATGTGGATAGCAGCCTGACGGCCGGTGCCGGGGAAGCTGCGATCTCCGAGTACGTACATTTCATCGTCGACATCGCGCCCCACCACAACGATGCCGGTCTCCGCCTCCTCGCCGGTGAGGTTCGGGTCCACACCCACGACCCGGGCAACCATGTGCTCGGGTGCCGACTCCACCCGGTTGCGGACGATGTCCATTCGCTTGAACAGGCCGCCGCCGGTCAGCTCCAGCATCTTGCCGTACAGCTCCTGCTCACCGAGCGAGGTGCCGGCGTAACGAAGCTTGAGTTCCCGCAGCACGTGGGCGGAGAGGTTGGGAGCGTTGTCGAAGGTGGAACCATTCATCATGTGAACGGTTCCGTCGTGGCGACCGAGCCATTCGATGAGGATCCGGATGGGCTTCGGGGTGGTGGTAATAAACGCCCGGGGGTGATCGCCTACAAGGTCAGTACGTAGGGAGGGGAGGATGCCCTCGTACCAGGACTCGTAGGGCTTCGGCCACTTGGCCATCTCGTCCAGCCAGGCTCCGGAGGCGTTGTAGCCACGCCCCACGTCCTCGTCATCGGCCCCCTCGGCATAGACCTTGGCGCCGTCGGGGAAGAGCACCATGGGCCGGGGCGACTGCTTGTACCGGTGGAAGATCTTGCGCCGTTCCAGCACTCCGAGCATGCCAGCCGGCCCCTCCATACAGATGGTGCGGGTGTCGGCCAATGTCTCCCCGATGAGTAGCCACTCGGTGGGCCTACCCTGCCGGTCGTACGGGTGCCTCGTCACCTGTTCGGTCAGCCACTCAGCTCCAGCCCGGGACTTGCCCCAGCCACGGCCAGCCAGGGCCAGGGCGATCAGCCAGTCCCCCGGTGGCGGGATCTGCTCGGGGCGGGCGACGTACCACCATTCACCCCGAGCGATCTCCAGGAGGACGTTCTCCGGCAGCGACGACAGCCACTGCTCCCGCTCCTCGGGGGGAAGCAGGGCAACTCGTTGCATAAGGGAGAGGCCCACAAGGTGATCATAGAAAAGAGTTGGCGGTTACCCTCCCCTGTAGTAGGTTTGGCCAAGTCCGGGGGCTAGGCACTGGGGAATCGAGCCCCATGTCCACGGCGCGCTGCTGCCCCCGGGCTCCAAACTGAGAGGACAAAGATGACCAAGCTGAATCAGGTCATTGCGATCGAGAAGCGCGTCAAGTCTGACGCAGTCACGGTCCTGACCAAGGCGTACCAGGACTCCCAGAAGGCACCGCTGCTCTCTGGGATTTCCCGCACCTACAAGCCCCGCGACGACGAGGGTGAGCAGTTCCCCCCGGAGTCGACCAAGGTTCAACTGCGCATGGAGGATGTGCTCACCACCGTCTCCAATGCCCTGACCCGGTTCTACGACCTGACCCTGACCAAGGACGCCGCCAACCAGGTCGCCAAGGCTGACCTGAAGGTCGGCGACCTGACCATCGCGACCGACGTTCCGGTGACCACGCTGCTCTTCCTGGAGAAGCAGCTCCAGGACCTGCTCACCTTCGTGAGCAAGCTTCCGGCGCTGGATCCGTCTGAGGAGTGGACGTTCAACACCGCCGTCGACTCGTTCGCCACGGCGCCGGCTCAGACCGTCAAGACCAAGAAGGTGCCCAAGAACCACGTCCTGGCCCCGGCCACGGACAAGCACCCGGCGCAGGTCCAGGTCTTCACAGAGGATGTCCTGGTCGGCACCTGGACCACGGTCAAGTTCTCCGGGGCCATGCCCCAGCAGTGGATCAATGAGGCTAAGGGTCGCGTCGTGGCCCTTATCGAGGCGGTCAAGGCCGCCCGCGAGGAAGCCAACCTGATCCAGGTCGTCGACCGTAAGATCGGCGAGAAGATCTTCGACTACCTGTTCACGGGCTAGTAGTCGAGAGCCCGGTAGCCCGTCGAACGGCTACCGGGCACGCACAGCAAACTCAAGCTGATCGTCAACCTAATGAGACACCCCGTCCAGTGCAGGTTCGACCCCTGCCCGAGGCACTCATGCCCCGGTAGCCCAAATGGTAGAGGCAACGGCGGCTCATGAACCTCAAGCTCTTGGCTGTGACAAACTCAATAGGCACCAGAAGTCAGATCGAGTCGACGTGATCGGATTACTCAAGGTTGAGGGTTCGACTCCCTCTCCCGCCTCCAAACATGGCGGGATAGCTCAATGGCAGAGCGTGGGTACTGAGATCTCATACACGTCGTTAAATGCCGCTGACGGATGAATGGGTGCAAACTACTTGAAGCTCTGATGGCAGAGCATCGGTCTGCGAAACCGAGTGCCCGGGTTCGAATCCCGGCAAGTCACCGGACCGGGGGGGCTAGGGCAAGCCCCTCCGGTCCCCTTAACTTTTGTCAGTGGTTGGGGGTACCCTTGATCACATGACCGTCGAAATGTTCACCCTTATTCGCCTTGGCCGGGATGTCGTGCGAGACGGCCGACTGAAGGCACTAAGGGAGCAGTTGAACTTCTCCCACAACCTGATGTCGGAACTCTTCCACGTCACCCCGATCACTTACGCCCGGTGGGAGCGCGGCAATGGGGAAAGCCTTCGCCCACTCGTTGCCGAGAAGATCGGCCGCTTCTACAACACCGCCACTGAGGCCGTCGTCAAGCTCCAGGACGAGGGGGTGGACTTCAAGACCCTGATTCCATTCCATCTCGTCGCGGCTGCGGCGGGGGTCCCCCAGGAGTATCTGCTCTCCAAGTACCGTCATCAGGAAATCGATGCCATCGACCTAGGAATCCTCGGGCTCTGGTTGCATCGCGTGGACCTGAAGAAGCTGGGGGTAGATGATCGGTGACGTGCCCCATCTGTAACGAAGCCCTTGACCCGGCCGCCGGCACCACCCATCCCAACTGTGCCCCATGGGCGGATGCCGGTGAAGATCCAGATGCAGCGGCATTGAAACATGAATTAATGGAAATGATTCGATGGGCCGACCAAGAAGATCCCCGGTCGAAGCAGATCATGATCGGCCCATCGGAGATCGGGGCAGTGTGCGCTCGCCGGGTGGGTTACCGCCTGGCTGAGATCCCCCCCGTGAACGTGGAGTTCGACCCCTGGCCCGCCATCGTGGGCACCGCCCTGCACTCCTGGCTCGACAACGCCATCGAGAGCTGGAGCCAGGCTCATGGCTCGACCCGTTGGCGTACGGAGAACCTCGTCAACGTCACCGATGTCATCGCCGGGCGCGCCGACCTCTACGACACCCAGCGGAACATGGTCATCGACCATAAAGGCGCGGGTGTCGATGTCATGCGCCAGGTTCGTAAAGACGGACCGAAGCCTGAGCACCGCATACAGGTGCAGCTCTATGGACTCGGCTACCTACGTCATGGATACGACGTAAAGAAGGTGGCCGTTGTCTACTACCCCCGTGCAGGATGGCTGCGAGATTCCTACGTCTGGGTTGCTGACTTTGAACCGGACCTGGCCTATGCTGCGTTGGATCGCCTGGGGAATATCGGCCGCCAGTTAATAGGGCTCGACATCCTCAACAACCCACAGCGGTGGGACCAGGTGCCCGCGACGCCATCGAATGCCTGCGGGCTCTGTCCCTGGTATGACCCAGGACGTGATTCCGACCGTGGGGCAGATGAAACAGGCTGTCCCGGAAGCTGAAGGGACACGAGCAGTGACAGGCGACTGGGGTGAACCGGAACAGGTAGCAGGCGAACGGGTCAATCCAAGCGACATTCTCAACCATCTGATCATCGTGTGGGTGATTGACTACATCGCCCACAGCCCGACCAAGTTCACTCGCCCGGATAAGCCCAGCGACGTGATAGTGGTCGATGTGTGTGACCTGGACCTCGCCGACGATGAGGGATTCCAGGGTCGACTCTCCCGCAAGGCGTGGTGGCGGCAGGCCCGGCTGATCGCCAGCCTCAAGCCGAAGATCGGCACCCGGCTCCTTGGGCGCATCGTCAAAGGCACCGCCAACAGCGGCTTCAATGCTCCGTTCGAATTCGTGAGCATGGTGGGCGACGCCGACTGCCTCAAGCGCGGGGACATCTGGATGAAGGCGCACCCGAACTTCAAGCCCAGCGAGCCGGGCATCCGGGAGATCAACGCAGAGCTGGACGGAAAGATCGCACAGTCCAAGCCGCAGACGGTGGTCGAGCCCACTGTCTTGGAGCGGGTCATGATGGACCGCCTCAATGACAGCGCCCGAGCTGGAGCCGAACGGCTCACGGGAACAACGGCAGAACTACCACCACCACCTCCGATGCGCCAATCGGAGAAGCCGCCCTTCTAGAATCAGTTGACTGCCGCCTCTCGGCCAGGGGCGGCAGTCTTCATCCGCTGTGTCCCCTTCCGGAAACAGAGGACGGGGAGCATGATGAACGCACCCTCTTCGCATGGGCTGGAAAACACCTATGGCCCCGCGCATCCGACTCGGGGCCATAGGTTCTGAAACAAGGAGACGGTGTGAATCTAGCACAAGCGGCCCGTTTGTGGAGCCAAGCCGGAGTGTCAACCATTCCGGTGCTTGCCAATGGCACCAAGCGACCCGCTGTGCGCTGGGGTGAGTACATCACCCACGTCCCCACATTGGAGCAGGTCGATCATTGGTGGAACAATGGTCAGGAATATGGCCTGGCCCTGATATGCGGCGCCGTCTCCGGCAACCTGGAAATGACCGAGCTGGAAGCTCGCGCCTGTGATCCGGAACGACTGTCGGAAGTCGAACAAGCTATCCATTCCATGGGCGTTGGGGATATCTGGTCCATTCTTACATCTGGATACATGGAATGGACACCCTCAGGGGGGATCCACTTCCTCTACCGGATCACCGACCACCCCGTGCCCGGCAACGAGAAGATCGCCCAAGACGCCACCAACCTGGTCCTGGCTGAGACCCGAGGTGAGGGCGGCTACGTGATCGTGGCCCCGACCTCGGGACCGGTCCACATCACCGGGGAACCCTGGACCCTGGTGCATGGAGATTTCGGCAAAGTACCAGAAATTACCTGGGAACAGCGCTGTCTGTTCCACCAGTCCCTGCGCACGGCGCTAGACTCGAACGCGGGTGGCCCCAATCCTCTCTCGGGTCGCCTGCCGGCCCCGCTCCCGGAGCAATCTTCCCCAGGTCCGCCCCGGTTGAGCGGGGCCACCCTCACTCCGGGAGATGACTTCGAACTCCGGACTGACTGGTCGGACATCCTGGAGCCACACGGCTGGACCCTGGAGAGCCAGCGGGGGCAGGAGAGGCACTGGACCCGGCCCGGCAAGTCCCGGCGCGAGGGGGCATCGGCCACCACCGGCCGGGCCAACGACCGCGACCGGCTCTACGTGTTCACCACCTCGACTGCGTTCGACGCCAATGCCTGCTACACCAAGTTCGCCGCCCACACGATCCTGAACTTCGGCGGGGACTACCGGGCGGCGGCTTTGGACCTGAGTCGCCAGGGGTACGGGACACGTGCGGCAACCCCACCGGAACTGGATGAGTGGATCATCGATGGAGTTGAGTACGTCGATCCCTCGTACAACTCCAATGATGACGGAAACGGACGATACTTGCGAGATCGAGTCAAAGACCGCTACGTGTACCTGCGGGAAGAGAAGCAGTTCTATGTCTGGGACGGCAAGGTGTGGGAGCCTGACGCCTCCAATACCATCGAGTACGAGTTCAAGCTCCTGGGTCGGGAACTAGTCGAGCGAGCCAAGGCCAAGGGTGATGAACCCGGCGTCAAGAGGTGGATCCGGGCCGGCAACATGGAGCGGATCCGGGCCGCCGTCAACGCCCTGCGCACCGAGCCGGGGATCACCGTCAGCGCCCGGGACATGAACCCCAACCGCCACTTGATCAACTGTCAGAACGGCATCCTGGACCTGGACTCCGGCGAGCTGCTCCCCCACAACGCAAGCCACCGGATGACCAAGATCATGGGCACGTCCTGGAATCCCGAGGCCACCTGCCCCCGCTTCGAGCAGTTCATGGAGGAGGTGCTACCGGATGCTGGTACCCGTGACTACGTTCGCCGCGCGCTCGGTTATACGCTCCTCGGAGACGCCGATCAGCGCGCGCTCTTCCTCATCTACGGTCCGTCTGGAACGGGCAAGAGCCAGTTCATCCGGATCATGGAAATGGTCTTCGGGGACTACGCGGCGACCGCTCCTCCTGGAACTTTTAAGCTGTCTCGCGACAAAGCGCCATCTAATGACCTGCATCGCCTGCGGGGCCGCCGTTTCGTGTCCACCTCCGAGACTGCTGATAATGCCTCCTTTGACGAGGACCTTCTGAAGCGGATCACCGGCCGGGACCAGATCAGCTCCCGGGGCCTGTACCAGGAGTTCCAGGAGTGGACGCCGGAGTGCTCGATCTGGCTGGCCACCAACCATCCGCCTCGGTTCAACTCCGACGACGACGCTATCTGGCGGCGGGCC
>Ga0114129_10003687_pt1 | contig 21565 bp, 25 predicted proteins | sample RhiMetdeltSRZDD1_FD_80071 | JGI IMG/M metagenome (GOLD analysis project Ga0114129, IMG submission 80071) | Populus rhizosphere microbial communities from Tennessee, USA - Rhizosphere MetaG P. deltoides SRZDD1 (version 2) (version 2) | ecosystem: Host-associated > Plants > Roots > Rhizosphere >... | reverse complement strand
GAAGGCCTCAAGAGGGCCAAGGACGATCCCAGCCCGCCCAAGCGACTGTACGACCACGAGTAGCATGAGCGGCGACCTGCTGGGCAACCTCCTGCGGCAGGTCAGCCGGAGCTTCTACCTTTCTCTCGCGATCCTTCCAGGTGCCCTGCGTGAGCCCATCGGCCTGGCGTATCTGCTCGCGCGCGCGGCCGACACGATCGCCGACACCGAGCTGATCGCCCGCAAGGACCGGCTGGCGCATCTCGAGACCGTCCGTCGGGCGTGCGCCGGCGAGCCGGCGGACGTCGTCGGGGTGGCGCGCGCGTGCGCGCCACATCAGAGCCGCGCCGCCGAGCGCAAGCTCCTCGAGCGGCTTCCCGAGGCGCTGGCCCGCCTGGAGGCATTGGCGCCGACCGACCGGCACGAGGTGCGCGCGGTCCTGGCGACCCTGACGTCGGGCATGATCTTCGACCTCACGCGCTTCCCCGGCGAGGACGAAAAGGGTCTGGCGGCCATCGAGACGCTCGAGGAGCTGGATCACTACATCTACATGGTGGCTGGCTGCGTCGGGCCGTTCTGGACCGTGCTCCACGTCACGCACAGAAAACGGCTCGGCGACTGGGCGCTCCGCGAGATGAGCGAGGAAGGCGTGAGCTTCGGCAAAGCCCTCCAGCTCACGAACGTGCTGCGTGACGTGCCCGGCGACCTGGCCCACGGCCGGTGCTACCTGCCGGCGCGCGAGCTGGCGGCTCTCGGCCTTGGGCCACGCGACCTGCTCGACCCGGCGGGGGCGGCACGGGCGCTGCCACTCTATCGCCGGTTGATCGGCCTGGCCCTCGATCACTACAACGTCGGGTGGGACTACACCCTGGCGATCCCCAGGCGCGAATGGCGCATGCGGCTGGCGTGCGCCTGGCCGCTCCTGATCGGGCTCGCCACGCTCGCCGAGCTGGCGGCACACCCCAATCCCCTGAACGTGCGGACGCCTATCAAGATCTCCCGCAACGAGGTGCGGGCGCTCCTGGCGCGGTCGACTCTCACCGTCTGGTCGAATCAGGCGCTGGCCGCGCACGCCGCTCGGCTGCGCGCGCGCATCGCCGTCTAATTTCTTTCTTGCTCTCGTGAGGCTCTCGACCGCAGGGTAAGAAAGGCGGGAATCAACGTTCCCAATCACGGAGGAGACGATGGAACGCACGTTCGGTCAGCCCGAGCCCTGGTCACCGCCCCCGGCACCGATGGCACCACCGCCCCCTGTCGCGCCCGCCCCGCCCAGGCCCGCGCCTGCGCCGCCGGCGGCGCCGATGGCGCCAAAGCCCAAGCCGAAGGCCAAGGCCAAAGCGAAGGCTCGTAAGAAGACCAAGGCCCGGCCGAAGCGGAAGGCGAAGGCCTCGGCCAAGCGCAAGACCAAGAAGAAGGCCAAGGCGCGCCGGCGCCGCTAGTCGCTGAGCGGGAGGCCCAGGAGGGTCGTGGGATCGACCCGCGCCCCGGCCACCTGGGCCCCGAAGTGAAGGTGCGGGCCGGTGGCTCGCCCTGTCGCTCCTACCGTCCCGATCGTCTGACCGCGCTCCACGCGCTCGCCCTCGGCGACCGCGATCGAATCGAGGTGGAAGTACGCCGTGTGCAGGCCGAGGCCGTGGTCGAGGATGACCAGCCGACCCGGGAAGAAGAACTCGGCGACCAGCGCGACCTTTCCCCCGTTGACGGCCACGACCGGTGTTCCCGTCGGCGCCTTGAAATCGCTGCCGGAGTGCGGCGAGCGCGGCTGGCCGTTGATGATCCGTCGGGCGCCGAAGCCGCGACCCGCCGCCGTCGTTCCCACGGGGTTGGTGAATTTCCCGCGCCAGAGTCGTTCCGGGGTGATGGTCCGGTAGAGAGCCGCGAGTTGCTTGCCCTCGGCCACGGCGCGCCGCTCGGTCTCGGGGTCGAGATCGACCATGGTGTTGGGCACGGTCAGGCGCTCGACGTGGAAGTCGCGGCGGACGATCCTCACCCCGCCGTGCGCGCTACGGGGCGCGCGGCCGGGCTCCACGACTCCGACCCGCCAGGCCATGGTGCCCGGCTTGGTGTCGAGATCGACGCCGTAGAGCGCGGCTTGACCGCCGGCATACGGAAAGAAGGTCAGCGGCTTTCCGTTCACCGATCCCTCGACCGTCCCGCCCTCGAGCACGTCCTGGACGAGGATCCAGGCGATGTCGCCGACGCGGGGCTTGGCGGGGTGCCAGATGACGGCGGCCCTGTCGGCCGCTGGAGCGTGGGCGGCGAAGAGGAGACCCAGCGCGCCGACGAGCGCCGCTCGGGTCACTCCGGGCGTTGCTGTCTGAGAAACTGCTCGATCTCGGCGACGAGCTCAGAGGCCGGCGGCAGATCGCTCGAGCTGGGGCGGGCCGGCGGTGCCTCCTCGGTGTCACGCGACTCGAGCTTCTTGACGTAGTTCGCGATCTTCGAATTCTGCGCGACGATTTCCTTCAGGTTCGTGTCGAACTGCTTGCCGGCCTCCTCGAGGTCGCTCGCGTCGATCGTCGCGCCGACGAGCGGCGCCACTCGACGGAGTAACGCGAGCGTAGCCTTGGGATTCTCGATCCCCGAGATGTAATGCGGGACGTTGGCCCAGAGGGTGGCCGTCGCGAATCCCTTCTCCCGACATACCGTATTCAACACACCGACGATCCCCGTGGGCCCCTCGTACTTGGTCGGCCTGACGCCGAGCAGCGCGCCGAGCTCCGGGTCGGAAGCGGTCCCCGACAGACGGACCGGACGGGTATGCGGCACTTCGGCCAGCAGCGCCCCGACGGTCAGGACCAGCGCGACGTCGCAGCTGCGGGCCAGCTCGATCACCAGATCGCAGTACGCCCTCCAGCGCAAATGCGGCTCGATGGCGACGCCGACGATGACGTCACGCGCCAGCTCCGCGCCCTGTGCGATCGAGAACTCCGTGGTCGGCCAGGTGATCTCGCGTTCGGTCTCGGAGCCTGTCTTGAAGCGGACGTAGGGCCGAGAGAGGCCGAAGTGATAGAACTCTTCGGGATCGATCTCGGCGAACTTGTCGGCGTGGAACGCGGTCCCCAGGTACCGCACGGCGGTCGTGGCGGACTCGGCGGCATCGTTCCAGCCACCGAACGCCATGATCAATACCGGCCGGCGAAGGCCCTGGGGATGGGAGTGAAATTTCAGCGGTGACTCGCTCATTCGGTCTCCCTCGACGTTGTAACTCGGAGTCTAGCACGAACCGCCGATTGACCCGATTTCGGGGCGACGGTAGGATGGCGCGCAGTCATCTCCTGAGGAGGATCTGACCATGTACGGGAAGCATTGGCGTTCACTCGTGATTGGGACCGCACTCTTGTTGGCCGGCGGCTGCGCGACGAGCGAGGAGTGGCAGACCTGGCGCTCGAACACGAGCCATTTCGCGTCCAAGGAGCATTTCGACTTCTCGATGAAGAACAGCGGCAGCAAGTCGCCGAACGTGACCCGTCAGGACGTGGCCCTTGCCCAGCAGCAGACCTGGTTTGGCAAGGCTGTTACAGTAGATCAAGCACAGATTCTCGAGCGTTAGGCGACAGGTGGCAGGCCCCGGTCACCCAGGCACCCGCCTGACGCATGGGGGGGCAGTTTGGCCCCGGGGCCTTTCCGGAGACGACCGAGGAACCTTCGGTGATCCGAAGGCTTAGCCGTCTCCCTCGACTGGCACGCCACATGCCACGTATGTGATCCATGAAAACCACACAGCTCGGACGCGCGATCGCAGGACTGGTCGCGGCCGCGACTCTGACCTTAGCCGGTAGCCCGGCGTCCGCCGCCGACGCTCCGGCTGATCGGGTGCTCCAGCCCGATCGCTACACGTCGGACAGGGGACGCGCGCTCGGCCAGAGGTATCAGGGCGCCTTACGCGACCTCAACGCGAAGATCTACCACTGCATGCCGTGGTTGGACGTGAAGCCGGAGGGCATCGGCTTCTACAAGCCCAAGCATATCGACGGCGAATCCCGCTATCTCTCGCTGAACGTCAACGTCGATCAGCAGCCGGGGCCGGAGTTCACCCGGCTCAGCGTTCAGGATCGGGTCTCGTCGATGTTCTCGCGCTACGTCCCGCACCTGTTGCGCTCGATGGCCACGAACGACCTGCTGAAGGAACCGAACCTCGACGGCTTCACCGTGATCGCGAGCTGGCTCAAGGCCGAGCCCGCGAGTGGACAGCAGGCGGTCATGGAGACGGCCGCGGCGTTCATTCCCAAGCCGCTCGCCGCGGACTTTTTACGCGGTCGCGTCTCCGTCGCCCAACTCGCCGAGGGCGCGCACGTGATCGCGTGGGACGGTGAGACCAAGCTCGGCGTCATCAAGCCGCGGGGATGGTCGGACGATTTCGTGCTCACGTACAAGGTTGCCGGTTACACGCCGGACCCGCGAGTCAGCTGCCCCTGAGCTAGCTCGTCGGAACCCTCGGGCCCCGGAGGCGGCGACGTCTCCGGGGCCTTTTTTCGCTCAGCACTCGCCCGACGGCCGGGCGCTCACGCGCGCCGTGGGGACAGCGCCACGCGGATGGCCTCCGCGATGCGTCTGAGCGCCACCGCCGCAGCGCGCTCCGGGGCGGTGCCGACGAACGAATCGCCCTGATCGGCAGCGATGGCCAGGGCGCGATCGAACGGCACGCTGCCGAGGAACGGAATCCCCGCATCGGCGGCCAGCTTGGCGGCATCCGGCCCCGCGAAGAGGCCGGCCATGTTCTCGACCAGCCCGAGCATCGGGGCCCGCGTGTTGGCCGCCACCGTGATGGATCGCCGTACGACCAGGTGCGAGACGTCGGACGGGATCGTCACGATGACGATCCCCGAGAGGGCCGGCACGAGCGACGCGATCGTCGCGAGCCGGTCGGTCCCGGGCGGCAGATCGAGCAGCAACACGTCCAGCGCTCCCCAGGCGGTGTCGGCGAGGAACTCGCGCAGCGCGTTGGCCTCCATGGCCCCGCGCCAGGTGTGCGCTTCGTCCTGGAGCGGCGCGTCCCACGTGAGCGGCGCCGCGTCGGTCGGCAGCAGCAGATCCATCGACATCACCTTCACGCCGAGGCTCGTCGATGGCGGCTCCACGACCCCGTCGACGATGGCCAGGCGGCGGCCGCGCACGCCGAGGACTTTTGCCTGCGTGGGACCGTTGAGGTCGGCATCGAGGACACCCACCTTCCAGCCGTCGAGCGCAAAGCTGCACGCGAGGCTCGCGGTGAGCGTGGACTTGCCGACGCCGCCCTTGCCCGACACGATCGCGACGACCGCGCGCACCGACTCGAGCCGCTGCCGGAGCCGGCCCTGCTGCGCCTCGACCTGCCCGGCGATGTTCGAGCCGCCGTCGCCCGCGATGTCCTTGTAACGCTTCACGCGGCCTCCTTCGTCCACGCCGCGCGCGCGATCAAAACCAGCGCGGCCACGGTCACGATCATGAACACGATCGCGCCGAGACGAAAGGTTATTTCGCCGCCCCACGGGGCCGGGACGCTCGTGGTCTCCGGCCGCAGCGCGACCTGCGCCACGTGCCAGGCCCGCACGGCCATGAATGCGGCGAGCACCCGCGCGAAATCGCGGCGCGAGAGGATCCAGCGCTCGAACCAGGCGCGAGGCCGCGCGAGCAGGTACGGGATCAGCAGCACGAGCACGAGACCGAGCAGGATCCACACGACCCCCGCCTGCATCACGCGACCGCCGCGCACGCCGACCCCCTGCGTGGCGAGATAGACGCCGCCGAGCCAGTAGACCACCCCGTAGACCAGATACGCGCGGGCCGCGAGGCGGAAGGGATCCATCAGGACGGCGCCCGGAAGCGTGAGCCCCACTTCGCGCGGACATCCGCAAGGAGCTCCTTAGTGATGGTGCTCTCGCCACGGCCGCGCGCGTAGGCCTCGACGGCCTTGATCACCATGCCGCGCGCGAACGACGGAATCGCCTGCAGGCGCGCGCGCGCCTCCTCGTCCCACACGAGCTGATAGTCGACCGGCAGCCCGAACGTCAGCGACGCCGGCAGCTCGATCAGCGCCCCGCCGTGGGCGCCCGGCTGGTAGCCGCACGCCGGGTCCTCCGCGAGATAGTCGCCGTGGGTCGCGTACGCGCGGCAGCGGCATCCCCCACAGATCTTCGAGAACTCACAGGCGCCGCAGCGGCCGCCGAGCCTGGGATCGCGCAGGTCGCCGAACACGGGCGCGTCGCGCCACAGGTCCGCGAAGGAGCGCTCGCGCAGGTTCCCGGCCGTCACCGGCATGTACGGGCACGGCGTGACGTCGCCCTCGGGCGTGATCCGGCAGTAGTACTTGCCGGCCGGACACGAGCCGTGCGCGTAGTTGCGGAGCAGCGGGGAAGACGGATTCATCTCGTAGAGCACGCGCCGGAAGTGCGGGGCGCACTTGGCCCGGATCAGGAGCCCGTCGCTCTTGCCTACCGGCGTCGACCACGGATCCTCGAAGGCTTCGGCGCCCTTCGCGGGCCGCCGCTCACCCATGCCCAGCAAGGTTCGCACGAACGATGGCGGACCGCCGCCGACCCCCTGAACCTTGGCCAGGTAGGTCAGGATGCGCTCGTAGGCCGCGGGATCGATATCGGTGAGGTTCTTGCCGCGCCCGGTCCGGACCAGGAAGAAGAAGTTCAGCACCTTGGCGCCGAGCTCGCGCGCCAGATCGATCATCGCGGGCACTTCGCCCACGTTCCAGTCGGTCACCGACATGTGCAGCGAGAAGTCGAGCCCGGCGTCGGTCAGCACGCGCGTGGCCCGCACCGCCCCGTCCCAGGAGCCCGACAAGTGGCGGAACGCGTCGTGCTTGACGCGGTCCGTGGAATCGAGGCTGATCGACGCGCCGAGGACGCCGTGCTCCCGCATCGCGCGCGCCTCGCGCTCGCGCAGCAGCACGCCGTTGGTCCCCAGCACCGTGGTGAACCGCTTCTCCGCGGCGTACCCCGCGATCTCCCAGATGTCCCTGCGCAGAAGCGGCTCGCCGCCGGTGAGGATCAAGAACACGTTCGGGTTGACGACCGCGATCTCATCCATCACCCGCCGGCATTCCGCGGTCGTGAGCTCCCCCCGCGTATCGGCCCCGCCGAACGCCGACATATAACAATGCGAGCACTCCAGATTGCACCGCTGAGTCAAATTCCACGACACGCTATACGCCGTGTACGCCGACGAACTCGATCCTACGCTCGCGGCTCCTGCGCCGGTGGATCCCACACTCGTCGACCCGTCGCTCGTGGGCGATGTCGGCTCGCGGCGCTCGGAGAAGGACTCGGTCACGACGAACGACCTAAGAAGGAATGCGGGTAAGAGTCCGGCAGGAGCACGGTAACCGTGGGCGGCGGGGAGGGGGCGGGGGTGCCTCCCAGGTTCTGTGTAGTCAGGGTCGAACCCACCGCACGCATCAGATCAGGCCGATGTGGGTCGCGGCAACCAGAACCCGGGAGGCACCCCCGCCCGCTCCCCGCCGCCCACGCCTAACGCGGCTTCTTAGCCGACACGTACCCAGCAATCACTTCGTTCATGGTCTCGCGAGCGTGCCCGATCCCTTCCTCGCACACCGCGAGATCGATGACGGAAACGCCCTTGGCGGAGGCAACACGCTCCACTTCCTCGCGAGTCATATCGCGCATGAACCCAGCGGGCACGCGGTTGAGCCGCGCGGTCGCGTCGTCGGTCCACGAAAAGCCGGTGCCGCTCTCGGCCGAGACGATCCCCGGCAGGTCGGCCGGCTCGAACTTCGTCTTCGCGAGCAAGGTGTCCCAGCCGGCGCCGAGCTTCTCGCGACCGACGGTCTCCTCGATCATCGGCAGCGCGAGCTGGCAGGTGATCACCGGGATCTTTCGCGAGCGCGCGTACTTCTCGACCCGCGCCTTGGCGCGGCGCCGGAGATAGGCATCGGTCACCTCGCGGAGCGCGTCGCGAGCCTCGGCGGACCATTTCACTTGCACGCCGGGCATCGACTCCTCGGACTCGACTCCGCCCTCCTGCGTGGCGATCGCCTCGACCGCCTCTTTCGAGATGATCTGGAACTTGTCCGGAGCGGCCTTGCAGACCGGGCACGTGACGACCGCGTTCGGTCCCTTGACCGTATAGCCACAGACGGAGCAGATCGCGGTCGCCGGCTGGGACTCGCTGCGCAGCTTGGCCACCGCGACGTCCTCGGCCAGGATCTGCATGCGCTCGGCCATGCGCGTCGGCATGAAGATCGCCATCGCCTCGTCGATCACCTTGTTGGTGATGACGGTGTGTCCCTGCTCGATCGCGTAGCGCAGGAGCGCGGTGCGCGCGACGCCCTTCACCTGGGGCGGCACCCGCTCCATCCGCGCCTCCGCCTCCTCGGTCCACGAGATGATCTCTTCGGCTTTCACGTCGAGCGGCGGGTAGAACTTGCCGCCGGTCAACAGCACGTTGCACGGCGCCAGCCGCATGATGTTCTCGGTGTTGGAGCCGAGGTCCGTCTCGTTCTCGTCGGAATGCACCCCGACGCGGCCGAGGATCAGGAGCCACGGCTGCTCCTTGCGAGCGAAGGTCAGGATCTTTTCGAAGCACTTACCGTCGAGCAAGGTGATCGCCAGCTCGACGCCGGCCTCGGCCGCCAGCTTGCGGCCGATCTCCAGGTGTGACTGATAGATCTTGGCCAGCCCGGTATCGATGATCTCCTCGTGCAGCTGCTCCTGCTCCTTGAAGCGGAAGATCTTCGACGCCTTCTCGCTGAGCACGCCCACGATGCCGTTGAACATCGCGTAGTGCAGGTAGGGATCGTAGACCGCCACCGCCTGCAGCGGGCGCCGGAGCGCGGCCGCGAGCGCGATGCCGAGCTTGAGACCGTTGAACGATTGGGGCGAGCCGTCGAGGCAGACGACGATCGCGCCTTCCTGGTCCTTGAGCGCATCGGCATTGCGCACGATCAGCGTGTCGCGGCTCACCCGGCGCACGAAGCGCTCGGTGACCGAGCCGATCTGGCTGTCCTTCACCGCGCCCATGCCGAGCGCGCCCATGACGACCAGGTCGTAGTCGGAGGCGAGGGTGTCCTCGATCAGCACCTTGTAGTGCTTGCCGTCGATCATCTTCGGCTCGAACGCGAGCCCGGCCTCGGAGGCCTTTTTCGCCATCACGTCCAGGTACGACTCGGAGATGAGCTGCAGCCCCATGGCGATCAGCGAGTCGTGGATCTTCCGCTGGCGCTCGAGCTCGTTCTCGTCCTTGTACTCCTCGGGCAACGTGTACTCCATCTGCTTGAACCGGTAGTCGTGCAGCCGCGCCGCGTACACGTGCACGCCCGTCAGCTTGGCGCCGAACGCGCGGCCCAGCTCGACCGCCAGATCGATCGCGCGGTTCGAGCAGTCCGAGTTGTCCACCGGTACGCAGATGTGCTTGAACATGAAATCCCCCTCTATGTCTGGGCGCGTGCTACTTCAGCTCGAAATCGACCGTCGCGGTCGCCTTCGGCGCGACCGTGAGCTCTCGCGTCACCGTGCGCGGCTCGTCGTAGAGCGGCCGCCCGTCCTTGTCGGCGCCCTTCTGCCGGTAGCCGGCGTGCCACATCGTGATCTTGTACGTGCCCGGCGGGACGTCGCTGATCCTGAACGTCCCCTTGTCATCGGTGACCGCATAGTACGGGCTGTCGTGCACGATCATCCACGCCGACATGTGTGGATGTGCGTCGCAGACCACGCGGACCGCGCCGGGCTTCTTGAGGTATTTCGCGACCTCGATCACCTGCCCCTTGGTCGGGAGCGCCACGTTGAACACAGTCGGCTTGCCGAGAAACCCGTGCGTGTTGTGCAGGATCGAGTCGGAGTTCCGGATGGCGACCCGCTCGCCGAGCGCGGCCGCGGTCACGTGGCTCACGAACACGCACTGGTGGTTGTCGAGCACGACGTCGCCCGCGCCCTTCTTGCCGCGCGCCACGCCCTCGATCCGGACGACGCTCCCCTTGACGGCACGATCGGCGGAAAGGATCAGCGCCTCCGAGGGCTTGCGCTCGCCGCACACGTCGCGGTTCTTGTTGACGGCGATCGGGTCAAGCTTGGGCGGCGTGCCGACGAACTTGACCGTGCCGGTCACGGCGCCGCCGTCTGGCACGATCGCCACCTCGTAGGCGCCGCAGGGCGGCGCGACCACCAGCAACAGACCGAACGCCGCGCCGAGCGCCTCGCGCGCGTGGGTCAGGGCTCGCGGTTGAGCGACCACTCGATCGCGAGCCAGAGGCTCCGGCTGTAGCGGAAGAACCACAGCGGAAAGAGCACCACGACCGGCACTAGCACCGCGAGCTGGGCGCCGGTCGAGAGGCCGAGCCCCGCCCACAGGAGGAAGAATCCGCCGACTGCCAGGATGACCGTGACGCCGTAGTTGACGTAGATCGCGCCGACGAAGTAGCCCTGCGCGCGCTCGAACCGGAGCCCGCAGAGCGCGCATGAATCCGCCATCCGGAACCAGCCCCGAAAGAGCGGCGTCTCGCCGCACCGGGGACAGCGCAAGCGGATCGCGCGACTCAGCGCCCGCGCGAGACGGCCGGCCAGCCCCTCCGATTCCATGCCTCACCGTGCTGCCGGCCTCAGGACCGAGCACTCAGTGCTTCGCGGGCTCGGTCGTAGCCGCCTTCACCCCGACCGTCCGCTTCATGACGGCGAAGCCGTCCGGCAGCAGCACGAAGACGAGCAAGGTGGCGATCAGGAGTGGCGTGATGGCGACCATGCCGAGGGTCCGCGTCTCGAACTTGAGGTGCATGAAGTACATCGCGACCAGCGCCGCCTTGCCGAGCGCCAGCGCGCACAGCAGCACACCGATCGTGAACTTGCCGAACGGCATGTAGATCACCGCGATCTCCACGACGGTGAGGATCGCGAGATACCAGAAGATCGCCATATAGTTGGGATGCTTGTGCTCGGTCGTCGCCATCGCTTCGACCCCCTACAGGAGGTACATGAAGGTGAACACCATGATCCAGACGAGGTCGACGAAGTGCCAGTAGAGACCGGCGATCTCGACCGCGTTGTAGCTCGCCGCGGGCTGCGGCCGCTTCGCCACCACGCGGAGGATCGAGAGCAGGTAGAGGACGCCGCCGGTGACGTGCAGACCGTGGAAGCCGGTGACCAGGAAGAACGAGGTGCCGAAGAGCGAGGCGCCCCACGGGTTGCCGTTGATGTGCAGCCCGCGGTGGATCAGGTGCGTCCACTCGTAGGCCTGGAGGCTCACGAAGATCGCGCCGCCGAGCGCGGTGTAGAACAGGAACTTCTGCGCCCGGATCTTGTCGCCCTTGCCCAGCCACTCCAGCGCCTTGACCATCGTCACGCTCGAGCAGATGAGCAGGAAGGTCATCAGCGCGGTCAGGTTGATCCCGAGAACCTCGTACGGGGAGGGCCAGTCGGCGCTGGTCGCCCGCATCGCGCCGTAGCCGGCGAGCAAGGTGCCGAAGCCGACGGCGTCGCCCGCCAGGAAGATCCACATGCCGAGCTTGCCCCAGCTTTCGGGTGTGAGCGGCGACTCGGCGGGCTCAACCGCCCCATGCATCGCGGCTGCCTGACTCATGTCGTCTCCTTGATGATCTGAGAGTCGTCTTTGAGGCGTGCCTTCACGCTGAGATAGCCGAGGATTCCAGCGATGGCGGCGATCAGACCGAACGGCAGCAGGATGAGGCCGAGATACGGCCAGGTGTACGACTGATCGCCGAACGGCGTCGAGATACAGGAAGCGCACGCCAGCACCGCGCGGGGCGCCAGAATCATCGCGAGCCCTCCGAGGGCCGCGGCCTTCATGCGAGGTACACCGCGACGTACAGCACCGGCCACAGCGCGACGACGAAGTGCCAGTAGATCGCACAGGCGCGGAGCGCGCCCGTGCGCCCCTCGGCGAAGTGCCCGCGGGCGGCCAGCCACGCGGTGACGCCGACCCAGGCGACCGCCGCGACCACGTGCGCCGCGTGCGTGCCGATCAGCGTATAGAACGTTGTGCCATACGCGCCCGACCAGACGGTGAGCCCGTAGCTCACGAGCCTGATCCATTCGTAGCCCTGCACGAGCAGGAACGCGGTGCCGAGCCCGCCGGCCAGCACCAAACGGCGCACCAGGGTGCGCGCGTCGCCGCGCGCGAGCGCCCGGCTCGCCGACACCATTGCGACGCTGGAGGCGAGCAGGACGAGCGTGTTGACGCCGGTGACGCCGACGGGCAGGCGCGGCTGCAAGGGCGGCGGCCACTGCGCGGCCGTCACCCGCAAGACCAGGAACGCCGAGATCAGCCCGCCGAAGAACATCACCTCGCCGCAGATCAAGAACAACATCGCCAGCCGGACGTTGTCGAGCAGCGGTCGCCGCGGTCCGGGCTCACGGTCGGGACCGTCGCCCCCGCCCGTCGGCGGTGGCGGCGGCGGGACGTGGCCGTTGGTGCGGCGCGGGCGGTCGACGGTGAGCGTCGTCACCAGCGAATCCCGATGAGAAACGCCCCAACCACGAGCGCCCCGACGATCGTCAGGAGGATGCGAAGCATCTGGCGATTGCGCGCGTCGGCGTTCATACCTTGTCGAACGCCAGCAGCGCCAGCAAGACCGGCAGATAGAGCAGGGAGGCGAACAGGACGCGGCGCGCCGAGCCAGCCGACGGCGACAGCGCCTGACGCGCCCCGAGTGCGAGGAAGGCCGCGCCGAGCACGAAGGCCCCGACGAAGTACACCGGTCCGGCCACGCCGATCAGGGTCGGCAGCAAGCTCACCGCGAGCAGCGCCAGGCATCCGGTCACGATCTGCCTCTCGGTTGACGTGCCGTCGGCGTCGACGACCGGAAGCAAGCGGACGCCGGCACGCGCGTAGTCGTCGCGGTAGAGGCGCGCGATCGCCAGGGTGTGCGGCAATTGCCACAGGAACAGGATGCCGAATAGTACCCAGGCGCCGAGCCCGAACCCTTCGCGCGAGGCCACCCAGCCCGTCACCGGCGGTAGCGCCCCCGGCACCGCGCCGACGATCGTGCACAGCGGCGTCCGGAGCTTCATCGGCGTGTAGGCAAAGAGATAGAGCACGGTCGTCGCCGCGGTGACCAGAAGCGCCAGCGAGCCGACGAACGCACCGAGATAGCCAAGCCCGGCGATCGTGACCGCGCCGGCGAAGACCAGCGCCTCGAGCGGTGAGAGCCGCCCATCCGGCAGCGGCCGCATGCGCGTGCGATCCATCCGCGCATCGACATCGCGCTCCCAGTACTGATTGAGCGCGAGCGTGCCGCCCGCCGCCAGCATCGTGCCGATCAGCAGGTGCACGAGCCGCACGTAGTCCGGCGCGCCGCTGAGCCCGACGTAATAGCCGACGACGGTCGTCACCAGTACCATCAGCACGACGCGCGGCTTGGTGAGCGTGAGCAGGTCGGCGGCGACACGACGGCGCTCGCGCGGCAGCGCGACCACCACAGCTTCGGCCGACACGCGCGCGGTCTCGAGCGTGGGCGGCGTCATGACAGCGTCTGGGTTGTAGCGGGGGCCGTGAGGCCGGTTCGAACCGAGGGTGGCCTGACATGGGCGCGACCCGGCTCCGCATCCGCGGACAGCCCTGAGGCGCGACTCGGTTCCGTATCCGCGGTCGACGCTGAGGCGCGAGCAGGTTCCGCAGGCCCCGCCGCACGCACGGCGAGGACGACGGTCGCGGCGAGGATCAGGCTGCCGACCAGGCGATGGGCGACCGGCAGCGCGGTCACGGTGAGCTGCTCGCCCGGAATCCAGATCGACGAGAAGCGCGCCAGAAAGCTTCCGACGCCGAGCAGCAGCTGCACGCCGAGCAGGACCGTCAGCCACCGGGCGACCGGCGCCGCCACCGGGTCACCGGTACGGCGAAGCTGCGCGGCAACGATCGGGACGAAGACGAGCACGAGGAGCGCGCCGGCCAGGTGCAGGTCGATCCGGCCCGCGTGGGTCAAGAGCGCACCGAACACGATCTGCACGTAGACCAGCACCGCGGCGAGCACGGCGAGCCCCTTCAGCGCGGGCTCGATCGGGCGGGCCGCCGCCCGCCCGCGCGGCGCCGTGAGCAGCGCGATCGCCGCGAGCAGCGCGAAGAACGCCTGGGCCAGGCAGCCGTGGAAGATCGCCAGGGTATCCGCGAGCAGCACGACGCGCAGGCCGCCGAGCACGCCCTGCGCCACGACCGCGGCGACGGCGAGGAGCCCGAGCCGCCGCAGACGGCCGCCCTCGCGCCAGAGCGCGGCGGCGAGGGCGAGGGTGAGCAGGCCGACGAGTGCCCCCATCAGCCGATGGCTGTGTTCGTAGAGGATGCCGCCGACCATCCGCGACCACGGGAACAGCACCATGTTGTAGCCGAACGTATTCGGCCAGTCCGGCACCGCCAGAGCGGCTCCCGTGTTCGTGACCAGCCCCCCGAGGAGGATGAGCACGCACGTCGCGCCCAGGGTGGCGATCGCTAGACGATGGGCCACCGCTCGCGCTCTCGATCAGTGGCGCCGCGTCGCGCCCGCCCCGACCGGGGGCGTGGTTTGCGGCAGGAAATCTTCGCGCGACTCCGGCGAGCTGTACTCGTAGGGGCCGCGATAGACCGTCGGCAACGTCGGCCCCCAGTTCAGGTGCGGCGGCGGCGACGGCGCGGTCCACTCGAGCGTGTTCGAGTTCCACGGGTTCACCGGCGCCTTCTTGCCGGCGAACAGCGACCAGAAGAAGTTGACCACGAACGGGATCTGCGAGACGCCGAGCAGGAGCGCGCTGTAGGTGATAAACACGTTCCAGTGCTGCTGGTGCTGGAGGAACTCATACTGCGTCGGGTTGTAGATGCGCCGCATCTGCCCGCCGACGCCGATGATGTGCATCGGGAAGAAAGTCAGATTGAAGAACACGAACGTCGGCCAGAAGTGCAGGTGGCCGAGCGCGGTGTTCATCATGCGGCCGAACATCTTCGGGAACCAGAAGTAGATCGCCGCGAACGCGCCGAAGATCGAGCCTCCGAACACGACGTAGTGGATGTGCGCGACGATGAAGTAGGTGTCCTGGATGTAGATGTCGACCGGCGTCGACGCCATGAAGATGCCGGAGAGCCCGCCGATGACGAACATCGAGACGAACGCGAGCGCGTTCAGCATCGGCACGGTGTACTGCATGCGGGCGCCCCACATGGTGCCCAGCCAGTTGAACGTCTTGATGGCCGAAGGCACCGCGATGATCATCGTGGTAACCGTGAAGGCCATCCCGAGCGCCGGGTTCATGCCGCTGACGAACATGTGGTGGCCGTAGACGATCCACGACAGGAACGCGATGCCAATCATCGAGAACGCCATCGCGTGATAGCCGAAGATCGGCTTGCGGCAGAACACCGGCAGGATCTCGGACGCGATGCCCATCGCCGGCAGGATCAGGATGTAAACCTCAGGATGGCCGAAGTACCAGAAGAGGTGCTGCCAGAGCAGCGGCTCGCCGCCCCCGGACGGCCGGAACCAGCTAGTACCGAGCGTGCGGTCGAATAGCAGCATCGCCACGCCTGATGTCAGGACCGGCAGGGCCAGCAGCAGGAGGATCGCCGTGATGAACAAGGACCAGATCACCAGCGGCATGCGGAAGAGGCGCATGCCCGGCGCCCGCATGTTGATGATCGTCGTGATGTAGTTGATCGAGCCCATCATCGAGCCAATACCCATCGTGAACAGGCTGATGCACCACAGGTTCTGGCCCCAGTTCACACCGGTGTACGAAGGTACCGCCGAGAGTGGAGCATACGAGGTCCACCCGGCCGCCGCGTGCCCGCCCTCGACGAAGAACCCCGAGAGCATGATGAGGCCCGCGGAGAACGTCACCCAGAACGACAGCATGTTGAGGAACGGGAACGCCATGTCGCGCGCGCCGATCATGAGCGGGATGCAGAAGTTCCCGAAGGCGCCGGCCAGGATCGGCATGATCACGAAGAAGATCATGATCGTGGCGTGCATGGTGAACGCCATGTTGTAGGTGCTCGGCTCGAGGATGCCGCCCGTCTCCTTGAGGATGCCGCCGAGGCCGGGCACCGCCGTCTCGGGCCACGCGAGCTGCCAGCGCACGATCAGCGCGAGCAGACCGCCTAACACCATCATGAAGAGCCCCATGAACAGGAACTGCCGCGCGATCATCTTGTGGTCGGTCGAGAAGATGTATGTCCGCACGAAGCCGAGCTCGTGGTGGACGTGCTCGACGTGCGCGTGAGCGGTCGCGCTGGAGGCGCTCATTTCTTGGCTTTCCCCTCTTTCTTAGGCTCGACCTTGGCCGTTTCGGCCTTCGTGTCCTCCGGCTTCGCCTCCGCGGTTGCCGGCGCCGCGGCTTCGGCCTTCAGATTCTCCGCCGCCCACTTGCCGTACTCGTCGGGCGTGTGGACGTAGATCCAGCCGCGCATGCCCGAGTGGCCGAAGCCGCAAAGCTCGGCGCACGGCCACTCGTACTTGCCGGGCTTGGTCGCCTCGAACCACTGACGGATCTCATGACCGGGGACCGCGTCCTGCTTCATGCGGAACTGCGGCACGAAGAAGCTGTGGATGACGTCCTGCGATTTCAGGATGACCCGGACGACCTTGTTGACGGGCACATGCATCTCGTCGAGCAGGGTCTTGTCGTCGTCGGTGCCGAACTTCCCGTCCGCGCCCGGATAGGTTACCTGCCAGTTGAACTGCTTGGCCGTGACCTGCACGACGAAGTCCGTATCCGGCATCGTCATCTTGATCTTCGACCACGCCGGCACGCTGAGGAGCGTGAGGATGACGAGGATCAGCGCCGGCACCACGGTCCAGACGATCTCCAGGGTGGTGTTGCCGTGGGTGTAGCGCGCCTTGCGACCCGGGCGATCGCGATACATCACCAGGAACGCCAGCATCGTGGCGAACACCAGGATCGCCGTGATGCCGGTGATGTAGTAGATGAGGTGGAAGAGCCAGTCGATCTCCCGGCCGTAGGTGGAAACGTTCTCCGGCAGCCACCAATCAAGCATGCTCGCAGAGCCTCCTGGCTCTTACTTCTTCATCTCGATCGCGACCTTCGTTGCCTGCCCGGCCTTGACCTCGATCTCTTTGGACTGCTTGCCGAGCGTCTCGTGCCACGCCTCGACCGTGTACTTGCCGGGCGGCACGTTCTCGATCTTGGTGATTCCGTCGGCGCCGGTGACGCCGAAGAACGGGTTGGGCATGACGGCCACCCACCCGAGCATCCAGCTGTGCACGTCGCACGTGAGCTTGATCATCTCGGGCTTGTCGAACTTCTCGGCCATCACCTTCTTGAACTTCGGCTGCGCCTTGTTGATAGACGGGTTGGCCGTCGAGTACGTATGGATGTTGTGCAGGATGTCGTCCGAGTTCTTCAGGTCCATCTCGCCCGGCATCATCGCGCTCACGTGCGGCACGAACTTGCAGCCGTGCTGGTCGACCACGTTCTTCACCGTCTTCGGCGCGCCGCCCTTGGCGCCCGGGACGGACACGACGGCGTTGGCCAGACCCTTATTCGCGCCGACGACCACCTTTTCGATGGTCGCCTCGGTCCCGCACTTTTCGGTGTCCTTGTTCACCTTCAGCTTCTCGACGACCGGCGCGCCGGCATAGGTCACCGTCGCCTCGATCGTGCCGCCGCCTTGCGCGCCGGCCGGTCCGGGGCGATTGGCGACGAGGGCGACGCCCGTCACGAGCGCGATCGCCAGAAGCACTCCGATTACCTTACGCATTGCCCTTGGCCTCCTGAATACGGGTCATGCCCGCCTATTCGCTACTCGCACTACGAGCAACATTACCGCCAACGTGAGGATTGCAACGACTGGAGGAATGACGAAACGGCGGCTCGACTGCGGCTCCTCCAGCCGCAGATAGTACCACGAGGTCAGCGACATCTTGGGACCGCTCTCGCCCGCTCCACCGTCCCACGCCTGGAACGCGACCGGCATGAACACCGCGGGCGTGAACGTCGGACGCGTCTCGCTTTTCGAGACGAGCGGACGCCGCATCACGAGACGATACTGACCGTTGGCGTACACCGCCTTGCCGGTCGCTTCGGCGCCCTGGATCGCCGCGATCTTCGTCGGACCGTTCGCCGTGGACTCCGTCACGCCCTTGCCGTTCTCCCAGCGCAGGAGGTACACGGCGTCCGACGAGTCGCCCATCAGGAAGTAGGGGCGCTCCGGGCCCGACGACGGTTGGGGCGGGAACTGGAGCGAGATCGCGTCGGCAAAGAGCTTCCTGGCCGGATCGGCGGCCGACTGGCTCGGATCGTCCCACGTCAGGTGGAACGCGATCTCCTTGTCGTTGTAGACCGCGCGCACCGAGACCAGATCGATCGACGGGTTGAAGTTGCGCGGATCGATGATGACCTGGCCCATCAGCGGAATGTTGTTCGGCGTGAGCTTCTTCCAGAAGTCGGCGTTCGGATCCTCCGGGATCGCGTCCGTCACCGCGGTGACCGAGACGAGGGTCGCGTAGTGCGGTGAGTCGGGCCCGAGCGACATGATGTAGTTCGTGAGGTGCCAGATGTCCTCGGGCTTCTCCACGCTGTCGATGAAGGTCGGCATCGGCGTGCCGAGCACGCCGACGGTGAGCCGCGTGGCGATATCGGTTCGCGACGCGCCACCGCGGAAGTTCCAGCGCTTGGTGAGATTGGCCGGCGCGATCGGATGGCCCCACTCGTCCTTCAGCTCGGGACGCGACGGCCCGTCGGCCCGGCCCTCGGTGCCGTGGCACTTGTTGCACTCGATCGCCTCGAACATCTCCTTGCCGCGCTTGATCGACTCCGTCGACGAGGCAACTTCCTTGGGCAGATCCGCCTTCTTGGTCGGCTCCTTGAACTTGTCGGCCGCGAACGCCTTGACGTACGCGACCAGATTCCAGCGTTCCTTCTCCGGCAACACGGCCCACGACGGCATCGACGTACCGGGCATCCCGTCGGTGATGACCCGGAACAGGTCCTGATCGGAGGGCGCCTTCCCGGCCGTCGTCCGGATCTTGTAGATGCCCGAGGTGAAGTCGCGCGGCGGGGGGCTCAGGAGCTCGGCCGCCGGGCCCTTGCCGTCGCCCTTCTGACCGTGACAGCCCACGCACTTGAGCTCGTAAAGGGCTTTGGCGGCGTTCGCGTCGCCGGCTTGCGCGGCGACCAGCGCGGGCGCGCCGAGCGCCAGCGTACCGACGACGGCAGCGACGATCCACGCGGCCCTCAATGCGTCGACTCCCAGCGCCGCGGCTGCTGGCCGGTCGCATCGTACAGATACATGATGACCTGCCAGATCTGCTCCTCGGTGAGCCGGTCTTCCCACGAGGGCATGACCGAATTCCAGGGCGTCGATTCCTTCGGCAGTCCAGGACCACCCTTGGAGATTCGCCAGAAGAGGAACGCCTCCTGGAGCATCGCGATCGTGCCCGGGTCCTGGAAGTTCGCCGGCGGCGGGTTGAAGCCGTAGGCGAAGTGACCCCGCCCGTCCAGGTTGTCGCCGTGACAGTACATGCAGTTGCGGACATAGATCTCTTCGCCCGCCGCGACGTGCTTCTTGAAGCCCGCCTGGTCACGGCGCAGCGGGTTGTCCAGACCCGTGATCTGGATCTCCTTGCCGCGGAACTGGATCGACCCGGGCGGCGCCGGATGCACCGCGCGCAGCTCGGGCGGCGCCTGCGGCTTCGCCGCCGCCTGCGTGTACGCGTAGTAGCCGAGCAGGAGCGGCAGGATCACGAGGAACGCGAGGCGCGTGAATTTCTTGTCGGGCGCGACCAGGGTCGATCGGATCGGGCGCATGAAGTCGCGCCACGAGTCCGAGTTGGACGAGACGTAGACGAGCACCGCCAGGAGCACGATCGACATGTAGAGCGTGAGCACGCTCCACGGCGCCGGCGGCCGGATGCCGAAGCGCAGGATCACGAATGCCAGCACGAGGACGATGACTGCCTGGGCGAAACGCGAGCGAAGGAAGTTCATCGGCTCACTTGAGCGTCAACAGAAACGAGACCAGGTCCATGTACTCCTTCGCCGTCAAGGTCTGGCCGAACATCGGCGGCATGACGCCCTTGGGGAAGCCCGCCACCGTCCCGGAGCCGGCCGGGTCCAGGATCTTCTTCATGATGTAGTCGGGGGTCTGGATCTTGGCGATCTGCGACAGATCGGGACCGACCGGCGAAGCGCCGATCTTGCCCGCCTTGTGACACGCGATGCAGCCGGCCTTGGTGCTGAAAACGACTTCACCGGCCTTCGGATCCCCCGGCAGCTTCACCTCGGCCGGCGCGCCGCCGCCCGCCGACGCCCCCGCGGTCTTCGGAATGTCGTCGAGCTTGACGTCAGGCGTGCCGCCCAGCGACTCCAAGAACGCCGTGAGGGCCCAGACCTCCGAGCGGTTGAGCGCGATCGGCGGCTTGTCGACGTGCGGCATGATGTTCGGATAGCCCTCGACGATGTAGGCATCCGGCTGCAGCAGCGACTCGATGATGTAGGCCTTGGCGCTCATCCCGGGCTTCGTCTTGCCCGCGCGGGCGCCGACCCCCGCGAGATCCGGCGCGCGCGTTCCCTTCTGGCCGATGCGGTGGCAGATCTCGCACGTGCCCTTGGTGTGGAAGATCTCCTCGCCGGCCTTCACCAGCTGGGCCGGCGTCACGTTGCCGCCCTCGAGCGAGAGCTCGGCCGGCGGCTTTGACTGGATCTGCGGGATCGAGTTCGCGTAGTACGTGTAGGTGCCCATCACGACGAGCGCGAACGCACCGACCTTGACCGCGACCGGAACTCGCATCGGCTACGTGTCGCGGTCGCTGCCGCCGGCGATCATCGGAGCGGCGTGGCCGTGCGCCTCGGCTTTGCCCTTCTCGCCGAGTCCGCCGAGCCAGAAGATGAACAGCACGAGCAAGAAGAACGCGATGGTGACGATGGTGATCATGTTCGCGGCGTACCCGATCGCCGGCGTCGCGGCGTCGACCGAGTTGTCGCGCATGACGCCGTAGACGTGCCAGTGCTGGCGGATGCCCGAGCGCGCGAAGCCCATCAGGCCCATGAGCCACGTGAAGGTCACCGCCAGCAAGATCAGGACGTACTGCGAGCGCGGAGCGATCGTGCCCCAGCGGATCGTCCCGGTGGATCGGGCGCCCTTGAACATCGGAATGTCGATCGCCATCACCACGAAGATCGCGCCGAGCACGGCCAGCACCTGATAGACCGAGAACCCGATCCGCACGAGCGACTCGACGAAGTAGCCGTAGACGCCGAAGAAGATGACGATCGCTGCCGCGACGCCGAGCGCGGCCCACTGGATCGCCATCCCGGTGCCGACCCACGGCTTGGTCGAGACCTTGTTCGCGCGCCGGTAGAGCACGAACGACAGGAACGTCGTCAAGATCATCATGTTCACGGCGGTGTTCTTCGCGGACATGACGCCGAGGAAGCCGAGCAGCGGATGGTGGGTGCCGCCCATCGCGCGCGCCTCATCGAGCGTGATGACCATCGAGCGCGGCGTCGCCCACACCATGAAGCCGAAGGCGAGGATGCCGATCAGCATCGGCACGTAGCGCCGGTAGCGCTCCGAGCCGGGGATCCGCTCCATGCCGAGCCACAGGTAGTAGTTCGAGCCCATGAACAGCACGCCGATCAGGATCGCCTGGATGATCCAGAGCCAGGACATGAAGCCGCCCATCATCGTGATGCCCATGGTCTGGTTG
>Ga0114129_10003686_pt1 | contig 21566 bp, 15 predicted proteins | sample RhiMetdeltSRZDD1_FD_80071 | JGI IMG/M metagenome (GOLD analysis project Ga0114129, IMG submission 80071) | Populus rhizosphere microbial communities from Tennessee, USA - Rhizosphere MetaG P. deltoides SRZDD1 (version 2) (version 2) | ecosystem: Host-associated > Plants > Roots > Rhizosphere >... | reverse complement strand
GCCGTGGACCAGCCGCAACCTCCCACCGCGACCCCCAGGTTCCGCGGCCTGATCACCGACTGGGGCGGCGTGATGACCAGCCCGATCGCGGACACGGTGCGGGCATGGCTGGACTATGAGGGCATCGATCACGACAGCTACACCGCCGCCATTCGGCCCTGGCTGCTAGCCGCCTACGACCCAGCGAAGGACGGCAACCCGATCCACGCCCTGGAACGGGGCGAGTGCACGATCGGCGACTTCGAGCGCCTGCTCGCCCCGATGCTGGTGCGGCGAGACGGAGGGCAGGTCCTCGCCGAGGGGCTGCTCACCAGGATGTTCGCCGCGTCGCTGCCCTGCGAGCCGATGTATGCCGCCGTGCACGCGGCGCGGGCGGCCGGACTGCGCACCTGTCTGCTGTCGAACTCATGGGGAAGCGAGGCGTACCCGCGCGACGTGCTCGCGGACATGTACCACGCGGTCGTCATTTCGGCAGAAGTCGGCATGCGCAAACCCGAGGAACGCATCTTCCGGCACGCCGCGGAACTGCTGGGGCTCGCACCCAGCGAGTGCGTGTTCATCGACGACATCGAGCCCAACGTGCAGGTGGCCGAGGCCCTCGGGATGTATGGCGTCCTGCACATCGAGCCCGAGGTGAGCGTCGCCCAGCTCGCGGAGCTGTTCGGCCTGCCGCTCGGCTGAGCGTGCCTGCTGCGCGGGCTATGGGGTGTGCTCTAGCGTTGGGCTCCGTGGGTGACTACCCAGCCCCCGCCAGCCCGGGCCGCGCCGCCAACATGCGCGCCATCCGGCGCACCAACACCAAGCCTGAGATCGCGTTGCGGAGCGCGCTGCACCGCCGAGGCTACCGATTCCGCAAGGATCTGCGCCTTGACCTTAACGAGGGTGCCCGCGTCCGCCCTGACATCGCGTTCACCTCTCTCCGGGTGGCTGTCTTTGTAGACGGCTGCTTCTGGCACGTTTGCCCGGAGCACGGGCGCGACCCCACGGTCAACCAGTGGTACTGGGCGCCGAAACTGCGCCGCACCGTGGAGCGGGACCGGGCAGCAGACGCGGCGCTGGCCGCGGCCGGGTGGCGGGTCGTCCGGATCTGGGAGCACGTCACCGTCTCGGACGCGGTAGCGGCCGTTGTCGCGGCGCTAGCCGTGAGCGCCGACGGCCCGCCCTGATCCGCGGGACAGCGCCGTTCTGCCGCGGAGGGCTGCCCCGAGGGCAACGGCGCTCTGCCAATGGGGCTGCCGTGAGGGGCAACAGCGTTCTCCCTGCCGACATGCGCCATCGGTGACACACTTTGATCACTGATAGGGCGGTGGTTTCGTCTGCCGTTCCATGCGGCGCCTCTGGCCGTGTCTGGGGAGCTCATGCGCGTGTATCTGCCGACGACGCTGGCGGCACTGGCACACCAGCTGCGCAGTGGGAAGATTGGTCCCGCGCCCGTGCGCGGTTTCGCGGTGACCCCGGCGTTGCGCGAGTGGTACGCGACCGGCGACCTGGAAGAGCTTGAGTACGTCGCGATGGCGCACGCGGCCCGGGAGTCACTGCGATTGCTCGCCGGCGATCCGCAGGCGCCCCGGCGCCGGGTCGTGCTCGCCACCGACGTGCCCGACGAGTTCGTCAAGCACGACGGCGGCTTCGACGAGCCAACCCTGGTCGAGGTCCGCGCTCCGGTCACGGTCGACCGGGTGGTGTCCGGCCACGTCGATGACCCGGTCGCGGAGACCGACATCGCGCAGGCGGTGGCCGCGCTCCCGGCGGCCGACGAGGGCGACGACGACGCGCGGTTCGTGGTGGACGGGGCGGAGGGACACGAACTGCTCTGGTACGCCGCCCAGGAGCTGTCCTACCTGGCCGACGAGCCGAGTGGCGGTTAGCCGACCGGGGCGCCGACTAGCGAGTGGAGCCGGTCAGCGCGCCAGCGTGCCGGTCAGCGGGCCAGCGGGCCGTCACGGCCCTGCACGATTGTGGCTGGCGCTTACCGCTCTTTGTACGGCCGGAGCCCTGGCAGCGCTGTCGCTCCGCGGCCGGCCAAGCTGGCCGGGCCGGGACCGGGGCCCCTGCCCGCCCGCAGCGGACCGTGCGACGATGGTTTCGGCCGCCAGTGATGCCGGGTAGTGCAGGGAGTCTCGTCATGGACGCCGTAACCAATGTCCCACCTCCGGCGAACGAGCCGGTCCGGCAGTACCCGCCGGGCAGCCCCGACCGGGCGGCGGTGGAAAGCAAGGTCAAGGAGCTGGCGGGCGAGCACGCCGAGCTGACGATGACCATCGGCGGCGAGCAGCGCCTGGCCGGCGGTGAGCCCGTGGACGTCGTTGCGCCGCACAACCACCGGCACGTCCTCGGCACCATGCGCAATGCGACCGGGGAGGACGTAGCGGCCGCGATCGGCGCGGCGGCCGCGGCGGCACCCGCCTGGCGGGCGCTCTCGTTCGACGACCGGGCCGCGATCATGCTCAAGGCCGCCGACCTGCTGAGTGGGCCGTGGCGGGCGACGATCAACGCGGCCACGATCCTCGGCCAGTCCAAGTCGGTGTACCAGGCCGAGATCGACGCCGCCTGCGAGATGATCGACTTCTGGCGCTACAACGTGCACTACGCGCGGCGGCTGCTGGCGGAGCAGCCCGAGTCCAGCCCCGGCACCTGGAACCGCATGGAGTACCGGCCGCTGGAAGGCTTCGTGCTGGCCATCACCCCGTTCAACTTCACCTCGATCGCGGGGAACCTGCCGACCGCGCCCGCCCTGCTCGGCAACGTCGTGGTGTGGAAGCCGTCCCCGACCCAGCAACTCGCCGCCCATTACACGATGCGGCTGCTGGAGGCGGCCGGGCTGCCGCCGGGCGTGATCAACCTCGTGACGGGCGACGGGCGGGCGGTATCGGAGGCGGCGCTGCCGCACCGGGACCTGGCGGGCATCCACTTCACCGGGTCCACAACGACGTTCCAGCACCTGTGGCGGACGGTGGGGGAGAACATCGCCGGCTACCGCGGCTACCCGCGGCTGGTCGGGGAGACGGGCGGCAAGGACTTCGTCATCGCGCACCCGTCCGCCGACCCGGCGGTCCTGGCCACGGCGCTGATCCGGGGTGCGTATGAGTACCAGGGCCAGAAGTGCTCCGCCGCGTCACGGGCGTATGTGCCGCGCTCGCTGTGGCAGGGCATGCGCGACGACTTCCTGGCGCAGGTGGAGTCGCTCACCATGGGCGACGTCGCGGCCGACCTGTCGCTGTTCATGGGGGCCGTCATCGACGCGCGGGCGTTCGCCAAGCATTCCCGGGCGCTGGAGGCCGCCAGGGGCCGGCCGTCGGTGCGGGTGCTCACCGGCGGGCAGGTCGACGACTCCGAGGGCTATTTCGTCCAGCCCACCGTGCTCGAGTCCTCCGACCCGGCCGATGAGGCGTTCACCACCGAGTACTTCGGGCCGATTCTTGGCGTCTACGTCTACGACGACGCCCGTTATGACGAAATGCTCGCCCAGGCGGCCGACGCCGCGCCCTACGCGCTGACCGGCTCGATCATCGCCCAGGACCGGGCGGCGATCGCGGCGGCCACGGGTGCGCTGCGCTTCTCGGCGGGCAACTTCTACATCAACGACAAGCCGACGGGGGCGGTCGTCGGGCAGCAGCCGTTCGGCGGGGCGCGGGCCAGCGGCACCAACGACAAGGCCGGGTCGATCTTCAACCTGATCCGGTGGGTGAACGCCCGCGCCATCAAGGAGCTGTTCGTCCCGCCGGTGGACTATCGCTACCCGCACATGGGCTTATCCGGGCTCGTGGCCGAGGGTGGCCAGAGTGGCTTCGGCATACTCGCCGGACGGCCAGCGCCGGATCGTGCGACGGCATAGGCTGGCCCCGCCGCCGGATGGGGTGACACGGCCGTCGGCAGGGCGCGGCGCGACCACCCGTGGTCCCCGGACACCCAACCACGAGCCCTGGAGGTCCCGATTCACCGCCTGGTCCTGTGGAACATCGACCTGACTCTGGTTGACGTGGGACGGGTGACCCGGGCCGCGTACGCGGAAGCGTTCCGGAAGGTGACGGGCCGACCGCTGGTGCGGCTGCCGCAGATGGCCGGGCGGACCGAGTCGGAGATCTTCTTCGAGGCGCTCGCGCTGAACGAGGCGACGGCGCCGGCGTCCGCTGCCACGGACGAGGAGGTGCTCGGGCGGTTCGCCGCCGAACTCGCCCCGGCGTTCCGTGCGCGGCGGGCGCTGCTTACCGAGCAGGGCCGCCTGCTGCCGGGCGCCCTGGCCGCCGTCACGGAGGTGGGCGGCCTGCCGGGCGTCGTGCAGACCCTGCTCACCGGCGCGATCAAGCCGAACGCGATCGAGAAACTGCGTGCCTTCGCCCTGGAACCGTTCTTCGACACCGAGGTCGGCGGGTACGGGTCAGAGGTCTTCCCGAAGGGCGCGCTGCTGCTGAACGCACGCGGCCGGGCCGCGGATAAATACGGCGTCGAGTTCACCGAGGAGGCGACGGTGTACGTCGCCGACTCCACCCGCGACGTGGCGGCTGCACGGATGGGGGGCGCACGCTCGGTCGCGGTGGCAAGCGGGCGCTCGTCGGCCGCCGAGCTACGGGAGGCGGGCGCCGACGCCGTCCTGGACGACCTCGCCGACACCGCGAGCGTTGTGCGCGCGATCGACGGGCTGACCACCCCCGTGGCGGCGAGCTGACCCCACCGGCGCCACCGGTAGGTTGACGCTCGTGGCCCAGGAGCTGGAGCGGCTGTCACTCGCCGTCATCGCCCGCGAATGGGGGCGCATCGGGTGCATCGGGTTCGGCGGGCCCCCAGCTCACATCGCGCTGCTGCGCACACTGTGTGTCCGAGACCGGCGCTGGCTGACCGGGACCGAATTCGAAGACAGTGTGGCCGTGTGCAACCTGCTGCCCGGACCGGCGTCGACGCAGCTCGCGATCTACTGCGCCTGGCGGCTGCGCGGAACGGCCGGTGCGCTGGTGGGCGGTCTGTGCTTCATCGTCCCCGGTCTGGTGGTGATCCTCGCGCTGGCCGTCCTGTTCCTCGCGGCCCGGCCACCGGGCTGGGTGTCCGGGGCCGCGCTCGGGGCAGGGGCAGCCGTGCCCGCCGTGGCCGTGGCGGCCGCCGTGGCGCTGGTGCCGGCCAGCTGGCGGCGGGCCGGCCAGCCACCAGCGAGCACGAGGGATATGGGCCGGTCCCCTCCGGCGAGCGCGAGGGATACGGGCCGGTCCCCGCCGGAGAGCGCGGGGCATGCTGGCCCACCCCCGCCGGAGAGCGCCGGGGATGCGAGTCCGTCCCGGCCGGGCGCGCGTGACGCCGACGCGCCCCGGGCCAGCCCACGCGACGCGGGCGCGCCGACTGATGCGCACGACGCAGACGTGCGCACGCCCGACCAACACGACGCCCAGCGGGCCCGGCTGGCGCATGCGCGCTGGGGTGGTTACCTGGTGGCCGGAGCGGCTTCCGGTGCGCTCGTCGGGCCCTGGCTGGTGCTCATGCTGATCGCCTGCGGGCTGCTCGAGGTCGCCGTCCAGACGCGCCGGTCGCGGCCGCAACCCCCGGCGAGGCCACAACCCCCGGCGAGGCCACAAGGGCCGGCGCGGCCGGCCGGGGCGCTGCTGCTCGCCGTACACACGGGCGTGCTAGCGGCCGGAGGGCTGGCCGCGGTGGCCTGGGTGGCCTTCAAGGTCGGCGCCCTGTCCTACGGCGGCGGATTCGTGATCATCCCGCTGATGCAGCACGACGCCGTGCTTACCTACCACTGGATGAGCGCGGGCCAGTTCCTGACCGCGGTCGCGCTCGGCCAGGTCACGCCGGGACCCGTGGTGCAAACCGTGGCCGTGGTGGGTTACGCCGCCGCCGGGGTGGGTGGCGGACTGATGGCCTCGGCGATCGCCTTCGCCCCCTCGTTCGCCTTTGTGCTCGGCGGCGGACGCTACTTCGACCGGCTCCGCCGCAATGGGGGCGTTCAGGCGTTCCTTACGGGCGCGGGCCCTGCCGCGATCGGGGCCATCGCCGGGGCGGCCATCCCGCTCGGGCTGTCTCTGACCCACGTGTGGCAGGTCGGGGTGCTCGCCGTGGCCGCGATCTGGCTGCTCGCCGCGCGCCGGGGTGTGGTGACCGCCATCGTGGGCGGGGCGCTGCTCGGCGTGCTCACGTTCCTGGCGGGAGGGCCGGTGACATGACGTTGCGGCGGCGCGGCAGAGGCTCGATGCTGGGGCGTATGCCGATGGACGACGGCGCCGGGGCGGTCGCGGGCCTGCCGGGGCGCGGTTACGGGGACGTGCTCTGGGAGCCGTCGCCCGAGGTGGTCAAGCGGGCGCGCGTCACTGACTACCGGCGGTGGCTGGCCGAGCGCGGGATCAGCGCGGGCGGGCCGGGCGAGCCGGTGCCCGCTGGGGAAACCCTGGCCGCCGCGGCGGCGCGCGACTACCACGATCTCTGGCGGTGGTCTGTGGAGCAGCCGGCCGCGTTCTGGGGCTCGCTCTGGGACTACTTCGCGGTGCTCGGCGAGCGCGGGGAGGGGCCGGTGCTGACCGGCGGCCCGATGCCCGGCGTGACCTGGTTCGCTGGCGCCACCCTCAACTATGCGCGCAACGCCCTGCGAACCGCGCTGACGGATCCCACCAGGATCGCGGTGATCGGCCGTGACGAGGAGGGCGAGCCGGCCACGCTGACCTACGCCGAGCTCGCCGCCGAGGTTGCCCGGGTGCGGGCCGGGCTGGCGGCACTCGGCGTGGCCAGGGGCGACCGGGTCGCGGCGTTCCTGCCCAACACCCCGGCCGTGGTGATCGGCCTGCTCGCCACCGCCAGCCTGGGCGCGATCTGGTCCTCGTGCTCACCCGACTTCGGCCCGCACAGCGTGATCGACCGCTTCGCGCAGATCACACCGAAAGTGCTGCTGGCCACCGGCCGGTACCGCTACGGCGGCAAGGACTTCGACCGGCGGCCGTCGGTGGCCGCCATCGCCGCCGCGCTGCCGGGTCTGGCGGCGATCGTCATGGTGGACGGGCCCGGCGAGGCATCGGTCACGCCGGGGATCACGACCGTGCCCTTCGAGTCGCTGCCAGGTGCCCCGGCGACGGTGCCGGAGTTCGAGGACGTCCCGTTCGGCCATCCGCTGTGGGTGCTGTACTCGTCCGGCACCACCGGCCTGCCTAAGGCGATCGTGCACAGCCACGGCGGGATCGTGCTCGAGCACCTGAAGGCGTTGTGCCTCCAGCAGGATCTCGGCGCCGGGGACGTGTTCTTCTGGTACACCACCACCGGCTGGATGATGTGGAACTACCTGGCCGGCGGCCTCCTCGCGGGCGCGGCGATCGTCACCTACGACGGCAGTGCCACTCACCCCGGCACCGACGCGCTGTGGCGGCTGGCCGCCGCCAGCGGCGTCACCTACTTCGGCACCGGCGCTCCGTACCTGATGGCCTGCGCCAAGGCCGGCCTGTCACCGGGACGGGAGCTGGACCTGGCGGCGCTGCGCGGCATCGGCTCGACCGGCTCCCCGCTCCCCCCGGAGGGTTTCCGGTGGGTCTATGAACGTGTGGGCACCGCCCCGCAGCTCGGCTCCTTCTCCGGGGGCACCGACCTGTGCACCGGCTTCGTCGGCCCCTGCCCCCTGCTGCCGGTACGCGCGGGCATCATCGCCGGCCCCTGCCTGGGCGCCCGGGTGGAGGCGTACGACGCGGAGGGCAGGCCGGTCACCGGCCAGGTCGGGGAGCTGGTCATCACCGCGCCGATGCCGTCGATGCCGACCGGGTTCTGGAATGACCCGCGCGGTGAGCGGTACCGGGCCAGCTACTTCGCCGACTACCCGGGCGTGTGGCGCCACGGCGACTGGATCACCATGCTCCCCGACGGCGGGTGCATCATCTTCGGCCGGTCGGACGCCACCTTGAACCGGGGCGGCGTGCGGATGGGCACCAGTGAGTTCTACCGGGTGGTGGAGCAGCTGCCCGAGATCGCCGACAGCCTGGTGGTCGACACCGGGCAGCTCGGGGCGGACGGGCGGCTGGTCCTGTACGTCGTGCCCGCTCCCGGCCATCAGCTCGATGATGAGCTGATCGCCCGGCTGAAGACGGCGCTGCGGACGCAGCTGTCACCCCGGCACGTGCCAGACGAGATCCACCAGGTGCCGGGAATACCGCGGACGCTGTCGGGCAAGAAGCTCGAGGTTCCGGTGCGGCGGATCCTGCTCGGAACCCCGGTGACGGAGGCGGCCGACCCGGATGCCCTCGCCAATCCGGAGGTCCTCGCCCTGTTCGCCCCGCCGGAAGCTCCCGCGTAGAGTCAAGGTCCAGGCAGGCATGACGATCAATGGCGATCGAGGAAGCGGCGTGACTGACGTCCCACTCACCGGACGCAGGTTCGGAGAAGAGGGCGGGCTGCTCACCTACGGCGGCTACCTGCACCTGGACGAGCTGCTGGCCCAGCAGGTCCCGCAGGCCGATCCGCCGGCCCACGACGAGCTGCTGTTCATCACCGTGCACCAGGTCTACGAGCTGTGGTTCCAGCAGGTTCTGTACGAGCTCGAGGCCGTGCGCGACGCGATGATGACCGGCGAGACCGGGCGGGCCCGCCACCTGCTGCGCCGGGTGCACGTGATCGAGCGGCTGCTCATCGTCCAGGTGGACGTCCTGGAGACGATGACCCCGCAGGACTTCCTGGAGTTCCGCGCCACCCTCGCCCCGGCCAGCGGCTTCCAGTCGGTGCAGTACCGGGAGCTCGAGTTCCTTTCCGGGAGCAAGGACCCCGCCTTCGTTGACCGGTTCCGCTCCATCAGCACGCAGCAGCGCGACCGGCTGGCGCGGCGCCTCACCGAGCCGTCGCTGTGGGATGCCTACCTGCACCTGCTTGCCTCCCGTGGATTGCCAGCGGGCACCGACGAGCAGATCCTGGAGTCATTGCGGGTGGTCGCGGGCGACCGCGCCGTCCACGACGACCTGTGGCAGCTCGCCGAGGGCCTGCTCACCCACGACGAGCTGGCGGGACTGTGGCGGGCGCGGCACGTGGTGATGGTGGAACGGCAGATCGGCACCAAGTCAGGCACCGGCGGGTCGACCGGTGCGCCCTACCTGCGCAAACGAGTACCTCTGCGGTATTTCCCGCTGCTGTGGGAGCTGCGGGATCACCTATAGCCGCTGGGCTGGGGACTGGCCGGGAAGGGCTCGCTAGCCAGAGGTTGCAAGGGAGACGGGACGGATGTCGGACAGCACGGGCGAGGTGGCGAACAGCCTGCTGGCGGAGGCCGCACGGGCGGCCGAGGCGGCGGGTGGCGGCGCGATCGGCGTCGGGGACCTGGAGCGGTACCTGGATGCCTACTACCGGCACATAGCCGCCGAGGATCTGCTGGCGGCCGGGCCCCAGCGGGTGGGCGCGGTCGCGGTCGAGCACGCCCGGGTCGCGGCCCGGCGGCCACAGGGCCGTGCCCTGGTGCGGGTCCGAGCGGCCGGTGAGAGCGCCGCGCTGGACGAATCGCGGGGCGTCATCGACATCGTCACCGACGACATGCCGTTCCTGGTCGACTCGATCACGATCGAGCTCGCCCGGCACAACCTCGACAGCTATCACATCGTCCATCCGCAGCTGCTGGTCCGCCGCGACGTCACCGGCGAGCTGTGGGAGGTGGTCGGCCAGCCCACGGAGGGCGGCCGGGGTCACGACGAGATCGCCGAATCGTGGATGCACATCGAGATCGACACCGCGGGCGCCGACCTCGCCGGGCTCGAGGACGACCTGCGGCGCGTGCTGGCCGACGTCCGGGTCGCGGTCGAGGATCACCAGAAGATGGTCAACACCGCGCTCCGGCTCGCGGACCAGCTCGCGGCGGAGGGGGTGAACGCGCCGGCCGAGACCCAGGCGCTGCTGCGCTGGCTCGCCGACAATCACTTCACCTTCCTCGGGTACCGCGAGTACAACCTGCTGGAAGGCCCGGACGGGATGGCGCTGCAGGCGGTGCCCGGCACCGGCCTCGGCATCCTGCGGCACGACAAGACCGGATCGTCATCTTTCGCCGCCCTGCCGCCCGAGGTGCGCGCCCGGGCCAAGGACCCGCAGCGGCTGATCTTGACCAAGGCCAATTCGCGGTCCACCGTGCACCGGCGCTCCTACCTGGACTACATCGCGATCAAACGGGTCAGCGAGAGCGGCGAGATCAACGGGGAGTACCGGTTCCTCGGGCTCTACACGCACGACGCCTACCACGAGAGCATCACGCGGATCCCGGTGCTGCGGCGCAAGCTAACCAACGTGCTGGAGCAAGCCCGGGTGGCCCCGGACAGCCACGACGGCAAGGACCTGACCGAGATCCTGGAGGGATATCCGCGGGAAGAGCTGTTCCAGATCTCGGTAGAGGAACTGACCCCTATCGCGCTGGCCGTGCTCCGGCTGCGCACCCACCGGCAGACGCGGCTGTTCCTGCGCAAGGACATCTACGGGCGCTTCATGTCCTGCATCGTGTACCTGCCCAGGGACCGGTACACCACCGCCGTGCGGCTGCGGATCCAGGAAATTCTGCGCGAGGCCCTGGGCGGAGTCGCCGTCGAGTACAGCGCCTTGGTGGGGGAGTCGGCAATGGCCCGGCTGCACGTGGTGGTGCGGGCGCGGCCGGGCACGTCGCTGCCCCAGGTGGACGCGGCCGCGCTGGAGGCGAAGCTGGCGGCGGCCGCCCGCAGCTGGGACGAGGATCTCGCCGCCGAGGCCGGCCGGCAGCTGGGTGACAGGCCCGCCCGGGCCATGCTGGGCATCTGCTCCGGCGCGATCCCGGATACCTACAAGGCCGACGTGCCGGCGGAGAACGCCGTCAGCGACCTGACCCGCGTCGAGGAGATGCTGCGATCCGGCGAGGACATCGCCTTCGAGCTCTGGGAGGCCGAGAGCTACATGCGCGGCGTCCCGGTCTCCGACCACAGCAAGGTCGGGGTGTGGCGGCTGACCATTTACCGGATCGGCTCCCCGATCACCCTCACCGACGTGCTCCCCCGGCTCCAGCACATGGGGGTCGAGGTGGTCGATGAGCACCCCTACGAGTTCGCCGGGCCGTCGGTGGCAAAGCCGTTCTGGATCTATGACTTCGGGCTGCGCCGCGGCGAGACGGCACGGGGACCGGAGCACCCGGAGGAGGTCGAGAGTCTGTTCGAGGACGCCCTCACCGCGCTCTGGCAGGGGAAGGTCGAGGACGACGGCTTCAACTCCCTGGTGCTCGCCGCCCGTCTGACCTGGCAGCAGGTGGTGGTGCTGCGCGCCTATGCCAAGTACCTCCGGCAGGCGGGCATTGCCTTCAGCCAGCGCTACATCGAGCGCGTCCTTGCCATGAACGTGGCCATCGCCAGGCTGCTCGTCCGCCTGTTCGAGTCGAGGTTCGATCCCGGGCGCCAGGAGGGGGAGGCCGAGCGGAGCGAGGCGATCACGGAGGAGATCCGCGGCCAGCTCGACGAGGTCGCCATCTTGGACCACGACCGGATCCTCCGCAGCTACCTGGGACTGATCCTGGCCACCCTGCGGACCTCCTTCTTCCAGACCCGCCATCCCGTCCAGCAGCCGGCCTCCCCGGACGAGCCGCCGTACCTCGTGATCAAACTGGATGCCGGGCAGGTGCCGGAACTTCCCGTGCCCCGCCCGCGGTTCGAGCTGTTCGTCTACTCGCCGCGCCTGGAGGCGGTGCACCTGCGGTTCGCGCCGGTGGCGCGGGGCGGTCTGCGCTGGTCCGACCGGCGCGAGGACTTCCGCACCGAGATCCTCGGCCTGGCCAAGGCCCAGGAGGTGAAGAACTCTGTCATCGTCCCGTCCGGGGCCAAGGGCGGCTTCGTCTGCAAGGACCTGCCCGACCCGGCCGACCGGGAGGCCTACCAGCGCGAGGTGCGGAGCTGCTACCAGACCTTCATCCGGGCGATGCTGGACGTGACCGACAACCTCGTGGCCGGCGAGGTGGTGCCGCCGCCGGATGTGGTCAGGCACGACGGCCGCGACCCCTACCTGGTGGTGGCGGCGGACAAGGGGACCGCCACGTTCTCGGACACGGCCAACGAGATCTCGAACGCCTACGGGTACTGGCTGGGCGACGCCTTCGCCTCCGGCGGGTCGGAGGGCTACGACCACAAGCAGATGGGGATCACCGCCCGCGGCGCCTGGGAGTCGGTGAAGTTCCATTTCGCGACGCTGGGCATCGACACCGACACCACCGACTTCACGGTGGCCGGTATCGGCGACATGTCCGGCGACGTGTTCGGCAACGGCATGCTGCTCTCGCAGCACATCAAGCTGGTGGCCGCCTTCGACCACCGGCACATCTTCATCGACCCCGACCCCGATCCGGCCACCAGCTTCGCGGAACGGCAGCGGCTGTTCGCGCTGCCCCGCTCCTCCTGGGAGGACTACAAGGCCGAGCTGATCTCGCCGGGTGGCGGGGTGTGGCTGCGGACGGCGAAGTCGGTGCCGGTGTCCCCGCAGGCGCGCCTGGCCCTGGGACTCGACGACACCGTGCCCGCGCTCACACCCGACCAGCTCATCTCGGCCATCCTGGCGGCGCCCGTGGGCCTGCTCTGGAACGGCGGCATCGGCACCTACGTCAAGGCGAGCACGGAGTCGGACGCCGACGCCGGCGACCGCACCAACGACGGCGTCCGCATCGATGCCCCGCGGCTGCGCGCCCAGGTGGTCGCCGAAGGGGGCAACCTGGGGCTCACCCAGGCGGCCAGGATCGAGTACGCCCTGGCTGGCGGACTGGTCAACACCGACTTCATCGACAACTCCGCCGGGGTGGACACCTCCGACCACGAGGTCAACATCAAGATCTTGCTGCAGGAGAGCGTCAGCGCGGGTGACCTGACCGCCGACGCCAGGGGTGAATTGCTGCGCGCGATGACGGGCGAGGTCGCCGCGCTGGTGCTACGGCAGAACTACGACCAGAACCGGACGCTGGCCGCGGCCCGCGCGCAGGCGGCGCAGATGCTCCACGTGCACGCGCGCTACCTGCGCAAACTTGAAAGGGAACGGCGGATCAGGCGCGACATCGATTCGCTGCCGGGCGACAAGGAGATCGCCGAGCGCCGGCGGGGGAGCCTGGGCCTGACCGTGCCGGAATTCGCGGTCCTCCTGGCACAGGCCAAGATCTCCGCGGTGGAGGATGTCCTCGGCTCCGACCTGCCCGACGACCCGTTCCTGCGGTCGGTGCTGTCTGCCTACTTCCCGGCACCGCTGCGCGCCGCCTACGCCGATGAGATGGTCCGCCACCCGCTGCGGCGGGAGATCATCACGACCGCCGTCGTCAACGAGATGGTGAACCGCTCGGGGACCACCTTCCTGTTCCGCATGAACGAGGAGACGGGTGCGTCCGTCCCCGACATGAGCCGCGCCTGGCTGGTGGCCCAGGAGGTCTTCGACATGGCGGGGTTCTGCTCCCAGGTGGAGGCGCTCAACGGTCAGGTGGACGTGGCAACCCAGCTCGCCCTGCAGCTGGAGGGGCGCAAGCTGACCGAGCGGGCGGTGCGGTGGCTCCTGCACAACCGCCGGCCGCCGTTCGACATCCAGGCCACGATCGACTTCCTGGCGGACGGGGTTTCCCTGGTGGCGGCCAGCCTGCCCAAGCTGCTGGCCGGGCGGGACCTGGCCGGGTTCCGGGAGCGGCAGGATGCCTTCCGGGCCCGCGGGGTGCCCGCCGATCTGGCAGAGCGGGTGGCCGCGATGGTTCCCGCCTACTCGGCCTTCGACGTGGTGGAGATCGCCGCCAGCACCGGCCGGGAGATCGCGGAGACCGCCGAGGTCTACTTCGACACCGCCGACCGGCTGCAGATCACCAGGCTCCGGGATCAGATCGTGGCCCTGCCACGCGATGACAGGTGGAACACGCTGGCCCGCGGCGCGCTCCGGGATGACCTGTACTCGGCGCATGCCGCGCTCGCCGCCGATGTGCTCACGGTGACCGGGCCGGCCACTCCCGAGCAGCGGCTGGCGGAGTGGGTGAACCGGAACGAGCCGGCGGTGCAGCGGGCGGCACAGACCCTCACCGAGATCTGGGAGACCGACCGGTTCACGGTCGCCACCTTGTCGGTGGCGGTGCGCGCCATCCGCACCCTGGTCGCGGCCAGCACGCTGCCAGCGCACCAGTGATGCGGGCGCAGCCACCGCGCCGCGCGGCCGGCGATCTGATCGTCCGGGCTGACCCCCGCGCTCGCGTAGGCTTTCGGGCATGACAAGTACCGACCCGGCAGCCGCAATCTCGGAACTGTCATCGACCCTCGACTCCGTGGCTGCCGTCCTCAACCCGGGCGCGATGTCGGAGGAGGCGGACCGGCTGCGCGAGGAGGCAGGCGAACCCGGGCTGTGGAGTGACCAGGAGCGGGCACAGGCGGTCACCAGGCGGCTGTCCTACCTGGAGGGCGAGCTGGCCCGGCTGGACAAGCTGCGGCGGCGGCTCGACGACACCAGGGTCATGTTCGAGCTGGCCGAGAGCGAGAACGACGAGCCCACCCGGGTAGAGGCAACCGCCGAGCTCACGGCCCTGCGCACCGAGATCGATCAGCTGGAGATCAGGACCCTGCTGTCGGGGGAGTACGACTCCCGCGAGGCGCTGATCACGATCAACGCACAGGCCGGCGGCGCGGACGCGGCGGACTGGGCCGAGGGCCTGCAGCGCATATACCTGCGCTGGGCGGAGCGGCACGGCTACCCCACCGAGGTCTACTACACCTCCTACGCCGAGGAAGCCGGCCTCAAGTCCACCACGTTCGCCATCCATGCCCCCTACGCCTACGGGACGCTGCGGGGTGAGCACGGCACCCACCGCATGGTCCGCATCTCCAAGTACGACAACCAGGGCCGCCGCCAGACGTCGTTCGCCGGTGTGGACGTTATCCCGGTGGTCGAGCAGGCGGACCACATCGACATCCCCGAGGACGAGATCAGGGTCGACGTCTACCGCTCGAGCGGGCCCGGCGGGCAGGGCGTGAACACCACCGACTCGGCGGTCCGGCTCACCCATCTGCCGACCGGGATCGTGGTCTCATGCCAGAACGAGCGCAGCCAGATGCAGAACAAGGCGACCGCGATGGCGGTGCTCCAGGCCAAGCTGCTCGAGCGCAAACGGGAGGAGCAGGAGGCCAAGCTGGCCAACCTGCGCGGCGAGACCACCAGCAGCTGGGGGACGCAGATCCGCAACTACGTCCTGCACCCCTACCAGAACGTCAAGGACGTGCGGACGGGGCTGGAGACCAGCAACACCGCCGCGGTGCTCGACGGCGAGATCGACGACTTCATCGAGGCGGAGATCCGCTGGCTGCGCACCCAGGAGAGCGCCGCCGACCAGGACGGGCAGGCTGGCCGGTGACGGGCCGCTAGTGGGTCAGCTGCACGGCCAGCGTGAGCAGCAGCAGCGCGAGCAGCGCCGCCAGGAGCAGCGGCAGGCTCAGCGCCGGCGCGCGGCGGTGAACCTGGGCACGGGCCAGCTGGCAGGCGGGGCAGCGGCCCTCGACCACCGGTGCTGCGCACCGGGCGCAGATCAGGTGTTCGCAGCTCATCTCGGTCCCCCCTGGCTGGCGGCGTTCGGCGTCACTTCACCAGTGTTGCACGTTTGCGCCCAGTTTCCCCCCTAGACTGTCGTCTGGCCAGACCGGGCAGCACAGCGATCAGCCGGGAAGGCCGGTAGCCAGCGGGTCCGGAGTTCCCGTGGCAGCAAGCGTCCGTATCAGCCGAGCGCGTGTGATGGGCCTGTGATCCACTTCGATAACGTCACCAAGACGTACGCCAACCAGAGCCGCCCGGCTCTGGAGAACGTCAGCCTCGACGTCGAGAAAGGCGAGTTCGTCTTCCTTGTGGGCCCGTCCGGCTCGGGGAAGTCCACCTTCTTGAGGCTGATCCTGCGGGAGGAGCGGCCCAGCGACGGGCGGATCTACGTCGCCGGCAAGGACCTCGCCAGGATCACCAACTGGAAGGTGCCTTACCTGCGCCGCCGCATCGGATGCGTGTTCCAGGACTTCCGGCTGCTGCCGAACAAGACCGTCTACCACAATGTCGCGTTCGCGCTCCAGGTCATCGGGAAGCCCCGGCGGTTCATCCGCAAGGTCGTCCCCGAAGTGATCGACCTGGTGGGCCTGGAAGGCAAGCACGACCGGATGCCCGATGAGCTCTCGGGCGGGGAGCAGCAGCGGGTGGCGGTGGCGCGGGCGTTCGTCAACCGGCCCATGATCCTGCTGGCCGACGAGCCGACGGGAAACATCGACCCGGCCACCTCGATTGGGATCATGAAAGTTCTCGACCGGATCAACCGGACCGGCACCACCGTTGTCATGGCCACGCACGACGCGGCCATTGTGGACTCCATGCGTAAGCGAGTGATCGAGCTGGAATACGGCAAAGTCGTCCGTGACCAGTCACGCGGGGTATACGGCCAGGCGTACTGACCTGGCCGGCCAGCATGGCTGGCCGATAACCACCGATTGCCGAGGGATCAGCGACCATGCGTGCACAGTTCGTCCTCCAGGAGGTCTGGACCGGCCTCCGGCGCAACCTGACCATGACGATCGCGCTCATCGTGGTGGTGGCGATCAGCCTGTCGCTGCTGGGGACGGGCCTGCTCTTCGTCAAGCAGGTCAACAACACCCGGACCTACTGGCAGGGGAAGGTCCAGCTCTCCATCTACCTGTGCACCACGACCAGCGTCAGTCCGCAATGCCAAGACAACGGCCCGGCCACCGCGGCGGAGAAGACCCAGATCGCCAGCGACCTGCGGGCGCTTCCCCAGGTGGAGCGGGTCTTCTACGAGTCCCAGGCGCAGGCGTACCAGCATTTCAAGCAGGACTTCGCCCGGGAACCCTCGTTCACGAACCTGGTCACCAAGTCCGAGATCCCCGACTCGTTCCAGGTGAAGCTCCACAACGCGCAGACCGACTTCAACATCGTGGCCGGCACGGTGCAGGGCAGGCCTGGGGTGGACCAGATCGTCAACGACTCCTCGCTACTGGCCAAGTTCTACAAGCTGCTCGACGGGGCCAGGAACGGAGTGGTGATCATCGCGATCGTCCTGATCATCGCGGCGATCCTGCTGGTGGCGAACACAATCCGGCTGTCGGCATTCAACCGCCGCCGGGAGACGTCCATCATGCGGCTGGTGGGCGCCTCGAACTTCTACGTCCAGCTGCCGTTCCTCGTCGAAGGAGTGATCGCGGGCCTGTTCGGGTGGCTGATCGCGGCCACGCTGCTGATCGCCGTGAAGTCCCTGGGGCTGGACACGCTGCAGCAGTACTTCCCCTACAACGTCACGCTCGGCGCCACGGATCTGATCGAGGTCATCCTGCTCGCGATGGTGATGGGTGTGGTGCTGTGCGGCGCCACCTCCTTCTTCACGCTGCGGCGCTATCTGCGGGCGTGACGCGAGCAAACGCCAGGGCCGTGGCCGCCACGCAGGAACGCCGGGTGATTGCCCGTAATCGCAGGGCGAGGCACGATTATCACATCGAGGATGTCGTGGAGGCCGGCCTCGTCCTCACCGGCACCGAGGTGAAGTCACTGCGCGCTGGCCGTGCGTCTCTGACGGACGGTTACGGCCAGATCACCGACGGGGAGGTCTGGCTGCTCGGGGTCCACATCCCCGAGTACGCACACGGAACGTGGACGAACCACGAGCCGAGGCGCCCCCGTAAGCTGCTGCTGCACAGGAAGGAGATCGACAGACTCGCGAGCAAGACCGCCGAGCGCGGGCTCACGCTCATCCCGCTCTCGTTGTACTTCTCGGGTGGCAAGGTCAAGGTCGAACTGGCGCTGGCCCGCGGCAAGCGGACCTACGACAAGCGCCAGGACCTGGCACGGAGGGACGCCGCCAGGGAGGTAGAACGTGCCTTCCGGCGGCGAAGGTAGCGGAGGGGCAGGCCATGGCCTCCTACCGTAGGCGGGGCGCGCACGCGGCCCGGCCCGCCGCTGCACCGTTCGTCGCCGTCAAGCGCGCGCCGGTGCTTGCCGCCCGCGGGCGTGCTCTGCTGAAACACGGCATACGGGGGATCGGGATGAACGGCCTGCGCACTCGGCCATCGATGGCCAAGGTGATCGCGGCCGTGCTAGTGATCGGGTTCGGGGCGGCCGGCTTCGCCGGCGGGCTGTGGTCCAGGCCGTCGGCCGAGCCCACCGTGCAGGCGTTCTTGCTGGCATGGCAGCAGAAGCAGTACCAGGCGGCCGCCGAGCTGACCACCGGCAAGCCGGACGTGGTGGCTGCTGCCCTGCAGGACGCCTATCTCCAGCTCGACGCGGCGGCTTTCTTTGTCGCGATGGGCCCGATCAGCCAGCATGGGGACACTGCCCACGCGGCATTCCGAGCCTCGGTGGATCTCGGCCAGGATGGTCCCCCCTGGAACTACAACGGGGGCTTTGATCTGCGCCAGACCGGGTCGGGGTGGAAGATCGTCTGGTCCCCCAGCGTGATCAATCCCGGGCTGCGCCGCGGCCTGCGGCTGGCCGTCGTGTCCGGTACCCCGCGCCGCGCGCTGATCGAGGACGCCAAGGGCACGCCGCTGCTGTCGCCGTCGACTGCGTATATGGCCGGCGTGTGGCCCGACCGCCTCAGCCACCCAGCGGTCACCGCGGCCAGGCTCGGCCGGATCGCCAAGCTTGATCCGACTCAGCTGCTGGGCTGGATCCTGGCCGCGCCGAAAAACTCTTTCCAGGAACTAGTGGTGCTCCGCCCGGCCCAGTACGGCCGGCTGGCCGCCCGGCTCGCCCGGGTTCCGGGCCTGATCATCAAGCCGAAGCAGCTCCGGCTGTTCACCAGCATCGCCCCGGCCGTGGTCGGGTCGGTGGGCACCGAGACCTCCAGCGTTCTTCGTGATCAGGGCATCGCCTATCGCCCGGGCGCCACCGTGGGCCTGTCCGGGCTGCAGCAGGCCCGCCAGCGCGACCTGGCCGGGACACCCACCATCAAGGTGGTGACGGAGACCGCGAGCGGCCACCAGGTGGCGGTCCTCGCCAGCTGGCCGGGGCAGGACTCGCGGGCGGTGCGCACCACCATTGACTCCCGTCTCCAGACCGCGGCCGATAACGCCATGGGCCCGCTGCCCGTGTCGGCGGCGGCGGTCGCCGTCCAGGCATCGACCGGGCGCATCCTCACCGTCGCCGAGCACGCCGTCCCGGGAACGCCCCGGGTCAACGCGCTGGCCGGCCGTTACCCACCGGGCCCCGCGTTCACGATCGTCTCCACCGCGGCGCTGCTCGCGAGCGGCCTGAGCGTGAACACGCAGGTCCCGTGCCACAGCGCGAACGACGTCGGCGGGCGAACCTTCACGAACGTCCCGCCGGAGCCGGAGCTCGGATCGCAGCCGGCCTTCGAGGAGGATTTCGCGCACGCCTGCGGGACGGCGTTCAGCGGGCTGTCCTGGCGGCTGAACGGCCGCGACCTGATGGCCGCGGCGTCCGGCTTCGGGCTCGGCGCGCCGTGGCGGCTGCCGCTGCCGAGCTTCTCCGGCTTCATGCGGGCCCCCAGCGGCGTCGCGGAGGTCGCGGCCGGCACGATCGGTGAGGACGGAGTCCAGGTGAGCCCGCTCACCATGGCCCTGATCGCGGGGCAGGTGGCCAGCGGCACCAGGCACGCTCCGTCGCTGATCGCCGGGCCGGCCGGCGCCGAGACCGTGAAGGCGGGCGATCCACCGTTCAGTGCGGCGAACCTCGCCACGCTGCGGTCGCTCATGCGGGCAACTGTCAGCAAGGGCGCGGCCAGTGACGCGAACCTCGCCGGGCAGCCGGTCCACGGCCAGGTGGGAACCGTGGCGGTGCGCACCGGCAAGAATCCGGTCTGGGCCAGCTGGTTCGTTGGGTACCGCGGCGATGTGGCCATCGCGGTGCTCGAGCTCAGCCACTCACCCATCACGTCCGCGGCCCCGCTGGCGGGCCAGATCCTCGCCGCCGCCCCGTGACGGCTGGTGCCGCGACGGGGCGGTGCCGTGAAGCCCCAGGACAGGGAATCACCGTTGGCTGGCGGGCGTTGAGGAGATAACGTCGGCGGTGACCGCGTAGCGGCCGTGCGCCGGTGCGATTGCTTGACAACTCAACAGGGGGTGACAGGCTTCGACTTCGGTGGTTGATCCAGGGGAAGCGGGCCGAGGACTGCGGACATAACCTCGTAAAACCTGTGACCGCAACTTGATAAGTGCCAATGCAAAGCGCACTAGCCTCGCACTCGCGGCCTGACGCGAGTTAAGAGGTTGTCAGCCCGGGAGTTCCTCCGGCCCGGTGTCTGGCATCAGTGAGGAGGATCTACCGCTCAGCCCGGTCGCGGGGATGAGCGGGACATCTAACAGCGACTGAGCCCGTCGGCGGCTAGCCTGCAGGACCGCCGGGGCTGAGAAAAGCGACGCAGGCTGCGCCCGGAGAAGCCCTGGTGATGTACCGAAGGACGCGGGTTCGATTCCCGCCACCTCCACGAGGCGGCTCATGCTGCTCAGCGGCCCCCCTAACGGGGGCCGCTTTCGCGTTTGCCCGCGACGTTGTCCGGGGGGACGACCCCCCGGAACCCCCCGGTGCGGGCCATCATGCTCGGCGGCCCTTGGCCGCCTTCGCCGATGGCCCGCTACCCGGGCTGGGGCACCCCGGCCACCCGGCTCGTCCATCTTCGGACCCGTCCTAATCAGGGGCCGTCTGGCTGCTCTGGGGGGTGTAGCCGGCCAGGCGGCACTGGGGCCGGGTGAGCAGGGCGATCCGGTCGTGGTGGGCGAAGGCGCGGCGGCACATGGCCTGCGCGGCGGCGCCGCAGCCATGCAGGGTGCCACCGCCGGTCGAACTGGGAAACACGACATTGACGCAGCCGTGCTGTGAACGGCCGTAGCTGCCGGGGTCGGTGGCGGCCCACACGCTGACGCCGCCGAGGATCAGCACCAGCGCGGCGCCCACCACGGCGAAGACCCGTTTCTGCCGCGGTGTCAGCGATTGCCCGAGCCGGTTCGGCTGGCGGCCCTCCATGACGCCCCAGCCTAGAGGCCCGGGGCATACGCCATTGACCCCCCGATCCTTGTGCCTGACGGGAGAGAAAGGGTCCAATGAGGCATGGCTGATGGGCCGCGTGAGCGGGACGGGGCGTACCCGGCAGATGCGCCCCGTGCTGAGGCGCCCCCGGCTGAGGCGCTCCCGGCTGAGGCGCCACCGGTCGGGAACCGCACGTCACAGCTGGCAGACCGCTTCGAACGGGCGCTGAGCCTGTCCCGGCTGGTGGTCATCATTCCGGTGATCGTCCTGCTGCTCTCGGCGGTGGCCTCCTTCGCCTATGGCACCGAGGTGTTTGTCAGGACGGTGCGGAGCCTAGTGGTCAGCCCGCAGCTGACCAGCCACAACCTCGGCTTCCTCCTGCTCCTGACCGATCTGTTCCTGGTGGGCGCGACCCTCATGATCGCGGGCTTCGGCCTGTACGAGCTGTTCATCACCAGGATCGATGCCCCAGACCCGGGCAAGCGGCTGCCGGGCTGGCTGAGGATGCATGATCTCAACGACCTCAAGGCCAGGGTGATCTCGATGATCATCCTGGTGGCCGCGGTCACCTTCACGGATGTGGCGGTGGAGTCCAAGGGCAGCGGGCTGGACACGTTCTATCTCGGTGCCGCGGTCGCGGTGGTGATCGCGGCGCTCACGGC
>Ga0114129_10003683_pt1 | contig 21570 bp, 15 predicted proteins | sample RhiMetdeltSRZDD1_FD_80071 | JGI IMG/M metagenome (GOLD analysis project Ga0114129, IMG submission 80071) | Populus rhizosphere microbial communities from Tennessee, USA - Rhizosphere MetaG P. deltoides SRZDD1 (version 2) (version 2) | ecosystem: Host-associated > Plants > Roots > Rhizosphere >... | reverse complement strand
GCGGCGACGAATACGGCGTGATCGGAATCGTCAGCCAGAAATACTTGTCCGCCTGGCTCGAGAGCGCGAGCTCGAACTCGAGCACGCTGTAGGTCAGCCAGTCGTCGTGACCCAGCTCTTCCGTGCGCACGGAGTGTATTTTCTTCAGCAGCGTATTCGCCGAAAGCGCCTGCTCGCGCGCGCGTGCCAGCGACAGTGCCGCGTTCCGGTCCGGCGAAACACTTAAGGCGAGCGAGCTGATCCCGACGTTGCCGCGCTGGGTGAAGTACTCGTCGACGATTGTCTGGAGCCTCGCGGCCTCGCCGGTCTTCGCCTGACGGCTGTCGAGCGCAGCCGGTCCAAGGGCTACGATGAGCGCCAGGGCCGCGAGACGAACGATGCGCCACATCACTTGAATCTCGTCAGTGAGAAAACTGGATCCGGCGGCGCTTTTCCTGTGACGAGTGACGCGACCAGCTCGCCCATCGCCGGCCCCATCTTGAATCCATGCCCGGACCCGCCGCCGACGATCCAGACATTCGGCGCCGCCGGATGCCGGTCGATGATGTAGTTCGAATCTGGCGACGCTTCGTACTGACACACCTCCGAACCGATGAGCGGCGCCTTCGCGAGCGCAGGAAACCTCCGCGCGAGGAACGCCCGCGCGTCCTGGACCGCACCAGCTGAGAGATCCCGCTGCCCCGACGTCGGATCGAACGCTGGCCCTGACGTGTCGTCGGCAATCTTGAAGCCGCGATTGGCATTGCCCGGTATGCCGTAGATCAGCCGCTCGCCGTAATCCACCCACACCGGAAGCGCATCGTCACGGAAGCGGATGTCGCCTGGCGGCGTGCCGAAATAAAACACGTCCTGACGGGTTGGCGTGATGTTCTTGCCGACGACGTCCGGGAACAGCGTGCCGAGCCAGGGACCGCACGCAAAGACGAACGTGTCCGCGGCGAGCGACTGGCCATCGGACAGAGTCACGACGGAGAGGCGTGAGCCTGTCGCCCGAACCGGGGATGCGACGGCGGCCTGCCGGTACTCGCCGCCTTCGCCAATCACACATTCGACGACGTGCTCGCAAGCGCGCCGGGCGAGGAGATAGCCTGCCTCGGGTTCGAAGAACAGCGACGAAATACCTGCGAAGTCGACCTGCGGCCAACGGCGCCGCGCATCGGCTACCGCCACGTCCTGTACCGCGACCCGTTCGGCTTCGAGCGCGGCGATCGACGCTTTGCGAAACGCGTCGTCCTTTCCGAACATCCAGAGCGCGCCTGTCTTCTTGAAAAAGCCGCGGCCGTAGCGCTGGTCGTGCGCGCCCCAGAGCTCCAGCGCGCGCTTCGCCATCTTCGTGTAGATCGTTCGCGTGCCGTAGCCCGCGCGGATGACTCGAGTCTCGCCGCCGGAACTGGCCCGAGCATTCCCCGGTCCCCATGCATCGATCAGAACGACGCGCGCGCCCCGCCGGACCAGCTCGAGCGCCGTCCAGCCGCCGAACGCGCCGGCGCCGATCACGGCGACGCGCGGACTCTGGACGGCAGGGTTGCGGGGCAGAAGGGCGGAGGATGCCGCTGCCACACTGGCCTTCAGTACCTCGCGGCGCGAAAGCATGCGCAGATGGTAGCGCGTTCGGGCTGCGGCGGCCCTGAAGGGTCGCCCTACACGGTCTGACTACTCTCTCGACAGCGCCTGAACGGGATCGAGCCGCGTCACCCGTCGCGCGGGAATGACGGCGGCCATGATCGCGACGAAGAGGGTCCCGGCGAACGCCAGCGCCAGCATGGCGGGATCGGTGGTCGATACGTTGTAGAGCACGCCGTTGTGGGACCCGGGGACCAGGTACAGCGCGTCGCCCATGACGCGCGCGATCGCGAGGGCGGCGCCAATGCCGAGCCACGCGCCCAGGATCGCCATGCGTCCCGTCTGCCAGAACGCGGTGCCAATCAGGCGCGATCGCTGCGCGCCGAGCGCGAGACGGACGCCCAGCTCTCGCGTGCGCGATTCGACGTGATATGCGACGGTGCCGTACACGCCGATCGCAGCGAGCAGCAGCGCGACGGCGGCGAAGCTCGAGATCAGCAGCAGATTGAACCGGTCGCCTTGCAGCGCGACGGTGACGCGCCGTTCGAAACTCGTGAGGCTTGTCACCGGCATCGCAGGATCGATTCGCGCCATCTCCCGGCGAAGCGGATCCAGCAGGTCCGCCGACGGGAGCCCGGAACGGACGATGAGCTCGATTCGGGATGAGGGGACTTGAGCGAACGGTACATAAATGTTGCCGAACTCGATTTCGTTGACCCCGACGTCCTTGACCGTGGCCACCACACCGACCACGACGCGTGGACCCGGCCGATTCGCCCAGGTCGCGGTCCCGCCGGGGAGTACGTCAATGACGCGGCCGATCGGATCATCGCCTCCAAACATCTCGCGCGCCACCGACTCGTTGATAATCATGACGCCAGGTGCGCCGGCGACATCCCCTGTGGAGAAGGCACGTCCTCGGAGGATACGAATGCCGAGCGCACGGAAGTAACTCGGGTCCACGGCGCGGATAATCGCATCCGGCTCGTCGCCGGCGCGCGGTCGCGGCTGCCCGACCGCCACGAAGCGAATGACTGGTCCGCTGCCGAGCGGTGATGTCGTGCCGATCGCCGCATCAGTCACGCCGGTGACCGCGCGCCCGGCTTCGAGCATCCGGTCCGCATACGAACGAATGGCGTCGTCGCTTGCGTAGCGCGGTCCGCTCAACGTCGCGCGAACGGCTATCGCGTTGGACGGATCAAAACCGAGCGGCACGCGTGTGAGCGCAGCGAAGCTCTTCAGGAAGATGCCTGCGCCCGCAAGAAGCACGACAGTGAGCGCGATCTGTGTCGTGAGCAGCACACCACGCAAGCGGCCTTCCACCGCCGATCGTCCCGCGCGGACACCCGGTCCAAGCGCGGTCGACAGATCGACCCGCCCCGTGATGACGAGCGGCGCCAGCATGAACCCCAGCGTAGTCACGGCAGTGACCGCGACGGTAAACGCGGCGACGCGGAAGTCGATCGGGATGTTTGTGCCACGCATGAAGAAGTCCGCCGGGAGCTGGCTCGTGAAGAGACCGACCGCCCAGCCCGCCATCAATAGCGCGGCGACCGCACCGGGCACCGCGAGCAGCGCACCCTCGACGAGCAGCTGTCGCGCGAGCGCGGCGCGACCGATGCCAAGGGCGCTTCGAAGCGCGAATTCGCGCGTGCGGCGAACGGCCCGGACAAGGAGCAGCGTCGTGACGTTCACAGCGCTGAGGAGCAGCACGATCAGCGATGCGCCGAGGAAAAAATACAGTGGCCGCTGGTTCGAGCCCGTGAAGGATTGGCCAAGATCCTCCACAATGACCGAATGGTTCTCGTGCGTCCCGGGCGTCGCACTGACTCGTTCATTCACGACGGCCTGGATCTGCGCGCGTCCCACCTCGGCGTCGACGCCCGGACGCAGCCGGCCAATGGCGCCATAGAACGACGCCTTCGTCCGATCGAGGAACGCGGGATCGCTTTCGTCGATCACCACGAACACATCGGGATCGCCGCCAAGGGAATCGTTGGCTGTCACGACGCCGGTAATGACAAACGTCATGCCGTCGAGTGCGACCGATCGTCCTGCGATTGACCGGTTTGCATTGAACAGCCGGCGCCAGACTCGATCGGTCAATACCGCCAGCCGCGATCCGCGCGCATCGTCCGCCGTGAAGGTGCGGCCGACGATGGCAGGTCGACCAAGCGTGGTGAAGTAGTTGCCTGTCACATTGGAGACGAGGACAGATACGGCGGTATCCAGCTGAAGCACGCGTCGCGTGGTGTCGCGCTCGCCGGCCAGGTCGGAAAATGCGCGAGCGCGGGCTCGCCAGTCGAGGAGCTCGGCGCCGGAGATCCTGTCGGCCCGTGCGTTCAGCGCGCGCGAATGAATCGAGACCAGCTGTTCCGGATTCGGAAAGCTCAACGGCTTCCAGAGCTCCGCGTCGACGACGCTGAAGACGGTCGTCGTCGTGGCGACGCCGAGCGCCAGGGTCAGCATGGCGGTGAGCGTGAACGTCGGTTCGCGCCGCAAGCCGCGCAACCCATGTCTGATATCGCGCCACAACCAGTCGAGTACCGGTTTCCGCGCCGACATGAGCCGCATACGAAGGAGGTGCGGCGTGCCGCGCAGCACCTCGCGCCAGTACCGCAGGTACGCTCGGGTTGGCGTGGACGCAGCACTGGCGTCGGCGTTCGAGAGCTCGTCGAGGTCGTCGAGCATCGCCTGCCGGATTTCCGGCGGCGCGATGGCACGCACCCAGAACCGCGCGAGGCGCGGCGGCGTCATCGCGAACGCTCCGGCGCGCGCAGGCCGATGCCGCGCCACAGCCGCTGCGCGGCTTCACGCTCCTGGCGGAGCGCTTCGCGGCCCGCACGCGTGAGCCGGTAGTGTCGTCTCGAGCGGCCTCCGCGTTCGGGTCGAGGCGCCGACAACCACGCCTCGGCGAGGCCGTCCCTCGCGAGCCGTTCGAGTGCCGCATAGCACGCGGCGACAGAGGCCGCGCGGCCCGTGCGGCTGCAGATCTCGTTCTGTACCGTCACGCCGTACGCCTCATCACCGAGGCTGGCCAGCGCAATCAGTGCCTGGAGCTCGAGGAGCGGCCGGCCTGGATTCATTATTCTTACTGTAGCAGAAAGAATTCCTAGCTAACTGATCGACTTGTGCTAGTGTGCGTCGCTGTGGTCCGCCGCCTATCGGGCGGAGCGCACCCCTCAGCCTGAATGGCCGACACCGACATCGACCCGAAGTGGCCGCTCTGGCTGCGCGTCGGCTTCCGGTTCGTCGTCTGTTTCTTCACGATTACGACGCTCTATCTTGCGATCGCCCATCTCGCCAATCTGATTCCGTTTACCACGCCTCTCGCGGACTGGGTTCAGGACGCCGGCCTGTTTGCGGTCTATCGCTGGGCAACCGAGCGGCTTTTCGGCGCAAGCACAGTGTATGCAACGACTCGCGGGTTCGTCGCCTACATGACGACTGCGCTCGTCGGAGCCGGTGCCGCGTCAGCGATCTGGTCTCTCCTCGATCGGCGCCGTAGACAGTATCGACGCGCGCACGCAGTCCTCCGAATCTACCTGAGATACCTCCTCGCGGCCGTGGCGCTGGGTTATGGCGCCGCGAAAGTCATCCCGGCACAGTTCCCGCCGCCGTCGCTCGTCGCGCTCGTCACGCCACTCGGCGAGTTCACGCGCATGCGGCTTCTGTGGCATTTCATGGGCTCATCCACGGCCTACATCATTTTCACGGGCCTCATAGAAGTTGCCGGTGGGCTGATGTTGCTATCGCGCCGCACCACGCCGCTCGGTGCGCTCGTCCTCGCAGGGGCGTTCACCAACGTCGCAGTTTTGAACTTCGGTTATGAAGTGGGCGTCCAGCTCAATTCGACCATCTACGTCATGATCGCGCTCGTGCTGCTCGCGCCTGACGCGGCCCGTCTGGCCGCGGCCTTTTTTCGCGTCAGTCCAGCCACCCGTGAGTCACGGCGAGTGGCGCCGTGGATCCGGCGATTCGTGAAGGCTGTCGTGGTAGTGCTCCTCATTGCGGTCAACTTCCGCACGGCCTATCTTGTTCGCCGGGACGCCATGTTGGTGCCGGCGCTCTACGGGATATACGAGGTGGAAGCTTTTGAGCGCGATGGGGTGGTCGTTCCGCCAGGCGACCGGACGCGCTGGCAGCGGTTGATTATCGCCGAGCGGGCGACCGCAGCGATTCAGGCTACGGCCGACGGACGCCTCAACCTCTACGGCGTGACCGATGACCCGCAGACCGCTGTCCTGACGCTGACCGGCAGGGACCAGAGCAAACAGGTGCTGACGCTCAGCTACAAACGGGAGCCCGACGGAACCCTGGAGGTCGTCGGGCATGTCGAAGAGCATCTTGTGAAAGCGCGGCTTCGGGGGATCGACCTTACGCAATTCCCGCTGCGCCGGCCGCGGCGTTGAACGCGCGCCGTGACTGCAGACGGACATGAGCGAGTCCGTGATCCCAGAAGCAACGACATCATTCCTGCACGTGGCGAACGGCAGCAGCACCACGGGCTCAATCGAAGCCGCCGGCATCCCGGGCCGGCGATCAATCTGGGCAGATCCTCTGCACGATGGCCCCGTTCCCGCCGAGCTGGACGATGCCGAATTGATGGAAGTGCGACGGCAATACCTCGAGGGACCCGTCAGCTCTCCCGCTTGGCTCGGCAGCGACCCGTCGCTGGATCCAGCCAACGATTTGCGGCAATGGCGCGCCAACATCGAGCGCCACGACTCGTACGACGAGCTGATTCTGTGGTTCGAGCACGATCTGTTCGATCAACTGAACCTGATTCAGGTGTTGACGTGGATCCGCGAGCGTACCGCCCTGATCAAACGCGTGTCACTGATCTGCATCGGATCGTTTCCGGGACGTCCCCAATTCAAAGGTCTCGGCGAGCTCACGCCCGGCGAGATCGCCTCGCTCGTCGACACAAGGCAGCCAGTCACCGAATCGCAGTACGTGCTGGCCGAACGCGCCTGGCGCGCGTTTCGCGAACCGACACCTGAAGCGCTCGACGCTCTCCGCGACGCGGACACGTCGGCGCTGCCGTATCTCGGCGGTGCCATCACCCGCTTTCTCCAGGAGTATCCATGGACAACGGACGGACTGTCGCGGAGCGAGCGGCGGCTCCTCGAGCTGGCTGACGGGCCCGGGATCTCGCTGCGCCACGCATTTCCGCGGATGCACGACGGCGAGCGCGTCTACTACGTCACCGATTCTTCGGTGGCCGATCTGGCGGAGGGCCTCTCCGTCAGCTCACCGCCGATGGCCACGCTGGATCTGTCGCAGACGACCCAGAAGCCGGGTCTCAACGGATCGATCGCGCTGACGGACACCGGCCGAGCGGTCCTGGCAGGCCGGCTGGACAGAGTCGCGACATGCGGAATCGATCGATGGCTGGGTGGCGTCCACCTGCAGGGCCGCGACGACAGCTGGCGATGGGATGACGCCCGTCGGCGCGTCACGCGAGCTCAGCGATAACTCATCGCCGGCAGACCGGCGTGCCGTCTCAAGATCGCGAGCTGGCCGATGTGATAGCTGTCGTGCTGCACGAGGAAGGTCAGCGCGCTCAACCGCGTCGGATTCGGCATCGGAAATCGCGGACTGACGATCTCATCCAGCTCCGCCGCGGTCAGCTCGTCCAGCCGATCGCGAAGGGCGTGTGAGGCATCCGACCAGGCCGACAATATCTCGGCGATCGACGGATACTCCTTCAGGTCGTCAATCCTTTTCACATTCGCCAGATAGCGCGCGAGCGGATTCGGCCGCTCGGCGCCCAGCAGCTTGAGCAGGTAGAACCTCGAATCCGTGAGATGCGCCGCGACAAACGCGGCGTTGTTCGTGCCGGCTGCCGGCCGTTCGGCCGCCTGCGCGTCCGTGAAGCCCTCGAGGCAGTTCCGGAAGAGCCGGGTGTTCAGTCTCAGGATGTCGACCAGCGGATTAATGCGAGCGTCCATCGCGAGACTGTAGCGCAAGGACCTCGGGTTTCGTTGTCGGCGGTCATCCGGCGCGCAGCACCTCAATCGGATTGACTCGCGTCGCGCGACGCGCCGGCACGAATGAGGCGGCGGCGGCGCCGGCGATGCTCGTTCATGACGGCTTCCGTGCGTCGTGGGCGAGCCGGAGACCTCGCATCATGCGCGTCAACATCACGGCCGAGTGCCGCGTCGCCGCGGTGCCTTGTGGCGTGAGACGGCAGTACCGGCAGGCGCGGCCGCGGCGGCCGGGTTCAGGCGCCGCGGCCCGCACCTCGATATGTCTACAACGGGATGTTTATTCCACGGTGCTCTGCCCCGCCATTTCGATCCAGTCCAGCTCTTCCTCAATCTGATGGAAGGCATCGTCGCCGATTTCATCGTGCGCACGCATGGCGAACACCTCGTGCCGCGCCGCCTGGAGCGCACGCTGATGGAGCTCGCCATGGGCCGACCGCTTGGAGTCGCCTGGCCCGGTGTCCGGATCCTCATGAGTGAGATGGGCCACGAACTCCTGCCGGACGGCATCCGCGACCGGCGACTCTTCGCGGTCCAGGCTGGCGAGCCCCGCGCGCAATGCCCGCTCGCGCGCGGCGTTCACCTCGCGGCCGACCGGATCGTTGTCATGCAGGTCGAGCGCCCGCAAGAGCGGCTTGAGCGTGAGTCCCTGAATCACCAGCGTGCCGACGACGACCGAGAACGCGGTCAGCACGATCAGGTCGCGATACGGGAATCCTGACGGCAATGCCAGGGCCGCCGCGAGCGAGACGATGCCGCGCATGCCTGCCCAGGATATGACCAGGCCGCTTCCGATCGTCGGCCGCAGCATCGGCCGCGGTGGATTGAATCCGAACTTGCGATCCCGCCATCTGATGACCGCATTGAAGGGCATGTGCCAGGCCACGCGGACGAGAATGACCGTGACGACCACCGCGCCGGCCACGGCCAGGTACCGCCCGCGATCCGCGGCGGCGAGACTCTCGAGAATCGGGCGAATCTGCAGGCCGATGAAGATGAACGCCAGGATGTTCAGCGCGAAGACGACCGTCTCCCAGACGGCATACGAAGGAATGCGCGTCCGCGCCGGAATTCGCTCCGGCGCCGTGCGCGCCACCGTCATCGCATAGCAGACCATGGTCAACACGGCGGAGAGCCCGATCCGTTCGGCAAACATCCAGACGCCGAACGTGGTGACGAACTGAAGAATGATCGCGGTCGGCACGTGCTGAATGCGCGTCAGAAACCTGATCGCGAGCCACCCGAGCGCCGGACCAACCAACAGGCTGCCGGCGACCGCAACCAGAAACGTGGGCGCAACCGCGGTGAAGGAGAATCCACTCGCCGCGACAGCGCCGACCGCGAGGCGATAGATCAGCAGCGCGGACGCGTCATTTAGCAGGCTTTCGCCCTCGAGAATCGTGAGGAGCCGCTGTGGCGGCCGCAAGTGGCGAAGCACCGCGGTCGCGGCCGCGGCATCGGGCGGCGCGACGACTGCGCCGAGCACGATCGCCGGCGCCCACGGCATCGCCGGCACGAGTGTGCGAACGACGACGGCCACCGCGACCGTCGTCAGCCCGACGGCGGCGACGACGAGGCTCGTGAGCGGCAACCAGTTGTCGCGGAGATCTCTGGGCGACGCGTCGTACGCCGCGTCGAGCAGGATGGGGGCAACGAACAGCGCCAGCGCCATTTGCGGAGGGACCGTGAACGACGGCGCGCCAGGAATGAACGCGAGCAGCGCACCGCCGATCGCCAGGAACACGGGATACGGTGCCCCGGCGCGGCGCGCCCACGCGGCCAGCAGCACGGCGGCGAGGAAGAGACCGAGAAGCTGTTCGAGTTCCCTCATAGCAGCCCGTGGTAAAAGACCTGTCGGGCTGCACAGTCCGTGGCGACGACACCGGAAAACGACCTCGGGAGTCGTTTTGCCTTGCGTTTGTTCCCAATCGGAAAAGGACTCCCGAGGTCGTTTTCCTGCAACGCACTTTCGCCACGGACTGATACAGCCGCGGATAGCCGATCCACGGTCAACTGATGTTACCGCTCATAGTCTGCGGCGCTAACCTTCTCCATCCATTCCACGGTTTGCCGTCGAGCCGTTCTTGCAAGGCGGTGTGCGTCACGGCGGTCGTCGGCGCGGCGCCGTGCCAGTGTTTTTCACCAGGCGGGATCCAGATCAGGTCACCGGGTCGAATCTCTTCAATCGCGCCGCCCCAACGCTGCGCGAGCCGGCCATCCCGATCACCGCTCCTCTGCGACCCGTTATTCCGTCGACCCAGAGTAGCGACTTTACTCGCGATTGAATCGAATCGCAGAACCCAGAACGCTGAAACTGATTGGGTTCGACTTCGGATAGCCTTCGTATCCGTCTGAGAGTCCCATGACGTCAGCGTTTTGGACCAGGAGTTGCGCGTCAATCGGGTCTTTCAGCAGGGTCGCAGGAATGACGGCACTCAGCTCCGTGTCGCTCAAGAATCTAGTCGTAAGAACGATCTCGGGAGAATGTCCAGGTGGCGCAACGATGTTCCTGGCTGTCCATTTCGCAACGCTGGTAATGGCGCCTTGGCTTTTTACGAAGCCTGTCCCTGTTATGACCACCGTGAGATCAGGACTCCCCGCGATCGCAGTCGCAGGCGAAATTGAAGTAATGCCAAGATTGCGGACGGAAAACGAGATTTCGTTCGATTGCGGCGAGCCATTCGACCTGTCGAAGATCCCCATGTTTTGGACCGAGAGCCCTAGTGTCACCGCGCCCTGCAGCAGGGCAGCGGGAATGACAGCGGTCAGTTCGGTCTCGCTGACAAAGGTCGTCGTCAGAACGGTTGCGCTGCCGCTCTCGACACATTTCACGACACTGGAGCCTTTGACGAAGTTGGCTCCCTTCACGGTCACCGTGAGATCCGAGCTCCCCGTGACCGCGCTGTCCGGCGTCACCGAATTGATCACGGGAACCATCGGATTGATCACGGGAACCATCGGACTAGGCTCGGTGCTCTGTGTCACACGGTTATCGTTGCAACTTGGTGCAATCGACAGTGCAACGACTGCCATCGCCATCCGAGCACTGATACGCATAGCGCCTCCTTGCAACGGCCCTCTCTGGCAGGGCGATCCGCGTCCGGCCGCTACTGCTTCACGAACGTGAATCGATGGTCCGATGCGCGGCAGTAGTGGCCGACGATCAGGACACTGGGATTCGGTGGAGCGGCTGGCTCGTAGAACGCGAGCAGCCCGTCGAACGTGCCATTGATTTCCTGTTCGTGTCGTTCTCCGACGCCTTTGCCGGAGATATTCAGGAACCCGCCGTCTTCCATGTCCTCCCAGATCCCATGGAAGTCATCCGATAGCGGATCTCGCTCGACATCGACAGAAAACGAGAAGGCGTCGCCCACGAGAGACCCCGCCGAGATGACGCCGTGACCGGGAGGTGAGTGGAGCGTCGGTCCGGTCCACTGGATGGAGCCGTCATCAGCAAGTGTTGCCGTGTAGCTTCGCTCGCGCGCCGACGCAGGCAGCTCCGCGGCACATGAGGCAGAGGCGATGAACGTCGCCGTATACACGCCGGCGCCTAGCGTGCGAATAGAAAACGTGAATGGGTTTGACTTTTGTGCAGTCTCAGATCCATCCGTACCAATGTTCTGGACCCACAGCTGTGCCACCAGAGAGTTCTTCAACAGAGCCGCGGGAATGAGGGCGGTGAGTTCCGTATTGCTCACGACCGTCGTGGCCAGGGTTATTACGCTGCCGCTCGCGAACCATTTCACAACGCTGGACATGCGAGCGTTGTTGACGAAGTTATTTCCCCTGACCGTCATCGTGATGTCGACAGCTCCGGCTAGAGCACTGTCAGGCGTCACCGAACTGATCGACGGATCAAGCGGACTCGGCCCCGTAACGACAGGACGGTTACCGCAGCCGGCGGCAATCGTCAACGCAGTGATTGCCATCGTCATCCGAGTAATGATGCGCATAGGCCCTCCTTCATCACTGCCGCCGCAGCGTGAACTCGGAGTTCGCAATACAAGTCTTGGCATGTCCCGGCGGTATCGTGGCGTTTGCCGGCGTGACGAAGTAAGCGAGCCCGCCACGAAACGTGCCGCCGATCACGGAACGATCACCGGTGCCCTCAGCCGTCCCGTAAGTAGCGACCCAGTCGGTCGGGCTCAATCGTTCGAGCAAGCTGAACTCGTCGGCAGGGTAGGAGTAATAGAAGTCGAGGCCCTCAATCGTGAACGAGAAAGCCGTTCCCGCGATTCGGCCGGGGATCTTGGCACTGACAATCACAGTCGGACCGGTGAACGTGACCTCCAACCGCGTGCCTTGCTGCGTAATCGTCGTGCTGATTTCGCGCTGGCGAACCGCCTGCGGCCACGCATCGCTGCACGGCGACGATGCCGACAGCGACAGCGTCCACGTCCCCGAGACGTCGAGCTGCGCTTCTGTCGTCGTCAGGGTCACGTCGCGCACCGTGTGTTCGCTCACGGTGACCGTCAGGTCTTGTGTCTCGTAGCCGCGCGCCGAGACATGCAGCTTGACTATGCCGGCAACGCCATAGAACCCGTACTTGCCGCCGAGGATCGTCGTCTGGGCTCTCCGCGCGGCCTGTTCGGCCCCAGACTCCGCCTCGATTCGAACGCCTTCGACGCCGCCGCTCGCGTCCATCACGGTCCCGGACAGCTTGAAGGTGCCGGCTGGCAGGACCAGCACAGGTTTCGGTTCCGACGCGTCGGTTCCCCACCGGGCTTGTACCTGCGCCTCGCCCGTCGTGACTCCTAGAAAATGGCCTGGACCGTTCGGTCGCAGCACAGCCTCGTAGAGACTCATCCACGCGACCTTGTCAGTCACGTCCCGCCTGGATCCATTGGAGTACGTTGCGGTGGCGGTGAACGCCACAGTTTCGCCGGGCGCAATCTGGGGTGGGCCGCTGATCGTGAGGCTAGTCACGTCTGTCGGCGTCGGACCCGGTTTCGAATCCCGGCCGCACGCGGCGAATCCGGCCGCGACGACGAGTGCCATTGACAGGGTGCGTGCGCGCATAGAGGACTTCGGTGACATCCGACCTCACCGTGCGCTGACGACGAATTCGATCGTTTGAGTCCGGGGGAACAGTCCGGCTGAATCTAAGATCGATTCCGGGTCGCCGGTTTCAACGTGCACCCCAGCCGTGATCGGTTCGTTCAGCAGTTTGGCTGGAATCACCGCGGTCAGTCGGTTGGGATCAATGAAACTGGTTTCCAGGACCCAATAGCTGTTCCCCACCACCCACACGACCAAACTGCTGAAATGAGGATCGCCAGCAAAGTAGGATCCCGTGACGCTAAGGGTCAGATCGGGACTCCCCGCCACGGCGCTCGTCGGAGAGATGGAGATCGCTTGCCCCGCCGGCGGAGCGGTGACGCTAAACGCCGCCGGGTCCGAGATCCAAGCAGGCCCGCCCGAAAGCGGCAGCCCGGCGTCTGAGGGTGGAAAATACTTTCGCACAGATATCGTGGCGGTTCGCGGACGAGATAGAAGCGCCGGAGGGACAACGGCATTGAGCGTCGTGCTGTCAACGACCGTTGTCTCGAGGACCGTGTCGGTGCCGCTTTCAGACCAGACGACGATGATTCGAAGGCCGGGAAAGACGCTGGAGATGTCAGACGTACGGACGGTCAACCTAAGGTCAGCACTGCCAGCGATCGCAGTTGCAGGTTGGACTACGATGCGCTCCAAGCGATTCGTGCCGGTTCCGGTTGGATGCGACGCTCCACTGCAGCGGGACGAAACGATTGCCACAACTATCAGCGCCGCGACGCGTGTCCGGGGTGACATAGAACGCCTCCAGTGCGTTGGCTGACGGACGGCTCGGAAAGTCATGCCTGCCTCTGAGATCAGCAGCCTGACGGTGGGCACTCCCTGGCGATGAATCCGTGCTCACGACCGTTCGCGTCGATGAAGCCACCGACGATCACGCCGCTGTCGTTGATGAACAGCGTGCCCGCGCCTGGACCGTTGTCGATGCTGCCCGGATAGTCGATGACGGTGAACACGCCGTCGCGCAGTAGAAACCCGTGGTATCGGGAAACGCCGTTGCCATAGACGCCCGTCACGTCGCCGCGTTCGTTGATGCCCCGAATACCCGTCTGATTGTTCGCGACATCGACCGTCAGAAAGCCGGTGACGTCAGTCCACAAATACCCGTGGACGAACCCGGCGACGTCGGTGTAGTCACCTCCAACCAGGCCCCGGTTGTTGGCGATCCAGGCATCGACTGTCAGATAGTCAGGATTGTCGAGAATCGTGAATGTGCCGTCGCGATAGCGGAGCCAGCCGAGCTCCTTGAAGGCGGCGTCGAAGCACCTGCCGGTGATCTCGCCGATGTCATTGATTCCGTGCGCGACAGTCGGGCGGGTGCCCGCCACGCACGGCAGAGCCGGATCGATGCTTGCGTAACGGCCCTGGCGGGTTCGCAGGTACGGGTGATTGATGCCGTTTGCGTCGGTCCACCGGCCGACGATTTCTCCACGAGCGTTGATCCCTGTGGCGTTCGTGAAGATCGCGTTCGGATAATCGAGTGTCGTGTACGTGTCGTCAGGCTCCCTCAGGAACCCGTGTTGGACACCCCTGGAATCCCGATACAGGCCGACGATCCGGCCCTCCGCGTTCAGCCCGAATGGCCGGGTCAGCACGGCGTTCGGTACGTCGAACTGCACGTATTCGAACTGCGGCGCCAGTGGATTCGGGCCCAGCGCCAGCCACCACAGCGCGAACGTCACTGGTATCCGCATCTCATCCTCCTTGTCGCCGTCGTCCCGTGACGGCAGAGGAAAGTCTGAGGCGGAGGCGGCCGAGGAGTCCTTGCGGAATTGCTGGTTTCTCTTAGGATCGGAAGCTGCGCATGCGCGTGACGTTCGGGGAGTTTGCCCTCGATCTCGACAGCCGCCAGTTACTCGGCCGATCCGGAGAGATCCATCTGGTGCCGAAGGCCTTCGAGCTGCTGAAGGCGCTCATCGAGAACAGACCAAAAGCACTCGGCAAACGGGAGCTCCAGGAGCGCCTCTGGCCTGACACGTTTGTCGCGGAGTCGAACCTGGCGATTCTCGTCAGCGAGCTACGCGCAGCCATGGGCGATTCGGCCCGGCGTCCTCGCTTCATCCGCACGTTACAGGGGTTCGGTTACTCCTTCATCGCTGATGCGGTGGAGACCTCCGATCGTCGGTCACGCGACAGCAGCGGCTCGCTGTGCTGGGTCGTCTGGCATCGCCGGCAGTTCCGGCTTGCGCACGGCCAGAACGTCATCGGCCGCGATCCGTCAGCGGCCGTCTTGCTCGACCTCCCGAGTGTGTCGCGGCGTCATGCGCAAATCGTGGTCGAGATCGCCGGCGCGACGTTGCAAGATTTGGGCAGCAAGAACGGCACGCTCCTGCGTGGGCAGCGGGTCACGAGCGCATCCGCGTTGCAGGACGGCGACAAGATTCAGGTCGGTTCGGTGACGCTCACGTTCCGAGCGCGGACTCCCGGCTCAACGCAGACGCAAACCTGACCTCTACCGAGGTAGCTTCGCGGTCCAGTTGAGGAGGACCGTGATAGGCGTGTCGCCGCCGACAGGCTCGTTCAGCAGGAAACGCTGCCCATCAGGCGTGACACTGTATGTATTTCGCGACTCAGGGGCGTTCTTCGCAGTAAATGGAAGTGTTGTTTGAAATAGCGGCTGCGGCTGTCCCGCGTGGAACCCGTGGGTGGTATCGACCTGCACGGCCATCAGACGGCCATCGCGCGCAAGATAGAACAGTTGTTTACCGTCCCGGCGCCACCTGGGCTGAGCGCCTCCGCCGCTCGAGATCCGCCACGTTTTATCACCGGCTGGGAATGGAGCCACATACAGATCGATTCCGGCACCAGAGGTCCAACCCGCAGTGAACGCCAGCCATCGGCCGTCGGGTGACAGCTTGTCACTTATCCCTGCCTCAGCGAGGCGCGGTGGTGCGTCAGCCGGCTTGCCACCAGGCGGCAGGATTGAAGCTTTCATTGCCATGCCATCTCTGTAGAGAAGCAGGCCCTCCGGCGTCCAGTCGATAGGCCACTTGTGTGGTTGCGGCGGAATGCCTTCGACCAACTGGTCCTCTGCTGCTGGTTCGATGGTCCTGACGAACAGATCGAAGTATCCATTCCTATTGGAGGCAAAGAGAATCCGCCTGCTGTCGGACGACCACGTGGGCCAGATATCGTCGGCAGGATTGGATGTCAGGCGCGACCATTTGCTGCCCTCGATGTCGTAAAGCCAGATATCACGTCTGCCCGCATCCTGATCGAACTGGCAGACAGCAAGTCTTTTTCCGTCGGGAGAAAGCGCGAGATCGGAATACGTTCCGGGTTGTCCGATCAACCCGATTTGTTTGCCACGTCGGTCGAACCAGGCGAGACGGGTCGTCTGGACTTCTCTGTATGCAAGGCCGGTACTCGACGCAGAGTAGACCCCGGCGTCGGTTCCACGGTGATAACGCACATGCTCTGCAATCGCCGATGGCGGACCAGTTGACTGAAAGGTGAACAGATCGAACGGTCGGGCGTACAGCGCGCTGCCGCGGTGCCACAACAGGTATCCAGGTTCCACGTATCGCGTATCGAATGATTCGACGGGGATCGTCCGGATGCGGTCTGTGGAATCGACGGAAGCGAGGACCAGCGAAGGCGTCCCGTCGGCGACAAACAGAAAACGCCGTCCGTCGGGCAGAAAATGCGCCCCCTGGTGCGCCACTTCTTTCCGCGTGCGGTTCAGCGCCGTGGCTGGTTTAACCGGGCCACCCTCTACGGAGACCTTATAGAAGATGTCATGGCCGCTGTTGGAGAAGAGGATGATCCCCTCCTGACCCCAGGCTCCAGGAAAAGGAGAGGCATCGTCTGCAAGCACCATCATGGTCTCACTGTCGACATGTATTTTTTTGAGTTTGCCATCCGCGACAAATGCGATGGATTCGCTGTCGGGGGACCAGAAGGGGGCAGCAGCACCCTCAGTGTGCAAAAGTGGGCGCATGGGGGTCGACTCGACGAGCGATCGAATCCAAAGGAACGGCCGGCCGCCACCGAGCGAAGCGACGAACGCAAGCCGGCGGCCGTCGGGCGACAGCGCCATGAGATACGCATCTGGGCTCAATGCAGCATTGTCCGGAGCCGCGACCGTGAAAACGTACGGCTTCACTGGCGTCGACTTCGCGAGCGTCTCGCGGACGCGATTGTTTTGCAGGACAGCAACCACGCCGAGCGCAACGCTCACACCGGCGAGCAACCCGGCAACAGCCCATCCCGTGCGGCCGCGCAGCCAGTGCCTTGCAACACCTTTCGGATGGATGTCGGCGGAAGGTGCAGCCCGGGCCATCCAGGTGAGCTCAAGCATCACATCGCGCGCGCTTTGCCACCGCGCTTCCGGATCCTTCGCAAGACAGCGCTGGACCAGGTGGTCGAAAGCGCGCGGAAAGCCACCGTCGGGACGGACCGTTGAGACCGGCGGTGGTTCAGACGTCAGGACCGCCGCCATTTGACCGGCCGGACTGTCGCCCCTGAATCCTTTTTCGCCCGTCGCCATCTCGTAGAGCACGGCGCCCAGCGCGAAGAGATCGGCCCGCTGGTCGTTGCCGCGCCCTTCGATCTGTTCCGGCGACATGTACTGGAGCGTGCCGAGAATCGTGCCCTCAGCCGTCAGACTTGTTGTGTCGCCCGATCCACCACGTTCGAACGAGAGCGCCTCCCGCTGACGCCACTGCGCCAGGCCAAAATCCAGGAGCTTGACGCCCGCACTGGTGACGATGATGTTCGCGGGCTTGAGATCTCGATGGACGATCCCGCGGCGATGCGCCTGATCGAGCGCGTCGGCGAGCTCGATGCCGTAGCGCAGCGTCTGTTCCGCAGCCAATGGACCCGCACGGAGCCGGGCCTCGAGCGTTTCCCCCTCGAGATGTTCGAGCACCAGAAAGTCGACGCCATCCTGATGGCCGACGTCGTACAGGGTGCAGATGTGCGGGTGCGTCAGCGTAGCGATCGTGCGAGCTTCGCGATCGAATCGCTCCCGGCGGACGGCGTCGTTCGCGACGTCAGCAGGTAGGATCTTGATCGCCACGGTACGATTCAGTCGCGTGTCCTCGGCGCGATAGACCTCGCCCATGCCGCCTTCGCCCAGGCTGTCGACGATGCGATACGGACCAATGGTCCTGCCGATCATCGTGCCCCTTCAGAAAAGAAACTTGACGCCGAACTGCATGACGCGTGGGCCCGCAGTCTCTGTCGCTGTGCCGAACGCTGACGCGCCGGTGTCCTGAGGTTTGAGGCACGGCGTCCCCGCGATGCCGCAGTCGGCCGATGAATTTCTGACGGCGTATTGTGTGGTGTTGACGGCCGTGACGTTCGCGTTATTGAGGAGATTGAACGCTTCAGCAATGAGTTGCATCTTAACGGGCGCTGCCAGGGGAAACGATCGCGCGAGCCGCAGGTCGACAGACACCATGGCCGGGAGTGTGAAGGTATTTCGCCCCAGACCTGGCGTTCGATCGGTTTGGGAGTTCCCGTCATTGTTGAGGTCGGAATTGACTGACCCGGAGTAAGGCCGGCCGCTCTGAGCGGTCACGATTCCCGCGAGGTCCCAGCCGTCGAAGACTGCACGCGCTGCGCGGGATGCCGACGTTGTGAGGTTCGGTTGCCAGATGCCGCTCAGCACGAAGCGATGTCGCCGGTCATTGACGCTCGCCGAGCGGTCCGCCGCTGGATCGAGCGGGTCCGACAGGAATGGAGAATCATTCCCGCCCGGATTGATACCGTAGACATTGGGGTTGTCGTCGACCGTCTTGCTCAGTGTGTAGGAAAGCGAGAATTGGGAGTGATGCGTGAACCGCTTGTTCACGGACACGGCCAGACCGTGATAGATGGAGCTTCCGCCGCTATCAATAATCGATACACGGTCGAAGCCGGCAAGTGGCCGTGGTTGAATGTACTTCTGGTAGGCGAGACGGGTCGGAGTATTGGCGATGCCAATCGTCGCCTCGGTCGTCGGGCCGGCCAGGTTGATGTCGCGAACCCACTGTAAGTGGGAACCCTTCACGAGCAGATAGCTGAGGGCAACAGTCAGATCGCTGCCGGCCGCGAATTCGATTCCTGCGTTCCCCTGCTGCGTATAGGGATCCCGATACGTCGGCGAGAACATCATCAGGAGCGGCGGGACGCCGCCCACCTGCGGAGGAGAGCAGTTCGGCGGGACTCCGGAAGGATCTGGCGGACCACAAACTGTATTCGGGTAGGCCGGGATCAGTTCGGTTGCTGGGGTCCCGGACCGAAACACTCGTTGCTGAACGGTGAGGCCGTTCAGGAAATGAGCACGCGCCGCCGAAGCTGAAGGTGTGGGTGCGTAAAACACCCCGTAGCCGCCGCGCGCGACAAACCTGGGGTTCGGTGACCATGCCATCCCCAGCCGCGGCGCCACGTTGTCGAAGTCAATCGGACGGAAACTCGTATCCAACCCCGCTTCAGCAAGCACGGGTGACGGATTGCTCACAGGCGGCCGGCCCATGACCTGCAGGTCATAGCGAAGGCCGGCATTCACCGTGATGGTCGACCCAACCCGCCATTCATCCTGGATGAACGCGGCATACTCATCCGAGTCCGGGTGCGTCGTCACTCCAGACGTGCCGAAGCCAGAGAACGCCTGGAGAAATGACTCGCCCGGCCGCGGCTGCGGTGCCCGTGCCAGGCTGTCGCCAAAACTCGCCAGACTGAGAAACTTGTACCTCCCGAAAAAGTTCTGCGACGTGGAGTACGTCACGTTGGCCAACAGGATGTCGGCGCCGACCTTGAAGGCATGGCGGCCGTGCAGCCACGATAGCGTGTCGGACCATTGCACGCGTCGGTTCCTGAAGTCCTGCCGGGTGCCGGAATTGCGGCCGATCGTCAAGACCAGCACATCCTGCTCGAACACATCCGCCATCGGGTCGGCCGATACCGGCAGAAACACCGAGTCTGTCGCCGTATAAGCCAACCGGGCCACGTTGACCATCGACGCCGTCAACGTGGACGTCAACGACCCGGCTACGATGTCGATCGAATCGGTCACAGGTTCCGCGTTCTCACGGGACCGCTGCGGGAGTCCCGAAAAGGCAGACTCGCCTCGTTTGCGGATTTCTCGAATGCTGAGCGCATGCGCGGGGCGCGTCTGCCAATCGAGCTTTGTGAGCCAGTCGTCCTGCCGACGTGGAAAGCTCCAGGAGCCTGCCCGGGGCGTCAGGTAATCGAGCGCTCGCTGCTGCGAGTCTGCGGTCAGCGGATCGGGCGACAGCTCGAAGCCGGCCGGGAGGCTCAGAGACACACCGTTCGCGACGTTGCTCCTGAGGCTGTCGTAACCGAGAAAGAACGACAGTCGCCTACGAACGATTGGCCCACCCAGGACGCCGCCGAACTGGTGAAAGTGGAACGGATCTTTGGGAAGCCCGAGTCGTTCGTTGACCACACTATTCGCGTTCAGGGACTTGTCGCGATAGAACTCGAACACTGTGGCTTGGAATTGATCGGTTCCCGACTTCGTAATGACGTTCACGACGCCGCCAGCCGCGCGGCCCAACTCAGCAGAGTACGCATTCGAGTTCACCTGGAATTCCTGCACAGTCTCCAGGCTCAAGGAGTAGTCCGACTGCCCCATGACAGGAAACCCTTCTGCACCGATAGCCTGACCCCAGTAGTTGTCGTTCGCGCTGACGCCATCCACGAGCACAGAGTTCATCGCTCGCTGACCGCCGAAGCTCAGTCCGCCGCGGACGTCCATCGTGACGCCGGGGATCAGCAGTGCGAAACTCGTGAAGTCCCGGCCGTTGACCGGCAAGCTGGCAATGGAGCGGCTATCTATCGTCGCGCTCCCCTGGGTGCGAGACGTTTCAATGAGCGGAGCCTCGCGGGTCACCCTCACCTCTTCCGCATGAGTGGCCAGGGGAAGGATCAAGTCTTCCGTCACACGCGCACCGACATGCAGGTCGATGTCCGCGACTGTCACAGGAACGAATCCGGTGAGCTGGGCGCGCAACTCGTACACTCCCACTGGAAGAACGGGGAACCGATACACGCCGCGATCGTTCGTCAAAGTTGTGAAGTCATGTTGTCCCGGCTGACTGACCAACACCCTTACACCCGGGACTGCTGCGCCAGTCTCGTCTTTGACGACACCTTGGATTGAAGCTTGATTGCCCGTCTGTGCCCCTCCGGTCAATGGAAAGACAAAAGCCCACAAGAGAACCAGGCTCACGAACATCGTGTTCGCTGAGGCCCGGTGGGAGTGCTGTGAGCGTGTACGAAGGAGTAGGACCTTGGGAGCGCCAGTGGGGCGCTCATCGCGCGCGTGGTGCGCAAGGTCCATATCGCACTGCCTTGTGACGGCTCAATTAGCCTTGCGGGCAAATCGGCCGGATGGAAGGCAACGCTTACGTTCGGAAGAGCAAATCTAACACACTGCTGGTGGTTAGTGTTCGAGAGCGGCCAGAGACTACAGGCTGTGACGTGCCGAGAGCGTCCGCGACCGCCGCCACAACCCAGCCGCAAGTAACACGAGCGCGACGCCGACGATCGGAACTATCCACAGGGGTGCGCCTGGCATCTGACGATCGCGAAGCGCGTACTCGATGGTCAATTCCCGCTGCGCCACGTCGCGATGCTGCGTCAGCACGACGACGCGGTCGGTGGCCGGCACCAGCGCGTTGGCTAGATAGACGCCGATGTCGGTGTGATGAGCGTTGCGATAGAACAGACGGTGGTTCCCGGTTGCCAGATTCTGAACCGCCGCAGTCAGCTGGAACTGGATCGTGCCCTCGCCTTTCAACATCGCGTCGACGGTCGGGACTCGGCTGTTGGCCAGCGCGAGCGTCAGCGTCTCGCCGTCGACGTCCACTCGGAGCTCGCCGAGCAGGCGCGTCGCGTACGCACGGGCCTCGTTGTCGGTGAAGATCCCGTTCCTGTCGCGGTCGATTTCTTCGAGAATGCGAGGCGCGATCGCGATGCCGGGCGTCAGGTCGAGCTGGATGAGCACGCGACG
>Ga0114129_10003682_pt1 | contig 21570 bp, 17 predicted proteins | sample RhiMetdeltSRZDD1_FD_80071 | JGI IMG/M metagenome (GOLD analysis project Ga0114129, IMG submission 80071) | Populus rhizosphere microbial communities from Tennessee, USA - Rhizosphere MetaG P. deltoides SRZDD1 (version 2) (version 2) | ecosystem: Host-associated > Plants > Roots > Rhizosphere >... | reverse complement strand
CGCAGCGAAACCCGTTCGTGTCGGACCTGTCAAAGGGCGACCGGGAATCCGAGTAGACGAACTGGTAGTCCGGATCGTTCCATGCGCCACCGAGGATGTAGCGCTTGCCGGTGCCGGCCTGCTCGTTCCAGACCCACTCCTTGATGTTGCCGGCCATGTCGACCGTCCCGTAGGGCCCGAGACCGGGTGCGGTGCCCACCCGCACCGTACCTGCGCCGCCGAAGTGGCTCGAGCGCGTGATCGAATTGCCAAGCTCCGGGCGCGCCGCGTGCGTCCAGTGATAAATCGTCGGCAAATGCTTCCCGCGGAATGCCGCGTACGCCGCGGCCTCGTACCAGCTCACCGCCGCCACCGGCCAGTCCTCCCGGCCGGCCGGGTAGGTGCCGCCCTGCCAGGTCGACGGCCCCGGGCGTCCGGTACCATCGCGGAAAAGGGTCATTGCCGCGGTCCAGTCGAGTGTCTGACCCTCGCGCACGAATGGCTCCGTCCAGTACTCCCGTTTCTCGTAGCCGCCCACGTCGACAAACGCCTTGAACTCCGCGTTCGTGACTTCGTGCCGGTCGATGTAATAGTCGGGCGCAGGCAGTGGCCTATAGTAGAAAAACCCATTCAGCGTGAGTTGCATACCTCTCGGCGGAATCGAAACGGCGACCATGCCGGGAGGATGGCTCCCCGGGGTGGGCAGCGCCACCACCGCATCGAAACCTGGCAGCACTTCCGTAAAGTCCGTCGCCCGCACGATCTCGATCGGCTCATATCCGGCTTTTTCGAAGCGCCACCAGAATACGCCTCGAGGCAGCCGGGTCTTGGCGAGCGGAGTCCGACCGACAGGATGCCACGTGGTGTCGCCGCCGATGAGCCGGACCGACACGTCGGCGCCGGCGGGCGTCGTCGTAATCGAGACCTCACGAGAGATGCGGGGCCACACGCTGTTCAATACCGGATCTTTCCCGATGCGAGTCTCCGCCTGCGTCGCCAGGAGAAACGCTTCACCGTTGCGGTCAAGGTCAGCGAGCCGGAGCATCTCAGGCAGCGCCACGTCGCGCGCCCAGCGCGTGCCGCTCGATCGCCACGCCCACAGTGCGACGCCCGCCGCGACCACGACCACCGCTCCCACCAGGGCGCCGATCGCCCAGGGCCGGCGCCGGCGCAGGACGCGGGTCGCGCCGGCTAAGCCTGATGCGGGGCCCGATGCCAGCACGCACGCCTCGAGCGCGTGCACCAACTCCCCGGCGTTCGCGTACCGGCGTTCACGCGCCTTGTCGAGCGCTCGATCGACCACCCGCGCGATGTCGTCCGTCACGCCCGCAACTTCCGTGAGCGGCGCCTGCGGCCGATCGACAATCGCTTGCAAGAGCTCGTAGTCGTTCGCGCCCGAGAACGGCCGACGCCCGGCGAGCATTTCGTAGAGCACAACGCCGAGCGCCCACACGTCGCTCCGCTCGTCGGCATCGCCGCCACGAACATGTTCCGGCGCCATGTAGGCGATGGTGCCGAGGGTGGTGCCGGTCCGGGTCAGATCGCCGACGCTGGTGATCTTCGCGATACCGAAGTCGAGCAGCTTGGCCTCGCCCTCGGTCGTCACCATGATGTTGCCCGGCTTCACATCGCGGTGGACGATGCCGGCCTGATGCGCGCGGGCCAGCCCGCGCGCGACTTGCACGGCGACGCGGACCGCCTCGGGCGCCGTTAGCGGTCCACGCTCGAGGCGCTTCTTGAGCGTCTCGCCGTCGCAATAGGCCATCGAGAGAAACACGCTGCCGTCGGTTGTTTCCTCGATGTCGTGAATCGTGCAGACGTTGGCGTGATCGATCGCCGAGGCCGTGCGCGCTTCCTGAAAGAAGCGTCGCTTCGCGTCGGGGTCGCGCACGAGCTGCGACGGGAGGAACTTGAGCGCCACGAGGCGGCCAAGCCGGAGGTCCTCGGCCTTGTAGACCACCCCCATCCCGCCGGCGCCGATCTCGGCGATGATGCGATAGTGAGAGACTGTCTCGCCGACCATCAGGGCTTCACGCGCACAGAATGTTACACCGTACCGGCTGCGCCGTCGTCGCGCGACGTGCGGAAGTGCCAGCATCAAGAGCGCGCGCACCAGGTCCGTGCCGAGTGTGAGTTGCTGGCTCGGCGAAGTGCTTTGAGGGCAGCTGCAGCCAGCCTACTTTTTCGGTGCGAGCGTCTCGAATGTAGTTGATGATGCTCCAGATTTCGTTGTCCGGAATGCGACCATGGGCGAATCCACCAGCGTGAACGGTCGTTTGCCTGACTCCGGCCGCGTGCACCTAGAACCACCCACGACTCATTCAGTCGCCAGTCCCCTGGCAGTGTCGATGTTCACGTCATATGTCACCGCAGGCGAGGGCAGGAACTTCGGCCTCGGATGCCGGACCCTCCATCGATATCGAGGGTTTTTTGCGCGAGAGAAACTCGCCTTCGGCCGCCGCTCCGTGGGTGGTGGGATTCGTTCCTCCGAATCCCGCTCACATCAACAATTTAGCCCGTTTTCAATCGCTCAAAACGCGAGAAACACCCTCTCAACGGGATTTCACCAGACCATCGAGCAACACGATATCGGCATCGCCTTCGCCAATGGCGGCAAGAATAGACTTGCCGTCGGGCGTCCACGACACGTGACGTGCGATGAAGGTCGCGCGGTCGCCGAAATCAGTCACCTGGCGCCACCTGCCGGTCCGGGTGGAGAGCGCCCAGATGTTCGTGGTGTAGCCGTCGGTGAGCGGCATCGCCAGCCACTCTCCGTCGGGCGAGAGGGCGGGATTGACGATCTGCCAGCTTGGCACGCGCGAAGCGGGAATGCGAGCAAGCGCGCGTGAAGGACCTTCTTCGGGAGTTGCCGCACGGATTTCGAGCTCGGGCCGTCCATCAAGGAGCGGTCGTTCTACGATGTAGTACAGCGTCGCATCGTGCACACCAATGACGTTCCGCGTCGGCTCCGATCTCACCTTGATCGCGGATCCCCCGAACGAGGAAACCTTATACAGCATGCCCGCAGATGTTTCAGCGTAGTACAGCCACTGGCCATCAGGGGACCACGCCGGACCGAGACCCTGCTTTGCGACGTTGCGTTCATTCGTTCCGTCGGGATTGACGAGCCAGATCCCGAAGTCGAAGCCAGTGTGCCCCTTCGACGAAACAAACGCTATGGATCGTCCGTCCGGCGACCACACTGGTACGCCCACGGTGACGTTTGGGTCGTCCTCAAACGTGATTTGCCGAACGTCTCCAGTTTGTGTCGATTTCACCCAGAGGTTGCCGTGTCCGCCGCTGTCAGAGAGAAACGCGATCTCGTCTCCGTCGGGAGCGGCAGTCGGCGTCAACACTTGCCCCATCTGGCGCGTCAACGGAATTGCACGCCGAACGTTGTCCGCCGGGTTGGTCCCAAATGGAAATCTCGAGATGTCGAAATGCATCCGCAGTCGGGCGGCCGAGACGAGCCCGGTGGCGTGCACGTCAGGCTGTTCGTACCACGCCTCGGCCGTCGTTATCTGCCGAGGGGGCCGACCATCGAGTCGCACTTCCCACAAGCTCAGGCTCGGCAGATACGGAATCGTGCTTTCGCGGCTCGAACCATAGATTATTCCGGTGCTGTCAGGGAGCCACGCAAGACCATTGATGATGTTCCTGTCGCGCGTCAGCTGACGCGTCTCGCCCGTCTTCGACGATGTAACGAAAATGTCGAATCTGAGGCCATCGCCTCGCTGAAAGGCGATCCATTGGTCATCAGGAGACCAGCGTGGATGACGGTGATAGCCAGGGGCTGATCGGGCTATGAGCCGTACATCGGTTCCGTCGAGTGACGATGTCACGAGCTGAATTCCACCTTCCACGAGCCTGAAGCAGGCCAGTCGTCCGTGCCTGCTCACGTCCGCATCGCCGATGCTGGTGATCACGCGACGCGGAGAACCGCCCAGTGCAGGAATGCTCCAGATCGCTCCTTGAGCATCTCCCGGCGCCGCCGGCGAGAAATACAGGAGCGAGTTTCCATCTGGCGACCACCGGGGCGACTGGTGGTCCACCGCATCCTTTGTGATCGACACTGGTGATCCGCGAGCAACCAGACGAACGAAAATCTGCCGGCGCCCGCCGACATTGGCGGTAAATGCCACGGACCTTCGATCCGGGGAGATTGAGGGAAATTCCTCAAGACCTGGAAAGTCCGTCAGTGGAAGCACGCGATGTACGACTGCCGGCTGTGCGGTGGGTACGGTCCATTGCCCCGCGAGATAGGCCGCAGCAGTGAGGAGAAGGAGCGCGAGCGCCGTCAGGACGCTTCTTCGCGAAACGAGCAGTCGCACGTGCGGAGGTTCCGCCGTCCACGCGGCGCGCGGCAGGGCCTCCAGATCGAAGATGAGATCGCGCACGTTCTGAAATCGCTCTTCGGGAGTCTTCTCCAGGCAATGGCGCAGGATGCGTTCGAGGGGCTGTGCGATTGCAACCGCGCGGGGCAACTCCGGCGGGTCGTCGTGCAGAATCGCACTGAGCGTTTCCGCCGGTGTGCTGCGGCGAAACGGCACAAACCCCGCCAGCATCTCGTACAGCACCGCTCCCATACTGAAAATATCCGACCGATGATCGGTGCGGAGGCCGCGCGCCTGTTCTGGAGACATGTAGGCCGCCGTACCGACTACCGGCGCGAGCTGAACTCCGTCGAGCGTGATGGTCGCGGTCGCGTCGTCTGACGGACCGGCGTCGATCATCTTCGCCAGGCCGAAATCGAGAATCTTGATGCGTCCGTCCTTTGTGACGAACAAATTGTCCGGCTTGATATCGCGATGGACGATCCCTCGCTCGTGCCCGGCGGCCAGTCCGCTCGCGATCTGGATCGCATAGTCGACAGCTTTGCGCGGTGGCAGCGATTGACCGTTCATCCGTTGGCGGAGCGTTTCCCCTTCGAGGAGCTCCGTAACAATGAAGCCGATTCCCTCGTGCACGCCGACATCATGGACCGCGACGATGTTGGGGTGGTTCAGGCTCGCTGCGGCACGCGCTTCCCGTTCGAATCGTCGCTGACGATCCGGGTCGCGCGAGAAGGCCGTCGGCAACACCTTGATCGCGACCTCCCGCAGCAGCTGGGGATCGCGTGCACGAAAGACGTCGCCCATCCCGCCTCGGCCGAGAGGACCAAGGATCTCAAAGCGCCCGATTCGATCTCCCACCGAGAGCCGCATGGCAGACGGCCGCCACGCGCTGACGTCTTCCAATTGGATTTCCATGAGATCCCAAGGAGTTCCTCAGGACGTTCACGCCGGTCTTGCGCATTCTATGCCCGTTCGAGCCACGAGGAGGGTGCCATGAGGTATGCAAGGGGGTTCGTGTTTGCCGCGGCGCTGGCTGTCGGCGCGACTGCTGCCAATCGGTCTGTTGAGCTTCGGGCAAACAGTTCGTTGTCGCCGACACCGGTGATCGACTGGAGTCTCGAAGCGCAGCGCGCGATCGTTCCGCCGGGCCCCGGAGGCATATTCGGTTCGGAAAACTATGGGAACAAGTTCCCTGGCGAGGCGGCGGTCTATATGGGGATCGTCCACGCGGCTATCTACGATGCGGCGGTCGCGATCGAAGGCGGCTACGAACCCTACGCGATCAGGATCAACGCCCCGCGGGACACGTCATCCGCAGCCGCGATCCCGACCGCGGTCCACCACACGCTTATCGGGTCGACATCCATAGGGCTGCAAGGCCTGCAGCCTGCGCTCGGCCTGACTCCCGACCAGCGGGCGATCCTCGACGGGGACTACGACGCGTACATGAACGCGATCCCTGAAGGCCCGGCGAAGACGAACGGCATCTGGCTCGGCGAACAGGTCGCGATCGCGATTGCCTTGCGGCGCCAGAACGACGGCCGTGACGCGAATCCGACGCTCGCCGATCTCAATCCGCCGCCCGCAGGCGCGGGCGTGTGGGAGCGAAATCCGGGCAACCCCCTGCCGCCGGTGCTGGGGCTTCGTCTACCGCGAATCACGCCGCTCACCCTCGCGAGCGCCTCGCAGTTTCGGCCCGATGGCCCCAATCCCTTGACGAGCGCCGAGTACGCGGAGGACTTCAATCATGTGAAGGAGCTGGGCCGTCTCGATAGCGCAACCCGCACCGCGGAGCAGACGGCCCAGGCGCTCTTCTGGACCGACCACGATCTCAGGCAGTGGAATGAGGGCATGCTCCGCCTCGTTGGCGCGCACGGACTCGACCTCGTGCAGGCGGCCCGCATGCTGGCGATGGCACACGCCAGCGGCGGTGATGCGATGATCGCGTGCTTCGACGCCAAGTATTCGTACTGGTTCTGGCGTCCGTACCAGGCGATTCATCGTGCGGACTCTGACGGGAATCCTGCCACCACCGCTGATCCCGATTGGCAGCCGCTGCGGGCAACGCCCAATTTTCCGGAGTATCCGTCAGCGCATGCGTGTCACAGCAGTGCCGTCGCGGAAGCGCTCGGATCATTCTTCGGCACCGACAAGATCAGGTCGTGGATCGATAGCCGAGTCACCGGCACCGTACGCCAATACGACAGGTTTCACGACGTCGTGAAGGATGTGAACGAAGCGCGCGTCCTGGCTGGATTTCACTTCCGCAGCTCCGATCAGGAGGGGGCAAACCTCGGACGCAAGGTCGCCCGCTTCGTGGCGGCCAATTTCTTCCAGGCGATTCGACGGAAGGCAGGTGTTCGCGTTCACGACGCGGCACTTCTTCCCTCTGTTAAGCTGACGAACCAACCGAACGAATAGGCGGTCTGCCATGCGGCCAGCACAATTCGTTCGCGAGTGCATCGTCGTCTGCGCTCTTGTCGCAGTGCTGGGGATGGCTGCCCAGGCTGGTGGCAACGATCCCAACATGTTCGGGTTCGCCGCGAAGCCGTCGCACGAGGACAGGAAATCTTCAACACGCGCGGCTTCACAATCGCCGACGTCCGCGGTGGCCGCGCTCCGGGGTACGTGCACCACGTGTCACAACGCGCCGAACGTCGGCAATCACTCGACGTCACTGCCGCTCGACCTCGGTCTGACCACCGGCGCCATTCGGACACACGACATGCCGCTCTACACGTTCCGCAACAAGACGACCGGCGAAGTCCTGCAGACGACGGATCCCGGTCGGGCGCTGATCACCGGCAAGTGGAAGCACATGTCGTTGTTCAAAGGACCGATTCTGCAGGGCCTCGCCGCGCGCGCGCCCTACTTCCACAACGGATTTGCCGCGACGCTGGCCGACGTAATCGAGTTCTACAATGGCCGCTTCAACATCGGCCTCAGCGCGCAGGAAGAGTCCGATCTCGTAGCGTTCCTGAGGGCACTCTAAGAGAGGGAAAGATCCAAGGACCGGCCTGTCTCGGCGGCGGATGAGTCGGTTATCGCGCAGACACCAAAGAGACACACGACCAAGAAGTCGAGCCCGTTGCTCCGATCTCAAGCGCCCTCGGCCGGCACGGTTTCAGTGGGGCTTATCGGTGAACTGATCCGGAAAGTCAAAACGATCGTACCAAGGCGGACCTCATCGCCGTCGCAGATACGGCGAGGTGTTGCGATCCGTTTTCCGTTCAGATCCGTCCCGTTCTTGCTGCCGAGATCTTCCAGAGTTGCCTCGCCACGCGCGACCACAATGCGTGCGTGATGCCGCGAGACGCCGGGGGAATCGATTTGAATGGCGGCGTCAGCTCCCCGTCCGATGACGTTCACACCTTCCATCAATGGGAGCTGACGACGCTCGAATATCAACCACAGCTTCGGGCGAGACTCTTCAGAGCGAGTCGCCCCCATGCTCACGGTGACGTCGCCGACGAATTGGTAACCAAACCCGTACACCGTTCGTAAGAATTTTGGGCTCGCAGCGGTGTCCCGGAGCGCACGGCGGCTCTCGGCGACCAGACTTGCGAGGTTCGTCTCCTCGACGAACGTCGATGGCCAGAGCCGCTGTTGCAGTTCGGCCTTGGACACGGCACGAGCCCGGTTCTCAACGAGCAGCGCCAACAGATCGAAGGCCTTCGGCGACAAATGAACCTCGCCGCCGTTCAACAGTAGTTGTCGCGTGTCCGGGTCGAGCGTGAAATCTCCGAAGTGATAGGCCAACTCCGGGCTCCCGATTCAGTCCTCCAGCAGCTTTCCGAATAGCGGCTGACCCGCCCGGGCCGCGGAGTACGCGAACCACGCGACGGCAATCAACATGACGAGCGACGCGATCATCGGCGCCGACCACCACGCCGCCAGGTTCGTCGTGAGGGGTGTGTCGATCACGATATTGTCCACAAACAGCGTCGTCGCCGTTGCCAACAACCCGAAGCGATGGATGACGACCGTGAGGAGAAGCGTGAACCCGACGTTGTTGAAGCGGTCGAACCAGTTGCCGGAGATGACGGTGCCGCTGTTCATGAGCAGGAGCAGCACGAGGAAACCAACGACGAGAGCAGCGCGCGGCCGCTTCAGCAGCAGCCGAAGCACCAGGAAGACCAACGCGACGGCAAGCGCGCTCGACAGCGCGCCGATGACGACGTTGAGCCACTGCGCGAGCAGCGAAGTTAGGCCGTCCAGATACGGCAGCCCGTTCCCCAGTGGCAGTGCCGGAATGCGCCAGCCGAGCGCCATTGGCACGAGCTTCGACAGGTCGATGAGCACGCCGACCGCGCCACAGGCCAACCCGATCAACAGCTCGCGGCCGACACGCGGGTCGCGCACGTGGCCCGAGAGCAGGCGCGTCCATCCGAGCAACGCATCGGGCCAGAAGCGCCGCGCGTAGGGCTCGATCGCGAGGTAGTAAATCCACACGACTCCGCCGGTGAGCGCGCCAAACGCCAACGCGCCGAAAATCTGCGGCGTCTCGATGTTCGGGTTGGTCGCGTGCGTGGCCTTCAACAGATTGAAGGCGATTGAAGCGGCCGTCATCCAGATTGCGAAACGCGCGGCGCCGCGGCGGTCGCTACGGTTGGCGCGAAGATTCCGCCGTGCGAGCAGAATGCCTCCGGCCAGCATCGCGACCCACATCACGATGCTGGTGGCGTCCGTCAGCCGCTGCAAGCCCGTTCGCGCAGAGGCGTCCATGCGGGGCGGCGCCGCCCAGGGCCATACGAGCTGAAACGACACCAGATGATTTCTGTACGACGCCGCTTCGATGCGCACGCGCATGTCGGCGCGGCCGGGCATTGGCCCTTCCCACGCCGCCGTGGCATCCGCGAAGACGGGCGGAAGCCATTTCGGCGTCGCCGGCGCGAACGTGCTGGCATCCAAGTCCGCGGCCTCGAACCCCGCCGGCCACGGGGAGTCGGCCGCTGCGTTCCCCAGGGCGATCGCCGGCGGCACGGAATGAAATTCGACGAGGCGCCCTTCGGTATCGAGCAACAGCTGACGCATCCCCGGAAGCGTCACCGGAGGGTCGCGGGCGCTCACGCGGCTCGCTGGTGACGACGGCGCCAGCGTTTCCGGGCTGGTTCGATACCAGAAGATCAACGCCGCCGGACGGCCGATCCGAAGGTCGGTCCACCACGCCGCAGGCCCGTTCGTTTGCGCCCACCGTATGTAGTCGTCGTCGAACTGGAACCCCATTGCCCGATCGGCGATGTCGTTTCCATAGCCAAGCTTCTTGAGGATCTGATTCGCCCGATCCGCCAGTGCGTCGCGGGGGATAGCCATCGGCAGCAGGCTGATCACCGATCCGTGGCTACCCGCCACGACGGCCAGAACAAGGACCAGGAAGAATCCTGCAAGCATCGTGAGCGCGGGCGCGACCGGAATGGCCACGCCTTCAGCGGCCGCGACGAGCAGGTCTGGTGACGGTGTCTCGCCCGCAGCAAGCGCGGCCGCGAGCGGATCGGCACCAGGCAACGCCGCCGCCACCGTCAGCGCCGACGCGGGCCGCTTTTCCGGATCTTTCTCCAGACATCGGAGTATTACCGTTTCCACCGTCGGGTCCAGGTCACGCACGATGGACGACGGCGTCGTCACCGTCCCTGTGTCGTGAAGGTGCTTCAGTTCGCCGAGCGTCCTGACCTCGTACGCACGCTTGCCCGTGAAGATCTCAAAGAGGATCAGTCCGAGGGCGTAGAGATCGCTCTTTGTGGTCGCCGGCCTACCGGCGAGCAGTTCCGGCGCCATGTATTGCGGCGTCCCCGCGACCCCTTCCCCTGCGCCGCCCAGAGTGGCAATTCCGAAGTCCGTAATGCGGACGTCACCGTTTCCGTCCAGCATCACGTTCGCCGGCTTCAGATCCCGGTGCAGGACGCCCTTTTCATGCGCGGCGGCGATCCCCGCGCACAGCTGGCGCGCGATCTGCACGGCCTTGTCCGGCGGCATCCGTCCAAACCGCCGCAGCGACGACGATAGATCTTCCCCGTCCACGTACTCCATCGTCAGGAAGCGGTGGCCGTCGGCTTCCCCGAGGTCGTACAGCCGACAGACGTTTTTGTGGGAGACCTGTCGCGCGACCCGCAGTTCGTTGTGGAATTGCGCGACACGGGTATCGGTCGCCGCGACCCCTTCCGGCAGAAACTTCAACGCGACGGGTTGATCGAGCGTCAGGTCGTCGGCCCGGTACACTTCGCCCATCCCGCCGCGCCCCAGCAGCGCCACTAGCCGGTAGCGACCCGCCACGATCGCGCCTGGCGCAAACCGAGACGACCCCGCGGCAAACGGTGTCGCTCCTGTAGGCGTCATCGTGGTCCGGGTTGGCCCGAGCGTCGCATCATCGAAGGGCGTCGCCATTTCAGCTTCAACCCTGTTGCGAATACTGCCTGTCCATCATGACGATGGAACCCGAACGCCGTCGGCGACGACAGCAGCACCGGCCTGTCGTTCAGGGAGCAGCCGATCACTGTGCGAGTCCTGGTACATCTGACTCGAACTCCCGTCATCATCAACCAGCCGGAGCACAGTCCTCGTTACCAATCTTGTCTAGTCCTTGTTTAGGCCGGTGTCAGCACGTCGAGTGCCAGCTCCCGAAACAGCGGCACAGCACCATCCCGTTCTTGTCAACTTGTCGCCGGCGTGTCTCTGGCCCGCACTAGAAGATCCAGAAAGGTGCGTGGCGTGACGAGCCGCACGCCCTCGTGTTCTCCGATCTCCAGAAGGTCGGGATCCCCTGACACTATGAACGCGGCGCGACCCTCGATCGCCGCGGCGATGTACTTATCATCGTCCGGGTCGGCGCTGATGCGAGCGACCAGGTACTCGGCAGGGATCATCTTCGCCAGGACGAGAATATCCTCGAACCACAGTTCTGGTTCGATTCTCGAGCGCTCAGCCTTTCGCATCTTGGAGTAAGCCAGGGAGTGCAGGACCTCGGCGGCAATGTCTTCCGACATGACAAGCTCGAAGGCTCCGCCACGCAGGAACCGGGAGACGATCTGGCCTGGGAAACCCTCGGGACGAACGTAGGCGCTGACGTACACGTTGGCATCAAGAACGGCCCGAAGCACCGCTCACTTGGCCTTTGGCCGCGATTTCCGGAGCCGCCGGCGAGCCCAGCGCTGCGCTTCCAAACCTAGCGCCATCGCCTCGTCGTCAGTAAGCGTGCCGCCCTTCTGTCGCTCCAGCACGTCCAGCGCGTGCCGGCGCGCGAAGCGACGCATCTGCTCGAGCCGTTCGACCGGGACGAGCGCGGCTAGCGGTTTGCCCTTGCGTTCGATGATGAACTCGTCGTGCCGGAGCGCGACGCGATTCAGCATGTCACCGATACGCTGGCGGACTTCCATCGTCGACACCCTGTCAACCATAGCAACTATTATAGTTGAGAGTGGTCGAGCAAGTGACCGCTTGAAGACAGCCGCTGCACTCGCGTGGACGCGAGATCAAGAACCGAAGTTAACCGCCACGTGGGGCGGGATCAGATCCCACGTGCCAGAAATGCTATCTCCGGAGTTTCTTTCGTTTCTGCCACGATGCGGGTTGGATCGATCGCAAGTCCGCGATGGCCGTGAAGGGGTCCAAGGTCGAACAAAACACTCCGGCCTGCGCATCCAGGATGCGGCGTGTCTCGAGCGAACGCGACTGGTCGACGACAAGCTCTTCCTCTATCAGCAAAAGACGGGCATGCCCGTGTACTGCCCACCGCCTCCCTCGGTCGTCGAGAAACTCAAGGCCGTCGAGAACCGGAACGATCGATTCTTCTTTTACGACGGTACGAGCCAACCGCAAAGCATGGTCAAGAGCTGGGACCGTGTGTTCCAGAAGGTCTTCACGACGGCGAAACCGGCGATCACAGGCGGGCATCCGCATCGATTCCGCGACACGTTCACCGTCTCGCTACTGCGCAAGGGGGTATCCATTGAGATCGTGTCAAAGCTGCTCGGGCACAGTTCGATCAAGGTGACCGAACGGCATTACTCGCCATGGGTCAAGGCACGCCAGGACCAGCTGGAAACAGAGGTCCGCAGGATCTGGAGCACTCCAGATACCGCCACCGCATGAGGTCTCCCCACGCGCCGTGCCTCGAATTCATCCCCTTGAAATAACCTAAGGCCTTAGGTATCATGCCTACAGTCCTTCGCGAGGCCGGATTCGAGGTCCGGATTTACACCTTGGATCATCCTCCTCCGCACGTTCACGTCTGGAGGGCTGGTGCCGTCGTCAAGATCGATCTGACAACGCGCGAAGCCATTGAGATCGTCGGCGCGATCTCCGACCGGGACGTCAAGCGAGCGGAGCGCCTTGTGGCCAGAAACGCGGCCAGGCTAAAAGGAGAATGGATCAGGATTCATGGCATCGACTGAAATCACGGCAAAGGATCGTGAGCGATACGCGCAAGCCCGTGCGCTAGGACAGGCACGCGCAGACGATCCATCCGCGGTCGTCGAGGCTCGCTACGATTCGGAGGCTGACGCCATTGCGTTGAGATTCGGTGGCGGCGGGTCGATGTCAATTCCGCGAAGGATCGTTCCCGGCCTTGAGCGAGCGGCCGAGTCGAAGGTGGAAGCGATCGTGGTCTCGCCCGCTGGCGACGCGTTGTCGTGGCCGGCACTCGACGTCGATGTCTCTGTTCCTGGTTTGGTCGAGCGCGTGTTTGGCACGCGTTTGTTTGCAGCATCCACAGGACGTCGTGGTGGTCGTCGACGATCGAAAGCGAAAGCGGCTGCCGCAAAGGCCAATGGCGCCAGGGGCGGGCGGCCGCGCAAACGGGTAACGGCCTGAACCGGACGACGTGCCGACGGCGATCACCAGCATTTGACCCGACTCTCGCGACCTGACCTGGAACGGTCGACGTTGAAGGAGCGCGCTTGGAAATCGACTCCGGCCGTGCGTGCTGACGTGCACCAAATCACACCAACGCAGCTTCCATCAACGACTTCCCGCAACATTGATATGCATCGACGTGTCCCCGTAAACGACGGTGTTCGACCGGGGTTTCGGGGGCCTGTGACACAGGCCTGACACAACCTAATCGTCATTTCGCGGTGCGCTTACTGGGGCGCACCGATTGCGCCGGACGCGTACGAGAGAGCGCCTCGCGTCAGTCGTTTTCTGCGACGGGGATCTGCTCTCAGAACCTCCAGCCAAAGAGGTTTCACTCATTTAACGACCAGGTGAACAGCAACACAGTGACAACGACCGCGGCGTATCGAAGCCTCGAGGTAATTAGGCTGACGTGATCGATCCATTGTCTGACCGCCACCACTGCCGCCACAACCGCGAGCACTGCAGCGACGACAGGCGGTGCGAGCGCGAGTTCGAAGGCTACGGAAGAGCCCGTCATGAAGGACGTGGCGTTCGACATCAGTACGGCCGTGATGATGATGAATGTGAGATCCATCAGCAATGATCCGTCCGCCTCAATCGAGACCGTGACTGGGCTGATTAACCCGAGGGCCCTTTGGAATGTCGTATAGGACATCCGGTTGAATCGGTACTCGCCTGCGACACGCCGCGCCTGCTGTTGCTGATCGGTACCGACCACGGGCGGCGCAGGTGTCGTCGGATAGTAGTGATCGAGAAACTCGCGCAAGAACGCTGTACCGTTCAACTCGTGGCCGGTGTCCGTGTTGTACGACACGAAGATGCCCAGGCGCTCTGACGGTATCAACGTCACGTCGCTATGGAACCACTGGGTGTTTCCCCCATGGCCGATGATGCGTAGGCCATGAGTCGACTGTTCGTAGAACCCGAGTGCGAAGCCCGGCAACCGCGGATCGTGTGCGAACGCGCGGGCGTGCATTTGCTCCGCGGTCGCCATGCGCAGGATCCGCTCGGTCCCGATCGCGCCGTCGCCCAGGTGTGCCAGCATGAACCGCGCGAACATCGCGAACGCCGAACTCGAGGACGACGAAGTATTAGCGATCCAAGGACGAACGGCGGCCCGGTCGCTCCGGCTCCGGTGAAGGCAGGCCAAGCATCGAGGTGGTCGTACGGAATCGGTTCAGCGGGAAAGAGCCGTTCGGTAGTCACTATGGACGAACAGGCCAGCGCGCCCAAGTCGCACTGGCCTCTGAAGCATCTTGACGTCGACGTCCTGCGCAAGTTCCGGGCGTCGTCGTACGCCCCGCTGTCGGCACGCAAACGGCTGGAGTACCTCCGCAGCTTTTTCCGATTCTGTCAGGACAGCGGGCTGGGTCGATCGCAACCCCGCGATGGCCGTGAAGGCATCCAAGGTCGAACAGAATCCCAGGCTGCGACTTCGACGACCTCGCCCCGCTCGACGCGCGCCGATCACTCGCTTCAGGTTCTGCTGGAGCTCGATTGTGACCTCGCGGGACGAAGGTCTTGAGACACGTTCTCAGCGTGGCGCGACAGGGCCAAGGTACTTATCAAACCACTGGAGAACCTCGCGGATGACATCTTGTAGCCGCGCTGGCGTATGGCCGCCGTCCAGTACCGCGTGACGCTTGTGTTCGGCGGGAGTGCCGAGTAATCGAAACAGAGGTGTCTGGAATGTCCGGGCAGGGTAGTAAGCGTCATTCCGCCCGTAAACAAGCAATGTTGGCGTCCGGATGCGAGGGACAAAATTGACGAGGTTGGCTTCGGGAAGCTGGACTTCTCCGTTGATGCGACCGCCTGATTGCAAAACGCTCGCTTTCACTCTGGGCTCGAGCGCGAGGATGACAAGTCCCGCATCAGCGCCGGCGCTGATGCCGTAGTATCCGATGCGGCTGGAGTCGATGTCCGCGCGTGTCTGCAGATAATCGATCGCGCGGCTGACATCCTTGGACCACGTAATCACTTCGTCACGCGCGGCGTTTGGCCCCACGTCGAGTGTCGATGGGCCTCGCTCGTACGTCCCCTTGTAAACCGGGTACATGAATGCTCGCCCGCTCTCTACAATGAAAGCCGCCCATCGTGGACCGAGCTCGCGGCTCGAACGCGTTGCAAACGCCTCTCCCGGCGGAAAGCCTACAACCACCTGATAAGGCGGCGACACGTTCCTCGGCAGGAAGAGATACGCACGTACGCGTTCGTTGCCATAGGCCGCGTCGAACGCCACGGTCTCCTTTCGCCACATCGGCATGTTTTCGATGCCGTCTACGGTTTCGTTCAACGCCCGAGAATCGTACCCGTACATGCGCCGGTACACCGCGAATGTGGCCTCGTCGACAGGCTTCTCCACGGGAGGGTTCGACGCGACGAGATTCTGAATCGGGATCGGCACCGTCAAGGCAATGGCGGGCAGCTGCGTGTACTTGACACATCGGAACCCAATGTTCGGCGCCCGCTCGAACGCAGCGTGCGGGTCGGGAGTCCAGAACATGTAGCCCGGCTCGTTCCAGGCGCCACCTAACGTCAGCCGGCTGTGGCTCACGGCGTTCGCAATCCATTCCGTGACGTTGCCGGCCATGTCGTAGGTCCCGAAAGGTCCAAGGCCGGGATACGTGCCGCGTGCCGCGGGACCTTTGCCATCGAAGTTGCTTGCGCCCACGATGTCGATCACAGGGCTGAAGAAGCCTGCAGCGCGGGCCCAATGAAACGCCGATGGCAGACTCTTGCCGGCGAACCGTGCATACGCCGCGGCTTCGTACCAGCTGATGCCAGTGACAGGAATGTCCGCCGCGTCCTGCTGGTATGTACCTTCCGCCCATGCAGCCGGGCCGGGACGGCCGGTCCTATCCCGAAACCTCGCGATTGCCTCGTCCCAGGGCAGCTGACGGCCGTCGAGGATGAATGGCTCACGCCAATAGTCAGGGTCGCGATACCCTCCGTTGTCCACGAACTGCTTGAAGTCCCGATTCGTGACCTCGAACTGGTCGATCCAGTACTCATCGACCTGGACATCGACATTGAGAAACCGGGTCGGGCCGGCGGGCACCCTTCGCATACCAGGCTGGGCAGTACCGGCTTTCTCGAGGCGGTACGTCAGCCCTCGCGCAAGCGTGGCCGCCCCACCTGCCGAGACTTCGAGAGGCTCGAACCCGTTGGCCGACACTCGAAACCGGAGGCCACCAACGGGGACGCGGCCGTTCTCGAGCGGTGTTCGCCCAAGGGAGTACCAGCTGGCCTGTGGGTTCGAGTAATCCTTGATTGCCACGTCGGCTCCAGACGGCTCTGTCCGGATCGTGGCTGGAATCGTCGCAGCCAACCACAATTGCTTCAATTGGGGGTCGTCTGGGAGGACACTCAACGCCGAGTTCACGAGCCGGAACGCGTTGTCATAATCGCCCTGATTCACGAGGCGCTGGATTTCCGGGAGCGTCACCGTCCGTGCCTGTTGCATTGCGACGTATGTCGACCACATCCTCCAGGACCCGGCAAGTACGCCGACGAGCGTACCTATCAAAAGCATTCTGATTGCGCTGCGCCGCAGAAGGGTCCGAAGACCGCCTGCCCGCGGCCGCCCCTCGAGCTGGATGCGCTGAAGCCGTCGCGCAATCTCGCGTGCCCTTGGCCGGATGGTCGGATCTTTTTGCAGACATTCGCCCACGAGACGTTCGAGATCGTTTGGCACGTCCGCGTCCGCGCGCATCGATCCCAGGAGGGGAGCGGGCCGTTCGACGATCGCGGAAAGTGTGCCGAGTGTGTCAGCTGGCCCCGCGCTTGCGAACGGATGGCGCCCAGTCAGCATTTCGTACAGCGTGGCTCCGAACGAGAAGACGTCCGATTTCTCATCGACTGCCAGCCGCTGCACCTGCTCGGGCGACATATAGGCCGGCGTTCCCGTCACCGTGCCTGTCCGGCTCCCATTGACCGCGATCGCGCTTTCCTGTGCGGGTTCCTCGCCGGCGTCGTCGACGAGCTTGGCAAGACCGAAATCCAGCACCTTGACGCGACCTGCGTCAGACACCATGAGGTTGGCGGGCTTGATGTCGCGGTGAACGAGGCCTGCTGCGTGCGCCTCGGCAAGCGCCGACGCGATTTGAATTGCGTAGTCGACCGCACGTTCTACGGAGAGGCCACCCTCAGAGATCACACGGTCAAGAGACTGGCCCCGGACATACTCCATCACGATCAAATCGATCCCGTCGGCCTGCTGGATGTCGTGAACCGTGACGATGTTCGGATGGTTCAACGTGGAGGCGGCACGCGCTTCGGCGATGAAACGGCGCCGGCGATCGGCATCGCAAAGAAGATCGGGACGGATAATCTTTATCGCAACATCCCGGGCGAGTCTTGGATCGTGCGCGCGGTACACCTCGCCCATGCCACCGACGCCGAGCACATCGAGAACGCAATAGACGCCCAGCTGCCCGTTGACAAAGGGCTGACGCAACGGCGCACGCCCGTCAACACCCGTCAGGTCGACGGCCGGTGTCTGGAGAAACGCGCCGGCGTTGTCGTGGTGCGAAAGGAGCGACTCCACTTCACGACGGAGCCCCTCGTCGCCTGCACACGCGGACTGGAGGAACGCGTCGCGGTCCGCGGGCTCCCGGTCGAGCGCCGAGTCCAGGAGCTGGTCGACGAGGGCCCAACGGTTGGCGCTCATAGTCGCCTAGGCGAGTGCGCGCCGGCCTGTTCCGGCGGCTCGCGCGTCACCTCTCGGTGCAGCCAGGCGCGCGCCTTTGCCCACTCGCGGCTCACCGTGATCGGCGCCACGCCGATGACTTCCGAGATTTCGTCGAGACTGAGCCCACCGAAGAACCGGAGTTCAACGATCTGCGCTTTGCGATGATCGCGCGCGGCCAGATCCCGCAACGCATCATCCAACGCCACTAAATCGCGCGATCGGTTTTCGCTCACACCAGCCGCGTCCGCCAGATCGACCACCCGGATCGACAGCCCGCCGAGTGCTTTCGGTCGATGTCGAGCCATGTCGACCAGGATGTTTCGCATCAGCCGCGCCGCCATGGCGACAAAGTGGGCCCGGTTCTGCCAGCTGACCTCCTGCCACCCGAGCAGCCGCACGAACGCCTCATTCACGAGCGCCGTCGTCTGCAGCCCATGCCCGGGGCGCTCGCGACGAAGGTAACGGCGAGCGAGCCGCCGCAGCTCCGCCTCTACAAGTGGGACGAGCTCGTCGAGCGCCGAGTGGTTTCCTTCTCGCCACGCGGCGAGCAGCTCGGTGACCTGGGAGGGCGTTCGTGGCGGTGCAGGGCGGGATGACAGGGTTCGCCGCGGCTCTTCGCCTTAAGAAGATGACGGGAATCCGAGCGCACCGATTCTATCGAACGCGGGTCAGTTTCGACGTGATCCACGTGTAAGGAAGTGCTCGAGCTTTCGCGTGTTGCGGCATCCGGGTTCAGGGCGCGTGAGCGTGAAGAAGGAGAAATCCATGGTTGTATCGAATCGAGTCGATCGGGGGATTCGCGAGGCCTACGATTCTGACGGCGGATCCGGAGCCGGTGGTCGTTGCGGAAAGAACAGAGTCGCATCACTACAGCTCATGCAGCAAAACCGGGTTTCCGGCCGCCGGTTTCTGGTTGGCGCGCTGCTCGCGGCGCCTTGTCTGTTGTTTCTCGGCTCAATTGAGGCCGATGCGCGCGGTGGACAGCACTGGTTCTCGGCGTGGACAGTCTCGCATGGGGTGCGTTTGACCACGCCGATCCTGACCGGGAACAGCGTGCGCATGATCGTCCGGCCGACGATCTCCGGGAATGCCGTGCGAGTGAAGCTCGAGAACACTCTCGGGCAGTCTCCGGTGACGTTCTCCGCCGCGTACATCGGGCAGCTGCAGGCCGGGGCCGCATTGGTGCTCGGGTCCAACACGACGCTGACCTTCAGCGGATCTCCCGACCTGACGCTCGCACCGGGCGCCGGAGCATGGAGCGATCCCGTCAATTTCCATGTGGCGGCCTTCGAACGGTACGCGATCAGCCTCGACGTCGCCTCTGCATCGGACATCAGCGTCCACACGACCGGACTCGTGACGAACTACATGGCGACCGGTGCGCATGCGGCCGATCCGAGCGCGGACGGCTTCGTGCCCGTGCCGAACCTCGACCCAGTCGTCCCAGTTTCGAATCCTTCTTTCCCCTTCTACTGGCTGGCGGCCGTCGACGTGAGAGCGCCTTCGACGACGGGCACCATCGTGGCGTTCGGCGACTCGATCACCGACGGGCGGTGCAGCACGCGGACCAATAACGGCGCGGCGAACGGTGTCGTCCTTCCCGACATCTACAACCGGTGGGCGGACTTGCTCGCGGAGCGTCTGGCGAGCCTGCCGGCGTATCAAGTGAAGGCAGTCGCCAACGAAGGGATCGGCGGGAACAGCATCGTGAGTGGCGGTGTCGGCCCGACCGCCCTGACCCGGATGGATCGCGACGTGCTCGAGCGCGCGGACGCCACACATGTGATCTTCTTCGAAGGCACCAATGACATCGCCGGCGGAGCGACGGCCGCGACCGTTATCGACGGATCGCAGCAAGTCATCGATCGCGCGCACGCGGCGGGTCTGGCGATCATCGGCGTGACAATCATCCCGCGCGGAAGCTCCGCCACCTGGACGAATCTCATGGAGCAGCAGCGCCTCGCCGTGAACGACTGGATTCGCAACGTGGCGGATTTCGACGGCCTCATTGACTTCGCGGAACTCCTGAAGGGGCCGATCGTTCCGGCCAACAATGCCGAGCAGATTCTGCCGGCTTTCAGTTGTTTCGATGGCATCCACCCCAATCCGGCCGGCTACCAGGCGATGGGCGAGTTCATCGACTTGAGCCTGTTCAAGAACATCGGGAGTTGGAACCAGAGGGAGCGGCGGACGGAGAAGAGGACGCAAAAGCGTTGATGCAAAAAACCGGGACTGGCGGCGATCACCAAGGAAGCATGCGAGCGGCACCGTAGTGAGGTGCATTCTCACAACCCACGGGCGACGCTCCTGCGCGGGCAAGCCGCAGAAGAGGAAGACACTCCTCGATCGTTCCCGTACGGAGTGGGTCTCGCCGATGTTTCTCGCGCACGCCTACGCGGGGCTCGGCGACTTCGACCGGGCCTTCGCACGTCTGGAGGACGCCTACAACAAAGGAACACCGACGCTGATCCGGCTCAAGTCCGATCCGATGCTCGATCCGCTCAAGGGCGACTCGCGCTTCGCCGACCTCGTACGGCGGCTGAACCTGCCATGGCCGTGACAAGTCCATGTGGCCAGACTTGTGAGCCCGAAGCTTCGCTGACCGTCGCCCTCGATCTAGTCCTCGTCGCTCTGGGATTCCCATTTCCAGAACGCCGATGGCGCGAGCACTCGGATGCCCCGAAAGGGATCCAGAACCAGTAAGTCCTGATCGCCGGTAATGATCGCGGCACATTCGCCCACTAATGCAGTCGCCAACACGGCATCGTCGTCCCGATCGCGACAGGTTGGAGGATCGAGTGCGTCTGGCGTCACGAGAGTGAACGTGTCCGCAAACAGCCGGAGGGCGCTCCGCACATCAACAGTGCGCTGGTGGAACTTTCGGTCGAGGACGTCGCGAAGCTCGTTGAGCAGGAGCTGCGAAGAAATGACGACATGCTGGCGGACGCAGTGTTCCAGGAGATCGCTACAGGTGCCGCGAGCGACGAGGGCGGCGACCAACACGTTCGTGTCGAGCAGGAGCTTCACGAGACGCGAGTAAACACGTCCTCGTCGGTATAGATCCCTTCTGCCTGCGCGGCCGCCATCATGCGCTGCCGCAGGCGTCGGAACCGGCGCACGAAGAGGAAGTCCTCGAGCGACTGACGGAGCACGTCACTACGGGAGACGCCCTCCTCTTTGGCAATCCTGTCCAGCTCGCGCCGGATGGCCTGGGGCAGGCTGATGGTCACGGTCTCTCTCATGATGTATTAGATTCTAATACATCATCGCGTTTCAATCTCTCCTGCGACGACACCAATCCAGGCCCACGCGGAGACGCAATCTGTTGAAAGGACGAGACCTTACGTCAGCGCGCAACGATCAGAAACATTAAGTCATTTAGATTGAACTGCTTAATGGCGGAGTGGGTTCTTGATGCACCCACTCGGCGGCACTCGTCAATATAAACTATTGATTCACATAGACTTAGATTGGCGGAGAGGGTGGGATTCGAACCCGACACGACTCTTTAGAATCTGTAAGTTGCAGATTCTAAATTGCCGACGATGCCGTAAATGCCAGCAATGCCGTCGCGCCTTGCACCGGATTGCACCGGCGGCCGCCTCGCGCGATCGGACGAACCTGCCGGAGAATCCGCTGAATGAGCGGCATCAGCGGAAGATCCTTGGCGACCGGGTCACACAGAACAATCGAGGTCGCCTGCACGCGAGCCGCGGT
>Ga0114129_10003680_pt1 | contig 21574 bp, 18 predicted proteins | sample RhiMetdeltSRZDD1_FD_80071 | JGI IMG/M metagenome (GOLD analysis project Ga0114129, IMG submission 80071) | Populus rhizosphere microbial communities from Tennessee, USA - Rhizosphere MetaG P. deltoides SRZDD1 (version 2) (version 2) | ecosystem: Host-associated > Plants > Roots > Rhizosphere >... | reverse complement strand
AAGTCGGAAAGTTGTGTCTGTTCATCGCATCTGAAGCGACATTCACCACCGGCGTCGATCACATCATCTCGGGCGGGGCTGAGCTTGGGTATGGGAGAAAGGCACGGAAAGCATAGCCGCTAGTTCCCTTTAGTGCTCGATGTCAAAGAAACGATTAACCTGTAACTGGGAGCGCGGACGTCTCGTCCGCAAATGAGCGCAAAGCGCGAACAGGCTTTGCGCGTCTGACGACGCGTTTGCGGACGAGACGTCCGCGCTCCCAGTTACAAGTGCCGAGTTAATTCCATGTCCGAACTAAAGGCAATCTCAGGTGCTGCGACAGACTACTTGTCACCGATCCGAGGCTGAGTGTTCACCTTCCACCCAAACTTCTCCATCATCAAACACTTCCTTTTTCCAGATCGGCACGGTGCGTTTCAGTTCCCGAATAGCCCACTCACAAGCCTCGAAAGCAGCTTTTCGATGAGGCGCACTGACAGTGATAACGACGCTGGTTTCGCCTATTTCCAGGCGACCAGTTCGATGCACGATTCCAATATGGGAAATCTCAAAACGGCTGTGTGCTTCATCACCCAGTCGTCGCATTTCTGTCAACGCCATTGGCTCGTATGCTTCATAAACGAGGTACCGCGTACGTCGGCCTCGTGTCCATTCGCGAGCATATCCATCCAACGTCACGCTTGCTCCACACTCGGGCAACACAATTCGCCTGGCGATTGCCCCAACGTCAAGGAGTGAAGTAGTGATTTCGAAGAAGTCGTTATTAGATGTGCGTGACTCGGCGGCGTTCTGGGCGCCACCGCTCACCGGCGGAAAGATTGCCAACTCATCTTTGTCTTTGATTGGAGTTTCTTTCGAGGCGTATTCCTGATTAACGGCAAACAGAAGTGATTTACCAAAACGACCCAGGTCAGGAAACTTACTCAGCAGAATCTCGAATGCTGTTGCAACTGTTGCCGGAGAATCAATGTGAAGGTCGACAACGCCTCCACCCACCGCATCACGTGCGCCTCCGAATAAAAGAACTTGAACTGTGATCTGATCCGGCGCCGGCCCGCTCATTCTATTTCGATCTTCCTGCCGCTGTGACCGTTGCTCTTGGCCAATTCATGTATGCGGGCGCGTTCTTCATAGTTATTGACCGCGCGGTTCAACATTCCTCGCAGGCGCTGCAGTCGCTCAGAAGTTGAACGAAGCTCGAGCAGTTCCTGTTTGACGTCAGCTTCAATTTCCATCGCCGCTGCAACAAGGAACGATAATCGTTGCGGCTCTGTGTTTGAGATGTCGGGCAAACTGGCGCGTTCATCATTGATCGTTCTAACCGCCTGAGCGATTCGCGTAAATGTGTCGGCTACGTCGCGCGCTGAGTCGGCCAGCAAACTGTCATCTTCGTCGTCGTCTTCAAAGAATCTGACGCGCGCGACCAGATAAGGATCGCCACGCTCAACGTACGACTCGATCCGGTAACGAATAACCCCGACGGTAAGAATATTTGAACGGCCATCGGGAAACGTTTGGGTCTCAGTGACTTCGGCCACGCAGCCTATGTGTCCGGCGGGTGGAATCTCTGTAGTAGCGGCTGTTGGGTCGAAATACGATAACCCAAACAGACTGTTACTGGCCCTTATATCTTCAAGCATCTGTCGATAACGAGGCTCAAAGATATGAAGGGGAAGAGGTACGCCAGGAAAGAGCACGACTGCCAACGGGAACAAAGGCAGTTCAGTCACGTCACGAACTTTGTCGAGTGCATCACTCATCTTTGGGAGACGTAAGTAGTCAGAATGGGTGTCATTATGGCAGAAGTCGAAGCAAAGCAGGAGCAGGAAAAGACAGGAGCCAGGACCAGGAGGCAGGAGCAGCAGGCAGGAGCAGCCATCTCCGGCAGATGAACATTCCTGCTCCTCTGCTGATCCTGCTCCTGTCTTTTCCTGCTCCTGCCCAGTGCTCCTGCTCCTGTATTTTTCTGCTCCTGCTTGCTGCTCCTGCTCCTGTGTTTTCCTGCTCCTGAAAGAAAAAGCCCCCGTCACCGAGGTGGGAGTCTCGATAACGGGGGTTTCGAATACACCGTTCGATGAGAGGGGATCATCTTAGCGGTGTTCCAGCGAGCGTCATTTGGTGGGAGGCGCTCGTATCCCTAAAGAATCTAAGCAAACAGCTCCAATTTATGAACGGGCGCCAAGCGGCAAATGCTTGCCAGTAGCTCTTCAACTTCAAACGGTTTATCGAAAAACCCATCAGCACCTGCGGTGGCACATCTGTTACGTACGTCAGCGTCAGCGTGTGAACTCATAATCAAAACGCGCGAATTCGGTAAATGTCCTTTGAGAAACTCCAGCAGTCGCAAACCGATCGAAGGTGAATTCTGTTCCGGGGGCAACTGCAAATCCAAAATCGAAATATCTGGTTTGTAAAAAGTAGCCCGTCGTATCGCCGTGGCCATATCATTCGCGGTCACTACGTCATACTCTTCGCACAACGTCCAATACAACTGCTGTGTAATCGCCTCGTCGTCATCGACGACAAGGATTCTGGGCTTCATGGCGAGGTCTCCTTGCACGGGATTAATGCGATTGCAATGCCCGTTCCGTTTAGAAGGCAGGAAAAAATCGAGGAGAAACGCGAAGCAAGGTTTCTTACCTGTCAACGGTTGGCTACAGACGGCATCGATCGCCGTCTACAGTAAAGGACTCCTGGGGTGCGGCCGCCGTCCACTGGCAGCGCGGACGTCTCGTCCGCACATGAGCGCTCAGCGCGAACAGATCTGCGCGTCTGACGACGCGTTTGCGGACGAGACGTCCCCGCTCCCAGTGAAGAGGTTTCGCGCTGCCAAAAAATTAGTCGTTAATACGGCCGTTTAGGTTTCTCAGGCTTTGGTGGGGTTGATTCAGGAGTGTCCGGCGGACCGTCGTCTTCACCAATCTCGTCAATAACCTTGAGCTCGGCGCCGAACTTTTGATAGTTCCGAAAGCGAATATCGTTGCGACTTTCAAGCACTACGTTACCCTGAACCCTGGTCAGCAATATCTCCGAGTGAATTGGCAGGAGATATTTCCGCTCGCCAATCGTCACCCAGTCGTAGTCAATTAGACTGCTGGCGGCAGTGATCGGAAAGCCGGACGGGATCTCAGTGGCAATCTGTTCAAAACGTATGACCCTATCGAGCTCTCGATCAATCCATAGGCGGCCACGCGATCCGACGATGGTTGTGAAACTGGTCCCGCCAACACTTAGGCTGAGCTGCGATAAGTCGCGTTTGATCGAATACTCGAAGACAAGCGCACGTCGTTCTCTCACAACATCAGTGTCGACCAAACGAAATTCGGTTTTTGATTCCGGCTTAAAAACATCAGCCAGAGCCGAAATATATTCAACGCCACTCGACGTCGCTCCTCCCGGTGCATACTTGCTGTAGTCCTTGGTTGGTTTCACGTCGTCAGCGGCGGGAACTCCATTTACAGAGAGCAGCTTGTACTCTTCGCCGCCACTGGCACGATAGCCGACCGCGATCGCGAGGTTGTCCTGCGGTACCCAGTTTGTAGTGTTGCCGTAAGCGACTGATCGTCGAATGAGTTGCTTGACGATAAAGTCAGGCATTGCATTCGCCGCGGCTAAGGTGACGTTACGTGTACGCTCGAGCAGGTCGTCGGCCTCCGCGGCTGGAGGAAGTGCCGAGCCAGTCGGATTAACTCGTCGTCGTTCTGCTTCTTCAAGGGTTCGTCGCAATAAAGCATCACTGCCGCTCTTCGTGGCGACCAGTGAGCGCATTCCGTCAGTCAGTGGAAATCCGATACCACGCCGTCGAATCTCTTCAACAATCTCGTCGCGCTTTTCGGGATGTCGCGGCAGTAAATACAGGAGACTAACAACCTGTTGACTGGTCAATGGTGGTTCTTGTGTCTGAGCTACAAATGCTTGGGGCTCCAGGAATAAAACAAAGAATACGAATGTAAAAAGTGCCGATTTCAAGGAGATCCTTTGGCTGTCAGACAATGACTTCGGATGGGGTTTGGGTAATGTCGGTTGCCTGTGGCAAATAGATTAACTCATGCGGTGTTGATTCGCTAATTAAGCGGGCGGTAGAAACGCTGCAGATTCACGCGGATAAACACAGATCAGACTAGTCAGAAATACAAAGTGCTCGAATGGCTTCTCGGATAATCTCAGCACAGCGCTCAAGCTGATCAACAGGAACGAACTCACCTGTTCGATGCGCTTCACGAATGTCTCCAGGACCAAGCACGACAGCTTCACTACCGAGCACTGTCATTTGGCCCGCTTCAGTCCCGAACGCAACTGTTCCCGCACACTTCTCAGTAAGTCGTTCCATCAAAGAAACGATTGGTGAATCAGCAGCTGTATCGAAACCAGAGTCGAGTCGCTCGACTGCTACCTCCGCAACGAAATCGCGATCTGTTTTCTGCTCCTCGTCAATTGCCTCATTGATTAACTTGAGTACATGCTCTGATGCTTGCGAAGGTACTGGACGCCACTCGACCGTGAATCTACATTCGCCGGCAATCACGTTCTTTGCCGTTCCCCCGCGAATCAATCCAACATTCAATGTGGTGTGCGGTGGATCGAAATCCTGATGCTGGTCGGCTTTTAATTCTTCTGCCAGGCGTTCTAAACGGGTAATCAGTCGCGCCGCTCTAAATACAGATGATGCGCCGAGTGCCGGATACGCGCTGTGGGCTTCACGTCCGCGCACAACAACCTCAGCAAGTGAATAGCCCTTGCCACCACGTATTGGCTGCAAAGATGTTGGTTCACCGACGATGCTGTATCGCGGTTGGAGCACCTCTAAATCCGCCAGATACTTCGCACCTCGCAGTCCGATTTCTTCATCTGCGGTAAAGACCAAAGCCAAAGGCCGCTGTAACTTTTTCAGATCCACTTTTTCAAGAGCGGTTAGCACTGCGGCAATGAACGCTTTTGTATCGCAAGCACCACGGCCGAACAGTTTTCCATCCTGCTCGGAAAGCTTAGTCGCCTCGTTCCAGTTCTGATCAAAAGGAACAGTATCAGTGTGACCGACAAGTGCGAGTTCAACTTCCGTAGATTCAGAGAAGTCAGTTCCGACAACCGCGATCAGATTGATCTTATCGATTCTGTTCTCATCGATATAACTGAAGCGACGCGTCACAAATCCTAAGCCGATACAACGATCATCGAGGTAATCAATAATTGGCGCGTTCGAAATCGAGGAAACTGAATTGATGGCAACGAGGTTGGCTAATGTTTGTTTAATATTCATGTCTTAAGGCCTGGCAGCAATCCGAAAGCGAAATACCACCAAGGGAAAGTTGTTTCAGTCATCCCCATAATTTTTTCTGCAACGCACCAAAAGCCGTCACTACCTTATCTTGTGCAGAATGACTCCCATCCGCGACTATCCTCTTACCCCCGACAAACACATCTTTGATAGCCGCACGGGACGCCGAAAAGATCAAACACGACAGCAAATCCAACTGCGAAGCGCCCGCAATTGAGGGATCACCGAGATCGATGGTGAAAAAATCTGCGGGGGTATCAGGCTCAAGACGGCCGCCGTTAAATGCAAGACTTTTGGCGCCGTTAACCGTCGCACACATAAACAGCTTTTCAGCGAGAGCAGATTCATCCGCATCATCGATCGGTGCGAGGACATTTCGTTGAGTCCGTTGCAGGCGCAGGTGATACTCCAATTCGCGCGCGTCTTCCAGGAGATCTATTTGAATCTGGCTGTCCGTTCCCAGAGAAACTGTTGTACCGGCTTCAAAGTAACCATCAACCGGAACCACACCATCGCCGAGATTCCGTTCCGTCGTGGGACAAGCGCAAACGCTTGCATCCGAGTTACCAAACGCTTTGATGGCCTTTGCCGAAACATGAATCGCGTGGACAGCAGTGAAGTTCGGACTCAAGAGACCTTCGGTGTCCAGTAACGCTACCGGCGACCTTCCATATTCCTCAATGCAGGCCGCGACTTCAGCAGGTTGCTCTGCGACATGCATGTGAATCGGAAAACCGTTGTGATGGGCAAACTCTGCTACGCGCTTTAGGTAGTTCAGGGGAACGGCCCGAACACTATGCGGTGCGACGCCGGTCCAAGCCATGTTGCTGGTCTTGCTCAAGTGCAAAGCCAGGCTTTGAATGTTTTCAAGATATGCGTCCGTCGATTCAATGAAGCGAGCTTGTAGTGGATCAGCCTCTTTCTCATAACCGGCGCGAGCGTAGGCGACGCGCAATAGCGCAATGCGTATACCAATATCATTCGCCGCGCGTACCACTTCTCTGGCGAGTAAGTTCGGGTCAGCGTAAGGCCGACCGTCGACGGTATTATGAAGATAATGAAACTCGCCGACCGTCGTTATGCCACTGAGGGCCATCTCAAGGAAGGCCATTTGAGACGCTGTGTAGACATCATCGGGAGAAAGCTCGTTGGCAGCCCGGTACATCAACTCGCGCCACGTCCAAAAACTATCAGTCTGATTTGCCGAGCGATACTCAGTGCGTCCGCGGATGACACGTTGAAATGCATGAGAGTGTGCATTGACGAGACCTGGCAGCAGCGCGCGATTCTTTAGTCGCACTCCGCCTGTTGTGCGATCCGCCGGTACGATTTCTGAGATTGTGCCGTTGGCGTCGCACACAACAGCCAGATCTGTTTGAAAGTGGTTCTCGTAAAACAACAGATCAGGAATCCACGCTTTTTCGGTTTGGCTCGTCAATTAAAAACTCGGTACCGTGGCCAATCGGCTGACTTAAATATCCTTTCTCGCATACGATTAGCCTCCTTGGATGCGCGACTGCTTGCAGCGACAGAGATTGCCCCGAAACAAGTTTCGGCGCAACCTCCGCATGCTAGAATGCCGGCCATGAGTGTCTCATTTTCCGATCGCGTGAAAGTCCCAGACGACGTTCTGATCTCCAACATCCAGGAAGAATCGGTAGTTTTGAATCTCGATAGCGAACGTTACTTCGGTCTCGACGACGTTGGCACGCGGTTCCTGTCGGTCCTGACCACTTCTGATTCGATCGACGCAGCCTACAAAAGACTGCTCAGCGAATACGACGTCGACGGCGAGGTGCTGCGCCACGATCTGATCGCCTTGATCGAAAATCTGATCGAACAGGGTTTAGTACAAATCAGCCACGCATCGGAGCTGTGATCCGTGTTAAGTCGCGAGAATTTGTGGCTCACTGCTAATGCTCGCATCGATGGCCGCGAGGAGTTGATCGAAAAGCTCAAATCCAAGCTCACCCTAAAGCAATACCCAAGCGATGCAGAATTGATCCTCTATGCCTATGACGCGTGGGCCGAGGACTGCATCAAACATTTAATTGGAGATTTCGCATTTGCAATTTGGGACGGTCGATTACAGCGCCTCTTCGCTGCGCGCGATCATTTCGGCGTAAAACCGTTTTTCTTCGCTCATCTTCCCAATGATTTCATATTCAGTAGCACACTCAATGACCTGCGTCACGATCCCAGAGTCTCAGACACGCTGAATGAGGCCGCAGTCGGTGACTATCTTCTATTTGGGTTAAACCAGGACCTCTCGACCACAATCTTCAAAGATATTCAGCGGTTGCCGCCTGCTCACTGTCTCACTGTCGCCAACGGCGCTATCAAAATGCGTCGCTATTGGACACCTGAAGTGTCCGCCGGCGTGCGCTTCCGAGACCCTCAGTCGTACGTGGAACGTTTTTCAGAACTGCTGTCGCGTGCAATTGCGGATCGTTTGCGCACAGATTGCCTCGCCATTTCGATGAGCGGTGGCCTCGACTCAACCAGCCTCGCCGCAATCGCTCGCAAACAACTCAAAGACAATGCAGCGCTGCACGCATTCACTATTGTTTACGACACTTTAATTCCCGACCAGGAGCGACACTATTCCAGGTTGGCGGCTGAACATCTTGGAATCGCGATTACTCACATAAACGCCGATCGATATTCTCTCTTCGATGAACAAGTTCCCGGCGACATGGATCAGCCGGAACCCTTTCTCCTGTCGCCACTCACCGGGCAGTTTAATGATCTTTTGAGACTCTGCGCGCGTCACGGCTCAATTGCATTCACTGGCTATGACGGGGATGCGTTCATGAGCGAACCGCGAAACTCGCGTTTCAAAATTAGATCGAAACTCAGGCGGATGATTCGGCGTCGTCCTGCAGAGCCTCTCCTGCCGGAGTGGGTTGATGAATCGTTTGCAAGCCGAACTAATCTGTACGATCGCTGGAAAGAATCTCTGACGAGCCCCGTCGATCCTATACAAACACGACCATCAGCTATCCGGGCGTTGAACTCAAAAGTGTGGACTGCGCTATTCGAAGGTTACGATCCGGGCGCAACGAAATTACCGTTAGAGGTGCGGCATCCCTATATCGATCTGCGACTGGTCGAATACTTGCTAGCGATTCCAGCTGTGCCCTGGTGTGTGAACAAGCACATTCTGCGAATCGCGATGAAAGACATCCTACCGGCCGCCGTACTCAATCGACAAAAAACACCGCTCGCAGGCGATCCTGCTCTTCAATTGGTGCGCCGCGCTAGTGTAAGATGGCTCGACAGATTTGAGGTCAACCCACAGCTCCCGAACTTTGTTAACTTGAACCGCCGGCGATCAGTCGCTGATGAAGAGACTTCCGACGCTGTTTGGGCTAGTCTCCGGGTGTTCGCGTTGAACTATTGGCTTACGAACTCCAAGCCACTCGATCGCCGAAACATCGCAAACACAGGTAAACAGAATCGTCACGTCCACGACCTCATTAGTCCAGACCGCCTAAAAACGGAGACAACGCATGGAACGTAAACCACAACCCGCTGGACAAGCGAATGAGCAGAAAGTTACGAAGCCATATCACAAGCCGGAAGTAATCGTTTACGGAAACATTCGCGAGATCACCAGAAACGTCGGTCCAAAAAACAACTTGGACGGAGGAGGCGGCGCGGCAGCCGGCCCTAAGACTGGTACCTAATTCGCGATCGATTTCGCCAGGGATAGGATTGAAAGATCTCTTTTTCAATTCGCTCAAAGCTTTCCTACCCGTACACTCTTAATCCTGAAAACTCTGTTAAATCTGTCATGCCTTACCGGTGCTCGATCTATGGCCTTGGAATTGTAGCCAACAAAACAATCCCTGGAGTTCCTTCCTCTTCACCACCAGCAGACGATCTCCGCATCTGGTTCGGCTCGCTTCCGTCGTGGCTCCATGAATTAAGTTCCACTCAGGTCGAAACTTCATTCGTCGCAGACTACAAAGATGAGGTCGGAGAACCCGTCTTACGAGTTTTCCGCCTGCTGGAAGGTAAGTATTTCCGGTTTTGCTACGCAGATAAGACAGAGTTTGTGTTAGACCGCGCCGGCACCGAAATCTGGGCTGTGTGGCCGACATCTCTAACTCTCGAAGATACTGCTACATATCTTCTTGGCCCAGTTATGGGTTTTGCGATGCTGCTGCGCGGCATTGTTTGCTTGCATGCCAGCGCTGTCGCAATTGGAAACCAAGCCATAGCACTGTTGGGTCCGGCAGGATCTGGCAAGTCGACAACTGCCGCGGCGTTTTCCGATCGAGGTTACCGCATTCTCGCGGAGGATGTTGTGACGCTGGATGATCATCGAGATCAGTTTTTAGTGCGACCTGGTTATCCATGCATTCGTCTATGGCCGGCGTCAGTAAACGTGCTGTACGGCAGCCAAACTCATTTGCCCAAACTCACTCCAAACTGGGACAAGCGTTACCTGGATATACAAGATCAATTCGAGAACAGGTCGTTGCCGCTGGCGGCGATCTATTACCTCAACGAGCGTAGTGAAGATCCGGCGGCACCGTTTGTTGACGTTCTCGACAAGTCAGAAGGTTTGATGTCGGTGGTTGCAAATACTTACGCTACCAAGCTTATGGACAAACAGATGCGGGCGCGCGAGTTTGGACTGCTGACTCGGGTCTTGAACAACGTCCCCTTGCGACGCGTGACGCCGCATGCCGATCCGTTGCGGATTCCTGAACTGTGCGATCGAATCCTAAGCGATTATGAACTGAGCCAGGAAAGTTTCACGCGGTGCAAAACTGCCAAGGCGTTCTGAGCTACTCTTTGCCTCTTCGCGCCTTTGCGTGAGATTTTTTTAGACGGCCTGGCGCCTCTCTCATGTATAGCCTCCACTTCTACGGCCAGATGCTCGCGGATGGTCCTCGCATGGATGCGTACGCGGCAGCGCTCCGCCGTACCGTGAAACCTGGTTCGGTGGTGATGGATCTCGGCAGTGGCCCAGGCGTTTTTGCGCTGCTCGCGTGCAAGTTTGGCGCGCGACGTGTTTACGCCGTTGAGCCGGACAACGTGGTTGGTCTTGCGCGTGAAGCTGCGGCGGCGAACGGCTTTGCAGATCGGATTGAATTCTTCGAGGACATATCGTTCAACATCACCATTCCCGAGCCAGCGACCATCATCATTTCAGACCTGCGTGGCGTCTTGCCTTGGTTTCAACAACACCTTCCAGCGATCAAGGATGCTCGGGAGAGACTTTTGGCTCATGGCGGTGTGCTTATTCCATATCGGGATATTCTATGGGCCGCGCCTGTCGAAGTGCCTGATCGATACGAAGAGCTCATCGGCCCTTGGCAGCACAACAAATTCGAGCTGGATCTATCCTCTGGGACACGTCGGGTTACCAATACCTGGCGCAAGACGCGCATTAAATCTCAGCAGTTGCTCGCAGAACCGATCTGTTGGACCACTATCGATTACTACGAAGTAGATAATCCCAACGCAAGCGCAGAGATTACCTGGCGGGCAGCACGAAAAGGAAAGGCGCACGGCGTCGCTGTCTGGTTTGATTCCGATCTCGTTGATGGCATTGGCTTCTCAAACCATCCGAGAGGACCGGAACTGATCTATGGCATCGGTTTCTTTCCATTCTCTGAAGCAATCGAGGTCAGTGAGGGAGACCGCATTAAACTACGACTCTCGGCGAGGTTTGTGCAGGGCGACTATGTTTGGCGGTGGGAGACAGATTTTTTTGCGGGCGAGAATGAGGAGAGTTTGAAAGCAAGTTTCAAACAGTCGACTTTCTTCGGTGTACCTCTTTCACGTCACCAACTGCTAAAGCTCCAACAATAAGAATGTTTAGTTCAAGACAGATTCTCAGCACAAAACTTCGCAAGGCGCTCGCGCAGTTGCCCAACTTGCCACGCGCGCTGGCACTAGTATGGCAAGTCGCGCGTCCGTGGACCATCAGTTGGGTAATTCTTTTAGTGATCCAGGGACTATTGCCCGCGGCTTTCGTTTACCTCACCAAGCTGGTGGTCGACGGGATGTTGGCATCAGTGCGTAATGGCGCTCAGTGGCCGGAGGTACGGCACGTCCTGCTGCTTTTGTTGCTGGTCGGCGGCGTGCTGTTGCTGAGCGAACTGGTTCGAAACGCGATCAATTGGGTGCGGACTGTCCAGGCAGAGTTGTTACAGGACCACATCACATCGTTAATTCACGAAAAGTCAGTGACGGCGGACTTCGCGTTGTACGAACTTTCCGATTACTACGATCACCTGCATCGTGCGCGCATTGAAGCGCGTTACCGCCCTGTCGCTTTGCTTGGTAACCTTGGAGCCCTGTTGCAAAACAGCATCACGCTCGTGGCGATAGCTGCCATCCTCATCCCACTTGGGCCGCCGCTAACTTTAGCGCTGCTGCTCAGCACACTGCCGGCGTTCTACGTTGTCGTTCATTATGCCTTGGCGGAATATCAGTGGCGCCAGCGCACCACCACCGACGATCGCCGGGCCTGGTATTACGACTGGATCATGACTGCCGGCGACGCTGCTGCCGAGATCCGGCTCTTCGGATTGGGCAACCATTTTCAGTCGAACTACAAAACTCTGCGACAGCGTTTGCGCCGCGAGCGTCTGCACCTAAGTAAGCAGCAGGGACTCGCCGAACTCGGTGCGAGTTTGATTGCTTTGATTATCGTCGGTGCTGCACTGGGATGGATGGCGTGGAAAGCCCTGCATGGCCTGGTGACTCTCGGAGAGCTGGCGCTCATTTATGCTGCATTCAATCAAGGTCAAGGACTGATGAGGACGTTGCTCGAAAACGCTGGTCAACTTTATGGCAACAGTCTCTTTCTTGGGAATCTGTTTGAGTTTCTGGCACTGCAACCTGTCATTGGCGAGGGTCAGCAGGGCGAGGTTCCGGGTGTTAAAGATCGGATCGAGTTCAAAAAGGTGTCGTTCAGTTATCCCGGCGCAACCGGAAAGGCGCTTGACGATTTCACGATGACCATTCCGAGCGGAAAGATTGTCGCGATTGTCGGTCCGAATGGCGCCGGCAAGAGTACGCTGCTCAAGCTGCTTTGTCGTTTCTATGATCCTGAAACAGGACGCATCATGATAGACGGCTGCGATCTAAGAGAGATGCCCACGCATGACCTGCGGCGACTAATTACCGTCTTGTTCCAACAGCCTTTTCATTACAACACTACGGTGCGTGAGAATATTTTGTATGGTGATCTAAAGCTCGATGCCAGCGACTCACAGATTCAGGGCGCAATTAGGGCAGCGGGCGCGGAACATACGATTTCGCGTTTAGCAGAGAAGGAGCAGACACTACTGGGCCGTTGGTTTGCCGGCGGCACTGAACTGAGCGTAGGCGAGTGGCAGCGTATTGCGCTGGCACGCGCGTTCTTGCGAGAAGCGCCGATAATTATCCTCGACGAGCCGACCAGCGCGCTCGATCCATGGGCTGAAGCAGATTGGCTGGAGCGATTCAGGAAATTGGCAGCAGGTCGTACGTCGATCATCATCACCCACAGGTTTACGACCGCGATGCACGCTGATGTAATACACGTGATGAACCGCGGCCGGATAATAGAATCGGGCAGTCATCAAAGACTGCTCGAACAAAGTGGGCTTTATGCAGAGTCGTGGTCACAGCAGATGATGTCAATACCCATGGATTACACAGAATCCGCGAAGGCTAAGAAATCTGCGCACGGGTTTTCAAGGTGAAGCATCGGCCTGAAAACGAATTAATCCTCAGCATCGCGCGCCGCGAGATCGATCGCGAAGAAGTGCGCGCGTTGGCGCAACGGCAACTCGACTTCAACTATCTCTTTGTCACTGCTCAGGCTCATGGACTGCTCCCACTACTTCAGAAGCACCTGACAACTGCTGCAAGCGAGATAATACCTGGCCATTTCCTTTCGCAATTGAAACGTGCGTCAGTTGCCAATTCACAGAATGTGCTGCACTTGATCGGCAAGCAGTTGCGTATTTACAAGTTGTTCAAAGAGAACGGCATTCCCGTAGCCATCTTCAAAGGTCCGCTGCTCGCATGGATAGCTTACGGTGAAATATCTCTGCGGCAGGCAGGCGACATCGACGTTTTGATAAGCCGCCAACATTTCAGTCAGGCAATTACCTTGCTCGAGTCACTCGGCTACCAAATGACCCCGAAGCTAACACCGGCCCAGTTGGCTTCACATTTTGCCAATCACTGCGAGATCCAATTCATGCGCGACGACTGGTTCACGATATTGGATCTGCATTGGGATCTGAAGCCACCGAGTTTTGTGTTCAAACTAAGCGCCGATGACGTTATGGCACGATTGCAATCGGTCTCACTGGCGGGAACGCAGGTGGAAACGTTCGGCCCAGAGGATCTGGTGCTTTATCAGGCGATGCATGGGGCAAAGCATCTGTGGCGACGCTTGGAGTGGATCACTTCAATGGCAGAGTCGTTGCGCGCGATGCCTGAAGTTAACTGGGACACAATTGTTGCTCGGGCGGAGAGCGCACATGGCACGCGCATCGTCGGTCTCGGACTGCGATTGGTTGAGCAGTTCTCCAACCTTCAACTGCCATCGGGCGTTCTCGCCGCGCTTGATTTCGGGGGTGCGATGCGACAAATGGCAACGAGGATTCGCGAACAGATTTTTTCAACTTCTGGCCCCGCCGATTCAACCGACACCAACCTCTACAATCTGCGCGTAATGGATCGCAAACGCGACGCGATGCTTGCAGCGTTGCACGCACTCTTCGTTCCCACTTTAGCTGACTGGCAGGCTCTTGCATTGCCTGCGCCCTTGCATCCGCTCTACTACGCCTTTCGCCCGCTGAGACTATCGAAGGTCTACAGCACCACACTCTGGCAGAGACTCCGGCGAGTTGGTGAAAAGGAAAATGTTTAAGCCAGCTTTATGTGCGCGCTCGTTAACGTCGCTGCACAAGTCAAGAACCGCAACTCCAATTCGTTCTTAGAGTGGAAAAAATTTAGCTCATCAATTGGTTGACCTGCCCTATCACTCATGCTACTTTCAGCCTCTACCATCGCAAAGTTGGCTCCAACGACCCCAGACGTTGAAAGTTCAGCCCAGTCCGACAGATTTGGTACCCAATGTTCTCAATGCACATCTAACAAAATTAGATCTGTGAGTGCGGCATCGATAGTTCCCTCATGAAAGAACCTTCTGAATTAGCAAAGGCACTTGAAGTAGTTCTCAAGGCCTCGGCACTCGATCAAACTAACAATCGCGATCGTAGCCATCCGTCGCCCCCGGTTGTGGTTTATGGTGATGAGAACTCGCCGGAAGGCGAAGTGCACCTGCGCGATTACTGGCGCACGATTCGGAAGCGGTTATGGTTAATTCTCGGGATCGCTCTGATCATTACGTCCATTGCGGCGATCCGCCAAGCACGCCTTCCGGATATCTATACCGCGCGTGCCCGTGTGCAGGTAGATGCCGAAAACTTCAGCCCAGCACTCGGCGCTTCAAAAGGTGCGACGTTTTACATCGATAACTATTACGTCGACCCTGAATACTTCAATACTCAACTTCAAATTCTTACGAGCCCAACCTTGCTCCGGCGTGTCGCCAAGAATCTCGACCTCGAACATAACCGAAATTTCTTTGAATCAGCGACGCCGCAGCGTTCGACCTGGCAGAGTTTGATGCGGTTAATTGGATTGAATCGGCAGACTGACGAAGCATCGCGACCCAATCAGGTTCCGGTGACGAATGACGAACCGCTGCAACCGCTCAAATCAACTACAGGCGTCGTCGATGAACCGGGAGACGTCGCCCGCATGGCTCCATATGTGTCCGCGCTCCAAGGGATACTTGACGTGGAACAGGTGAAAAGAACACGGCTCATTGATATTCGTGCCACACATACCGATCCCAGAGTTGCGACGAAGGCGGTGAATGCGGTCGCGGACGCGTTTGGATTGTGGAACCTTGAGGTTCGCACGAAGACAAACACAATCGCCGGCACTTACCTGCAGAAGCGGATCGCCGAATTGCAATCGCAGATTCGGAACGGCGAAGAGCAGCTCGTGAACTATGCTCAAAGTCATCAGATCCTTTCGTTGGATCCGAATCAGAACACTGTTGTTGAGCGATTGGCAGGTTTGAATAAACAACTGCTCGACGCCGAAAATGAGCGGAACCTTGCCGAAGCTGCGTACAAGGCAAGTCTCGCTCCCGGCGCTGCCGAAGCTACCGCTGAGATAAGCGATAAACAGATCTCCGATTTGAAATCACGTCTCGCCGATCTGAAACAGAAAAAAGTTCAGCTGCTGTTGACCGATACGGAAGAGTCGCCGGAAGTGAAAGATTTGACTGAGCAGATCGGAGTCCTCGAAAAGCAACTTGATGAGGCGCGCACGAGTGCCAAAAGCGTAGTTACCACCAATCTCGAGACGAATTATCGAAAGGCACTGGCGCGTGAAAAGGCCTTGAGTGAATCGTTCAATAAACAGCGAGCTGAAACTGTTACGCAAAACCAGGCGGCGATTAATTACAACATCCTGAAACAAGAGATCGAGACGAATAAAGGTTTGCTTGAAGGATTGATGCAGCGGGCAAAAGAGAACGACGTCTCGATGGCGGGCACGCCAAACAATATTCACGTAGTTGACTATGCGTCGGAACCCTCAAGTCCCATCGGTCCACGCCGGCTGCAGAGCGTCGTCATCGCATTGTTACTGAGTCTCGCATTTGGAGTCGCATTGGCCCTGTTCCTTGAGTATCTCGACGACACCGTTAAGTCTCCGGAAGACGTTGAGAGAGGTTTGCGATTACCGGCATTAGCTGTGATTCCGCTTGCGGGATTGTCCGCCGGTCAACGATTACTCCCATTCACAGGCAAAGAAGCACGTGGGAATGGAAACGGTAATGGACGTGAGCTGCTCATTAATAACGACGGTCCATCAGTTCAAGCCGAAGCGTATCGTCACTTGCGAACATCTGTGCTGCTTTCAACTGCCGGCCGCGCGCCGCGAACTCTGCTCGTAACTTCGAGTTTGCCTTCGGAAGGTAAGACTACAACTGTTGTGAACATGGCTACCGTGCTCGCTCAAACCGACGCCAAAGTGTTGGTCATTGATGCAGACATGCGGCGCCCGCGTCTTCATCATCTCTTTGACATGGAGAATCGAGCGGGTCTCAGTTCGCTGCTTTCGAGTGATGCAATACCGGCTGAACTGGTATCGGTAGTTCACCAATATAAGGATTCGAACATCTATCTGCTTGCGTCAGGACCGATTCCTCCGAATCCCGCCGAGCTGTTGGGTTCTCAGCAGATGCGCAACTTGCTTGAGAAAGCAAGCGAACACTTCAAATACATCATTATCGATTCACCGCCAATCGCTTCGTTTACAGACGGAGTTTTGATCTCCTCAATTGTCGATGGTGTACTGCTCGTAGTGCAGGGCGGCAAGACCTCACGACAGGTGGTAAAACGTACGAGACAAATGCTTCAGGAGATTGGGGCAAAGGTAATCGGAGTGGTTTTGAACAAGATCGATCTACGATCGCAGGAATACTATTACTACCATCAGGATTATAAGTATTACTACTCCGAGACGAACGGTAATGAAGCTGGGGCAAGCAAAGCGATGTCCGTCGCGGGGAAACATTAGCTAATCTGACACCACTGGCTTCAGAGACTGTGTGAAGACTCAAACGTCTCATTCTCACCAAGCTTTAGCTTGGGGTCATCGGCAACTTCACAAAGAAAAGAACCGTTTTAACGATTTACAATTAAACGCAAGACTGCTGAGTTCTGCGCTGGTTGAGAAACCGTTAAAACGGTTCCCTACCGTGTAACTTGTCGCTGATCCCCAAGCTAAAGCTTGGGGAGAATGAGAAGTTTTTTTTAAGAGTCATCGAGCTAGGTAGAATGGGAACTGATTCCTTAAGCTCGTAGGCTAGATCATTGCAGTAATCATGATCACCATCCGCGACATTCATAAGCGTTTTGGCCCTACGGTTGCACTCGATGGTGTAAACCTCGAACTGCGTAAAGGGGAAGTACATGCGCTTATCGGCGAAAACGGCGCCGGTAAGAGCACGCTGATGAACATAATTGCCGGCGCACTTCGTCCAGACAAAGGTGAGATGAAGATCGATGGGAGTCTTTATTTTCCTTCCACGCCCTTGGATGCGCGGCACCATGGCATCGCCTTGATTCATCAGGAACTCTCATTGTGTCCGCAATTATCGGTAGCCGAAAACATCCTGATGGGTATGGAATCGTCGAAGTTTGGTTGGTTGGACCGAGACGATTTAACCACGCGCACGAACGAAGTTTTGCAGACTTTCCATCACCCTGACATTCGTCCTGAAAAACGAGTGGCCGACTTATCAGTCGCGGCTCAACAGATAGTCGAGATATGTAGAGCTATCGCCGCTCGCGCGACAATCATTCTGATGGATGAGCCCACCAGTAGCCTTCAACGCGATGATGTTGCGCAACTGTTTTCATTGATTCGCCGGCTGCAAGCCGAAGGCATCTCTGTTATCTACATCAGTCATTTTTTGGAGGAAGTTCGTCAAATTGCCGATCGCTATACAGTGCTTCGAGATGGTCGGAGCGTAGCCACCGGTCAAATCGCGGTCACAACGGATGATGAGCTCATCGCAAAAATGGTCGGACGTTCGCATCAGACTTTATTTCCGGAACGCACGTCACCGGAATTGTCGAAGTCAGACGTGGTTTTGCGGGTGAAGGATCTTTGCGCACCCCCTTTGTTGAAGCACGCCTCGTTTGAGCTCCGTCGCGGTGAAATATTCGGCATTGCCGGCCTGATGGGCTCAGGTAGATCTCAACTGTTGCGCGCTATCTTTGGTTTGGACCAGATTGAAGGCGGCGAGATACAAATTGAAAGTAATTCCGAGGCCGGCCGTGGTCGTACGCCACAGATTCGATTGATTCAGGGCGTGGGCTACTTAAGCGAGGACCGAAAAGGAGAGGGCTTGACGCTCAATCTTTCGGTCGCTGATAACGTCACCGCGACAAAGTTTTCTGCTTGTTCACACTGGGGCTGGCTTGACTTGGCGCGTCAAAGACAGCAAACAGAGAAACTGATTGCCTCGCTTAAGATAAAAACTAGTGGACCACGTCAATCAGTGGGTGCTTTGTCAGGTGGTAACCAACAAAAGGTGGTTGTGGCGCGCCTGCTACACCAAGAAGCGGATGTGTTATTGCTTGACGAACCCACACGCGGCATCGACATCGGCAGCAAAGCGCAGGTCTACGAAACGATTGCGCGGTGTGCCTCGCAAAATAAAGCCGTCTTGATGGTTAGCTCCTACCTGCCGGAGCTCTTCGGCATGTGTGACAGACTCGCGGTGATGAGTCGCGGCCGTCTGTCCGAAGCCAAACCGATTGATCAATGGACGCCCGAAAGTGTGTTGCAGGCTGCGATAGGGTCTGCGCCACTTGCCGCCTAGTTGAAATAATATTCCCCACCCTTGGCAACACCTTTGACACGAAAACTCGTTATGAAACCACCTATGAAGTGGCTGGCCGGATCTGTCATCGCTCTAAGTATTCCTTTCTCTGCCACTGCTCAAAAATCCACGCCTGCATCGTCATTGCGAACTCTGGTCAAGGCCGAACAGGCCTTCTCGAAAGCGGCCGCTGATCGGGGAACGCGAGAAGCCTTCATGCTGTTCATTGCTGACGAAGGCATACTGTTTAGACCGAAGGCAGTCTTGGGTAAACAGTGGATGACCGATCACCCGTTGCCACCGTCTGATAAACGACCCTTGCTGGCATGGCAGCCTATCTTCGCGTTTGTTTCTACAGCAGGCGATTTGGGCTATACAACGGGCCCATGGGAATTCAAAGAAGACGTCAAGGATCCGAAGCCATCGGGCTACGGAGAATTTGTAACGGTCTGGAAGAAACAAGCCGATGGGACCTGGAGGTTTGCGGTTGACCTGGGTATCAGTCATCCACAGTCAGCGGGACCACTGCGCATCTGGGAGGTTCGCAACGCTGGAGCACCGAATAAGGTTACTCCAATTAGCACGTCCGAAGCGCAACAGTCTTTGCTTCAACGTGACAGTGAGTTTGCGACCATGGCGCTGCATCAGGGAACTGTCGCGGCATTCACGGCCTTTGCGGCAACAGACCTAAGACTGTTTAGAAACGGTAGCTTTCCTTTTGTCGGGAAGCAATCGAGTCTACGTGCGCTTGCGAACAAAAAAGAATTTGTCGAATCGCAGCGTTCCGGCAATGGGATTTCAAATTCAGGTGATCTTGGTTACGTGTACGGAACCTACGAAACAAGAACTGACGACGCAGAAAAGAACATTACTGGACAGGGAAACTTTCTTCGTATCTGGCGAAAACATGGAGGTGTGTGGCAGATCGTTCTGGATGTTGCCAGTCCACTGTAAGACCCGCGTATGGAGATACAAGTTGAGTGACAATCGCGAGCGGACATTTCGAGCTCCAGGAAGAGTCAACTTGATTGGCGAGCACACCGACTATAACGATGGGTTCGTTATGCCGGCCGCTCTCAACTTTTCGACATTCGTTACTATCTCACCGCTCCCAGGCAGAGTGTTACAAGTGTTCTCGGAAAACTTCAACAAATCGGTCAGCATTGACTTCAATACCGGAAAGCCTAAACCGCGTGGTGATTGGAGTGATTACGTAGTCGGCGTTGCGGTAATGCTGCAAGATGCAGGCTACGTGCTTGGAGGCGCAAAGCTAAAGATTCGTGGCGAAGTGCCGATTGGCTCCGGACTAAGTTCCTCAGCTGCAATCGAAGTCGCTAGTGCGTGCGCGCTCATCGCAAATTCAAATATCACCATTGATCGAGTGGAACTCGCAAAGCTTTGTCGCCGCGCTGAGAACGAGTTTGTCGGTGCTCGCGTCGGGATAATGGATCAGTTCATATCACTGCACGGTAGAGCTAAGAAGGCACTACTGCTTGACTGCCGCTCGCTTGAGTACAAACTTCTGCCGCTTTCGTCGGAAGCTCATCTCGTCGTTTGCAACACGATGGTCAAACACAAACTCGCAAGCGGTGAATACAACGAACGTCGCGCGCAGTGTGAAGCCGGCGTAAAGCACCTTTCCCAAACCTTGCCACATGTGACAGCCCTTCGTGATGTGACGCTCGAACAACTTGAAGCGCATGGGAAGCAATTGCCGGATGTTATTTATCGTCGGTGTCGTCATGTGGTAACCGAAAATGCCCGCGTGCTTGAAGCAGGTGAGGCGCTGAAACGTGGCGACCTCCGCGCCTTCGGCAAACTGATGTATGAATCACATCGCAGCTTGCGTGACGACTATGAAGTCAGCTGCCCTGAACTGGACGTGATGGTTGAACTTGCAAGCAAGATCGAGGGCGTTTACGGCGCCCGCATGACAGGTGGAGGTTTTGGCGGCTGCACCGTCAATCTTGTAGCTAACGAACACGTCGATGAGTTTACACGCACCGTCGCTAACGGATACGAGCAGAAGACAAAGTTAAAACCTGAGATGTTTGTGTGTGAAACCGCCGACGGGGCACGCGAAGTGACTTCAGTTACCGCCGCGCAACAACGATCAGGGGATTAGATGAAGCTAATAATTCTTGCCGCAGGTTACGCAACGCGTTTGTATCCACTGACACTCAATCAGCCGAAGCCGCTGTTGCCGGTGGCCGGTAAACCAATGATTGAGCACGTAATTGATAATCTCGCTACCATTCCTTATATCGATCACGCTTACGTTGTTACCAACGCAAAATTCGTTGATCACTTCAAGGCTTGGTCTGAACATTACCGGCATCCTGAACTTCGGTTTAAGTTCACGATTGTCAACGATGGGAGCACGGATGATTCAAACAAGCTCGGGGCGATTGGCGATTTGCATCTGGTAATGACCAAACAAAACCTCACCGACGACACCATTGTTGTCGGGGGTGACAATCTGTTCAGTCACGATCTGAGCGGATTTGGTGAGTACTCCCAAACAAAGAATGCGCCCGTGACGGGCGTTTATGATGTTGGAAACCTCGAGGAGATCAAAAAGTACAATGCGATTGAGATCGACGACGCGGGACGCATTGTTTTCTTTGAAGAAAAGCCGGCTCATCCGAAAAGCACATTGACTGGAATCGCCTTGTATTACTATCCCACATCTTCGCTGCCTTTGATTCATCAGTATATCCAGGAAGGTAATAACCCCGACCAACCAGGCCGATTGGTGCAGTGGATGTATGAGCGAGTTCCGTTTTACACGTGGAAAGTTCCCGGTATTTGGTTCGACGTGGGATCGAAAGAAACGCTCGAAGAGGCGAACGAAGTCTTTT
>Ga0114129_10003679_pt1 | contig 21574 bp, 16 predicted proteins | sample RhiMetdeltSRZDD1_FD_80071 | JGI IMG/M metagenome (GOLD analysis project Ga0114129, IMG submission 80071) | Populus rhizosphere microbial communities from Tennessee, USA - Rhizosphere MetaG P. deltoides SRZDD1 (version 2) (version 2) | ecosystem: Host-associated > Plants > Roots > Rhizosphere >... | reverse complement strand
CGCCGGGCGACGCCGGCAGGTTCTCACTGACCCGCCCGCCGACGATCATCAGGTCCTGATAGATAACGCCTGGCGTCGTCAACAGCACGGACTGCGCATCACGATCGCGGCCGAGCTCTTCGCGCAGATCGATCCGTCCACCCCTCCCGAATTCTGGAATTGGAGTACCGGTCGCCGCGTCGAGCGCGTAGATGTATGTCTCCTGCCCCGTGAAGATGCGCGCATGCTCGCCGTCGGTCCAGTACATGACGCCGCGATTGGGACCACGGCCGACGATGCCCGAATCGAACGTCCATCGGCGCATGCCCGTCGCTGCCTCGAGCGCGACGACTTTATGGGTCGGCGTCAGCGCATACAGCATTCCATTGACGACGAGGGGGCTCGTTTGGAGACCGCCCTGCTCACCCGCGTCGTAGGTCCAGGCGACTTGAAGGGACCGAACGTTTGAGCGGTTGATCTGGTTCAGAGGTGAATAGTGGGTTTGGCCGGGACCGCCGTACACCGGCCACTCCGAGCCTGCGGCTTGCGAATGCGTTCGCGTGGCGCTCCACAACAGCAGCATGACGCACAGTGCGCCGACTGATGCCGTTGTCGCGCGGCCGCGCGTGCGTCCGCTCATGGGCGCGCGGTCAAAAATGCCGTGCGCGTCTCGTCGAACGGATCACAGTTGAGCGGCAACCGCGCCTCGTAGTCGCGGGGGAGACGCGCATAGCGGAACTCGTACGTGTGAGGCGTACGAAATACACCAGGATCGGTCCAGGTGAACCTCACCGACAGCAGCGATCCGTTGTTCAGGAGGCGATACCGCTCGACCAGATGTGTGTTCGCCGTCCGGAATCCCCCACCAGGAATCGCGTTGACGCCCTTGTTGGGATCGAATCCGACCGTATCAACCACCAGCGTGTCGCCTTCCCACTTCGCGATCGAGTCGCCGTTGGTCGTCGGGTCGAAGATGTCCTTGCTGATGTGTGCCGCGCGATTCAAGTAGATGTACCGCGTCGCGGCATTGATTTCAGCGGCAATGACAACCGTCTTCTCGGTCTGACGGATGTCGAGCGGCCGCGGCGACGCCATGATCGCCGGCATCCCGAGAATGTTGCACCAGCGGACCGCCTTGAAATCCTTCTGCGCCTCCGCTTCGAGCACCGCTCGCGTGACCCGCGGCACCAACTGAGCGCGCGGGACGTGCTGGCTGTCCATGTACGTCAGCTCCCAGTAGCCCGAGATATCCCGCGCGTTTGGCGTCTGTGCAGCCGCAACGCCTGTCAGCGCTCCAATCAATGTGACCGCGACGAAGATCCGTGCTTTCATCGATTTTCAACCTTCAACATTGCGGATTGACATTGAGCCTCGAGCATTCGGCATCGGGCATTGAGCTTTAGGGAAGTTGCTCCGGAGGAACCACGGATTGACGTTGCAACGGGTCGCCTGAATCGCACCAGTTCTCGAATGCGTAGCTGTCGGCGGGAAGACGCTCGAACTCGAAAAAGTAACTGTGCGGCTTCGCGTAGATCTTCGGGTCTGTCCAGGTGAACGTGATGCGCATGTGCATCCCGTCGTCCGCGACGTGGTACCGCTCCGTCAGATGCGTTTCAGGGGTCCGCCAGCCACCCGCGGTCACCCCTCCTTCAGTCAGTCCGATGGTGTCGACGACCAGATCGCCGTTGTCCCACATGGCCGTGGAATGTCCAGCGCCGTTCGGGACAATGCGTGACAGGGGTGGATGCTCCCGCCCGTCGGTGTAAATGTGCCGTCCGCCGGGCCCCTCGCGCGTGATCAGCACCTCATCCCTGGTGGGGATGACGAACAACGCCGCGGAATTCGGTTCGACACCGCCACCTCCGCCCCCGCCGCAACGTCCCTGCGAGACGATGTAGGGCTCGCCGGCCTTGTGGGGCCGATTGTCGGGGTCGACGTCATCCGGATCGCGCTGCGGCTTGATCTTCGCCGCACCATCCGGGGTCAGGACCGCGCGAGTGAAGTTGGCGGTAAGACCGCCAAAACTGCCCGAGCCGCTCGTGTCCAGCCGGACCCACCCGCCCTCGAGCGCACGCGCGCCGTCTGCCGCAGTGCGCTGCGCGTGGAGAGTGGCGTGAACGCACAACGTCAACATCAGCGTGGCGAGTGCTGCCGCAAATACCTTCACCTGCATGGCAATTGCTCCTCGGTCGAAGGACGAATGTAACCGGTTGCAGATCGTAGCGGAGGCGTTTACGCGACGCAAGCAATGTCACGCCTCGCGCACATGCAGGGTTCGTTGCCTACGTTCCCGTCGGCGCTATTAAAACGAGGCAAGGACTTCGTTGCAGCGGGCGGAGGCACGGTGGTCAACGGCGACCCAAATGACGCTGCGCGACATGCTCGACGTCGCCGCGTACCTTGGGTCGTTAGCACGGTAAGGCGGACCTGAAGGTCCACCTCTACTCGTGCCTCTACGTGCGCGTCAGCGTTTCGCGAATGAACTGGACGTAGTTCTTTACTTCCTGAATCGCCGGCGCTTGCCCCATGTACTCGTATTCGATCACCGCGTAAATCGGATACTTCTCTTTCTGCAAAAGTCGCAAGACGTCGGCGACGGGTGTCTCGCCCTGTCCCCATGGCTGGTTTGGACCGTTGTTTCGTCGGCGGTCTTTGAGATGCAGATGGGAGATCCGGTCTTTCCCGTACTGCCTGATGAATGCGACCGGATCGTTATTGCCCGCGACGAAATGGCCGATGTCGAGATTTGCCTTGAAATGCCTGGACATCGAAAAGAGGTTCTTGAAGCTGTCCACTGAGGCGACTTCGGTCGGATCGTCAACCATCGCGTGGTTGTGCCAGCCGAGCACCATGTCGTACTTGTCTGCGAAGGGCGCGAGGCGTTTACCCATCGGGACGCGAGTCTGGTTGGTGCCGATGATTTTCACGCCGAGCGTTTTCGCTGCGAGGAACGTGCGATCGATCTCCTCGTCGGTGAAGTCTTCGGAGAATGTCATCACGTATCCGATGAGCTCGATGCCGGCCTTGTCGTACTTCGACTTGATCTCCTTGAATCGATCCATCGGCACCGTGAGCCGCCATTGACGGAGTTCTTCGCGGCGCTTCGTGTACTCCGGGGTGATGTTGGCCGGGATGCGGCCGCCGCCCGGAATCGCCGGCTCCGGCTCGACGCGCACGGATTCCAGCTCGCAGATGCCGAGACCCACCTGCTTGAACGCGTCAGTCATCGTGTCCATGTAATCGCCGTTGGCCGGACGCGGGATGCTGCGGAAGCAGTAGCTGATCGCGCCCACTTTGACGCCACCGATCGTGGAATCAATCGCCAGCAGCTTCGCGCCGGCCATTGCGGCGGCCAGGCCGCCAAGCGTGATCTGACCGAACTCGCGCCGCGTACCATTCCATCCGCTCATCGCAGTCTCCTTACACCTCGTTCGGAGCGTTCGGAGCGTTCGGATCGCTCGAGACGCTCGAAACGTGCAACCGGTTACAGGCTGAAGATAGTGCCACAGCTCGATGGCGAGCTGCCACATCTGCCTTTACGGCTGCATCACCGATCGGTTGAGCCAGACGATGTTGTCCCAGCTCAAGACGCGCTCGGTCCCGTCGAATAGCTTCGCGTAACTGCCACCCGAACCCTTGAACGAAAACTCCTTCACACGATCCGGCGGATTCGTCGTCGCGTTGCGCAGAATATCGAGCACCTGCTCCTGACGCGACAGCTGAGCGACCGAGGGATTCTTGGCCGAGTAAAACTTCACGTCGGCCGGAGCGCCTTTGTTCCCGACGCCATGCTCGTACTTGATGTGCAGTTCGAGACGCTCGCCGCCAGCCGCCTGGAACACCCAGTCCTGCGAATCGATCACGGGGCCTGTGCCCGTGCTGTTCGTTGAACGCTGCATCGTATGAGTGGTGGCGAGCAGGTAGTTGCCAAATGGACCCGGCGCGTCCGCTGAATCGTCCGTGAGGCCGCCTACGACCAGCTGCGCGTTTGCGCCGCTCGGATCCTTGACGGGCGCGGCGAGGTAAACCAGACGGCTGGCACCCTTTCCGACCGGCTTCCCGTCGGCACCATTGATCGTCATGCGATCGACGAAAATGACCCGGATGTTCGCGTCCTTTGCAGCTCCTTGCGTCGCGACGTTCAGCGTGAAGCCAGGTGGGAGCATGGCGTTCAGCGCCGCATCCGGAACGTGGAAATCGAGCTGGAACCGCGCTTCCGCGCTGTACTCCAGCAGCGTCTGACCGATGGCCACCCGGGGGGCGACGCTCAGCAGCGCGGCCACCAAGGCGATCGTCGGTGCCAATGGAGAAAAATGTGGCGAAATCCGCCGGGCGCGTATCATATGTCCCTCCCGCGACGAGATTGATAACACAAGAGGAAGCCTTATGACCTCTCGACTGATGCCGGCTGCCTTGCTCCTATGCGTTGTGGGCGCATGCGGGCGATCGCAGCCAGCCGAAACATCAACCGCAACGACAACGCCCGCGCCGGCGGCAACGCCCGCGGCGCCGCCCGCCGTTGGCGTCTACGTCACGAACGAAACGGGCGGCGACTTGTCCATCATCGACGCCGGCAGCGGCGCGGTTGTCGCGACCATCCCGCTCGGCAAGCGGCCGCGTGGCATCGTCGCGAGTCCCGACCGCTCCCTCCTCTACATCGCGCTGAGCGGATCCCCAATCGGTGGGCCCAACGTCGATGAATCGAAATTGCCGCCGCCCGATCGTAGCGCCGACGGCATTGGTGTCGTCGACGTCCGGCAGCGCAAACTGGTGAAGGTGCTTCCGTCGGGTCCCGATCCGGAGCAGGTCGCCGTCAGTGCGGATGGAAAAGAGGTGTATGTCGCCAATGAAGATGCCGCGCAGTTGAGCGTCATCGACACGGGCGATGGTCACCTGGTCCAGTCCTTCAAAATCGGCGAGGAACCTGAAGGGGTAACGGTCGAACCAAGCGGCAAGCGCGTGTGGGTTACATCCGAAGCCGATGGCGCCGTGTTTGTCGCCGACCTGGAAGCGAAAAAAGTCGCCAAGTCGGTCAAGGTCGGTCCACGGCCACGGTCGATCGCCTTCACCCCCGATGGCAGCCGTGCATACGTTCCGTCGGAAAACGGAGCGACCCTCACCCAAATCGACGTGAAACGGCTGGTCCCGGTGAAGACGATCGATCTGGGCAAGGGCATGCGGCCGATGGGCACCCGCATGAGCGCCGACGGCAAGTTTCTGTACGTGAGCACGGGCCGGAGTAAGCTGGCGATGGTTCTCGACACGACGACGGACAAGGTGATTGGATCCGTTGAAGCCGGCGACCGACCCTGGGGAATCGGCGTCTCTCCCGACGGCAAGACGCTGTATACGGCGAATGGCCCGTCCGATGATGTGTCTGTTATCGACATCGAATCACGCAAGGTCGCCAAGAAGATTCCTGTTGGCCACGGGCCCTGGGTACTCGTGGTGGTAGAGGCACCGTGATTGGAATCCGAGCGGCGCTCATCGCACTCGTCATCGCGGCATCGACCATCGCGCCGCTTGCGGCGCAGTCTCCCGATTCGTTGAGTGGGCGTGTGTTGGATCCGAGCGGAGCGGCTGTTCCTAACGCGGACGTCCGTATCGAGATTTCAGGAAACACTGTCGCCCAGACACAAACCGACGCCAGCGGCCGGTTCGATGTCGCTGTCAGTGCCGACAGCGCCCGTACGGTCGTCGTCGTCGCTCCGGGGTTTGCGCTCTCGACGACATCGGCTTCGGCCGGCGTTCGCACCGTCGACGTAACGCTGGAGCCAGCGCCGCTGTTTGAAGCCGTGAACGTCACCTCGTCACGCGGCGAGGTGGCGCGTGTGGATCCAACGTCTACCGTGACGGTGATTTCATCCAACGATTTGCTGACCAGCGCACCGATGACCATCGACGATGCGTTGAAGGCGGTTCCTGGATTTACGCTGTTCCGCCGCACCTCATCTCGCAATGCGAATCCCACCGCTCAAGGCGTCGCGCTGCGCGGCGTTGGTGGCACCTCGCCAAGCCGTTCGCTCGTGCTCGCGGACGGAATGCCGTTGAACGATGCATTCGGCGGATGGGTCTTCTGGGACAAAGTCCCGCAAGCGGCGATCGATCGTATCGAAGTCAATCGCGGCGGCAGCAGCGATCTGTACGGCGCCGACGCGCTCGGTGGCGTCATTCAGGTCCTGACCGTCCGGCCCAACCGCCCCGTTGGGCGCGTGCTGCTCGAAGGTGGCAGTCTCGGTACCGGCAGCGTGTCCGTGTTCGGCGGCGCACGCGCCGGCGACTGGCGATATAGCGGCGCCGGCGAATGGTTTACGACCGACGGATACATTCCGGTAGCCGAGAAACAGGACCCAGGCATTGCTCCGCGAGGACCGGTCGATTCGGACCTTGGATCAACTCACAAATCGGCGCAGGGATTTGCGGGATATCAGACGAGTACGGGCTGGAGATTCGACATCAGCGGGAACGTGTTCTCTGAAGACCGCGACAACGGCACACCGTTATCGATCAACAGCACCGACTCGAAGCATGCCACCGTTGATACGACCGGACGGCTGGCGGGAGGAGTCTTTACGGTTCGCGGTTGGGGTGGAACGCAGCGGTATCACCAGACGTTCACCACCGTGAACGCGCTGCGGACCGCGGAGGTCTTTATCCGCGATCAGCACGTACCGACCGACTTCGGTGGCGGTGGTGGGCAGTGGCTGCACGCGTGGGGAACGCACACGGTGCTCTTTGGCGCGGAAGGGCGTTACGTCAAGGGGCGAACACTTGAGACGCCGTTCGCCCAGGGACAACCGCTCGCAACGACGACGGCCGGCGGCACCGATTCACGCTGGTCCGGGTTCGTCCAGGACAGTTGGCAGGCGAACGACCGCCTCACGTTGGTACTTGGCGCGCACGGCGACACGTGGGACTCGAAATCGATTCAGACCGGGTTCACGAAGTCGTCAAACGCGTTCAACCCACGCGCAGCCGCCGCATATCGCGTCAACGAGCTGGTCACCGTGCGCGGCGCGGTCTATCACGGCTTCCGGGCGCCGACGCTCAACGAGTTCTACCGGAACTTCAGCGCCGGCAATACGCTGACGCGTGCGAACGAAGCGCTCGACCCCGAGCGCATGACCGGCGGCGATCTCGGCGTCCTCGTGGGCAGCGGACGCGCGTCAGCGCGGATCACCGGCTTCTGGAACCGCCTCGATCACGCCATCACCGCGATCACGCTGTCGAGCACGCCGACACAGATCATTCGTCAGCGGGCGAACGCCGACCGTGTACAAGCGAATGGACTGGAACTCGAGGGCAACGTCCGTGTGATGAACGGCATCTCGCTCGACGCTTCAACGGGGATCACAAGCGTGCACTTCACGGGCACCACGTCGCTGAATGGCAACCGCGTGCCGCAGGTGCCCTCGTACAACGCTGCCGCCGGCGTCCGTTACGGACGGCAGCCATGGACCGCCAGCGCGCAGCTTCGCGTGACCGGCCCACAGTTCGAAGACGACCTGAATGTCTTCACGCTCCGGCGCGCGACGGTCTTCGACGTCTTCGCCAGCCGCACGATTGCACGGTCGATCAGCGCGTTTGTTGCGGTTGAGAATCTGTTCGACAGCATCTACGACGTCGGGCGCACGCCTGTGCTCACCACAGGCCTCCCGCGTAGCGCCCGGGTCGGCGTGAGGATGTTCTTTCCGTAGGAGTGTAGCGGCGGGTCTTAAGACCCGCCCGTACACGGCGCGCCGTAAACGCGCGCCCCACACGTGACCAAGCTAGTTACTGCGCCCGCCGCGGCCCGCTTCCCCTCCACCCCCTGCGCCACCACCGCGGCGACCTGCGCCAAACGGCGGATACGTACGCGGATTGATGACGTGGCGCTCGATGAAGAAATCGGCGGTCTGCGAGGTTGATTCCGCAAATTCCGGGATGCCGACGAACTCGTGCGGCACGCCGGCATACGTGTGCAGCTCCGACGGAATGTTCGCCTCGCGAAGCAGCTTCAGAAAATCTGCGCTGCTCTCGGGCGGCACCGTCACGTCGGCAAGACCGTGGAACAGGATCGTCGGCGGGAAGCTCTTGATGTAGGTGCCAGGCGACGCGGCCCTCCACGCTTCCTCACTGCTCCCCTCCGGCATCGGAAACTGACGGCGGAAACCTTCCCACGATCCACCCGTGACGGCGTAGTACGCGAGACAGGCCACCACGTTGGTCGGGACGCCGGTGTTGCCCCCTTTGCCTTCGAACTCCGGACGGTTCGGCGTCGCTGCCGCGAAGAGCGCCAGGTGACCACCGGCCGAATAGCCGGCGACCGCGATTCTCGCGGGATCGATGCCGAGCCTCGACGCATTCGCGCGTGTCCATCGAATCGACGCCTTCACGTCCTCCATCTGCGACGGCCACCTTGCCGCGCCGTTCGCGGACAGTCGGTACTGCGCCGCAATGTTCACGTACCCGCGCGCGCTCATCGTCTGCAGCCGCGCGGCAAGATTGTCCTTGCTGCCCCCCTGGAAACCGCCGCCATGGTAGTGAACGATGGCCATCCGCTTGTTCACCGCGCCGGTCGGCTTGTAGATGTCCAGGTGCAGATCGGTGTCGCCGCCTTTCCCATACACGACGTCTTTTTCAACGTTGGCCGCAGGCGGCGCCGGTGCCTGGCCCTGCGCCTGCAGGCGGAGCTCCGGCAGCGCCAGCGTCGCCCCGAGACTTCCCAGGAACAGCCGTCGCGTCATGTCATGGCTGTGCATCGCTTCATCTCCTCACGTGGATGATTGCCGCGCGGATTTTACACGGCTTCGGCCTTCAGGACGATCTTGCCGATGTGTTCGCTCGATTCCATCAGGCGATGTGCCGCAGCGGCATCTTCGAGCGGAAAGGTCCTGTGGACAATCGGTTTGACGACGCCCTGTTCGAGGAGCGGCCAGACTTCCCAGCGGAGCGCCGTGGCGATCTCCCCTTTTTCAACGGCGCTGCGCGGACGAAGCGTAGACCCGGTAATCGTGAGACGACGACCGAGGACGCGCCGGAAGTCGATGGTGGCGGTGTCGCCACCCATAAAGCCAATGACGACCAGACGGCCTTCGACGGCAAGCGCGGCGAGATCGCGGGCAATGTAGTCGCCGCCGACGATATCGAGAATCAGATTGACACCCTGGCCGCCGGTCAGCTGCTTGACGACCTCGACGAAATCGTCAGAGCGATAGTTGATTGCGCGCTCGGCGCCGAGCTGTTCGCAGGCGCGGCACTTCTCGTCGGAGCCCGCGGTCGCAAACACCCGCGAGCCGCGTGCGACGGCGAGCTGGATCGCGGTCGTGCCGATGCCGCTCGATCCGCCGTGGAACAATGCCGATTCGCCGGCGCGGAGCCGTCCGCGGTCGAAGACATTCGTCCAGACGGTGAAGAACGTTTCGGGAATCGCGGCAGCCGTCACGAAGTCCATCCCTCGAGGAATTGGCAGGCACTGGACCGCCGGAGCCGTGCAGAGCGTCGCGTAGCCACCGCCAGACACCAGCGCGCAAACCCGATCGCCGACGTGCCACTCGCTGACGCCGCTGCCCAGCACGTCGATCACTCCGGCAACCTCGAGGCCCGGCAAATCGCTGGCGCCGGGCGGCGGCGGGTACGCACCCTGCCGCTGCAGAATGTCCGGACGGTTGACGCCCGCCGCCGATACACGGATGCGTACGTCTCCCGCGCCAGGAGTGGGATCCGGCCGCTCGACCGTTCTGAGCACCTCCGGCGGTCCGGGTTTGGAAATTTCAACCGCGCGCATTTACTTCCGAGTCGGAGTACGGTGATGCCCCGACTCACGCGTCGGCAGTGCGGATGTGAGTCGGGTCATCACCGTACTCCGACTCGGGTAAGGGACGAAGGCAGCCGAGGTGACGAGATCAACCGCGCAAACTCGGCCCACCGATCCGGCCCGCGCGATTCGACGTACGCGGCGACCACGTCCTTTCCGAGGTTGTAGTTGATCACATAGCTGCGGTACTGGTCGATGAAGCGCACCCGTTGCTCCGCGCGCGGCCGTGAATAGAGTCCGTATTTCTCGTGCCAGTCCGCCGCGGCCTTCGCGTCAATCCGTCCATCGAGGTAGCGCCGTGCCGCTTCATTGCCCGCGTACGACAGTTTGTCAACGAGGGCCATCACGTCGTAGTACTGCGCGGCATTCTCCGGATTCAAGCCGGCGGCCGGGAACAGAACGCGGCGCTCGAACTCGAGGCGTTCAGCGCGCGGAAAGGCGACCTCGATGCCGTAGTTCGCGGTGCCCTCGGCGATCAGCGACTGCGGCGAGAAGAGCGCGTAGACCGAGAACTCGATCCAGCCGCGCTCGCGCAGCAGGTTCTTCTCCAGCAGCACGTTATAGACGTGATGGCCGGGGTAGCCTTCGTGGCACGCCAGGTCGATCGCGCGATCGACGTAGATCGGCAGATCGGTGTTGACCTGGATCAAGCTGCGGTAGTTTCCCTGATACCAGTTGTAGCCGCTCCAGCTCTTGCCCGTGACGTATTCGACGCTGAAGCTTTCACCGGGTGGCAGCGTGATGTGCTGCAACGTGCGACTGCGACAGCCGTCAATCGCGGCTTTGAATACCGCATCGAGCCGCTCGCGCGGGATGACGAAACGGCTGCGGAAGGCGTCGTAGCGGTCGATGAGCGGTCCGTTTCCGGGAAGCTTCGACTCGAGCTGTGCGAGCACGTTCGCGAAATCCGCCTCCGTATGCGTCGGCGCCGTGGCGTCGTAGAGTGCTTTCGATTCTTCGTCAAAGCGCAGCTTCGTCCCCGTGAGCATCGAGACGCGCGCGCGAAGCGCTTCGAGCTGCCGGGTCAGGTACTGGCGGCGCAGTTGCGCCATCTCGTCGCCCGCCGGTGCGGACGGGACGTCGGCAATTTCTCGTGAAAGCGTGGCCGCTCGTGAGGCAATTTCCGTCAGCGGTAGCTTCTGGGCTTCCGCCTCCTTCCGCCACTCCGGCGGGCCGTAATACGCATCGACATAGTCGGCGTCGTGCTGGCCAACAGCGAGCACGAGCCGAACGTACCGCTCCGCGACCGAGTTCATGGATCTGTCCTGTGCATGCGTAGCCGCCGCAAAGAACGCGGCGAAAAGCCCAATGCTCAATGCCCAATGCTCAATGCCGAACTTCACTGGCATACCTCTCGCGAATCGTCGGAATCAGATAATCATCGAAGGCGCTGCGGAAATCGTACCGCGGCGCGAAGGCCCAGTCGCGCCGCGCCGCCGCATCGTTCACATCTGCGGGCCACGTGTCGACAATCGCCTGGCGTTTTCTGTCGATCTCCCACGTAATCCGCGCATCGGGAAACGCGTCCACAACGACATCACAAATCTCGCGTGCCGTTGGGTTGAAGGCGGTGACGTTATACGCAGTCCGCGACAGCTTCTCGCGCGGCGCGGTCGCCAGCTTGATCAAACCGTCGATCGCATCCGGCATGGCCATGAACGGGATCCGCGTATCCGGCCTGACGAAGCAGGCGTACGGTTCACCGCGCGCCGCGGCATGGATCATTTCCGGTGCGAAATCCGACGTCCCGCCGGCCGGCACCGTGACCGCCGAGATCAGGCCGGGGAACCGGATGCAACGAAAGTCGACGCGCCCCGGCGGTGTATCAACCGCGAGCTGCTTGTAGTACTTGGCATAGTACCGCCCGAGATGTTCGCAGTACAACTTGTTGCACCCGTACATCGTCATCGGTACGTTCCATTCGTCCTCGTGCACGCGGCCAATGCGCATCTTCGTTTCGAGATCGGGAAGACCATAGGCCGCAATCGACGAGGGATACATGAAGATGACGGGGCGTCCATGGGATTCGCCCTCATGCTGCGCGAATTCGAGCAGCCGCAGTGTGCCTTCGACGTTCACTTCGTGCGCGGTGACAGGGGTGAATTCGGAGCGGGTGGACAGAAGCGCGGCCAAGTGGAAGACGAGATCGACCTCGAACTCCGCGAGGACCCGTTCGAGGATCCATTTGTCGGTGATCGACCCGGTGAACTCGCGGCGAACCCGTCGTGCGAGCGCCGGTTCGAGCGGCGCGATGTCGATGGTGACGATCGAACGCCCAATTCTGGCGAGCTGATCGATGAGCCCATGGCCGATTTCACCGCTCGCGCCAGTGACAAGCACTGATGCAACGCGCATCTGGCGATTATGACGTAGGCGGACCTGACGGTCCGCCTCTACCATCCCGAGATGGGCTGTTACTTGACGAGCGCGGCGTGCGACGGCCTATGAATCTCCGTCGAGCAGGTCTCCAATGCCCCCGAGAAGTGATCCTTCCTCGCGCCGACTGCCGCCGATCCCGGGAATCGCTTTGTAGATGCGTCCCGCGAGCCTGCTGAGCGGCAGCGACTGCAGCCAGACGCGCCCCGGTCCGGTGAGCGTCGCGAAGAACAATCCTTCCCCTCCGAAGAGCGCCGTCTTGATGCCGCCCACGAGCTGAATGTCGTAGCTGACCGACGGCTGCAAGGCGACGATGCAACCGGTGTCGACGCGAAGCGTCTGGCCGCCCTGCAGGTCGAGCGGGTGCACCATGCCGCCGGCATGGACGAAGCACATTCCGTCGCCGTCGAGGCGTTCCATGATGAACCCTTCGCCGCCGAACAGGCCGACACCGAGGCGCCGCTGAAACGCGATGCCGATCGACACGCCACGCGCCGCGCACAGGAACGAGTCCTTCTGACAGATCAGCGCGCCGCCGAGCTGCCTCAGATCGAGCGCGAGAATTTTTCCCGGGTACGGCGCTGCAAAGGCGACGTGCTGCTTGCCGCTCGCCTGATTCGTGAACACCGTCATGAACAGGCTCTCGCCGGTCAGCAGCCGCCTTCCGGCACCGAGCAGCGCGCCCATCACACCGCCGCTCCGCTGACTGCTGCCGTCGCCGAAGATGGTCTCCATCCCGATGCCGCCGCTCATGTACATCATCGCGCCCGCTTCGGCGACCGCGCTCTCACCTGGATCGAGCTCCACCTCCACGAATTGCATGTCGTCGCCGTGGATCTTGTAATCAACCTCGTGTGCTGGCATGCGTGTCCTCAACCACGAAGGCCTTGCGGCTTCCACGAAGCACACGAAGAACATGATTTTGTTTCGTGTGCGTCGTGCTCGGCGCGCGAAGCGCGCCTTCGTGGTTTCACATCAGATTGCATTCGAAACCCGGGGAGCAGGGATCTTCGGCTTCTCCGGCTCCGGCGTGAAGTCCTCGCCCGGGTTGATGAAGCGATCGGATTCGAACCGGTACTGCTTGTCATACAACTGCCGATAGCGGCCGTTCAACGCAAGCAGCTCGGCGTGCGTTCCGCGCTCGACGATTTCGCCCGCCTCGAGCACCAGAATCTGGTCGGCGCTGCGGATGGTGGAGAGGCGATGCGCGATGACAAAGGTCGTGCGTCCCGACCGCAGCCGCCGCAGACCATCCTGAATCATCTGTTCGCTCTCGCTGTCGAGGCTCGACGTTGCCTCGTCGAGAATCAGGATGCGGGGGTCCGCGAGAATCGCGCGCGCAATCGAGACACGCTGCCGCTGACCGCCCGACAACTTGATGCCGCGCTCGCCGACCACGGTGTCGTAGCCGTCGGGGAACTGGCTGATGAACTCATCGCAATGCGCGATGCGACACGCGTCCTTGATGTCGTCGCGGGTGGCGGACGGATTGGCGTAGCCGACGTTTTCCGCAATCGTCCCGTCGAAGAGGAAGTTCTCCTGCAGCACGGATGCAAGCTGGTGCCGATAATCCAGCAGGCGAACGTCGGCGAGATCGGTTCCATCCACGAGCACGCGCCCCTGCGTCGGTCGATTGAATGCCATGACGATACTGATCAACGTGCTCTTGCCCGATCCGCTGGAGCCGACGAGTGCGGTCGTCGTTCCCGGCGCAGCGTGAAACGAGACGCCGCGCAGTACTGGTTGTCCGGGGTTGTACTCGAACCACACCTTATCGAAGACCACCTCGCCGGCGAGACGACGGACGGGCTGCTTGACGCGATCCTCGTCGAGCTCGGTCGTCATGTTGAGAATCTCGCGAATGCGATCGAGGCCCGCAAACGCTTCGGTGATCTGCGTGCCGATCGACGCAATCGACACCAGCGGCGCCGCGACCAGACCGATGAAGAAGATGTACATCATCAGATCGCCGAGCGTCATTTCACCGGCGATAATCGCGCGGCCGCCCAGCCAGATCATCAGAATGCCGATGATGCCGACAATGACCGTGCTGCCGGCCGTTGTGGCCGACACGCCCGTCATCGACTGCGCCACATTGCGGAACAGGCGATGCGCGCCTTTGGTGAAGACGATCTCTTCGCGCTTCTCCGCCGTATACGACTTGACGACTCGGATGCCGCCAAGTGCCTCCGCAAGACGTCCGGTGACTTCCGCGTTGATCTTGCCGCGCTCGCGGAACAGCGGCCGAAGCGTCTTGAACGCGTACGCCATCCCGCCGCTGAAGGCCGAGAGCACGACGAGCGTGATGACCGTGAGCTTCCAGTTCAACCAGAACAGCACGCCGAGGCCGAGAACAGCGGTGACAAGGCCTCCCACGAGCTGCACCAGACCCGTGCCGACAAGGTTCCGGATCCCGTCGGCATCGCTCATGATGCGCGAGATCAAGATGCCGGTCTGCGTCGAGTCGAAGTAACGAACCGGCAGGTGGACGACATGCGCCTGGACGCGCTTGCGCATGTCGGTGATCGCGCGCTGTGCAGCGACGCCAAGGATCTGCGACAGAGCAAATGAGGTAACCGCCTGCACCACCGTGGCAGCGCCCGCAGCCAGGGCGATCGGCAGAAGGAGGTCCGTCCGCTGTTTCCCGACGACGTCGTCGATGAGCCACTTCGAGCTCGCGGGAAGGACGAGTCCAGCCAGACGGCTGATCAGCATCAAGATCAGCCCGAGCGTGAGCCGCCGCCGGTGCGTCCACAGCAGGTCGCGCGCCTCGCGCCACGCCTCGGATGGAGTGACCTGCTTTTTTTTCGGCGCCTCGGCGGATAATGGTCCGACGAGCCGGCGCCCGGAACGTTCTCCCGTGGGTTGTCGGAAGCCGAGATTGGCGGCCATGTAATAATTCAGGGTTCGGAAAGCAGAGGCTCGGTGAGCGATAAATCCAAAGACATCAATGAACTCGATAGTCTCACGTCACGCGGCATGACGCCGCCGCCCAGCAGAGGTGTGCGCACCAGCGATACTACGACGCGCGGCATCCGCATCGAGGTTCAGAGTATGTATATGCCCGAGCGGAGCGTCCCGAAGGATGGCCAGTACCTGTTCGAGTATCAGGTGCGCATCTCCAACGTCGGCTCAGAAACGGCGCAGCTCATCTCGCGCGAATGGATCATCACCAATGCCGATGGCGAGGTCGAGCGCGTCAAAGGCCCGGGCGTCGTTGGCGAACAGCCGGTTCTGACGCCAGGCGCTTCGTTCGAGTATCGCAGCTTCTGCCCGCTCAAGACACCCGTCGGTTCAATGCACGGCAGCTACCAGATGATCACGTCACAGGGCGACCGCTTCGACGCCATCATCTCACCCTTCACGCTGGCAGTTCCCAACTCGCTGAACTGAATCTTCGCAGTCAGGTATCAGGTTTCAGGTGTCAGGCGTGGTCCAGGCAATAGGACTCAGGCTAGAGGCCTGATGGCTCTTCGCTGACACCTAGACCACCCCTGAAACCTGATACCTGATACCTGTTCAATCCAGATTCGCCCTATTCGAGTCCCCCATCTCCACATTGCGAGACGGAAAGTACTCCTTCCATCTTCGCGTGACGGTTTCCGCGGTCTGCTCGTCGCACACCAGCTCTTTCGGAAACCCTGGTTTCAGCCGTGCATCGATCGCGATCGGACCCGTGTAGGCAATGTGATTGCGAACGATGCGCTGGCCGGCGGCATGAATGTCGGCCGCAGGCTCGAAACGGGTGAACGTCGTCCAGAGGAAGTTCATCGAGCTGGCCGCGGCGCGGGCAGGCTCCTCGGTGACGACGAGCAACGGCCATTCGCGGAACGCCGCGTCCGCGGCAACGCGCGCAGCCGCATCAGCGTCGTCGGTCCGCGATGCCGCGCCAACGATCAGACAGCCCGGACAAAACACGCGAACGTCGGTGACGCCGTGCGGTGGAGTGCCTGCAAATGACTGAGGAAGTTGGCGAACAGGATCGCCAACACCAAGCCATACGCCCTTGGACCCCTGATTCACCGCAGGCCCCGTGTAGTCCAGCGTGTCCATGGACAGGTTGGAAAACACGTAGAGGTCGGTCTCGGGATGCGTGCGCGCCAGCAGATGTTCGAGTGTCGCCGGGAAGTTGCGGAGGTCGACAGAGCGATCGGTCAGCAGCAGAAACTTCGTGAGCGAGAGCTGACCTTCGCCGAGGATGCGGAACGCGCTAGCCATCGCTTCGCGGCCGTACCGCTGCTTGACAACCGCGGCGGCCAACGAGTGATATCCCGTCTCGCCGTACGACCACAGTCGCTCGACGGCGGGCATCACCATCGGAAAGAGCGGCGAGAGGAGCTCTTGAAGCCGATCGCCGATGTAACAGTCCTCCTGCCGCGGCTTCCCGACCACCGTAGCCGGATAAATGGCGTCGGTGCGGTATGCGATGCGGTTGGCTTCAAACACGGGGTAGTCGTGCTGCAGCGAGTAGTAGCCGTAGTGATCCCCGAAGGGTCCTTCCGGCTTTCGGACGTGCGGCGGGACACTGCCGATGAGCGCGAACTCGGCGTTCGCAACGAGCGGATGCGGTCCGTAGCCGTGCACCTGTGGCAGCCGTTCGCCGGCGATCAACGAGGCGAGCATCAGTTCCGGCACGTTCTCCGGAAGCGGCGCGATCGCCGAGAGCATCAACGCTGGTGGTCCGCCCAGGAACACCGTCACCGGCAGCGTCGCGCCGCGCGACTCCGCCGCGGCGTAATGAAACCCGCCTCCCTTTCCGATTTGCCAGTGCATCCCTGCGGTGCGACCGTCGTACACCTGCATGCGATACATGCCGAGGTTGTGACCCGGCCGATCGGGGTGTGTCGTATAGACGAGCGGCAGCGTGATGAACGGACCGCCATCTTCCGGCCAGCACGTGATGACCGGAAGCCGGCGCAAATTGACGTCGGAGGTGACGTTCTCTGTGACCGGTGCGCTCTGCACCTTGCGGGTTCCGACTTTGAGCAGCTCGAGCCCGATATCGCGTGCGCCCCACAGCTTCGCGCCCGTCGGTGGCAGCAGCGTCTCCGCCAGTTCGACGAGGCGGCGAATCAGCCGCAGCGGACGATCGCCGAATGCAAGCTCGGCGCGTCGCGCCGTCCCAAAGAGATTGGTGACGAGACGGTAAGGCGAGTCCCGCACATTGGTGAACAGCAACGCGGGTCCACCGGCTGCGATGACCCGCCGGTGAATCTCCGCTGCTTCAAGGTGGGGATCGACCGGCGCCTCGACCGTGACCATGTCATCGTCACGGCGGAGGCGGTCGATGAACGTTCGGAGATCCGGAAACGACAACTAGCTCGCCGCGGCCGCCTGGAACGGCTCGTCGGCGCTGCCACCATAGATCGATGGGACATGCGAGCCCATGGCGCGCAGGTATGCCGCAAGCTGGCCGCGGTGATGCACGCTGTGGTTCTGCGCCATCGCGAGGAATGTCACCGCGGGCGCCTTCATGAACCCGAAGAAATCAACTTCCTTCGCCAGCTTGTCGCCTGGCGTCGCGCGCAGCTGATTGACCTTGTCGCGCATGGATTTTTCATAGAACGCGACGGCGTCAGCCGCAGTCGTCAGCTGCGCCTCGGCTTTTTCGGCCGCAGCCTGATCGAACTCGAACTTGCCGTCGAGTACCGACTGAACGAACCACCCGTCCGCGGTCGCGATGTGCCGGGCGAGCTCAATCGCCGAGCGCGATTTCGGGTCAGGCTTATAGTCGCCGTCGCCCCGACCAACGGCAGCCAGCACTTTCGCCGTCGTCGGAATCTCGCTCTCGATAATCGTCGCGTAGTGCTCGGCAAGAAATTTGGCCTGATCGGCGTTCATAATTACCTCCCCGGCGGGTCCGAAAGGACCCGCCCTACCGTGTCAATTTGCGGTACTTGATGCGATGCGGAGTATCCGCCTCGGCACCAAGCCGTCGCTTCCGATCCGCTTCGTAGTCCTGATAATTCCCCTCGAACCAGACGACACGGCTGTCGCCTTCAAACGCGAGCATGTGTGTGGCGATCCGGTCAAGAAACCATCGATCGTGACTGATGACAACGGCGCAGCCGGCGTAATTGAGAAGCGCCTCTTCGAGCGCGCGCAGCGTGTCGACATCGAGATCGTTGGTGGGCTCGTCGAGCAGCAGCAGATTCGACCCGCGCTGCAGCAGCTTGGCGAGGTGCACCCGGTTGCGCTCGCCACCCGACAGCGTGCCGACCTTGCGCTGCTGCTGTGACCCCTTGAAGTTGAACCACGACACGTAGGCCCGCGAGGCGACCGGACGCTTGCCAATCATCAACTCGTCTTCGCCGCCGGAGATCTCCTCCCAGACGCTCTTGTTCGCGGACAGCGCATCCCGGCTCTGATCGACGTAGCCAGGTTGCACCGTATCCCCGAGCCGCAGCGTGCCGCCGTCCGGCTTCTCCTGTCCCGTAATCATCCGGAAGAGCGTCGTCTTGCCGGCTCCATTCGGTCCGATCACTCCGACAATTCCGCCGCGCGGCAGCGTGAAATTCAGATCGTCGATGAGCAGAAGATCACCGTACCCCTTGCGCAACCCGCGCGCCTCGACGACGACGTCTCCGAGACGAGGGCCAGGCGGAATGTAGATTTCGACCTGCTCGATCTTCTGTGCGGTATCCGCGTTCAGCAGTTGCTCGTAGGCGTTCAGGCGCGCCTTCCCTTTGGCCTGACGGGCGCGAGGTGCCATGCGGATCCATTCGAGCTCGCGCGCCAGTGTCTTCTGCCGTTTGGATTCGGACTTCTCCTCCTGCGCCAGGCGCTGCTGCTTCTGATCCAGCCAGGAGGAATAGTTCCCTTTCCACGGGATGCCCGACCCGCGATCCAGCTCGAGGATCCATTCGGCAGCATTGTCGAGAAAGTATCGATCGTGCGTGACTGCGACGACGGTCCCCTTATATTCCTTGAGGAAGCGTTCGAGCCACGCGACCGACTCTGCGTCCAGGTGGTTGGTCGGTTCGTCCAGCAGCAGCAGATCTGGCGACCTGAGAAGCAGGCGGCAGAGCGCAACGCGGCGGCGCTCGCCCCCCGACAGCTTCGTCACATCCGCGTCGGCCGGTGGACATCGCAGCGCGTCCATCGCGAGTTCGAGTTGGCTGTCGATGTCCCATGCATTCACGGCGTCGATGCGATCCTGCAGCCGGCCCTGCTCCTCGAGCAGCTTGTCCATCGCTTCTGGCGACATGTCCTCGCCCAGCTTCATGTTGAGCGCGTCGTAGCGATCGAGCAGCGCCTTGACTTCGGCGACACCTTCCTCGACGTTGCCTTTGACGTCCTTGGTCGGATCGAGACGCGGCTCCTGTGGCAGGAACCCGACGGTGATGCCGTCGGCGGGAAACGCCTCGCCGATGAATTCGTGATCCTCGCCCGCCATGATCTTCAGCAGCGAGCTCTTGCCGGCGCCGTTCAACCCGAGAACGCCGATCTTGGCGCCCGGCAGAAACGAGAGCCAGATGTCCTTGAGAACGACGGCATCGGGAGGATGAACCTTCCCGAGACCTTTCATCGTGTAGATGTATTGCATGGGCACCGGTAGAAGAAAGACCGCTCAGTATATCGCGCTCATTTACTCGATCGCGGCGCTCACGCGCATGCGCTCCGCGTCCCGTATACGCGTGCCGAAACCGCTGCGCGCGTCGCAGTGGACCGCGGGACGCCAGGGTCCGCGTGTAACTCGTTTGTCTCTGCCACCCTAAGCCGGAGTGGCCGTGCGGGTGAGAAGAACGGTCCGGAGATACGGCCGCCGAATGGCTCAGGGGAACGCCTGGATCCACGGAAACCGACCATGGGGCCAGCCGCTTCTTCGAATCCGCATGGCCGCTCCGGCGATTAGCATCTGATGAAAAAGTTACTGCGATGACGACGTCTTCTCCGGCAGCAGCGTCGCGGTTGTATAGCGATCCGCGGGGAAGTACTTGCGGAATGCGTCGTGGATGTTGTCCGCCGTCAGCGTATCGGTGCGCTCGGTGCGATGGATGATGCTGACGGGATCCCAACCGAGCATTTGCGCCGTCTGAAGCGCGCCAAGCCAGAAGCCATTCTGCTTGAAGGACGTCTCGAGCCCTTCCTTCTCCGTCTCCTTCACCTTCTGCACATCGTCCGCGCTCGGACCGTCGCGGCGCATCTTCTCCAACTCGGCCATCACTGTGGCAACGAGGCTGTCAACACGATCCGGCGCGCTGCCGAACTGTATGGTGGTCGTCCCGTATCCGGGCTGCGGCAGCGTATTGGTGTAGTCCACGCCGACACTGTAGGTGCCGCCAAGCTCCTCGCGAAGCTGGTCGCGCAGATGTCGTTCGAGGATGGCGGTCGCCGCCCGTACTCGATGCATTTCAAGCTCATCGAGCGCCGTATCGGCGAAGAACGTGAGGATGGTCTGCGCCTTCGGCTCCTGTCCTTTATTGACGACCTCTTTCTTCACGCCCATCGGAAACTGGAGCCGCACCGTGCTGTAGGTTGACGTCGGTTTTCCCTGCGACGGCAGCGAGCCGATGTACGTAGCGATGAGCGGCTCGAGCTTGTCGACCTCGAAGGCGCCGACAAAGAAAAACGTGAAGTCGGCGGCGTTGGCGTACTGCGACTTGTAGAACGCTTCCATCTTCGCCTGATCGAGCGCGTCGACGTCTTCGACCTTCATCGCGCGCGCTGTGTAATGGTTCGAGGTGTTCAGCAGACGCAGGCGCTCGCCGAACACGGCGCCCGGACTCTGACCCTGATTCGCAAGGTTGGCGCGCAGGCGCCGCTTCATCAGCTCGAACGCATCGGGATCATGGTTGGCAGCCGTGAACGACAAGTACATCAACTGCAGCGATGTTTCGATGTCCTTTGGTGTCGCCGAACCCGACGCACCATGCGTATACGGCGCCATCGACAGCGAAGCGTTTGCGATCTGCCCCGACAGCATCTTGCCGAGGTCGACGGGCGACAAACCGCCGACACCGGACGTACCGACCAGGTTCGTCATCAACGACGAGTTGCGATACTCCGCCTCGGACACGTTGGCGAGGCCGCCCTTCGCCCACGCGGTGTAGATGATCTGATCGTTTTTGAAGTCCGTCGGCTTCAGCCAGACGGTGACGCCATTCGACAGCGTGAGGATCGTGACGCCAATCTCGCGAATCTCGCGCCGCGCCGTTACCGTACCTGGCGTCGGCTTGGTCGGCAGAAGAGCCTTGCCGTTGGCATCGTCTTTCCATCCCGTCAGGGTGGCCGCGGCACCCGAACGGAGCGCATCGCGCACCGCCGCTTCACTTGGCGGTGTCGCGTCCTTCTTCTCAGGCTCGACAACGATGACCACGCGGTTGGTTTCCGTGACGAGCTCGCGCGCGAGCGCGGCAGTTTCGGTCGTCGTGATCGTCGGCACGAAGCGTTTGGCGATCTCGTATTCAGTCGCGATGCCTG
>Ga0114129_10003678_pt1 | contig 21575 bp, 8 predicted proteins | sample RhiMetdeltSRZDD1_FD_80071 | JGI IMG/M metagenome (GOLD analysis project Ga0114129, IMG submission 80071) | Populus rhizosphere microbial communities from Tennessee, USA - Rhizosphere MetaG P. deltoides SRZDD1 (version 2) (version 2) | ecosystem: Host-associated > Plants > Roots > Rhizosphere >... | reverse complement strand
CTCGACATCGCGCTCAAGACCGCTGACCTGCTCACACAGACCTTCGGGCCGGGCAAGAGATCCATCTGGCCGGGTCACCAGATCACGGAGATGGGTCTGGTCAAGCTATACCGCGTCACCGGCCAGCAGCGTTATCTCGACCTGGCCAAGTTTATGCTCGACGCGCGCGGGCCGGACGGCGATGAAGGCGCCGGCCGCGACTATAACCAGTCGCACAAGAAAGTGGTGGAGCAGACCGAACCGGTCGGCCACTCCGTGCGCGCGACTTATATGTATTCTGGGATCGCCGACGTCGCGGCGCTCACCGGCGACACGGCCTATCTCAACGCGATTGGCAGAATCTGGGAGAGCATGGTCGGCCGAAAGTTTTACCTCACCGGCGGCATCGGCGCTACTGGTTCCGGCGAAGCCTTCGGGCGCGATTTCGAGTTGCCGAATATGACAGCATACAACGAGACCTGCGCGGCCATCGGGAGCGATTACTGGAACTACCGACTGTTCCTGCTGCACGCCGACGCGCGCTACATTGACGTGATGGAGCGGACGCTCTACAACGGGCTGATCTCCGGCGTCTCGCTCGACGGCAAGTCGTTCTTCTATCCCAACCCGCTGGAGTCCAAGGGTCAGCATCAGCGCAGCCCCTGGTTCGGCGTGGCCTGCTGTCCGGGAAACATCACGCGGTTCCTGGCCTCCGTGCCCGGCTACGTCTACGCGCAACAGGGCGATGCGCTCTACGTCAACCTCTTTGTCGGAAGTCAGGCTGAGATCAAGTTGGATAATGGCCGAACGGTGAAGATGGTTCAGGAGACACGGTACCCTTGGGACGGGCATATCAAGATGACTGTCAATCCAGACAAGAACGCGCAGTTCGTGATTAACGTGCGCATTCCCGGCTGGGCGCGCAACGAGGCCGTCCCGAGCGATCTCTACCGCTTCCAGGATAAAGTCAATGAACCGGTCACGCTCAAGATCAACGGCAATCCGGCGCCTCTTAAACTTGAGAAGGGCTACGCGAGCCTGAATCACAATTGGAAACCGGGCGACGTAATCGAGCTGGCGCTGCCGATGCCCGTCAGGCGCATTGCGGCCAATGATCAGGTCGAGGCCGATCGCGGGCGCTCCGCGCTGCAACGCGGCCCGCTCGTTTACTGCGCCGAGTGGCCCGACAATCCGGGCGGCCGGGTCCGCAACCTGATGCTGCCTGATAGCGCTAAGTTGACAGCCGAGTTCAAGCCTGACCTGCTTAACGGTGTCACGGTCATCAAGGGCAGAGCCTTCGCCCTCACCTCAAACGCCGAGGGCAAAGCGATCAAAACCGAGCAGGATTTCACCGCGATCCCCTATTACGCCTGGGCCAACCGCGGGCGCGGCGAGATGATCGTTTGGATTCCCAACAACGAATCGGGCGTCAAGCCGCCGCCCCCGCCGACAATCGCTTCCAGCAGCAAGGTTAGCGCATCAGATAATCAGAACCCCAATCTGATCGTCGCCATCAATGATCAATCCGAGCCGCGGTCGTCTAGAGACAACTCGGATGTTTATTTCCACTGGTGGCCCAAGAAGGGAGCGGCTGAATGGGTGGAATACGCCTTTGAGAAGCCCGCCACGGTCTCCGAAACCGAAGTCTATTGGTATGACGACACTGGCCGCGGCGAGTGCCGCACGCCCGCCTCATGGCGACTCCTCTACAAAGACGGCGAGACATGGAAGCCGGTCGAGACCGTCGAAGCTTACGGCGTTGAGAAGGATCGCTTTAATAAGCTCACCTTCAAACCAGTAGCGACGACGGGGCTGCGCCTTGAGGTCACGATGCAACAGAATTGGTCGGCCGGCATCCAGGAGTGGAAGGTGAAGTAGAAGCCCGGCTGCGGTCGGGGCATAGGGTCCGTGGATGAATAGCCACAGAGCCCACAGAGGGCACAGAGAGCAATAAGGGAATTATTGATTTCTCTGCGTTCTGCGGCGCCCTCTGTGGCTAACGATTTTCATACATTTGAGAACCGGTAAAATCAGCCAAGACACATCTTTTTATTTTTTACCTTTAGCGATTTGACACTTCGGGTTATCATTCGTCCGCCACAGCAGTGCAACCGCACTTCAACGGCCGACTAGAGCGGATTGCAAATCAGTGTACGGTATACGTGAGATGCTTGTACGGATCAGTACCGCGAGCGGTAGCGAGCGCGACTCAACCTGAAGCCCGCTCGCTACCGCTCGCGGTACTGATACAGCCAGCCTTCCCGTACATGCAAGTGCAATCCGCTCTAATGGCAATAAAATTTCAGGAAAGGGTTCAGCATGACAGCCAAGAAACACGTTTTTCTTTCCTACTGCCATGACAACCGGGACGAGGTCGCCCGCTTGCGCAGCGATTTGATTGCCGAAGGCGAAAGCGTTTGGTGGGACGAAGACATTTTGCCTGGCGAAGACTGGAAATTCGCTATCCGCACTGCGATGAAAGACTGTTATGCTGTTGTGTTGTGTTTATCAGCGGAGATCGCGGCGCGTTCCCAATCAGGCGTGTATCCCGAATTGCTCGATGCTATCAATCATTATCGTGAATTGAACCCCGGCAGCATCTATTTGATCCCGGTACGTCTTTCTTCTTGTGAAATCCCGCCGGTCGAGCTTGACGCTACTCGCACGCTGGATCGCCTGCAATACCTTGATCTATTTCCGGGCACGCAACGCACAGCCGGATTGCAACGGTTGCTGGCCGCCTTGCGGAAAACTCCTCGCCACCCTTAACTGGCTCATCGGGGCAAAGACGGGAACGCCCGGTGAGCCAAGCAGCGCCTCCCGTAGCCTATCAGATCACACAGCCCGGCCTGGCGCGGCTGCTGCTCGACCGCTATTTGCCACGGCTCCATTATTTCCTGACCCGAATCGGCACGCTCTCTAAACCGCTGGAGATGGGCGAACTGAATGGTTACTTGCGTAATCTGAGCGCCGACATCGAGAACGAGATTCGCCACAAGACATACATTCCGCTAGCGGGCAAAGAGTTCCAGCCCGCCTACCAACCGAGTGAGTTTAATGAGAAAGCGGGCGACCCTTTCGTCAAACCCATCCATCAGGTCATCCGTCAAATCATCGGATTGGCGCAAGGCGGCGATGCGGCCAGCGCACAAATCGCCGCTGTCAATCGCCAGAGTCGCGTCGTGCGTAACATTTTGAAGACGCTGCAACGCACGCCTGATCCGTTGGTGCTGCTCGGCGATCCCGGTACCGGCAAGACTATGACCTTGCAGCAAACCGCCAAGTCCCTGGCTGAGACGGAGAGCAAACGAGCCTTCCCGACTATTACGCTGTATGTCCGGCTTGGCGAATTCCACGTGGAAGAGGGCGAGGTAACGCCCGAACACGTGCTGGATTATGTAAAGCGTGTCACGCCCGAGAAGATTAAACCATACGTAGATGCGCTTGACCGCGCGGGCGACCGGCTCGTGATTATCTTTGACGGCATGGACGAAATGAGCCGCGAACGATACAACGAGCATACTGAGGCGCTCAGCCGGTTTGCGGGCGCGCGGCGCGATGTTACCAAAACGCTCTTTTCCTGCCGCATCACCGATTTCAGCCCCAAGTTCCTTCATCAAAGGCTGGCGCTCTTGCCATTCAACCGCGCCCAGATCGCGGAGTATCTACGCAAATACATTCGCAGTTTTCCAATAATGATTGACCGAGAGCCGTGGAGCCTGAAACGACTGGCTAAGCGGCTGGCGCAAGGTGGGCTGCCGATGGAGGCCAATAATCCATTCGTGCTCTGGCTGCTCTGCTTTCAATTGCAGGAGCGGGGCACGTGGCCTGAATCTCGCGTGGAGTTGCTTGGCTTCTACAATGAAGAAAATTATCGGCGAAAAGCGGAGCAGGCGAGGCGTCATCCTGGCCCGGACACCGCTAACGAGCCGATCTTTCCCAACCCCGAAACAGCCTTTGCCGCATGGGAACGCCTCGCTTATGTCATCACCACACAGAATCGCGGAGCGGCGATTTCGGTGAGCGAAGTAGTGGAGGGCGGCGCGACGGCGGAGGTGGAAAATCTGCTTCGCGTGGGCAAACGTTGTGGCGTGCTGACCGAATCGTTCGATGGCTACGAACATCTGGTACGCTTCGATCACCAACGGCTGCAGGAGTATTTCACCGCCCGCTATATTCACCGCGCCCGCCCTGCCATGGCCTGGCTTGACAAGCTCGACGCTCCTCGCTGGCAAGAGACAATGGTCAACCTGATTCTGTTGGGCGGCGCGGATGATGCGATACATGCGCTGGCAGAGGCAATCAACGAGCCAATCCAGGCGCACCTGGTTGAAATCAATCGTTGGGAAGTGGAATGGGAAGAATGGAAAGCTGCCGAAGCCGAAAAAGACAAGCCTCAAAAAGAGCTTGAACCGGATGAACACCCGTTGGAGCAAGAAAAGGCCGATAAATCCGCGCCAGAACCGGCCAGACCGCGCCTCGACGAACAATTGGAAACCATCATTGCTGATCGTATCGAACTGGCTTCGCGGTTGATGCGCCAACTCGGTTCCGGTGATTCGAAAGCCAGGGATTGCTTGATGCCAGTGTTGCGCACGGCAATCTCGCGCCTGGTTGAAGACGGTAACCCTATTACCCAGGTCAAAATGATGCGCGTCTGCCAAAATATCCCGGACATTGATTACATCCAGGTCCTGGAAAAACCGCTACAATCTCCAACCCATTGGGTGCGCAATCAAGCCATCACTCTGATTGCCGGAGATGAACGCATAGCGCGCGCCATTGGCTCCGATCTACCGTCGGAGATTGGCTATGACCTGGCCCGTGGCGAGTTTTTGCGCCACTTTACGACCTATGCAAAAGCTGCCCTTGAAAAAGGTAGCTGGCGTTACTGGTGGCCCCTGGCATTTGGCTCATTCAGTTACCTCCTCAATTTAGTGTTATTGCTTGGCGTTGCAGCCTTGATCTACTACGGCGCCGGGGAATATGCGGAAAGCAAACAACCAGCCGAGGCCATTCTGATGGCTAAGCCTTATTCGATGACCATTTACGCTGGAATTATCTTTGTGGCGGTAGTGTTGTCATTGAACATCAATCCTGGCTGGCTCGGAGCAGCGATCTGGGGCAGCGCAATCGGTTCGCTGGCGCTTTACTTTAGAGTTTCGAACGCCTGGCGTGATGCCGATGATACGAACATCCCTGGAAAATTGATTGTTTGGGGTATTTTATCTGCGCCGATTTTCGGGGTGGGTTGCGCGATGATTCATTTCGCGGCATTAACAATATACTTGGCAGTAACAGCCCAGGTTCGCCGCTCTCACCGCCTGGCCGGCTCAATTCTCAAAGTCGCCTGGCAAGTCAACTGGTTCAGTAAAGCCCTGAATAAAACGTTTGTTGGGGTAATCTTCGGTTTCATTGTGTTCTTATATATGATCAAGGTGGCGAGTACACTTCTTGATTCGTGGTTGGTATTACCTGTCGGTGTACGGATAGGTAAGATTCTATACTTGCCCTTTAGTCCAAGAATCAATTTCGTAATTATACTCATTACTCTAACAGTGACTTGGAAGTTGGCCAGAAAATATCGCAGTTTTTACTCAGAGTATATACGCAAAACTGCAATACACTTATCAGAGATCTTAACGCGGTCGGCGATTGTGGGCGTGTTGCGGCGATTCGGGCGCGGGGTTGCAACATTCTTAACGGTGTCGAGAGTTCTTTCTCTACTGCTGATCGGTTTGACGGGTTTCGTATGTAAGTACTTTAGTCTTTATATGAATAGGGGCCTTGTAATCATTCTGCTCCTATTATTCTCCGCCCTTTTTCTTCACATCTTTGTCACGATCCTACGTCAATTAGCTTCCCTGTTCTCCTGGAACTCACCAATCTTTCCGCCTGGCAGTTTCACGCCTGAGGAATGGAAACAACGGATCACCGAAGCCACCGCAACGCAGCAGGGGCGGCTGCTGCATAGAACCAATCACCAATCGCTCGATCTCACTCCAGAAGCCTTCCTCGAAACGCTCAAAGAGATAAATTCGGCAATTAAGAAGGAACCCGCGGCCAGCGCTTATTGGTCACAACGCGATCAACTTGAACAAGTGCTAAAGCAGGAAAAACAGGGTTGAGGCCAGACCGGCGTCCAATTGGCCCGTCTCTAGTGGGCGGCGGATTTAGCAGCTTTACTGTTTTCGCTTGATGACCCAACGGGGATAAGACTGAGAAATAAGCCCCGCGCCCTCCTTGATGGTGATGGTCCGGTCGGCTTCGATGTTTTTCAAGGTGTCCACTGCTCCGCTGGGCCACCGAACCTCGACCAAATCAATTTTGGTTCTTGCCCCCAGACCGAAGCTCAATCGCCCGTCATGAGCGGATTGGTAGCTCCTCCCGCCTTTCCTCTGATCATACGAGACCAGATCGCCGGAGACTACTTTGACGCGCGCTCCGACGCCGTCACGGTTGGAGCGGACCCCGATCAGAGCAACTTCAAGCCAATGATTGCCGGCGCCGCCTTCGTTCAACAGCAACTGCGGCTCCTGGCCGTTGTTGCTCACCAGAACGTCGAAGTCTCCGTCGTTATCGACATCAGCCATAGCCGCCCCACGACTCACACGCAGGAGTTGGAGGTCGGGTCCGAGCTTGTCGCTCACGCTATCGAAGGCGCCGCGGCCGTTATTGCGGTAGAGAAGTTTCGGCTCCGCATAGCGCGTCTCCGCGTGGTATAGCTCGATGTTGTCCAGGATATGCCCGTTGGCCATGAAGATGTCGCGCGCCCCATCGTTGTCGTAATCGATGAAGAGCGTACCGAAGCCGCTGTACCGGAAAGTGGCGTAGCCGAGTTTGGCCGCGAATGTGGCGTCTTCAAAAGAACCGTCGCTCAGATTTCGATAGAGACGGGCGTGCTCGAGATCGAGGTGTGTGATGAAAACGTCCAACCAGCCGTCTCCGTGAATATCGGCGGCGTCAGTTCCCATTCCCGCTTCGGCCTTGCCGTCCTCGCTGACGGCGATGCCAGCCTGGAGGGCTATTTCGCTGAAGCTCCCGTCGTGATTGTTACGGAAGAGGAAGTTCGGGTTAGCGTCATTGGCGATGAAGAAGTCTTGCCAGCCGTCGTGGTCGAAGTCAAAGGTGACAATGCCAAGACCACTGCTGGCGTGCGCGCCGACCTTGGAAGTTTCGGTAACATCGGTGAAGGCGCCGCCGCCGTTGTTATGGTAAAGCGTCGGCTTCTGCCCGCGAAACTTATTCGGGTGGCAATATCCCCGGTACCCAGGCTTCTCGTCGCCGCACCAGATGTTGTTATTCGGCGACCAGGCCACGTAATTTGCGATCGCGAGATCGAGCTTGCCGTCATTGTCATAATCGAACCAGGCGGCGCTCGACGCCCATTTACCCTTGTTCACGACGCCGGCTCGCTCGGTAACATCCGAGAAGCTTCCGTTGCGGTTGTTATGGTAGAGGATAGAACGGTCGTAACCGAGAACCATCAAATCGGGATAGCCGTCATTGTCGTAATCTCCCACGGCGACGCCCATTCCGAATAAGCCTTCGGCGCCCACGCCGGCCTTCTCGGCCACGTCAGTGAATGTCCCGTCGCCGTTGTTGCGATAAAGCGCGCCGCGCAACGGATTCTTCGGTTTGTAAAGCCGGGTGGCCGCGCCGTTGACCAGATAGAGATCGAGCAGCCCGTCGGCGTCGTAATCAATCCATCCGCAACCCGACCCCATCGTCTCGATCAAGTACTTCTCCGCCGTAGCCGCGTTGTCGTGAACAAAGCGAATCCCCGCAGCTTTCGCGATATCTCGGAAAACAATTCCTCCCCCTGTGTGGTAACTCTTAGCGAAAGGCGCCACGGAAGCAAAAAAGGCAAAGAGGGCGCAAAAGACCAGGGCGCCGCAGAGGCGCGGAGAACGCTGAGGAAGCGCAGGGAGAACATGGGAGACCTCTCTCTTCCCCTCTCTCTGCGTTTCCTCGGGGTTCTCCGCGCCTCTGCGGCGCCCTGAACTGTCATCTACTTCCGGCTTCTTATGAAACATGCCGCGAAAATTGATTACTTCGATCCCTCACGCACAAGGCGAATCAGCGTCCGGCTCATGAACTTGTCCCTCTCCTCACTCTTGACACGGTCAACTTTGGCGAACAGTTCTTTGGCGCGCTCCAGATTGCCTTTCCTGCGGTGGGCCTGCGCGAGTTGATAGAGGAAAGAAGTCTCCTGGGGATCGAGTTCGAGAGCCTTCTCAAGCTCTGTGATCGCGCGGTCGACTTCGTTGCGGCGAAGGAGCAGTTTGCCTAAGACGGCGCGCGAAGCGGCAAAGTCTGAATTGAGGCGAACAGATCTCTCCAGTGACTGAATCGCCTCGTTCTCTTCAGGACTTCTGATCGCGGGCCCGCTGCGATTCAACGCCTCGCCGAGAACGTATTGAACCATGTAGTCGTCCGGGCTGGCGGACGCCCTCTCACGAAGGAGGGCGATCGCTTTGGACGTCTCTCCCAATTCCAGCAGCACGATTCCCCTTGCCGCGTAAGACAGGCTTTTGTTCGGCGCTAGTTTGCTCGCGGTCTCGAAATCCACTTCGGCCTGGGCCGACTGCCCCTTCATCGCCAGAAGCGCGCCGCGTTGAAAATGGAGGCGATCCGATTGGGGGATGTTCCTGACGCCAATGCTGACAATCTCCAGACCGAGATCGTAATTGGCGTGGTCAACACACAAGGTCGCCAGGTCCAGATAGTTGTTCTCGTCTTTCGGGTCAATCTGTGTGGCCGTGCGCAGGGCGCCGTAGGCTTCGACGGTCTGTCCGTTCCCTTCATAGGCTTGAGAGAGCAGGTTATAAAGCTCGGCTTTCTTGTGGCCTTGCGCCAGGTATTCCCCCGCGATGCGGACGGCGTCAGCGTAGTGGCGATTCTTGACGTAGGCCAGAGTCAGATTGAAGGTGACTTCGTAAGGATCGGGATGACTCTTGCGCGCCAGCTCAAATTGGCGCGCGGCGCCGTCGTACTTCCCCAGGCGAGCCAGGATGACCCCGGCCTCGAAGCGACTGACCGCATCAGCTTCGGGCGGAAGCTTTTCCAGTAAACCGGCGGCCTTTTCCGTCTGATTCGATTCGAGGACGCTCGTGGCATAGTTCAACACCATGCGGGGGTCGCGGAAGGGCAGAGCGCCGCTCTTGTCGTAATGCTTCACCGCTTCAGCGAACTGCTTCCCCTGCCAGTGAATCTCGCCCAACGCCAGATGCGCCACCGGATCATCCGGCCCGACTTCGAGCGCCCGGATAAGGTGAGCCTTGGCTTCTTCCGTCCGATTTAGCTTCATCTCGTTGATCGCGAGATTCTTCAGAGCCGGATAAAACCGCGGGTTCAGCTCGATCGCTTTCCTAAAATGGGCGTTGGCCTCTTCTATCTTTTCGGCGGTCGTGAGCGCAATGCCCAGGAGGTTATGCGCCTTGATGTCATTCGGCGACTGCTCCAGGAGTTTTCGCAACAAGGCGATGCCCGGCTCGATCTGTTGGCGCCGGATCAATGACAGCGCTTCCTCGTACGAAGACTGTGAGGCGGGAGGTTGCGCCACCAGGGAGAATTCGAGCGATGACAGCAGCGCAATAATGAAGCAAGTTTTGAGGAGTAGTGATCTCACAGGCTCAGGATACAACAAACAGAAAAAACGCGGAACGCGCGGAAAGAACAGAACAAGCGGAAGTATGAGATAACTTTCCGTTTCCTTCCGCGTGTTCCGTTCTTTCCGCGCGTTCCGCGTTTTCAGAATTCAATCTTCAATCCGAACTGGACGTTCCTCGCTCCGAAAGCCCGCGTAGAAGTTCCGAAGGCGGAGCTAAACCAGTCGCCTACCGGCCTGTCCAGGTTCACTCGGTTGAAGAGGTTGAAGAATTCCGCTCGGAAGAGGAGGTTTGCGCCTTCCTTACCGAGGAACCAGGGAATCTTGGTCTTCTTCGCGAGTATGAGATCGGTATTGGCGAAGCCGGGACTCGGGAATGTGTTGCGACCCAAGTTCCCGAGCTGCCCAAGCCCAGGTGTGGGGAAATCTTCCTTCTTGAAGATACGATTGGGGGACATGTAGTCCGACCGTTCGAGTCCGCTCAAGGAATTGCCGAAAGCCGGCGTATTCAGCGGATCACCGCTGCGGCCGTCGGCGTTGAAGTCGCATCCCCTGTTGATGATCCTGCTGTTCGGGTTGTTCGGGTCTTCAGGCCCCAGATTGAAAGCTTGGCCGCAAGTAACAGTAAAGGGAGGCCCTGATTGTAGAATTGTTATGGCGCCGACTTGCCATCCTCCCAACAGCCTGTCCAGTGAACGCGGCGCCGGAATGTCGTAGACGATGCTCGAAGCGACCTTGTGCCGGACATCGAAGTCGGCGCGACCGCGATTCAGGAAGAGGCGTAATGGATCGTAGATATTCAGCCCCCGTCCAAAGCTGCTGGCGGTATCGATCGCTTTGCCGAAAGTGTAGCCCGCCTGGAAATCCAGCCCCTTGGTGAATCGCTTCTTCACGCTCACTGTTCCGCCGTGGTAGGACGAACTACCGTTGGCTTGCGCATAGCCGATCACGCCGAAGTTCGGATTCAGACGATCCAGTTTGCCGTCGAGTAGATCGCCGTTGAAGCGATTCACATCGTACTCCTGATAAAGCTTGCGACCGACCGATCCGATGTAGGCCGTCTCTATCACGTAGTCTCTGGCGAACGCATACTGAACCGCCAACGACCAATTGATCGAGTACTGCGTCCTCATCTCGGGGTCAGCGTTCGAGAGTTCGTCGGCGACGCCGAGCAGCCCGCCTTTCGGGTCCAATCCGACCCGCAGGTTCGGGATGACCGGGAACTGCCAGGGGCTTTGTTTGGTCGCGCTCAAACCGTAGACGGGCACGACGGGAGGAGTGTTCTTCTGGGCCGTCGCCAACCCGAATACCGGGGCGAAGGTTTGCGCGTCGTGGAAGAATTGACCCGCAAAACGATCGTAGAAGACGCCGACTCCGGCGCGAATCGACATCTTGCCTTCGCGAGTCGGGTCCCAGGCGACGCCGATGCGGGGAGCGAAGTTGTTGAGGTCCGTGCCTTTGAGCGGTGGCGCGTTGATGCTGGCGGCGTTGGCGATGCGCTCCTGGAAAGAATTTCCGCCTTTAAATTCCATCCTGGTGAAGAAGTTGTCGTAATCGCCTGGCGCGTAGAACGCCTCCCATCGCAGTCCCAGCGTAATTGTCAGGTTCGGGCGAGCCTTCCAGTCATCGTTGAAAAAGATTCCCAGGCTAGTGAAGTACGGGCGGAAGTCCACGCCTTTATTCTCGCCGGTCTGCGGATTGAAGCCGATGTTGGATTCTGAGAACGGGTCGTCGGCCGCGAAATCGAAGAGGTCGTTGAAAGTGAACTGCGGACGCGTGAAGACGTTGGCGAATTTCGCCCCTCCCTTCCAGGCGTCGTCTTTCGCGTACCGGAAGCCGAATTTGAAGCTGTGGCTGCCCCGGTTGTAGCTCATCATATCGCGCCACTCGAAGTTATTCTGAATGAAGGTCGCGTCTGAAAAGCCCGTGCCGTAAGCCGCGATGCCCGGAACATTGAGCAGCGGAATCTCTCCGTGGGCGAGCGGCGCCTCGCCGTAAGCGCGCGTCGCGCCGAACGCCATCTCGTTGAGCAGGTTCGGGCTGAAGATGTGCGTGTGGCTCAGGTTCCCGTAGTTGGTGTACTGGGGCTGAATCGTGGTGAAGTCCGGATAGACCGAAGGCGTTCCGAAGGTCACCAGTTGATTGGTCGTGCGGTAGAAGTTCCCGTAGATCCGATCCTTGCCGTCGTTGAACTGATGATCAACGCGGGCGTTCCATTGTATTCCGTCGCGAGGCAATGTCTGTTCAAACGATCCTACCTTGGTTATCGGGAAATTGCAGGGCATCTGACCCAATCGAGTAGTGATCAGCTCGCTGCCGCAATCAATGTCTTTCCTTGCCAGCACGTCACCCGCCGTTTGCTCCACTCTGCTGGCCTGCAACTGATCCCGGAAGGTCGTCATGACAAAGGTCGAAATGTTGTTGGGAAACCTCTGCTTCATAAAGTCTATGAAATTCGGGGTCACCGCCCTGGCCTGGAAACCTGTGCCGACGCCCGAACGCAGAATGTCCATCCCGGCGAAGAAGTGGGTCTTGTTCTTGACGATCGGCCCACCCAATGTCCAATTCGCTTCATTGCGGCGGAAGGTAGGAACTTCGGTTTGCGTGAAGGTGCGGGCTTGCAGAACGTTGTTGGTGTGGAACCAGCCGAGGACGCCGTGAAAGCTGTTGGTCCCGTTCTTGGTGACAACATTGACCAGCACCGAGCTGTTGCGCCCGTATTCAGCGGAGTAATTGTTGACCGAGACGCGGAGTTCCTGCACGGTGTCGGCGGCCGGGTTGACGTTGGTGACGCCTCCACGCGGCGTCGCGCCGACGTTGGCGGAATCCACAAGGAACCCGTTTGATTCCGCGCGCTGCCCGTTGCCATTGAGGTTCACGCCGTATTCGGCGGAAAAGACGTCTCCGGTCGCCTGGGCGTAAGCCTGTCCGCCGCCTGACGGCAGCCCCGTCACGCCGGGCGTGAGCACCACCAGCGTATAAAAGTTTCTCCCCACCAGTGGCAGGTCGGCCACCCGCCTCTTATCAATCTGGTTGGAGACCGACGCCTGGGCGGATTCGATTTGAGGCGCTTCGGTCGTTACGACAACTTCCGCCGTTTGCGCGCCCAACTCCAGCGCGAGATTTAAGGTCCTGATCTGGGCCACTTCCAGCGTGACCTCCTGCTGCGTGGTCTTGAAACCGCCGGCCCTGATGGTGATGGTGAAGGCTGCCGCCGGCAGCGATGAAATTCGGAAATAGCCGGACTCGGAAGTTTCGACCGTTCGCTCGATGCCGGTGCTTGAGCTTTTGATCGTCACTACGGCTTTATTCACGACGGACCCATTCGGGTCGGTTACCGTGCCTTCGATCGCGCTGGTAAACTGGGCCTGGGCTATGGAAAAAGTGAAGATCAGCGCTGACAAGACGCTGACCAACCTAGACAGCGGTCTCACTAGGCTTAGTCTCATAAGGCTCTCCTTCCTGTGTTTATAGTCGCCGAAGCAGCGCTGGCATGATCGACAGGGGAAACGGCGCCAAGTACAACTCCTCCAAATTGGTCGGCTTTTCCATTAATCGGATTTTCCACTTTCAAACACGATATTGCGCATTTCGGCTAGAAGTGAACATCAGCGGAAAATAAATCACTATTTGAGGCGTTGGGTCTTGTACGCATTTAGGATCGCTTGAATCGCGTTAGGCGCCAAGCTGTAAGGATCTTTCTATTAATCCCAGTCTTGAGTTGAACTCAGAAGAGCCCGACCACAGGCTGGAGTTCTGTTGCAGGAAAGTGGAAAAATGATTTACCTCTTGCCGGGTCCGGTCTCCTGCGTCAGCAGGGTTCCTTTGCCCTCTTCCAACACAACGACCTGGTTGGCCTTCAGGTTTTCAAAGCTCTCTTTTCTTCCGCTCGGCCAGAGGACTACGACACGTTCGACTTTGGCGGCGGCGCCGACTCCGAAATGCAGGCGAAGATCGTTATGGGAAATGTAACTGCCGCCGCTGCGCACTTCATCCATTTGCTTCAACCCGGCGGCCACCACGGTGACGCGGGCTCCGATGCCGTCGCGGTTCGATTTTCTTCCGACGGTCTTGATCAGAATCCAATTCTGCTTCTCCCCATAGTTCTTCAACAGGCTCGGCGTATCGTTCATATTGTTGACAACGATCTCCAGACCGCCGTCATTGTCGAGGTCGCCCACCGCCGCGCCTCTGGAAGACCGCCGATCCAGGATTCCCGCCCCTGCCTGCGCTGAAATATCGAGGAACGTTCCGTTGCGCAGACTCCAGAAAAGTTCGCGCTCCTGTTTGTAGGGGCTATTAGCGTTGAGAGCCTCAACTTCCGGATAGACGTGCCCGTTGACCATGAAAATGTCTCTCCAGCCGTCGTGATCGAAATCGAAGAATCCCGTCCCCCAGCCAAGAAACCGCGTGTTGACGCCCAACTGCGCAGTGTAGGTCACATCAACGAACGATCCATCCCCGCTGTTGTGATAAAGCGTCGGAACATCATCGGCAAAATTGGTTTTGACAATATCGAAGAAGCCATCCGAGTCATAGTCAGCGGCTGAGACTCCCATCCCGGCCTGCTCCTGCCCGTCCTCATTGACGGCGGTCCCGGAGATGAGTCCGATGTCGGTGAAAGTACCGTCGCCCTCATTGTGGTAGAGGATGTTTGGCGTGGAGTCGCAGGCGATGTAGATGTCGGGCCAGCCGTCGTTGTCGTAATCTGAAACGAGCGAGGTGAAAGCGTAACGACCGGCGGGCTTGGCGACGCCACTCTTTTCGGAAACGTCGGCGAAGGTTCCGTCGCCGTTGTTCTGATAGAGCATGTTCACGCCTGCTGGCAGCCCGCGCGGCCCGCACATCACTGGAACGCCTTTCCACAGGCAATACTGGTTGCTCCCTTTGGCCGGGGTCTTCTTGATGTCGAGGTCCACGTAATTGGCGACGAACAGATCCAGGTCGCCGTCCTTGTCATAATCGAGAAAAGAACCTCCCGTGCTCCAGCGAACGGTCTTGTGTAACAGGCCGGCCTTTTCCGTAACGTCGGTGAAGGTTTCGTTCCTGTTGTTGCGATAGAGCGCATTCTGCCCCCAATAGGTCACGAACAGATCGTCATAGCCGTCGTTATCAAAATCGCCGACACACGCCCCCTGCCCCCAACCGCTACGCGCCAGGTTAGCTTTTTCGGTCACGTCACTGAAGGTTCCGTTCTTGTTATTGCGGTAGAGATGATTGGTAGGCTCCTGGCCTTTTGGAAATCCCTCAAGCGTGGTTCCGTTGACGAGGAAGATGTCGAGCCAGCCGTCGTTGTCGTAATCGAACAACGCGACGCCGCTTCCGGTGGTCTCGATGATGTATTTCTTCTCGGACTGAGCGCCCGTGACGTGCCGCGCCGTCAGGCCCGCTTTGGCCGCGATATCCTGAAACTGAACCTTTGGTATCGAAGTGTTGAGCTTGACGTTGGGTTGAGACTTGGCGGGCCGTTTGGGGACGGCTACTCCCTGACTGAACACCTCAATGGATATTTGCCTACTCACGACAATGAGCAAGAGAAAACAGATAGTCCAGCACAAGCGGTTCATAGGCTCTTTTGAAGGAGGGCATTCACTTCTTCGCCTCGTTAGCGGCGAAGAATCCGAATCGCCCGTTTCGTATTCAGGGCGTCTTGAGCGAGGGATTGAGTTGCTGGGACGCGCGCAATTCGCTTTCGGCTTCCTCGATCTGGCCCAAAGCTTTCAGCGCAAGGCTCAATTGATGATGCGCAGTGGCGTCTTTAGGCTCCCAGGCGATGACGCCGCGAAACTGCGCAGTCGCCGTCTTCCAATCTTTGATCTCCATCGCCGCTTTGCCCAACGCGCGCCGGGCTTCAATCAAACTCGGCGACAGCTCGACGGCGATCCGGTATTCAGCCATCGCTTCAGCCCTCTTCTCCTGACTCTCGAACACCAATCCCAACTGGTAATGCGCGGAGGCGTGCCGTGGATTCAATTCCAAGACTCGCCTGAGCGCTTTTGTGACCTCGACCGGATCGGCTGAAGACTGCCGCAGCGTCGAAGCCAGCAGGAAGTGAGCTCCCAGCGATTCCGGATCGAGCGAGACGGCCTCGCGAAGTTCGGCGATAGCCGTTTTCAGGTCTCCCGCCTTCACGCGCCGGGCCGCCGATTCGGACAGAACCAACGCCCGGCCGGCGTTCGCTTTCTGAGTCAGAATCTTCTGCGACTCTTCCACCTCCCTGCGACCTTCTTCCGCCCGTCCGGCTTTGCGCAAAGCTTGAGCTAGATTGATGCGGGCTTCAGAGAGGCGCGGGTCCAGGCGTGTGGCCTGACTCAATTCGCTGATGGCGGCGCCCAGATCGTTCAACTTGAAAAGGGCTGTTCCCAGGTTATGCCGGGCTTCGGCGTCGTCGGGGCGGTCGGCTACGGCGGCGCGCAGTTCTTCGACCGCCGCCGGGAGGTCTCCTTTCTGGCGAAGCGCGAGGCCCAGCGCGCGGCGGGCCAGTGTGAATCCGGGATTTTGTTTGAGCGCTTCTCGAAACTCTTTTTCGGCGGCTGGCAAATCGTCCTTCTGTTTGAGCGCGATCCCCAGGTTATACCTGTACTCCGGATCGCCGGGCGCGATTTCAACGGCTTTCTGAAGCGATTCTACCGCCTCCGCCATTTTGCCTTTCTCGGCCAAGGCTTGACCGAGAGCGAGATAGGCTCGGGCTTGAGTGGGCTGCGACAGGGTGACAATTTGCAACTCGTTGATTGCTTCGTCCAGGGCGCCTTTCTGCTTCAAGCCGAGCGCGAGGTTGAAACGGGCTTCGGTGAAATCCGGCTTGACTGAAACGATCTCTTGGAGCAACCGGATCGCGCCATCCAGATCGCCCTGCTTCCAGCAGGCGGCGCTCAAGGCGTAGCGGGCATCCTGGAATTCCGGCTTCAGCCGCAGCGCCTCTTGATATTCGACAATCGACTCGGCGGTCCGTCCCGCGCGGTCGAAGGCCAGCGCCAGATAATAATGGCCAAGGTGGAGTTTGCGGTTCAGCTCGATGGCTTTTTGTAACTCCGGGATGGCGGCCTCCGGCTGCCCTGAATCGCACAGGATGGCGCCGATGAAGAAACGGGATTCGGCGTCCTGCGACTCGATCCGCGCGGCGGCGCGGAAATGTTCGAGCGCTTTCTGCGGCTCACGATTCTGAAGATAGCGAACTCCCTCCTGGCGATGCTGAGCGGCGGAGGGCGCCGGCTCTTGCGCTACCGACGGCGCGCAAATAGGCGCCGGCAGGAGCAGAATTGCGAGCGCAAGCCGCAGTCGGCGGCAATCAAATGCGGAGACCGATTCTTGCCGTGATGGTTCCAGATTGATCTTCATCGAGACTCAATCAATATCACCGCCCGGCGGCGCAGACAAGCCATTCGTTACCTACTCGCTGTCTCGCAGACTTGTCCAACAAACTTACACTAGAGCGGATTGTAATTGCATGTACGGGAAGGCTGACTGAATCAGTACCGCGAGCGGTAGCGAGCGGGCTTTACGCTCCGGCCGCGCTCGCTACCGCTCGCGGTACTGATCCGTACTGTCATCTCATTATGCCGTACATTGATTTGCAATCCGCTCTAAAACGTGAAGCGAATCCTGAATTGCACCAGCCTGGCCCCGGTCCCAGCGGTGCCGCCAGCTCCACCCGCGGTTGAACCAGCCACGATTGTCGTCGTCCGGCCAAAGTTGGTCGCCGTAATACTGATCGGGGTGACGCCGAAAGTTCCGCCGGTCGGCACTTCGAAGATCGGGTGATTGAAGGCATTGACCATCTCCGCCCTGATCTCCATGCGCACGCGCTCCTTGATAATCGGCATCGCTTTGGCCAGCGATAGATCGGTGGTGACAAATCTCGGCCCGTACAGATAAACGAACGCGCCGAACTGCCCCGGCGTGGTCGGCGGCGAGAGGAAATTGCTGTTCGCCCGCCCGTCGCTGCCCGCCAACTTAGGATCGAGGAAGAAGACATCCGGGCCCGCAGCCTTGAAGACCCCGACCATCTTCTGTAGATCAGAGGCCGTCACGCCGTTCAGGATCACGCCCGCGTCCGATTGGTTGGCCGTCAGGCGACCGCTGCTCAATTTGAACGGCATGCCCGATTGCATGCGGAAGATCGCGCCGACCGACCAGCCGCCGATCACCCGGTCGAGGACAGCGTTGTCCACCGCAAACTTGCGCCCGCGCCCCAACGGCAGATCGTAGGCGCCAAATGCTTGCAGCGTGTGCCGGATGTCAAAGTTCGAAGGCCCGTAATCCAGGCGGCGATTGCGCAGCGTAATGAAATTGCCGGCGCCGTCCGTGTTCTTGTTGTAGCGGTCAGTCAACGCATGCGCCCAGGCATAGTTCACGTTCATCGTCAGACCATGCGTCAGCCGCTGGCGGAATTCGATCTGTAGCGCGTTGTAGTTTGAGTACGAATTGTCGCTCAAGACGTTGGCATTACCCAGGAAGGGATTGAGCCGGAACAGATTGATCGGATACTGCCCCGGTGTATTGAAGCCCAGACCGGCGCAAGGGCCAAAGCCATTGCCCACCAGACGACAGAAGAAGGTCGAGGTCGTAGCGAAAGTATTGGCCAAAGCTCCGGCCTGCCCCGTCTGAAGTTGCGTGATGAATGTGGCGTTATTAAAGCCCTGGCCCGCAGGCAGGCCTGTGAAAGCAGTCTGGAAGATCGGGATCGCTACTTGCCCCGCCAAACCGCTATTCGCAAATGTGCATGGCGGCTCTCCGGATTGCCCGCATTTTGGATTCGCCGCCATATACAAGGCCAGATTTCTCTGCGCGTTCTGGAACTGGGTCAGGAAACCATTCTCGAAGATGTTGGTCTCGTTGATATTGAATGTGTGCCACAACCGCGCGCCGCGATTGCCTACGTAGCGCGCTTCGAGCACGCTCCCCTGTGTCAGCTCGCGCTGAACGCCGGCCGACCAGGTCTGCACGTAAGGCGCCCGTATATTAGAGTCCGTCGTGGCAATGTTGATGTTGCTGAACGTGAAGTTCGAGAGTGCGAGCGGAAAACTGAAGCTCCCCGGAAAGAGCTTGAAAGCTGGCAGCGGCGCGCCCAGTGTCAAGGAGCCGGGCGCGAAGTCAACGCCGGGCACTAGATTGCCGGATTGCCGCAAGCCCGGATTGTTGCTCATATTGTTGGTGAAGCTGAGCAACCCCTCGCCGTAATAACTGAGCGAATAGCCGCCGCGAAAGACTGTCTTGCGGTCGCCGAACAAGCGTCGCAGCCACCCATCTTGAAAGCTCGGATTCCAGGCCACGCCGAGATGTGGCGCGGGATTGAGGTAATCCCGCTTGTAGCCGTGCGAGCGTTGATAAATGCCCGGATTGGCGATCCCCAGCAGCGAGCCCGGGTTGAAGAGATTGGGCGTGTTGTCGCTGCCCGCCGCCGCGCCCGAAGGCCCGAACAGATCGAGCGGGGTCGGACTGGTATAGATGTCGTTGGTGTTGAAGGTGTCTCCCTGGAAATCCCAACGCAGCCCGTAATTGAGCGTCAGCGAGCGCGTCGCGCGCCAGGAATCCTGCGCGTAAAGGCCAAAGAATGTCTGTCGCTCGCGAATGACGACAGGTTGATCGTCCGCAAACTGTTTGGTCTTCTCGTCTACATTGACCGATTTGGCCACGTTGGAAATGCGACCGGTGAGCAGCGCGTAAAGCGCCAACGCATCGTTGCGCGCATCGTTGGTGATGGCTGGCAGCGTCGTATCGTTGAAGATCGCATTGATCGGATCGTTGCCGGCGACGCCGAAAGAAAAGCGTGGGATGCCCCCGTCACCGAGTGTGCCCTGACTCACGACGGAGCGAATGTAATTGCCGCCGAAACTGAAGGCGTGGCTGCCGCGCTGGTAAAAGAAGTTGTTCGCCAGGTTGTAGACCGGATTGTTGCGCGGCTGGAATGTAGTCCCGAAGCCCAGGCCGTTGACCATCTCCAGCCCGCTCGGCAGGTTGAGCGGGAAATTCATCAGCCGGGGTTTGTAGAGTTCCCGGTCGTAACCGATGTTGAAGATCTCCTGGTTGCTCTGAATGCCGAAATTGAACTCGTTGACCATGTTTGGACTGATCGTCCAGGTGGCGCTCAGTTGGGCGATGTAGGGATTGGAGATTTGTCCGACCGACTGCTCTTCGGTAAAGACGCCGGGCAGCACAGTCCCACGAAAACCTCTGGCGTTGACGTTGTGGTTATAGGTGTCGGAGACGCTCACACGCAATTTCTCCGTCACTTGATAATCAATGCGCGCCGTGGGGTACTGGTTGGTGACGGGCGATGGAGCGACCCAGCGCAAGCGGTTGCGAATCGGATCGAAGGTCGAGAGCGCGCCCGCCGTAGTGGACGATTGAATCTTCTGAAGCTGCGCGCCAATTATCGGGTTGACGGCGCTTGGGAAGTTGTTCTGCCTGGCAATATCGAGCAGGTTCACCGTGTAGGTTTTCCTGTCGCTTCCCACATAGGTGAAGACGCCTGTTTGCGCCGCCGGTGTCAGCACGCGCGCCTCGAAGTCGGATGACTGCGGCGTCTTCACGTGCGCATAGCTGAGAAAGAAGAAGAGCTTGTTCTTGATGATTGGCCCGCCGAGCGCCCCGCCTTGATCGTTGCGGATGAAGACTGGCCGCCTGATGCCGCGCGCGTTGTTGAACCAGTTGTTGGCGTTGAGCGCAGAGTTTTCGTGCTGCCAAAACACCTCGCCGTGCCAGGCGTTCGCGCCCGTTTTGGTGACGAATTGAATCTGAACAGCGCCCTGCCCGGCGCTATTGGCGCCGAGGTTCGAAGTAGCGATGGTCACTTCCTGCACGCTCTCCAGGCGGGGCTGGACAAAGGCAAAGAAGCTGGTGCCGCCGCTCTTGAAGCGCTGAGCGTTGTTGGCGATGCCGTTGAGCGTGATGTTGAGCGCCGCGCCGGGCAGGCCGTTGATGGTGCTGTCGCGCGCGGTCACGCCCTGCTGGGCGCCCGCCGAGAGCAGCGCAAAAGGCAGCGCGCTGCGGCCCGGCAGCGGCAGGTCTTGCAAATATTTCTGATCCACCGTGTTGGCTATGGTGTTGGTGGTCGTCTGCAGGACTTGCGCGCCTCCCTCCACTTCAACGGTCTGCGTGACGGCGCCGACTTTCATAATCACAGTTTGATTGGTCGTGCGCGCCGCGTAGATGATGACGCCTTTATAAACGGTCGTGTCGAACCCCTGCTTGCTGACGGTCAGGGTGTAACTGCCCGGCGCCAGTGTCGGAAAGACAAAGCCGCCGTCGGCGCCGGCCGCGGCAGTCAGGACGGCCTTAGTGTCTTCATTTTGTAACTGCAACTCGACGCCAGGAACGACTGCGCCCGATTGATCCTGCACGGAGCCGACCAACTGCCCCGTCGTCGCAACCTGGGCCAAGGCCATCGAACCAGTCGCCAAAGCCACCCATACCATCACCGACAGAAACGACATGCTCGCAATTCCCTTCATATTTCCCTCCATTGTTGGTTCGACCCATCAGTTGTGACCTCGCGGATCGAAAAGTAGGAAAAGTTATACAGATTGGCCTGCGGAACAGAATACGCCTCAAGGCTGGAGTGTCTTGGATGAACGTAAGGCGCCTTGAACCGGATTAGCGGCATGCCAACCGGGCGTGACGCCCGCAACCTTGTCGCCCAGTGATTACCGGGCTACGATTTGTTGGCTCGATTCAGACAAAGGAAACTACCTTATGAAACGTTTGGCGAATATTGTGAGTACAGCGGCGGCCATCCTTTTGGCCGTCAGTGTGACGGCCCAGACGAGGCCCGACTTCTCCGGTCGCTGGACGAGTGGGTCGGAAACGGCGGCGACCGGGCGCAGTGGAGAACGCGCCGGTGATATGGGAAGCGGCTGGGGAGCGAACATCACCATCACACAGACGGCGGAGCGGCTGACGGTCGAGTACGCGTTCTTCGCGCGCGGCGATATGCAGCCGCCGCTGAGGTTCGTCTTCGCGCTCGACGGATCGGAGACGAAGAACT
>Ga0114129_10003677_pt1 | contig 21578 bp, 18 predicted proteins | sample RhiMetdeltSRZDD1_FD_80071 | JGI IMG/M metagenome (GOLD analysis project Ga0114129, IMG submission 80071) | Populus rhizosphere microbial communities from Tennessee, USA - Rhizosphere MetaG P. deltoides SRZDD1 (version 2) (version 2) | ecosystem: Host-associated > Plants > Roots > Rhizosphere >... | reverse complement strand
TTATGAGAATTTTAACGACCCCCGTATTATGTCGATCATCGAACAGCAATTGTTTCCTACAAAATCATCAGAGTACGGCCAGTCGCAACTGGTAACATTCGATCTGGCGTTTTATCCTGAAGAAAGAGGTTCGTACAATTTCGATATGCGACCCGGAAGTATAAACGAAAAAGGCCGGCTGCTTAACCCGCAAAAACGCTGGGGTGGTATCATGCGGTCGATAGATCAAAGCGATTTTGAAACGAGTAATATACAATATGTCGAATTCTGGATGCAGGACCCTTTTATAAGGAACCCAACCGGCAGCGGCGGGCAACTGTATATCGATCTGGGCAGTGTGTCGGAAGATATTTTAAAAGACCAGAAGCGGTTATACGAGAACGGTTTACCAACAGCCGGTACCGCCGTCGCAACCGATACATCGGTGTGGGGCAAAGTACCGCTGAATGCCGTACAGGTTACCAATGCGTTCAGCAGCAATGCGGCCGACCGGCCTTACCAGGATGTTGGTTTTGATGGCCTGAACGATGACAGTGAACGCGTACAATTCAAAACATATATCGATGACCTCACCACCCGTTTTGGAACGGGCTCGGTGGCTTATCAGCAGGCTAATACAGATCCATCTGGCGATAATTACCGGTACTTTCGTGATGCCACCTATGATGAATCGCAAACCGGCATACTCGGTCGCTATAAACATATTAACGGCACACAGGGCAATTCGTCGGTGGCGGCCGGCGGCGATAAATATGTAAGCGCTTTTACATTATACCCCGATGAGGAAGACCTCGACAGGGACAATTCATTAAATGAGCAGGAAGCCTATTTTGAATATAAGGTGGATCTCAGGCCTGCTGCGCTGGTTAACGGCAGCAATTATATCACCGATAAAAGAACATTTACACCAACAGGCGGTGTTACCCAAACCTGGTACCAGTTTCGGATACCGGTTAATAATTATGCACAGGCAGTGGGCGGCATCGCCGATTTTAAATCTATCCGGTTTATGCGGTTGTTCCTTACCGGTTTTACCGATTCGGTAGTGTGCCGCTTTGCCTCTTTTGACCTGGTGCGCAATGCATGGCGAACGTTTAACTACAAGCTCGATACAACCGGTGTGTATACCGGGCTACCAACCTCGTCGGCCACTACGTATAATGTAACTGCGGTGAATATTGAAGAAAACAGTTCGCGCACGCCCGTACCTTATGTGTTGCCGCCGGGTATTCAACGCCAGGAATCGCTCAGCAATAACAATGTAACTATTTATCAAAACGAACAGGCCATGAGTTTGCAGGTATGCAACCTGGCTCCCGGCGATGCAAGAGGCGTTTATAAAAATATAGCGCTCGATTTGCGGCGCTATGGAAAGATGAATATGTTTATACATGTTGAAGGGGCCGGGTCTGATAATGCCATTGCCGACGGACAACTGTATGCGGTTATGCGTTTAGGTAGTGATTTTATCAACAATTTTTACGAAATAAAGATCCCTCTCAAAAAAACACATTGGGGCGCTACAACTGATGCCGATATCTGGCCTTCGGTGAATGAACTGCAATTACAATTGCAGGACCTGGTACAGTTAAAGATCAACCGTAACAAAGTGGGCGCATCCAATGTATATTACCAGGAAAAAGAGACCAGTGGCCGTATGCTTGCCATCTTTGGCAATCCTGGTCTGGGTCAGATAGAAGCATTTTTTTTAGGCGTGCAAAATATCAGCGACCAGAACGTCTGCGCCGAATTGTGGTTCGATGAATTACGCCTGTCGGATGTGGATGAAAAAGGAGGTTGGGCCGCATTGGGGAAAGTAGATATAAAACTGGCCAGCCTTGGTACAGTGAGCCTGGCCGGCAGTTATAAAAGCGCCGGCTTTGGTAGCATCGATCAGCACATCAATGAACGATCGTTGAATAACAACCTGCAGGTCGATGGTTCTGCTAATTTGGAGCTGGGAAAATTATTACCGCGTAAAGCCGGGTTATCTATTCCCATGTATGCCGGCATTTCAAAAACCGTAAGCACGCCGGAGTATGATCCGTTTGATACCGATATAAAACTGAAACAAAAATTAAAAGAGGCCACTGCTGCCGAACGCGACTCCATATTGAAGCAGGCAGTGAACACCACGCAGGTGCGTACGCTGAATTTTACCGGTGTGCGAAAAAATAATATCACCGGCAAAAAGCTGAAGCCCTGGAGCATCGAAAACATTGATGCCAGCTATTCTGTTACCATAACCGATCACCGCGATTCAGTAACCGAAAACGACCAGCTGAAATATTATAAGGCCGGCCTGGGATATAACTGGACTACAACGCCGAAGTTCTTATCTCCCTTTAAAAAAATGATCAGGTCAAAGTCGAACTGGTTGTTGTTGCTGAAAGATTTCAATGTTAACCTGCTGCCCACCACCATTTCGTTTAATGCCGCTGTGAACCGGCAGGTGGGTATTTATCAGTCGCGCAATATCGGTGGCGGATTGAAAACGTATCTTCCCGAATCGTACAATAAATATTTCAGGTTGAGCCGAACCTACACGCTTCGCTGGGACCTTACGCGTTCACTCGGCATTGATTTTTCGGCCGTAAACAATGGGGTAGTGGATGAAGACAGCGGACGCATAGACAAGGCTTCGAGACAAAAGACATGGGACCGATTTTTAAAAGGAGGCCGCAACACCATGTATAATCACCAACTGGGCGTATCATACGCGTTGCCGGTTAGTAAGCTGCCATTGCTTAGCTGGACGAACGTGCATGCCGATTACCGCGCTACCTATGGCTGGACGGCCGCTTCCCGCGCTGCCTCTGCATTGGGCAATATGCTGCAAAACACACAGCAAAAAAGTATAACCGCGCAATTCAACTTCAGCGATCTGTACAATCGTTCGGCTTTTTTGCAATCGGTTCAACAGGAGGGTAACCGTGCCACGGCTTCGAGCCGTGGCACGGTTAATATCGGTACGGATTCTACAAAACGTAAAAAAACAAATCATGAATTGCCGGCCTTTGTAAAAGGAATCATAAACGCGATGCTCGGTCTTAAACAGATGACTGTTCAATACGCCGAAAACGGGTCGAACACTATTTATGGATATATGGATAGCACAAAGGTATTAGGTATGAACCTGCGCAGTATGCAGCCCGGCTGGCGATATATATTGGGTGGGCAACCCAATGCTACTTTTATAAACAAGCTGACGCAAAAAGGGTTGCTCTCGGGCGACAGCCTCTTTAATTATCCCAATACACAAAACCTGAACCAGCAGCTGACCGTTACCGCCCTGGTGCAACCGGTTCGCGATCTGAATATCGATATCACCTTAACCAAATCATTTGGCAGGGAGTTTACCGAACTGATAAAAGATACATTGGGCAATGGCGAATTCGCGCATCTTAACCAGTCGACCACAGGCGCCTTCAGCATCAGTTTTATTTCCCTGAAAACGCTGTTCCAAAATGCTTCCGGCAGCAATACCTTTCAGCAGTTCGAAAACAACCGCATCATTGTATCGCAGCGAATGGGTAACAAAAATCCATATTCGGGTACACAACGAAGTGATGGTTATTATAAAGGTTATGGAAGATATTCGCAGGATGTGCTGATCCCTGCTTTTATTGCTGCTTATACCGGAAAAGATGCATCGGATATAGCCCTCATCAGCAGTAGCAGCAGTATGCGCAGCAATCCGTTTGCGGGGTACCTGCCCAAACCCAACTGGCACCTGACATACAATGGATTGACGCGCATTCCGGGGGTGGCGAAAATATTCAAAAGTTTTACGCTCTCCAATACCTATAACACTACGTTAAGTGTGGGAAGTTTTAATTCTTCTTTACTGTATAAAGATCCGCTTGGTGCTAATTATCCGGGTTTTATTGATACGGCTACCGGCAATTTTGTGCCTTATTTTGCGGTGCCCACCATTACTATCAACGAACAATTCGTTCCGTTGTTAAGCACCGAAATGCAATTCGTAAATAATATACAGGTCAATATTGAATACAGTAAAACGCGGCAGTTGAGTTTAAGTTTAACCGATTACCAGATGACCGAAAGTCGCACCACGCAGTTTGCACTCGGACTGGGATGGCGTAAGCCCAATGTGATATTGCCGTTTAAAATTCATATCGGCAAATCCACAACATCCACAAAAAAGGGCAACGACATTAATATGCATATTGATGTAAGCTTCGCCGATAACGTAACCGTAAACCATTATCTTGACCGGGAAGATGCTATTATAACCGGCGGACAGCGGGTGGTGCGTATATCACCTTATGTAGATGTGGTATTGAGCAACCGCGTAAACCTTAAATTATATTACGACCGCCAGCGTACCGTTCCAAAAATTTCTACTTCGGTGCCCATTACCACCACCAGCGCGGGTTTGCAGGTGAGGATCGTGCTGGCGAAATAAAGGAACATTGCATTTTATTCTCATTTATAAAAAGCTGAAATACCCCATTTCTGTCTGCTTCGGTGTTTGATTTTTCCGCTTCGGTGCAAAAGGGCTTTTAAATAACAGCATCCTGTTGTCTTTTTGCGGCATTAAAGGGATTCATTTAAAAACCAAAGTTCATGATAAAACAATTTAACAGGTTCGTGTTCGAATCGTTCAACGATCTATTATTCGAATGGGTTTATTTTTTTATGCCGTGGTGCTTTTTTGATCTTTTCGACGAATGGTTCGATAGCCCGGCAGCCGACGATTTCCCGGAGCAGCCTGGTGTACAACAATCTTATGTCCACAGCTCAGCAAATGATTTGATAATGATAAAGGATAGTAAATTGCACCTGGTTTTTAATCTGAATTAAATTGACTATTTCTCATAAATATTATCCCTACATATTTATATCCATTATTTGCGTAGTGGCTGCCGGTTTCGGATACATCATTATTCCCACACTGCCATGGTATATACATGTGTTTGGCACCCTCTGCCGTTTTGTATGTATCAGTGCCATCTGGCAGCTGATTGTACTGGTAAATAAAAAACTGCAAAAGCGGTTTACCCTTGAGCGCCGGCCCGGCACCCAGATATTTTTGCAGGTGGTTGTTACGCTGATATTGCTATCACCCGTATTTATTGTTTCCTATATGTGGTCGAAGCCCATTCTGTGGGCTTTCAATGCCAGGAACATGGTCGTATTTCTGGCCATTGTTTTTATTATCACTATTCTGATGATGACCTTTGGTTACTACACCTACGATCTGTTTGTAAAGTACAAAGCATCATCTGACGAAAAATCAAAACTGGCCCTTGAAACCGCGCAGCTCGAAAAAGAAAGGTCCATGATGCGCTACCATCACCTTAAAAACCAGGTGAACCCGCATTTTTTGTTTAATACCTTAACGTCGCTGGATGGCCTTATACAGGTGAACCCCTCGCTGGCATCGGATTTTATACGTCACTTATCAAAAGTATACCGCTATGTGCTGGAACATAAGGAAAATGAAGTGGTAAGCATGGAAACAGAGGTGAATTTTATACAGCACTATATTTCACTGCTGCAAATACGTTACAAAGAAGCCATTGACATAAAGCTGAATATTTCTGAAGCCGGTATGGAAAAGGGCATTGTTATGGTGACGCTGCAAATGCTTATCGACAATGCCATCAAGCACAACAGTATTCAAATTGCCCAACCGTTGCAGATCTGCGTTACGGATGATGGCGACTGGTTATGCATACAAAACAACAAGCAATTGCGAAAACAAATCGAAACTTCGAACGGACATGGACTGAGGCAATTGAAAGAGCTATATGCATTTCTTACCGAAAAACCAGTGCACGTAAAAGATACTGAAGGTTATTTTGAAGTTAGGTTGCCCTTGCTGTGAAAAGGGAGATCATGAATATGTAATTTGAGTATGACTATATTAATTATAGAAGATGAACCATTAGTGGCCGTTAGCCTGGCTAAGCTGGTAAATGAGCTGGAACCTGGTGCTGCATTGCAGGGACCGATCGCAGGGGTAAAGGAAGCAAAAGAGTGGCTGGCCATACATCCTAAACCCGACCTGATCCTGGCCGATATTCAACTGGCCGACGGTATCAGCTTTGATATATTTTCCGACAACACGATAAATTGTCCCATTATTTTTACTACCGCATATAATGAATATGCTATCCGCGCTTTTAAAGTGAACAGTATTGATTATTTATTAAAGCCTGTCGACAAAAAGGAACTGCAAACCGCCCTGCACAAATTTCACCAGTTACAGTCAAAGTTCAATAACGAAGGCTATGTACAGCAAATGATGGAGGTGTTGGGTAATTTTAATCATAGTAAAAAATATAAAGAACGGTTTGCTGTGCATATGGGCCGTTCCATGGCATTGATACAGCAACAGGAAGTGGCAGGTTTTGTAAAGGAAGAAGTTATTTACCTCGTTAATCACGAAGGAAAGAAATTTATCACCGATTACCGCTCGCTCGATGAAATAGGGGAGTTGCTAAACCCCGCTGCCTTTTACCGGGCCAACCGCCAGTGCATTATTCACCTGCCATACATTGAAAGTTTTCGTGCCGATGAAGTTGGCAAGCTGATCGTAAAAATGAAGGGTATGAAAACAGAAGATATTATTATCAGTAAAGACAAAGCCGCCGATTTTCGCAAGTGGTTCGATAGCTGATAGTGCCGTTAGGCAACCGAAGCAGGTAGAAAATAATGACATGGTTTAATAAAGTCCCGTAGGGGCCTTTATGCCTCGTTGCCTTTATGCCTTGCTTGCCCGCCGAAGCCCTGGCGAAGGCGGGTGCCTTCTACTCAATAACGATCGGCTGCACATAATGAAGCTCCCCTACACGAACAGCAACTTTGTAAACACCCCGTGAGAGGTTTGTTGGAAGAAGAATGGTATGTGTTGAGTGAAAGTCGGAATGAAACAGAAAATGCTTAAATACCTGTTGACCTGTAAGCGAATAAAGATGCACGCTGAAAACACATTTTTCGATATTATACAGCTGCAGCCAGAATTTCTTTTGCGATACAAGGTTTGGATAAACAGTTACACGCTGCGCGCGTTTTTTTCGTTCGGTTTGTGGCAAGATGCTCATAGGAGTTGGGTATGGATTGTACCGGATGAAGGTAGCTCTTTTTTTAAATGGCTACAATAGTATACATACGTGTTTACACTCAGTACCCATGCTGTCTACGTAATTTTTTATGAAAGGCGTATAGCTATTAATAATTTCGGTTATACAATAAAGAGATTTACTATACGGACCGCCTTTTTTACTTCGGTCAATTGTGGATTTGTGCAATGCCGCCTGCAGTAATTAACACGCACTTTCGGCATTGCCTGTTATTAATTCGTAATACGAATCTGCGTTGCTGATATCTTTTTTTGCAACAAATATTCCCTGAATGGTGTAATAAGCTCCTGCGGTCCGGCTAAATAAAAGGTAGCCTTTTCCCAGGCCATCCAGCAGTTGGGGTGCATGTCTTCCATCCATTGAATGGCGTTTTGTGCACGCTGCCCGGGCGAGGGAGGCACGCTATCTATCAGTAATTTCAGCCGGTGCAGTACGTGTTCGTTATGGGTGTTTAACTCAACAACACCAAAATATTCATGGTTGTTTTGTAAGGCAATTTCTTTATATGCATTGAATAACCCGATGGCCGTTTCATCGCCAAAAAAGAAATGATGGGTAGCCTTTGAATTATAATATATAAGTTTTTCCCGCACTAAATCTCCATCTATGGAATTGGTTAGCCGTTTAGGTATTTGTAACATTATATAAGTATTGTTTACAAACAGAAAATTTAACTTTACAAAAGTAGTTATGCGTGGCAGTGCCACTTTTACACTAACCGGATAATTATTTACACCAAACGGATTTTATGGCTGTGACTATGTACGACGATACCGGGAGGGAGTATTTTCTGGGACCGGTATTTCCATTGGATGTAATGGAGCAACCCCTTGTTACCGAAAGAAGAGACATATACAGTTTTCCTTTTGGAGATGCAGAAATGGTGCAGATGGCCTTTTCCGGCATCTACATTGTATATGGCGATATGCGGGTTTATGCAAACCGTTCGCTGAATTTTGATATTATAGGGGAGAAGGAACTGGTAGAAATGCATTTTACGCTCGAAGGCGATGGCCTGGTGCTAAACGAGGCGTCGGGTAAACAATACCTGTTTAAAACCAACCAACATAATTTACACTACACACCGTTGTCTGTTGGTAGCGGCGAATACAAGGGCCTCGAAAAGTATAAATTTTTTGAAGTACATTTCACAACCCGCTTCTTTTTTGAACTGGCGAAAGAAAGCAGTCCCATGCTGATGCAGTTTGCAGAGAATATTCAAAGTGGCAAAAATATGCACCTGAGTCATGATAACCTGCCTATTTCATTTGCCATGCACCAGTGCATTAAAGATATTATGAACAGCCGTTTTACCGGCGGGTTAAAGTTGTTGTTCCTGCAATCGAAGTGCATTGAATTACTGGCATTGCAGGCACAGATGTATGAAGATGCGGCAGGCAAGTCGTCGCTTGTTTGTAAATCGATAATCGATAAAGACCGTATCCATTTTGCGAAAGACTACCTGCTGCAAAATGTCATACAACCTCCATCTTTGGCACAACTGGCAAAAATTGCAGGTATCAATGAGTTTAAACTGAAACAGGGCTTTAAAGAAGTTTTCAATAATACCGTATTCGGCTATCTGGCCGATCATAAACTAAACCAGGCGCGTGAATTACTGATAACCGGTAAGGTGCCTATAAAGGAAGTTGCCGATCAGTTAGGCTTTTCTTCGGTGCAGCATTTTAATAATGCCTTTCGTAAAAAGTTTGGCGTGCCGCCGGGGAAAGCAAAAGGGAAATAAAAATAACGCGGTGTTTCTAATATGTATTTCATAATAACAAAAACCGGCATTATCCTGGTCTTAGCTGCTAAAGTGATAAAAATCCCCCCTTTTTTTGACCGATAAATCCCTCATGCCTTTTACAAAGTGTGATATTTTTGGTTTGTTCTGCTACATTGCCATAAAGCATTATTCATAACCTAAAAACGATTGCTATGCTACTACACACTTTGAACCTGCTTTTATTGAGGGTACCTGAACAATTCTTTTTCCTTTAAAAATCCACCCACATGAAACAATACCGTTTACTATTAATTACAATGGTAATGATCTTACCTGCCATTGAAAACCCTGTCACTGCACAAACTTTTGTTCACCCCGGCGGACTTCATACCCAAACCGATCTTGACCGGATGAAAACCAATGTCGCAGCCGGCGCTCATCCATGGATCGACGACTGGAATAAACTGATCACCGACTCAAAAGCGCAAAATACATACAATGCCGCCCCGCAGGCAAACATGGGCGTAAGCCGCCAGCGGGCCGATGCCGATGCGCATGCCGCTTACCTGAACGCTCTGCGCTGGTACATTTCGGGCGATACCACCTTTGCGGCCTGCGCCGTTCGCAACCTCAACGGATGGAGCAATGCCATAAACCAGGTTCCCAGCGGTACCGATATGCCGGGTTTGATAGGTATTGCCATCATGGATTTTGCTATCGCGGCCGAATTGCTGCGTGTTTATCCGGGCTGGGCTGCCGCCGACTTCACCCGGTTTAAAGATAAGATGAACACTTATCTGTATCCTGTCTGCCACAATTTTCTGGTGAACCATAACAACACCTGCGACAGCCATTATTTTGCCAACTGGGATGCCTGCAACGTAGGCGCTTTAATTGCTATGGGCGTTTTGCTCGACGATACGGCAAAATTCAATGAAGGCGTTACCTATTTTAAAACCGGTGCAGGCAATGGAAGTATTGCAAATGCGGTGAGTTATATACATCCCAATGGTATGGGGCAATGGCAGGAAAGCGGCCGCGATCAGGCGCATGCCATGCTCGGTGTTGGCTTTCTGGCCTATGCCTGCCAGGTTGCATATAACCAGGGCGTTGATCTGTTTGGTTACAGCAGCAACCGGCTGCTGGCAGGCGCTGAATATACGGCTGCCTATAATTTGTGGAAATATGTTCCATACAAACCCTACAATAATTGCGACAATATAAACCTGTTTTATCTCGCTACAAACGGGCATGGCCGGCTTGATAATAAACCCATTTTTGAACTGTTGTATAACCATTATGTAATTCGTAAAGGGTTATCGGCTCCCAATGTAAAATCTGCGGCGCAATTGCTGCGTCCCGAAGGCGGCGATATCGATCATTTAGGATATGGTACCCTAACGTTCACGCTTGATGGTACTCAATCACCGTATCCGCCTGCGCCGGTTGCACCGGTTCCTACGGCATTGACAGCCACAACCGGTATGCGGCGCGTATTTTTAAAATGGGCATCGAGTGGTGTAACAGCACAGGGATATAATGTGCTGCGCGCTACAACGAGCGGCGGTCCGTATACCACCATTGCCAGCTGGACAGGCAATACCTACTGCGAATACACCGATGCAAATGTTACAAGCGGAACCACCTATTACTATGTTGTAAATGCTATCAACCAGTCAGGTACAAGCGCTAATTCAACACAGGTAAGCGCCACGCCGGTTACAACCGGCGCTTTGCCAACAGGCTGGGCATGGCAGGATATTGGTACCGTAAGCGCCGCCGGTAGTGCCGGCTTTGCCAATGTGGGCGACAGCACCTTTATAGTAAGCGGTTCGGGAAGCAGTTTTGGCGGCACGGCAGATTCATACAGTTATGCATATACTGCCGCAACCGGCGATGTAACCATTACAACCCGTATATACAATGTTACCGGCACGCTGGCGAAAACAGGATTAGTGATTCGGGAATCGTTAAATGCCAATGCACCCGCACTCGCTGTAACGATCGGCGATGCAGGCTGGCGCTATGCAAAATTTGGTGTAAGGTCTTCTGCAGGCGCTTCAATGAGCTGGACAAGTGGAGACGAATTTACCTGGCTGCCTGTTTGGTTCAGATTACAGCGTTCGGGCAATACATTTACTGCTTATCAATCTTCGGATGGCGTGGCCTGGTTTACCATGGGATCGGCCACTGTAACCATGGCATCTAATTATTATGTAGGACTGGCAGCCTGTTCGGGCAGCACATCCGGCGCTATAGACAGCACACACTTTGATAATGTAGGCCTTGTAGCAGGAACACCGCAATCCATTCCCAATGGTATATATAAGATCATTGCAAAGCACAGCGCCAAAGCGCTGGATGTATATAATAACGGATCGGCCAATGGGACCAATGTGCAGCAATATTCGTTGAACGATTGCGCCTGCCAAAAGTGGACAGTAACCAATGTGGCCAATGGCAAATATTCTATTGTAGGTCTTTCAAGTGGCAAATACCTTGATGTGAGTGGTATTTCAACTGCCGATGGCGCCAACATTCAGATCTGGCAATCAACCGGCGGTGATAATCAACGGTATTACTTTACGCCAACAACAGAAGGTTATTACCGTATTACGCCGGTGCACAGCGGAAAAGCGGTTGATGTTAATGGTGGCTCTACGGCAGATGGCGCCAATGTGCAGCAATGGACGTATACCGGAGGCGACAACCAGCAATGGCAACTGGTGCCGGTCACTGCTTCAACTTCATCCGGAACAAGAATGGCAACAGAGCCGGCAGCCACTACACCGCTGCAGAACAATTTATCAAACGAAGTGACTATATATCCCAATCCAATGATAACCCAATTAACAGTAAGCCTCAGTAACGAATTCGTTAACGGGGCTACTGTTTCTATGACAGACATTACCGGCCGTTTGCTCAGATCATTACCTGTAAAAGGCAAACAGTATTTGCTTACACTAAGCGGTATACCTGCCGGTGTATACTTTATCAGGGTGAGTAACGGATCAAAAACAGTAACAAAAAAGTTTATTAAAGAATAAGTGATCTGTTTTAGTACATGTTCATGTAACACAGAGCAAAGGACTCCGATTCTTCGGGGTCTTTTTTGTTTCACGCTCAAATATGTTGTATTTTTCATATAACGATTAAAGCCATTAACATGTCTGTTGCTGTAAAAAGAATATATGAACCGGTAGCTGCGCAGGATGGCTACCGCATTCTGGTAGATCGGTTATGGCCCCGCGGTATTAAAAAAGAAGCGGCTAAGATTGATGTTTGGCTGAAAGAAGTAGCGCCCTCAACCCAATTACGAACCTGGTTTCATAAAGGCGAAGGTTCTTTTGCAGAATTTAAAAAGAAGTACCTGGCCGAATTAAAAGAAAACCCCGCCTGGGGCGAACTGAAAAGCCTGGTAAAGGAACATAAAAAAGCAACCCTGCTGTATGCAGCCAAAGACGAAAAACAAAATCATGCTTTGTTGCTGGCTGAAAAATTAAAGTAGCAAAATTCCCTGTAATTCATACATATTGAAGTTGTTATAATAACCACCGGTATAGCGGCCGGGCTTTTGTGCCACCATGAAATGGGTACAAACCTGATTATAATTCTGAAAATGATTGATTCTCGTCACTACACAAAAAACTAACAACTGGTAGTTTTGGCATGTGTAAATTAATAAGTCACATCAAAATAGTTAACGATGAAAAATCAATTCATGACCACAGTATGTATAGGTTGTGTTTTAATGCTTGCCGCAACAAACCTTATAGCACAGGAAAACAATCCGGTCAAATCTTTACCGACTGTTACAATTACCTCCACACATACAAAAGTGCCCGAAAAAGTTTGGCAAAGCTTTCAGAACTATTATGCCACCGCCGAAAGTCCTGCATGGTACGAACTCAATAAGCGTTTTCTGGTAAAGTTCATGACAGAAGATAAGGCGAACCAGGCTGTTTTCACCAAACATGGCCGTTTGGTGTACAATATCAGTTATGGTTACGAAACCAACCTGCCCGATGACATTAAAAAATCGCTCCGAAGCAAATATTTTGAATACAATATTGCCCGGGCCGTTAAGGTTAGTCAGGACAACAGGACCATTTGGTTGGTTAATGTTGAAGATGCCAAAAACATGATCCTTGTAAGACTGGAAGACGATGAAATGGAAGAAATTGAAAGATTCATTAAGTCGTAATACGTTTTAATTTCCACCTCGATAAAAGTTGTAGAAAATGTAAGCCTTCGGATGGTAATCCGGGGGCTTTTTTTATTGATAATGCCGGGGCAATGGAAATAATAAAAAATGCCCCCGATGCATCGGGGGCATTCAGTTATATAGATAGTAATATAATTATAGTGATTTGAGTATTTTTTTAAAGGTATCTGCCTGTTCTTTTGTTTTGATGTTATCTGATAAGGAATTGACACCATAAGAAATTTTCTTCGGTTGTGAATCCGTTTTCGCTTCTTTGGCTTTTTTAGTAAGTTCCTGTATTTTTTGAATTACTTTATCCTTCATAACAGATACTTTTCCATATTAAAAATAAGACTAATTTTTCAAATAAAAAATAAAGTGAAATCATCAATTTCTCCATCCTTTTCAGGGCCAAAAGATAAATTGAGAAATTCCTGAAGGAACGGATTGCGTGCTGACTCAATTTCAACATTAATCGTTACAAATTCTGTATCAGAAACCGGGCTTCTAAAAGTAAACTTTCTTAAGTCCGGATTTATCGTATCTAAATTATATGCTTCCTCGAAATTTATATCAATGTTCATTTTAGGTTAGTTTTAATTCTAACTTAAAATATTTCCCTTAAACTTCGGTTAAGCATGCAATAAAAGTATATAGCTTGTTGATGAAATTGATTACTGTCAATTTTATTTTTAAATATTTTACTCGTAGCTATAATTTGTATTGCTTCTTCTGCACCCTCCATATCTGTATAAACGGAAAGCAGTTGCCGGCGCAACATTCATCGGGTTTGTGAGGCGTGTGGCCGCAGTCGCACCAGAATTTTTTATTCGCATACAATGCATAGGCATCCAACCCGCGAATATTACCGGTTTTAATGGTGTCGGGGCCGCTTGCCTGCATTACTTCCCATCCGTATTGACCGGGCACTTCCTGCAGTTTTTCATTATCCATAAAACGCAGCGGATGTTTATGCGTTTGATCGGCCCAGTAAACTTTTAGTTGCGAAGGACTGCGGTGATCGAGGGTTAATACGGCTGCATGATAACCATCGCATAGTGAAATAATAAACACACTAAAGCCGCGCTCTTTACCAACCCTGGCCAGCAGGGTGTTCCATAAACTTTTTTCGGGCATAACCGGCTGTAAACCGCGCGAAACAAGATCGCCTTTCGATATTAAAGCCCATTCGCTTTTACGGGTTGAAAGAAATCGTACGGAGTCGTAGCTGCCGATATAATTACTATCCTTTAATCGCCGCACCAAAGCATTCACATCGTTGTTATAAAAGCCGTTTAAAACAGGCTTACGGCTGTACAAACTGTCGGGGATAGATGATTCGCCAAAAAGCAGAATATCCAAAGCCGCCCTTACCGTATTAATACATTTATGGCGGTAGCCGGGCCTCCAGTTCGAATCTTTAGGTTGTTCCTGCAATGAGGCGTTGCTGATAAAAAACTCTTTCATCCTTTCTATTTCATCGGCCGCAAACAAGGTGGCCCTATGAACAGAATCTTTTTTTATCGACGTGCTGTTTTTCTTATGGCGACCGGGCGGATCACCAGGCACAAATGCACACCACGAAAAAGTTGCCAACAGAAGGATGAACCACATACATGTATGCACTTTCATAACAGGGGTTTTCTTTGTAGTCTTCAGAAATACGAAATGAGTTGCAAAGATTCAATAAATAACGATTTGATTGTATACTTATTTTATATGTTGGTAAACGGGCCGGTTGCCTTGCTTTATTTGATCACGATATCATATTTCGCCAGCAGTCCGATAACGCCGGGTATGGTAAACTGCGCTTTTTTGATGCGGTTGATGTCGGGGTCGATGGCATAATTAAAAGCCGTGCGAAAATCAGCTTTATCGAGGTTGGTGTTCTCGAATTTTGTTTTGCTCAGGTCGCAATGATCAAAAGCCGATTGCGTAAGGTCGCTGTCGGTAAAATCGGCTTCCTGTATGGTGCACCTGGTGAATTGTGTTTTTTTCAATACCCGTTTGTAAAAAGAGCTGAAGTTCAGCGTGCAATTAGTGAAGGTAACGGAGAATAAAAAATGATCGCAGTTTTCAAAATTAATGCCCAGCATTTTGCAGTCGGTAAATGTAATATCGTTGAGCGAGGTATTGGTCACTTTTATCATGCTCAGGTTGCAGCTTTTGAATTCGCATTCGGTAAACTTTATATGCGACAGGTCGCAATTAGAAAGATCACAGTTAATAAAAGTGCAAACCTCATATTGGCCTTTTGTAAGGTCTTTCGTTGTATAATCTATTCCTTCGTATACCTGTTCTTCAAAATAGTTATTGCTCATGGGATGCTTTAAATAAAGGAGCGTAAGATAAAAAATGATCCGCCATTTACTTTGTGAGCGTATCAATTTTTTCCTGAATATCCTGCTTTTCTGTTTGGGTTTTGGCTAACGCATATGCCTTTTCAAAATGGAGTTTCGCTTTTTTGTTATCGGTGTTTTTGTACAATTCGCCCAGCAGCACAAAATAAAAATGATTGTTGTCGAGCCTGAGTTTTTCTGCTTCTGTTAATGCGGCTTCTTTTCCTTTCGCCTTATATAAAGCAAATGCCCTGTTCAGGGCCACGCCCGGCGAATAATTTACCTGCAGCAACTGATCGTACAACTGCAGAATGTTTTCCCATTTTTCAGGCGTATCTTCTTTTATGCAATGCCAGTACGCTATACCGGCTTCGAGATGATACGAACTTATTTCATTGCCCTGTGCAGAGTTATTTAAAAAATGTATGCCCTGGTTAATTAAGGCCGTATCCCATAAAGAATCGTCCTGCTGTTCGTATAAAACCAATGAATTTTCGTTGTTTTCCCTTGCGCTGAACCGCGATGCATGAAAGCACATCAATGCCAGCAACGCATTTGTTTTTGGCCGGTTGGTTGGTTCATATTCTGTAAGCATCAGGCCCAGGCGTATGGCCTCTACACAAAGATCTTTTCGCAATATCTGGTTTTGTGTTTGCGAATAATAGCCCTCACTGAAAAGCAGGTAAATGATGTGCAGTACATTGTCGAGCCGCTTTAGCAGTTCATTTTCCGGCGGCACTTCCATCTTAACTTCCTCAGTTCGTAATTTTTCTTTTGCCCTGAATAATCGTTTATTGATGGTTTCTTTATTGGTTAAAAAGGCCTCGGCAATTTCATCAATACCAAAACCGCAAAGAATACGCAACGCCAACCCAATTTGCGCTTCGCTGGCAATGGCGGGATTACAAATGGCAAAAAGCATTTGCAGCTGGCTGTCTTTAATATTCTGCTGCGAAAAGTTTAATTCATCCGGCTCATGCTGCTTCTGTTGCCGGGCCGTTATTTCGGGAATTACTTTTTGTTCAAATATTTTATTCCGCCTGAAATGGTACAGTGTTTTTTGTTTGGCCACTGTATACAACCAGGCAGTGGGGTTTGGAGGTATACCTTGCATACCCCATGTTTCGGATGCTGTTAAAAAAGTATCGCTTACTATGTCTTCGGCCAGTTCAATATGTTGCAGGCCATACAGGTTACTGATAACAGCAACCATTTTTGCAAATTCCTGCTGAAATAATTGTTTGAGCGATTCGTGTTGTTTTTCCATAGTCAATGGCAAAACCCTCCTGACTTGTCGGGAGGGTTTTGGTTTTTATATACTTATTTATTGATATACAGGTCTGATCTCTACGCTGCCATCGACATCCAGTGCGGGGCAACCATGTGCTAAGGTTGTTGCTTCTTCAATGCTTTCGGCGTTAATGATCATAAAGCTGCCAAGCCGTTCGCGAATTTCAACAAAGGGGCCGTCGGTTACCACGCCACCGGCGCGAAGCACTTTGCCTTCGGTTGCAAGGCGGGTGCCTGTTGCTTTTAATTTTCCCTGAGCTGCGATGCCGCCAACCCAGTCCTGCCATTTTTTGGTAAGCGTTTGCATTTCATTGGGAGATACAGTGCTGTAATCGTAGCTTGGCTGGCGAAATATTAACATAAATTCTTTCATATTAAATAAGTTTAAAGTTGATTAGTGATTTGTTTTTAGTTTGATAAGTCAAAGATATTATTGTTTACGAATATGCACAGTTTAGCTGAAGAAGCTATGCAGTAGCAAATTGACCGGGTGCATATGTTCCTACCATTTGAGGATTAGGGAAGGCGATGTTAACCCGGTTGTAGCTGTTGATTGCTATAATGGCAAAGGTTAAATCGATCAGTTCTTCTTCAGAAAATTGTGCGCATACTTCTTCATAGGTTTTTTCATCAACACCGGTGGGCGATAATTTGGTAAGCGATTCGGCATATGCCAGTGCAGCGCGTTCGCGATTGGAGTAAAAAGGTGTTTCGCGAAAGGCTGGTAAGGCATACAGGCGATGTTCGGCTTCGCCCTCGGCACGTGCGTCTTTTGAGTGCATATCAAGACAAAAAGCACATCCGTTGATTTGTGATACCCTGAAATAAATTAAGTGCAAAAGCGAGCGTTCAACAGGCGATTTTGACAAATAGGCGCCCAGGCTGTTCAATGATTTCAAAGCGCGTTGTCCTTTTTCGAATACGTTGATTGACTGTTTCATACTGTTTGATTTTTAGTAGTGTTTGTTTGATTTATACCTGAATAATGACCGGGGGTGAAAGAATTGGACAGGGGAGGAGAATTTTTTTAAATTTTTTTTGGGGGGGGAAGGGTAGGGCAGCTTTCCTGAAATAAAAAAAAGACAAACAACGAAAGTCATTTGTCTTTTTAACAACCGGCAATTCATGCGCGCCAGTCGATTTGCGGATCGCAAACTATGAAGGAATAATGATTTTATCACCCAGGTATTTCGGTTTTGTTCCGAATAAATAATCGGCAAACACTTTTACCCGCGCCAGCTTTTCCCTGAGCCGGGTTTTCAGCCCCTGTTTCACGCTTACATCTTTTGCATTGTAGCCTATGGCATTTATTCCTTCTTTCGACGCAATATAAATGCCGTTCGTTGTGAAACTTTTGGGAAATAACGGTTACCGAATCCTGTCCGAATATTTCCTTTAAGCGAACCATCGAATCGAAAGTTCTGAATCCTGCATAATCGAGGTAAATAACAGTTGAATCGATGCCGGCATTTATCAAGTCTGATCGCATCGATTCAGGTTCGTTGTATTCTTTTCGTCCGTTGTCGCCGCTGATGATCAGATATTTTATTTTTTTCTCTTTGATGAGAGTTGCGGCCGCCTGAATGCGGTAATTGTAGTAGGGGTTAATATGTCCATTCCTTCCTTGCCGGGTTGTGCCCAATAACAGGCCTACTTTGTTGTAGGGGATATTTTTTGCATCGCTATACAATTTATTGCCGGCCGAATCAATCACCGCCTTATTGCATAACCAGGTGGTAAGTAATACCGCAGCAATAATTGCGGTCAGTGAAATGAAGAAAGTTTTTCTTTTGCGCATAAGGGTTAAAATATAATATTAGTATCATGGATCACTAAATATTACAGTAGGTATCAGTACAATTTTAGCGTATTAATTCAAAAGGAGGAGGGGCTGACCTGCCTACAGCGGGCAATATTCATGATAATTCACCAGTTCAATAGGCGTTCTTTCCATTTCGTATCCTTCGTACCGGCGTTCAATTTCGTCGAGCACCGTATTGATGGCTTCAGGTTCTTTCAGGGTCACCAATTGGGAGCGGTATTCCTTAATACCGGGAAGACCTTTCAGGTAATTCAAATAATTTTTGCGCATGGTATTAATGCCGGCTACCGGGCCTTTCCATTGAACGGATTTGCTCAGATGTTGTTTACACACCTGTACCCGTTCGGCCACGGTGGGTGCGGGCAATTGTTCACCCGTTTGCAGATAATGGCGAATTTCCCTGAATATCCAGGGATACCCGATTGCTGCGCGGCCGATCATAATGCCATCAACGCCGTATCGGTTTTTGTATTCAAGCGCTTTTTGCGCGCTGTTGATATCGCCGTTACCAAAAACCGGGATATGTATACGCGGATTGTTTTTTACTTTGGCGATCAGGGTCCAGTCGGCTTCTCCTTTGTATAACTGGCAACGGGTGCGGCCATGAATGGTCAATGCTTTTACGCCCACATCCTGCAGCCGTTCCGCTACTTCTTCAATGTTTTTGGTGGCATCGTCCCAGCCCAGTCGTGTTTTTACAGTGACCGGCAGGCTGGTCGACTTCACACATGCTTCGGTGAGCCGCACCATAAGCGGAATATCTTTCAACACCCCCGAACCGGCGCCCCGGGCTACGATTCCTTTTACCGGGCAGCCGAAATTAATGTCGAGCAGCTCGGGCTGAGTAACGTCAACGATTTTTGCAGCCATGGCCATATGCTCTTCGTTGCCGCCGAAGATCTGGATGCCAACGGGCCTTTCTTCATTAAAAATATCCAGTTTTCTACGGCAACTGATTGTATCGCGAACGAGTCCGTCGCTGGAAATGAACTCAGTATACATCAGATCGGCCCCATTGGCCTTACAAACCACCCGAAACGGCGGATCGCTCACATCCTCCATGGGAGCGAGCAGCAGGGGAAAATCAGGAAGCGATATATTACCGATGTGCACCATTTGCGGATGCAAAAATGCGGGAAAAAGGGGAGATTTTCGTGGCACAATTTAATGTTGCATTTTCAACTTATTCAACAAGGTATCAAATCGTACCCAATAAATATTACAGTCCTGCTCACCTGTACCCCTGGTATAAAACAGGTATTTACCATCTGGTGAAACATATTGGCCGAAACGATGCGCAGGGCCGTCATTTATTTTTGGCCCTAAGCTGCGGGGTGATGACCAGGCGCCATCGGCTTGTTTGAAACTTATCCAAAGCTCACTTTCATAAGTGGGCGTTTCTTTTGCTGAGATAATGAGGTATGATTCATCCGGGGCAATAAAAAAATCACCGTCAAAGGCGGGGGTATTGATGACTTTGCCGAGGCTGCTGATCGTTGTATCTTTTCCGGCTATGGTCATTTTACAAAAATCATAGGTGCTCCATTTGCTTTTGCTGCCCTGGATACCATTGCTACCCACATAAAATGTACCGCTGTTCGCCTCCTGAAAATTGTATAGTCCGTAATTTTTCTGCAGCCAAAACTGTGGCTTCGACCAACCCTGATCCGTTCTGTTCAATACCCAAACCTGACCACCACTGCCCCCGAGGTACAACTTTGTTTCTTCAGGTGAAAATGCGGGATTGGTGATTTCTTTGGCTATTACTTTTGGTTTCAGCCATCTTTTTCCGTCGAACCTGATTTCTTTTGTACCTGACCCCTCACTGTCGAACCAATGCCGCGCAAAGGAGTAATAAAAGGATTTACCATCTTTTGAAAAAACTACCTTCCCAAGTACAATCCCGGAATCAACAAGCATACCGGGAGCAAAAATTGTTGGCGTATCACCCGGTGGTATTTGTGCCAGGTAAGCATCATGGCTATTCAGGAAACTTTCCTGAGCACAGGAACTTATTATAAAGCTAATAGATAGGATAAAGCCAAAGCAGGCCTTTACTACTTTCAATTGATTGAACTTTTCCATTTTGTTTTTTTGTTGAGTGAGGCCCCAAAGTTGAAAAACGCTTTAAATACTGTAAATTCATCGTTTGTTCAAGGCTGTTCAAGTTTGTTCAAGCGAAAAAATTGATTACTAATGTCCAATGAGGCGTTCTATATCGAAAAGTGCCGCAGGCTGATTGAAGAAAAACTGGCCTGGGGAAACAGGGAAACCTGGCAAAGCGCTGACTTCGAAAATTTAAGCGATCAAATTTTTGAAGAAACCGGTTCGATGATCAGCAGCAGTACCCTGAAAAGAATTTGGGGAAAAGTGCATTACAACAGTAAGCCCAATATGGCGACCCTTAATGTATTGGCCCGGTTTATAGGATTCCAAACCTGGAGGGCTTTTACTTCAACTGGTTCTCAGATCGTTACCGAAGATGAAAAAGAAACAGCGACAAAACCTGGTTTTAAATTTTCCATCAGGTGGCTGCTGGCAGGTATGGCGGTGCTCCTTTTAAGCATTGTTATTCTTTCTTTATTAAAAAAAACTGATAATCCTATAAAGATTGGTAAGGTGTTCTTTTCCAGCAGGCCGGTTACATCGGGGGTGCCGAATACAGTCATTTTTCAATATGATGCAACAGATTCAGAAGCAGATTCCGTATTTATTCAGCAAAGCTGGGATTCAAGGTTGCGGTTTAAAGTTGATAAGAAATTGCATGAATATACCAGCACTTATTATGTGCCTGGTTATTATAAAGCCAAATTAGTATTGAACGATTCGATAGTTAAAGAGCAGGATGTTTATATTGAAACAAACGGATGGACCGGACTTATTGAAACCAAACCAATACCTGTTTATTTGCCAAAACCTGTTTATGAAAATGATCATCAAATGGGCATTACCGAAAAGGTATTAATAGATCAAAAGGTAGATTTCAGAAATGAACCGTCCAAATTTACGCTTACAAAGGTTGATAAAAACATTGACCTGCCAGGTGAAAGTTTTTCATTAGATGCGGAGTTGCAGAATACATTTA
>Ga0114129_10003676_pt1 | contig 21579 bp, 34 predicted proteins | sample RhiMetdeltSRZDD1_FD_80071 | JGI IMG/M metagenome (GOLD analysis project Ga0114129, IMG submission 80071) | Populus rhizosphere microbial communities from Tennessee, USA - Rhizosphere MetaG P. deltoides SRZDD1 (version 2) (version 2) | ecosystem: Host-associated > Plants > Roots > Rhizosphere >... | reverse complement strand
ATGACCAAGCAGCAGTAGTCGGAACCATGGGGCGCGCACCGAGCCGTCTGGCCGGTCACCACTCCCGATCCCGCGCATTTACGCACTCCCCGCCCCAGAATAGGCCGTGATACGCGCTCCTCGTGCCCGCTTCGCTCTCGGGACGCAGCTTAATCCAAGCGCACCAGCGGGGCCGCCGTGCGCGAGGGCGAGTCGCTTCCCGGGGATTTGGACCGATTTTGGACCACCCCGTCGTGTCGCTAAGTGTGCTCGTGTTCGTCGTCGCGGTGGTGCTGCGGCCGCCGTGCGCCGCTTGTAGACGTTCATGTCAGGCGGGATTGCATCGACATGTACTATTTTCATTGTGGCCCTTAACGCTCGAAATGCGCGCACCCAGGAACAGGCTTTATCGCCCGCGCGTTCCGCTGCTGTTCCAAATATCTGATCTGGATCAAGAGGCCGCGACGAAGCGCGAACGACATCTACTCGCGTTTCTGGGAGGGTGATTTTCTTCCGCGAAAGGCGCAGCGCCCCGAATCGCGCTACGTCGCTCATACGCAAGCGACAGATTGTCGCCACGGGTGCCTCCTCGGTTGGCAACTTAACCTTGCGAGAGGTAATCTGCCCGACATGACAAAACAGCGACTGAGCAGCCCGTCTGTTGTCGCGTACCTGATAGCGGCCTTCATCCTGCTCGTTGGAGGCATTCTGCATGCCTGGTTGTGGTCCTGAGTTCGCCGGTTAAGGCTACGGCATCTCGAAGCACCGCGGTTTTGAGTCGTCGCGGGCCGGATTGCGCCGGTACGTCACGGGGAGGGGGAAATGCGACTGCGGATTATTGCTGTCACAGCGATCAGTGCCATGAGTCTCGTCATTATGATTTCGGACGCCAATGCTCAGCGAGGGTCAGGCCTCCGAAACTGTCCCGATGGTGGAATGTGCCCGGACGTGAGTGCGGTAGCAATGGCGGGCGTATGGCGTGCAACGTGAAGAGTTGCAAGGCATCGAGCTGCCGTGGACAAGTCGCGCCGGGCTTAGTTCGGCCCAATCACAACGGACGTTAATTTGGCCTGAAGCATACCAACTCAGTGGATGCGCACGAGGGTCTGACTGGCCAGCAGTCAGCTTTCGTCTTGCGGAGCGCCGACCTGATGCGGTCGGCGCAGAATCGGACTCGCCCAACCCAATCAAGGGAAGACAATCATGAAAAAGCGGCGCGTCCCTTCGCGGGGCTTTTTCATGGCAGCAAGATAGCGCGATTTTCAGGAAATCCGAGTCAGTTCGCCGCCGTCGCGCGGCGTGATCGAGCGCGAGAGCCGTGGCGGGAACCGGGTGGCATTGCGGACCATTGCCGACCCGCGGCACGACCCGCGCCATGGCAGCGCTGGCGTCAGTCCGGCGTGCTGGTGCTGCGGCCGCCCGCAGCCCTAGCGCTGGGCTGCTTCAGCCACCGCCGTATCTCTTTGAGAGTCGTCACGGTTCGGATGCGTCAGCAATTTGGTATTGTGCTCACGACGATGTTTGGAATTGGCGTGATCGACGCCGTCTACGGTGATCGCGAGCATGCCGTCTTCCATTTTTGCGATCCAGCCTTTTGCTTTCAGATACCAGAGATGAAACTGCAGATGCTCACGCGGGCAGGCTGACAGGCGCTCAAGCTCGTGCTCGCCGATCCCGGGCTCCTTCATGTCTTGTCGGCGTTTCACATAAAGAATCGACAGCAGCTTGTCCTGAATGACGATATCTCGGTCGATGCCCTTGGTGTTGCTGGCTTCCCCGGCCAATTCCCAGCGCGAGGCTGAACGACTTCTGTGCCGAATGTCGTACTGCGCGCGCTTGGCCGGATCTTTGAGCGTATTATGGGCCTCCAAGACTTCGCTGAAGCGGGCTCGATCGCCGGTGTTCGGATTGTCGGGATGGTAGCGCATTGCAAGATGACGAAATATCCGTTCTATCGTGTCCAAGTTGGCATTCGGACTGATTTCCAGGACTTCGTAATAGTCGATGAACATGGAGGCTTCCATAATGACTGTGCGATCCTGATCACCTTGTTCGCGATGACCTTCGGGCAATCGGCGGCAAGGAATCGCAGCTCGACCCCTGTTCCGATCGGGCCGTGCGAAAGCGGCGTGTGGCCGCGATCGTTGATCGGGGCCGGCCCCTTCCGCGCTGTGCTTCTTAAACCCCTCAGTGCAGGATCAGATCAACGACGGCTTTGTTGTCGCACGCGACCACTCGGTACCGCCGAATCAACGGCTCCAGTCGGGCATTGCGGGCCCGCGACGGCTGCCAGCGCGATCTTCAGTTTCAACATGATCAAGCCCCCTATGGCCCGCGCCACAAACGGCGGCGGGCGATACCATCATAGCTTTGTCATGGTAGAAAAACACCTCAAATCATTACCACTAATTGAAGCGTATCGACCCCGCAAGAGACTGCGGCATCGGCGAGAGTGAGGTATGGGCGTCGCCTCGGGCGGCTTCGTGCTGAGCTCGATGAGTTGTGAAGTGAGTTGTTCGGCCCTGCGCGGCAACTTGTGAGACCTGGAGGTGGACGATAGTCCGCCCGCATTCCTCAGCTTAGGGCGGACATGGATCGGCGGTACAGTTTTCTTTCATGCAGGGTGCATCGATATGTATCGTTTTCAAAGTTCCCTTTCGCCATCGAAATGGGCGCACCCAGGAACAGGCAGTCATTTTCTCCATGAGTAGCGCAGGAGTGGACATCGGCCATCGTAGGTGTACACGGTGGCGCTCCGGGTGCCGCTCGAACCGCACCGAGCCTTCGAAAAGCACCGATCCTCTTGCTACGGCGCTTGGTTTTCCCGTTTGGTTTTCGGATCGTCGTAGGTAATTTTCCATCGCTCCCCGTCGGCCTCAGGAGTCATGGTCGCCCGCTCAATTCGCGATCCTGCGTCTCGGCCTTCAACTAAATAGAAGATCCGGAACGATAAAGGGCGGCTCGGGCATGGTCACTTTCTCGAAAAAGGCAGCGGCCGTGGTAGCGCCGATGACGCACAGAACAGCTGCGGCTGTCGCTGTTTGGGCCCACATGGCAACGGCCTCCTGCTCGTGGCGGTGGTGGTGTTTGGTGTCGGACGACAAACATCCGGCGCGGTTCCGGAGCAGTCGAAGATAATGCGTCTTCCGTTTCCGACACTTCTCGTTTCTCGTCGCCCACGTCAGGTCGATGTCGACTGGACGGGCGCGCGAAGTTGGCTCGGCGGCGCGCCTCGTATTGGTGCAGTGCCGTGGCCGCGAGACCAGAAGGCGCAACCGCTGCTGTTCGTGGCTCAGATCGACCTTGCCGAGGTAGCCGCAAAGACCGGTAAGACGCTCTTGCCGGACAAGGGGTCGCTCGCCTTCTTCATTGGGGGCGGAAGCGCGGTGGTATTTGTCCCGGAAGGCGAGACCGATACGCTGGTCATGCCGCCGGCTGGTACGCCGGATTTGATCGAATGCGGTGGCGCAGCCGAGTGGCGCACCGACTTAGAGGGACGGCCGCTCTTTCCCTACTGGCCTGTCGATTTCGCGGTGTTGGATGTCACACCACCCGCAAGTGATGAAGACGAGGATGCTTGGGAGGAGTTCGCTACCGCCGAAGTCACAGCGGTCGAGAAATTATTCCCGCGCCGTAAATACAATTTGTCCGCGGACCAGGCGTTCGCGGGCCCCTCGATTCCTGATTGGTGGCAGACCGCCATCTACTATGCGAGCTATCTCGATAAAGCAGTTCTCAGTATTCCGAACTTGATCAAACGCGAGCAAGGCGCGCTTGAATATGCGCAAACGAAGGTGGAGGAAGCGCGGTCCAAAGGACCGAACGAATTGAAGAAGGCTGAAGCATATGTTGTCATCTGTGAGAACAAAATTGCCACGCTGCACCAGCTGCAGCCTACCTTCCTTCAATTCGCTGCCGAGGTTTCAGGGTTCAGCAAGGGACGCGACCCATGGGCCTTAATGGATTCGGACGAGATGGCGCTGCTCGCTTCACTTTGGGCGCGCAATTCGCAATTCGCCGCCTTCCATTTCAATCAGGGGAAGTTTCCGATCGACTATCTCAGGAACGAGATGTTCAAGGCGCTCCCGGCAGCGGATACGCCCGCATTTGCGGCTTTCCCCGCCCATGTCCGCGACCTGATCGACCAAAAGCGCGCGCCGCGCCCCCAGTGGTGGTTCATGGCTGTCCACTATGCCAAGCGCCTGCAAGAAGCAGCGCGCCTCGGCGTCCCAAACGCCGCGAAATGGCGACTCGATAACATTGCCGCGTATCGCAAGAGGATCAATGAGTTGCAGCCAAAGGACGTGCTGGCGGTATTCCGCCGGATAACCGGTCCCAAAAGCGCGGATGTGACGAAGCTAGAGGCGGAGGTGGCCAAGACCGAAGCTGAACTCGCGAAGCTAGGTCAGCTCGAAGTGCCGTTCAAACAGTTCGTCGACGAGACCAGCAACTGGGCCCGGGACCGCGATCCATGGAGCCTGATGCAGCCAACCGATGTCGCACAACTCGACGCACAGATGAAACGAGCACGCGACGAGTTCCGGGACTTCGCCGCGTACTACGTTCCGGCTCGACGCGAGGAACTGGAAACCCTAACCCTCGTCACCATGGCATCCGCCGACGCACGGGGTTACGCGGCGCTCCCCGAACCGGCCCGAACGCTGATCAACCGGGACTACCTACTGCCAACAGGCCGATGGCATCAAATGTTTGGAAGAGGGGTCGAAATCCAGGGCGATTCCAGCGCCATGCGCGAACAAGGCTACATCATGCTGCTGCAGCTGACTCACGACGATCTGATGCACTGGAGCTTCGGCGATAACGGCGCCTATCAATTTTGGATCTCGCCCGCCGACCTCACTAAGCGGAACTGGGCAGGCGCGAAATTGACGTTTGAGACGCATTAATGAAGCTGAGCGGTGGACCTGTCCCGCTGCTCGGACGGCGTATCGGTTCACGAGTCTCGCCCGGCGGTTCGCGGTGCGGGAGCCGCGATATCGACGCTCGGCCGGACCTATACGCCGCACACGTTCGGGCGATGCGCTAGGCGCAGACACATTTGAGCGGCGGCAGGCTCCAACTCTCAAGAAAAAGGGCCGCCTCGGAAGGCGACCCCTGCGGCGGATTCGTGAGACTTGGAGGTGGACGATAGTCCGCCGCAAGCATCAGCTTAGGGCGGATATAGATCGCTCGATATAGCCTTTTTCATGCCGGGCTGCATAGATATGTATCATTTTCATTATGATCATTCGCTCGAAAATGCGCGCACCCGGGAGCAGGCTTTTCCGCCGCGCGTTCCGTTGCTGTTCCCAAACATCTGATTTAGATCAAGAGGCCGCGACAAAGCGCGAACTGTGAACGTAGAGCGCGGCCGCCCGCGTCGCGCCTCGATCGCAACTTTAACTTTGCGACACCTAATGTGCCCGGCATGAAAAAACAGCGACTAAGCAGTCCGTCGGTCGTCGCGTACCTGATAGCAGCCTTCATCCTACTCGTTGGAGGCATTCTGCATGCCTGGTTTTGGCCCTGAGTTTGCCGGTTAGGCGACGGACATTTCGAGTCAGTTCACGCGGCGCCACCTCAGCCGAAGAGTCCCGCGCCTCGTGGACCGCCGAAATGACAGACGGCCCGCCGGCGAGGATCGTCGACGGGCCGCGACGTCTTCGAGAGGGAATGCTCGAATGAACCGAGCATGCAAAGCTTACGGGGTGGCGGCGGCGTGCGAACTGATCTGGACCAGTCGTAATCGGTCTGACCGGACGCTGATCGGCTTGTGCCTCGCGATGAGCGCGGCGAGCTGGGCCGTTTTCATGTGGTTTTCGCTCTCTTGAGGAGTCGCCGCGTCCATGGGGCGGCGGCACCCATATTCCAGATCATTCGGCTTTGCGATTTGGGGCTAACGGCCATAGACGTTGTCGACGAGAAATTTGGCTACGTCTCGCTGGCCGTCGGTTATGAACGCCAGTTTGCCGTGAAATACGCTACCAGACAGCCGCCCGGGATCTCCGGTAAAGGGAATATCTAGGTTCATCCCTTCTTGATCTTTGTAAGCTTTAACCCTTAAGCGCACCGTGAATGCCTTGGTATCTTTGCTGCCTATTCTTATTATTGCTTCCGTCGTTCCTTCCTTGTTGTTCCGTTCATTAGGGACCAAATCCGAATAGGCGCGAGACGATTTCTTTATCTCAACGTCAGCGGACGAGTCCTTGCCGATGGCTTTGACCTGTTTGTTCGGCGGGGTCAGAAATGCCTTCCCTGCGGCGTCCTGTTCCTCTTTGGTGCTTGCCTTGTCGAAAGCGTACAGAGCCTGGTGAGCGCTCCCGTCATACGCGTGTGCCGTGAAGAACATCTTGATGTCGATTAGTCCGCCATCTTTGTCGACGATCTCGAATAGTCTGTCGCCGTGGATAAACATCGTTGCCTCCTCAACTGCGACCAGGCCTCGGAAACGCTGGTGCCCTTAGTCTCGGGCGCCAGCGACCAGGTTCGACGGGAGAGGAACTGAGTGAGGCTGTTCGAGATCGTGGTCGTGCAGTAGGACCGTGGGAAGCCAGCCGGGCATGTCGGAGAAAGACCAGGGGTTCCCCGAATTCGACCCCGGCTGAGGGCGCAGCAAGTTCCAATGCAGGCCCGGACTGGCGGACGCGCTTTGGCTTTTTCAATGAACCAAGGCGGCGGGCCGCATGTCTAAGACGTAACCAGCCGCCTGCGCCCCCTCCGCAGGTCGGGACGCCCGATCCTCAAGGCTGGCTCGCCTCGTCGCAACTTCGCGCCGGCTTGCCCGGCGCGTTTTTTTTCACTGGTCCGGCCCGTAGCGCTCGCTCAGGGACGCCTTTCTGTTACTGCTTGCGGCGCTCTCATTTCGTGCAGGCCGCCGTGTCCGCTTTCGAGCGGACATTGAGCGGACTGTCGCCGAATGGCCCAGTCTGACCCTTTATCGATGCCGGTGATCACGGTGGCGTGAGCTTTCGAACCGCTTCCTCCGCGTTCCAGACCAACGCTCGACCAGTCCGAAGAAAGCGAGGCTTCAATGGCATTGGGACGGCTCCGAGCGCGGAGGCCTGATTCAGTTAGGAATCGATACTCCGCATCGGACCGAAAAAGGACGAACTGAGGAGCCGTACTTTAACGGTCTGATTCGGTTTCCGTGGCGCCAAACGATTGGCAACAGGAGAATTCCGCGTTGAAGAGCAAGATCCCAACGCTGGGCTTGGGTCTCCTTCTAGATCCTGCTGTGGTGTGCAAGGGGCGATGGCTCAGGGCGCCGCATCGGCGATCACCGAGCGGGAGGCACACGCCATCGCCGTCGATGCCTACCTGTCCGTTATCCTCGGGTGACGATCGACGTGACGCGCAATGGAGAGCATCAATGAATCTCGACGAACTGCAGAAGTATAAGTGCTGGATAGACAAAACACCACACGAAATCTTCTTCGCAGCGAAAGCGCACGGGGGCTGGAAGAACGTGTTCCCGGCGACCAAGCCGTTTCCGGTCTGGGCGAGCAAGGTTCGAAACTACTTCAACATCCTCCCGACATGCCTGACGCGGCTGCCAGAGAAAAACGCCAGGGCCCTGCTGGACCGGACAAAGTTCTTGCCGTTTCTCGTACGAGCCAAGAATGACTACTGGGCGAACCGGACCTATCGGGACTACAAACCGAAGCCTTGGGGATACGATCCGCCGCCGTTCAAGCCCCATCCTCAGGCTCCGGCCAAGATCCCGGATAACATCATGAAGATGTCCCAGAAGGAGGCGATCGCTCAGCAGCAGGCATTGTCCGGTGACGTTTATCTGGACAACCTCAACCGCCCGTGGTTCCAAATGGCGGCCGGTTCTACGATCTATCACTGGGGAGATCACCCTGATTCGCCAACCGCCGAGGCGATCTATCAGGACGTCATAATGAGACAGGACGATACGCCGGTCTTCAAGCTCATCTCTCCGGATGACAATGGCGGCTCCAATGAGGTGATAATCTTCAACGCCGAGATAAAGGACGGCCCCTACAATAACCGAAGCAAGGTTATCGGCGACGTCAGCAAGCCGATTATCGTAAAGGCAGCGATTGAGACAGACCCGATATTGCAGGGTTCATACAACTACTCCGAGACGACGACCCAGGGCCTGGCAGAACACGAAAGACGTGATGTTAAGCCGCACGTTCACAATTACTTCTTCTACGTGAATCCGCCCGATCCGTTCTCAGCGTTTGGCCAACGAAGGTTTCCAGTTCTCGACCGCGAGCGCAAACCCCTTGTCGACCAGGTTTAGGTGAAGGGAGGCGCTTGAGGCAACGCAGTCTGTGCACCAGCAGCAAAGGCAAAACGTCATCCCGGCGAGCTGGCGCAACCTCAATCGCACCAACGATGGCCAGCTTGGACATGATCGCTACTCGCCAGGGTTACGAAAGCGACATTGTGCCGTGTTTGGCCAATTTGCAACTCGCTTCCAAAACTGTTCGTCCTGGAATGTCCCGTCCTCAATCCTTGTCGCCGCAGGCGCCAGAAGGCTGTAGCGGCGTGTATTCCTACGGGATCTAGCGGGGCGGCAGGCGGTCGAGTTTGCGATCCAGGCGTTCAAGCAGCATATAGGTGGCGCGCAATCCGACAGCTGTATCAGCCATCCCTTTCGCGATCGCCGACATGCAAGCCGCCATATTATGGATGGCAATGGATGTCGCATCGTTCGCGGTCGCGGTTTTCTGTACGGATGCAATAGCCAACTGATAAGCCTTGTCGAAATAGTGCTCTGCGCTTTCCGTCGGCGTTTTGTTGGGGAGGACCATTGTTCGCTCCTACTATTGCGCCCGCAGATGATTCAATTAGCGATCTCCCGAGCGCTCCGGGCGTCAGGAGGGTAATTGCTCGCAGGCGGCATGGTTCCTAGTTTGAGCTTGTAGTGAGCAAGCCCGGCCAGTCCTGCAGAGGGTGTTGAGATTTCCTGGAGATTGTGTCGAAAAACGACGATTCGTCTTGGGTCCGCGCCCGTGACGGCGATGGGCGAGATACCGGGGAGGGCGATTCGTCACCGTCGCGCAGTGAGAACAGGCAAGCGGGGCCTCCCGCGCAGCCGGCTTGTGCCCTTCAACAAACGCGGTCTGGATGCTTCACGCCGCATAGGGTCCACGCGCCCGTACCTTTGCGGTCAGGGCGATTGCGTTCTGCCGGCCGGCCGTTCCGTCCGGAGACGTGCCAGGCGCGGGCCAACCGGGTTTTGCCAAGCCGAACGGCGGCGGGCGGGCTCGCTGTCCAAAGTTGGTTTTGCGTGAGTTAAAATTCCTTCCAAGCCCTCGCTTCTGTACGAATCGCAGTCTCCTCGGATTTCGTTAGGTTGGGTTTTACGGGAATAACGATCTCCTGGCCGGGCACAATCCGATTCGGATTGGTGAATGTGGGCCTTTGTTTCGCCGCCAAATTATCGGCCATAGAAGCATGTCGTTGTAGTGCTTCCACGCCAGATTGGACAGCCAGTCAGCCCGCGTCACCTTCGATCCGACGGTATGGACTTCCTTGACGTCCGAGTCGGCTGGTGGCTTCTCAGTTGATGGGGGCGGCAGCACGTCAGGCAACATGCGGTACTTGCCACCGCGATGGGCTCGAACGGCCCCGTCCGGTCTTACCTCGAGCGCCTCGCCCTCAAAGCGGTCGTCTTTGTCAGGCACCTGGTCGATCACGCCACCCCAGACCGGCACGCTCCACAGTCGTGCCAGCGCGCCAAGCAGCTGACGTCGGTCTTAATCCGTATCGACGACAATGCTCACTGGACTCCCGGCTTCTTTTCGGTTGCTGCCGCGTGCGGCTTGCGCTTGCCCTTGGCCGCAACGCGTTTGCCACGCGGAGCGGCCCCGGCGCCGCGCGCCGGCTGCTTGAGCTCCACCGGGTAGGTGACGGGATAGGCCACGTGCGTAACGGGCGCGAAGTACGGGTTGGGCTGGCAGAACGTGCCGACACCGCTGACTGCGGCAAGGCATTGTCCGAAAGTGAAGTAGCCACAATTGCGGTAGTCGTTGCGCCCGCCGGCAACGGCGCACCAGGGGCCGGCGGCCCCGGCGCCGGCGGTGCTGGCGGCATCGAAAGTGCCGGCCACCAGTAGCGCGCTGAGCGCGATTGCAACTTTCGCCGCGTTACGGATCGACATCGGTCAGCTCCTTGACTTTTCGAGATCCGAGGGAATTGCCCATTTGTTCCACGACGTCGCCCGTGGCGCGCTTCCCGGCCTGTCCGGTGTCCGACACCGCGCCGGGGCGAAGGCGAACCACCGGCGTTCTCGGCGCGCCGTCGAACTTGATCTCGTGCAACCAAACGCCGCCGCGCGGCGGAAGGCTGCGGCCTGATGGCAGGGCGGGTTCAACAAAGCCGGTGGGAGGTGGCCAGAACGCGAACGCAACGACATGACCTGTGAGCATATCGCGGCCGGCTTGGGAGGTCGAATCGGCCTCCTTGACGGCCGTCAACGCACAGATTGAATTGCACACGTGCTTGTGCAGACGGCTGCATTTGCCAATGGCACCGCCGCCATACCAGTATTTTTCGGCACTTCGACCGTGCAACCAGATCCATGATCTGGCTCGCGGCGATCTTCGGGCCGTCCGCGGCCACGCTGAGCGTGCTTTCGTGCCTCTCGCCGCGCCGGCAAACCGCTCAGGCTCAGTCGTCGAATATTGTTGGCCAGTCGGTGCCGGCGCCGCGCTCCGCCGCCGAAGTAAAGCACACGATATGCCTGAAGGTCGTACAATGGCCGCCGAAGCAGGCGTCTCCGTTCGCAATGATTCGCGTCGGTGATGCGCGGACCTCTTCGAAGCCGTTCGCCCGTTCGTAACCTTGAATCCTGCAATACATGTCGGCCACCGGCTGGCCGCAGCTGCCGCCGAACGTGAAGCAGAAGTCGAGGCGTTCCTACGTTTTGTAGCTCGGGTGGTTGAACTGACCTTCCAACGCGCTTGCGCTGATCGCGCCCAGCAGCAGGGTGATGCCGGCAAGCCAGGTCGTCAGGATGTTTCGCATGGCCCTTCTCGTCGGTTCGCGCACCGCATGGAACGACCCCGTCTAACACCTTGGTTTTCGTACGCTTGTGAGTTGGCTCACGAACGTCACGCTCCAGCGCGAGCGAATTCCGTGCCTCAGTCTAGGTCGATGCGTGGCGCCCGCCGCTCGCTGGGCAGTTCGTAGTCTGGTCGTGCCGGCGTCGGCGGCTCATGACTTATGATTGTTGCCTCGGGATGCTCGTCGGCAAGCGCTGGGATGTAGGCGAGCGAAACCGGTTTACCAAATGCCCAATAGGTCGTGCGTCTGATGGCTTTCCCCGAGAGGAACGGGCAACGTGCCGCGCTAGATCGTCGGGGACGTGCGTGCGGGCCCATCTTTCACCTCCATCGTGCAAAAGACGTCCGGTTTTTTCAGCAGCCTCAACTCAGCAAGATCAAGAATTCCAAAATCGGCCCGCCGGCGGGGCGTTGGGGGAGGGGGGCCGGCGGGCCGCAGGGAGGAAATGCTCAAGATTGAGCATTTAAAGTTTACCACCGAAAAGAATGGGCGCGATTTGATCTAGATCAGTCGAGCTGGGAACCAGCCCCCGCGTTGGTGCGGGGCTACCGGCGCGCTGTGACATGTCGGCAACATGCTCAAAATTTTGCTTTGTCGGGCGGCTATCTACTCGGGGCCGGCCAATTTTTATCCAAGTTCGAGAGGAGAACCAAGCGAGCGTCGGCCGCCTTAGTCAGAGCGGCCCGTCTGGAAGGTAGTAAATGAAGCCAATGCCTAAGATCATGCAGGCAGAACGCTCATCTTCGGCAGTGGACGGGGTGCGCATGTGCGTTTGCGGCAAATCGATGTTGCCGAGTTTCAGAAATCGTTCGTTCTCGTTTGAGTATAGATCTTTTGAGTGCTGGGCGTGCGGCAGGAGACAAATGCACTCCATCGACAGCCACCACGAGCGCGGCGTTGATTTTAGACGCTCTCGAATGTCGTAGCGAGGAGTTAGATGATCGAGCAACCTCTGGGCATGATGGTGACCACTGCTTTTGCTGCTTCCGGCGGCGCTGTCACGGGATGGCTGGTCGCGCTGTTCGTCGACTGGCTCGACATATTTATTTGACGGACTGACTCACGAAGAGCGTTCGTTTCGACCCGAGGTCCCGACAAACGCACCCGCAGAGGTCGGCGGTCTTATTAGCCTGCCGTCTAGGGCAGTCGGCCGAGACTATTGCTTACGAGGTCGACCGAATTTTGGTCCGTGCCATACCGCTCGATCAGCGTCGCCTTGCGGTACTGTCCACGCCGTTCGCATTGGCGGCGCGCCAAGCGGACCAGATCGAGAGGAAAGTCGCGGCTAGGCGGGACATCTTAACCGTCTCTAAGCGAACTCCTCGGCATCGCGCTTGGCGCCTGGCGAGGCCGGGGGCACGGTTCGATGAAGCCGACCGGGCGGGGCCGGAACGTACGCAACGGCATGGCCGGTGGATATATCTCGGCCGGCTTGGGAGTCGGCACTGAGCAAATGCCCCCCTAACGTCGGTGCGTCGGTGGGGTCATGACGCGAGCGCGCCGGCCGGCCCTCCCTCGGTCCCCCCGATCAAGCCGGCCGGCGCCTCGGCGTGGAGGCGAGAAACCTCGGCACCGGACTAAAGCCTTACTGAAGGGAAAGAGGCCGCCGCGCCATTTGGTTGGTGGAGATCTGCCAATGATTTTATCGCGTGTGCCAACGTCGTCGCCGTCGTGATCGGCTTGTCGTCAGCAACAGCTTGAGCGGCATTTGGACGATGCGACCGCAACCGGGTGCAACCGGCAGGCGCACCTGCCGCTTGAAGCGGCGGCGGCGTTTTATGATGGGGAATGTGGGCCTTTTACTCAATGAAAAACCGCCGAGGCGGTACCGTAGCCTCGGCGGTTGGTCCGATGACAAAGATGGCCCTACGCGATGACATGAGCGGCGAGAACCAAAAGTCGCCGCTCATGACTTGGGGAAACCGACTTACTTCTTGCTCTTCTTCTTCGCCTTCTTGGCCTTCTTGAAGTCGCCGCCACGCGCCTCGTTGATCTGACGAGGGCTGAGCTGCGCGAGCTGCATGTAGGCGGGCTTCGCGGCGCGGACATCGGTGCTGTCCGTCGCAACCGGAGCAGCGGCCGCCGGAAGGGTCATCGCGACCATTCCAAGGCCTGCGAGCAGAGCAATGCGGCTGATTTTCATAGGTTCGCCTTTCCGTGTTTGCGCCCAAAAGCGCGCTGGTAGGGAAACCCGACACGGGCACTCTGCCCGGCCGTTGTGCCAGAGCGTATCGCACGGTCCTCATGAATGCTGCATGAACATACCTCTGGAACGGCCGCTGATGCGAGCCATCGTGACGCATTGGCCGGTCCGGATGCTCCTCGCGGGTCAGCGCTCGTCCCGACGGAGCTTGCAATCCGGCTCGGTCGTCGCCCGATGCGGTCGGGATAGTAGACGCCACAGCTTTCACATGCCCGTGCCGAGGGTGAAACAGAACACGGTGTCGGGCGGGTAGATGGGGGTGGGCGGCGGCGCGCATAGGTGATTGCGCCCGTCCGGGTTATCGCGGCGAAGCTCGACCTTCCAGGAGGGGACCGCAATGAATTTCCCGTCCTCCCGTCGCTTCGCGAAGATGGCGCCTTCGAGTATCCGGATCTCGGTCGGATAGCAGTCGCCTTGACTGCAGCAACCCCAGTCGGGGGCATCCGGCATGCGCCAGGTTCTATAGAATTTCTCATGGATCGCCGCGTCCTGCTCGGGGTGGTGGTGCTGCGCCCCGGCCGCCGCAGCAAACGCCAGCGCAGCAAATGTCACCCCGACTTCGGATTAGCGCGTTCGCCATGGTGACCTCCTAGGCCGGCCGCAAGGCGCGTGAGGCTGCCGTCGACGGCACGGGCACGTAAATTCGCCGGAGGTCCCGGGACCAAAGTACTCAGCGCGGTGGCGTAGCGGAGTGGCGCGCCATCCATCGTTCCAACGCAGGAATCACCCCGCCTTCAGAATGCTTTCCGGTACTGCCCGCGCCGGTCGCGCACTTGGCGCAGGCGAGGTGGACGATGTCGGAAGGGTGCTCGGTGAAGGTGAGGTAGGGGCGGGGCATACTGCCACGATACACTGTCCCAGCGGTAACCGCGCGTCGGCCGTGCAACCAATCGCTACTGTTCGATGTCTTCCTCGATCATGGTGTGTTGGCCGCGCCCACGTGTGACGAGCGCCAGCAGGCCCGTGATGACGGCGCCGCATAGCCAGAAGAACGAGATCAGCACGGCGCCGAAGGTCCGGCCGTAGTCGCGGGTCGCTTGGATCTGGTCGGCGCGCTTCCCGACCTCGACAAGAAAACCTACGAGTGCGAACGCCATCACGGCGTTGAAGGCAAGGAATATCAGCAGGAACACCCAACCGAAGAAGCCGCGCCGCGGCGCGTGCAGCACGATCACCCGGCGTCGTCGGCGTTGGCCGTCACGCGCGAGCGCTGTTGGCGCCAATGCCTCTCCGACGACCCCGTGTTCAGTTGTCGAAGGCTGTCGCTTTGGCCACAGCATGTAGGTCAAGACGCCGAGCACCATCGCACAGACGGCAAAGAAAGCCGATGCCGCGTTTGTCGGCGCGACGACCACGGCAAGCATACTGAAGCCGGCGATAGCTGCCGTGACCATTGCCGCAACAAAAGCTGCCCGACGCAGCGCGCTGGCCATAGTTTCCCACCCCGACCAGCCTAGCGCGCTGCTTGCTCGTCGTTCAATGGCACTCGGTTAACTCCCTGGGCTCTCTATTTCGGAAGGGCGCTCGGCGCGGGTGAGGTACGAGCGCGGCATCGGGCTCAATCCAAGCGACCCACCAGCCTGAACTGCTGCGAGCGCGCCTCATCAAGCGCTCGATTCGATCAGATAGGCGATGCCGGCGTCGCCGATCTCATCGGCCAGCGCGAACGCCTGCTCAGCAGCTTGATGATTTCAACACGCTTGTCTGCAGCGCGGGCTATAGGCCAGGCCCGGGTGTCCTTACGCCTCCCGGCGCACGCCAATCCGGAGCCGCGAGCGCTTAGGCAGCTCGATCTCCCCGCATGGCCCGCCGCTGCGCTCCCTTTCCTCCTTACGGCTTCGGCGCCATCGTGGCACCCGCCACCGCCATCATAAGAAGCGCTGCTGCGAGGATCGACCCGAGGACTAGGATGGTGACCATGGCATTCAACCGCGCTGAAAGAAGTGAGCTGAGGGCCATAATGGCGGCGCTCTATCGATCCCGGTGTGAACCAGTTCACAGGGAATCTTGAGAATCTGCGCTTGGGCGGCACGGTGCTGCGGCCCCTTGGGAAGGCGACGCCGTCTTCGGGCAGACCCGCGTCCAAGCCGGGAAGGTGGCTAGCCTAGCACCGACCCGCTCTGGCCTGCGCTGGAGGTGACCCGTAACACAGGCTGACCGCCATTCTACCACATGCGACAAGCCGTAGCGATTTCCTGAAACACACGAAACAAGATCGAACAGCAATCGAAATCAGCGCGAAACATAACGGGGTTACTTATTTGCCCGGACACGGACAAAGGGGGGCGTCCTATGAGTGCCACGGTTGCTGTCCTGGCTGTTGTCAACACCGGCCTTGTTGTCGCCGTGGCAATTGCGGAGCACTTCAAGCGGCGGCTGTTGCACCGTCGAGTCTTATGATCCAGGTCACACGCCGGGGGGCGCTCATGGCCTCCAAGCTTTGTGGGTCCCCATGAACCAAGGCGACGGGGCCGCGTGTCTAAGGAACTTAACCAGCCGCCTCCGCTCACTCGGAGGTCGGCAAACTGAAAGGGTGTTATCATGAAAATCAGTCGTATTGCTCTGCTCGCGGGCCTCGGGATGGTTGCGATGACCCTTCCGGCCGCGGCGGTTCCGGCGTCTGCAGGTCCGGAGATCACGAAGGCGCAGCCGGCGCTGATCCAGTTCGCGCAGCTCAGTCCTCGTCAGATCAACGAGGCGCGTGGCGGCGACTTCAAGAAGGCCAAGAAGGCGAAGAAGAAGGGCAAGAAGAAGTAAAGTCGGTTTGCCCCAAAGAGCTGGTTTTCGCCGGCTCATTGTCACCGATTGAAGCAAGTACCGGTATCTTTCAGACGCCCGCCGGCTCGCCCCGGCGGGCTTTTTCAGTGCCGCGAGCCGTGCTTCCGGTCCACCGCGGTTTTGAAGCCCCGAGGCGGCGCGCCCGGCTCGTCCGGACCGCCGGCCGGATTGCAGCGCGGACCCCGGACGCCGACGCCTCTGCAGCGTGACGCATTGGTTGGTCCGGGATGTTCCTCGGACACCCAGCGCTCGTCTCCGCACAGCTTGCAATCCGGCTCGGTCATCGTCCGATGCGGTCGGGATATGCCGCAGCGGTCGACCGGCTTGTCCGCGGTCACGCGCGGGCAGTCGGCGGCCAGCTCACAGCAGTCGGTCAACGGCGTGCTGAGTTCTGTACTTTTCGAGCAGAATGTACACGGCTCGAAGTCCGGTCGCCAGGTCACTCAGACCTCTGCGGTAGCGGCTAGAGAATTCGATAAATTAGCCCACTGGACGCCAGCACCACCCGAAGGGCCACTGGCCGCATTAAATCCCATTCTAATAGCCTCAGATCGAGCGTGTTTGAACTTCGCTATAGCAGCGTCGGTCGGACGATCAGTCATGAGGTTCTCCTTTTTAAAGTGCGATGATATGGCTTCTTCACGCGCCGATCCTTGCCAAGCAGGAGAGCGTGTCAAACGTGGTATCGGCAGCCTGGTGCCGTGTTGAAGTCGCCGTTGCGCTCGCAGGTTCGTGCTCGTCGCGACAGTGGTAGTGTTCGGTGTTGCGCGTTTGCGCGGCAATGCGCGACCGGGCAGCGAATTGGCCCTAGTTCACGCCACACAGATCCATCACTTTGCCGGCCGCGATCTTCGGGCAGCCCTCCGCGAGCTCGAGCCGAAGGTCCACCATGTTCTTGTCTGGGCCGTAGCGCTCAATCAGCGTGGCTTTCCGGTACTGGCCGCGCCGGTCGCACTTGGTGCAGGCGAGCCGGGTCATGTCGGACGGGTGCTAAGGCGAGGGTGACGTAGGAGCCGGGCATGCGAGCGCGTATCAATCCCCGTCGATAACCTTCTTTCTCGCCGAATCCTATTTCACGGGTAGGAAGGTTGCAGCAGGCTGGAACCACCTATGCGCAAATGAATTGTCTTGCGGGGCCGCCCCAATGGAGGATTTTCGATGCGCCGATTAGCACTAGGTTTTGCCGCCTGCGCCTTTTTTGCCCTGCCGCTTCCCGCTTCGGCTGGCCCGCTATCCATAGACCTGTCCGCGCAAAGCATCCAGATCGGGCCGGGCGGCGTTGGCGTCGTGGAGCCCCGCCGGCGAGTAAGTGCTCGCGACTGCCGTCAGTTGCGGGCCGCCTGCGTAAACAAGGAGCGACTTGGCGAGCAAGGCGAGGGCAATTGTCGCCGGTATCGATCTCTCTGTAGGTAGCCAGCGCCTGACGTATCTGCGCTGAGGCGCTGACAGCCGCCCCCGTTTGCCAGCGTCGATGGAGGAATTCCCGGCAAGCGCGCCGGGATTTCCTTTTGGCACTGCCCTCCAACGGGTAGCCATCTGCCCCGGCTGTAAAATGCAATCAAGCCAGCATTGGGTACGACGCTAAAATAGGCGGCACGTCCACCATGTTCTTGTCCGGGCCGTAGCGCGCGAGCAACGTCGCCTTGCGGTACTGGCCAATGTGGCTCGCGCTCGCATTTCTCGGCGCGATTGTCGTGCGGTTCTTGTGAGCAGTCTGAACACGCGATGTCTAAACGCAATACCTCGACGGAGATCGAGGTCACGCCCGACATGATCGAGGCGGGGTGTCGACGGTGTTGTGTCGATCGACAACAAGGCTGATTTGTCTGCCCGCTTTGACCAGCTTGCTGCCGATGCGCGGGCAGCGGCCGGCGCTATTAAGGATGAAGCGAGCTTCCTGGCCGAATGGCCGAATGGCCGAAGGTGGCATCTAATTGCGGCGGCTGCCATGAAAAGTATCGTGTGAAGAAAAGCTGAGCAGGCCGCTGCGGCGCCGGCGGCCCGGGCCGGCGGCCCGCTTCCTCTATCTTCCGTTATATTGAAAGCTTCGGAAGCGGCTGGCCTAATTGGGCGCCTCTGGGATGACCTCCTAGGGCATTGGGTAACCCCGAGCCCCTGCCACGCCGCTCGCTTGGCAGGGGCGCTTTCTGCGCACAGGGTCGTCGGGTTCGTCAAGCCATGCTGCCGCCTAGTCGCCACGGGGCGAAAAGAGCCGCGTGTGAACTCCCGCAATTCTGGCATCGGTAACGACGGCGCCGCTCGGCGATGGTCGTTGCCGTCGTGATCCGCTCGCGCGTCAGCAACAACTTGAATGGCATCTGTACGATACGGCCGCAATCGGCGCAGCGTGCGTCGGTGTGCGTGAAGCCGTCCTTTCCCAGTTCAGCAATGGTGCGCGTGTCGATCGCCATTCTCGCCAGCATGGGATCTGCAGAGGGACCCCGGCCACAGTTAGGTCGGGTCAATAAGGGCGCGCCCCTCTCTCCATGCTCGGTGTCGGGGTCCGCCAAATCTCGTCGCGCGGGCAGTCAGCTCGGCCCTCGCCCGGAACGCGCAAGGCAGCCCTGCGTTGCATCATCGGCCCAGGGCTTGACCCCACTCGCCCTGATGCCAAGCGCCGGTCGGTCTCCGGGTGCCCCCCTCAGCCCGGCCGGCGCACTCGCATCATCAGCCGGTCGCCGCCAGCCGCGCACTGCATGATCATCGCGGCACACTTAGCCGACTTTCGGCTCCTGTGAACTCGGCCACACCTCGGATCGATAGTCCGCCGCTATGTTGCCTCCATCTCGGAAAGCGGCAGGGTGCGGGCGTGATAGACAAGAGTGATGAGTACCGGCGAAACGCCGAGTACTGCCAGCGCATGGCGAATTGGACTCACAACGAAGCCGAGAAAAGGGCTTGGCTTTCGCTCGCTCAATCCTGGGTAAACATGATCCGCCAGTCCCCCGACGAATCCAAATCCTCACGCTGATACCGGATTGACTTGCAGAGGCCTCGCCGGCTCACCTCGGCGGGCTTGTCACGAGGCCCCAACTGAAGGCTGGCTTACTGGCGCTTGTCTCCGTGCGCCAATCGAAAGAACGCGATGGCGTCGTCCCGGAGTGTGACGGGGTTGCGCTCGCCCGCTTGGGCTGAGGCGATGATGAACCGGGCAAGCTTATCACGCGCTGCATCCGCGTCCGGGCCGACGTTCGCGGTCCGATTCATCGCCCGCCATGCCTCTTCAAACGTCAACGTAAGGAGCCGGATGGTTTCCGGGCCAAAGGCGCTGTCAGGGTGTAGGCGCGACCGTATCGGCATCAGCCAGCCAAATCGGGGTTGGCAGTAGCGCAGAGCGAATTAGGACCAGGTGAGACGCCGTTTCGCCCCTGCATCAGATCAGCTTCGGCATTGTTGAGCAGGTGACACATTGTCGCCGCGCGCCGGGCAAAGGCACCCGCTGTTGGCGGCGATCAACAATGCCGCTGCGCAGTGGCTACCCGTCACGGCTTCGGCCTCTTTGGCTCTAGCTTTGTTGGGTCGGTCGCTTCCTTTTGTAGTCGAAGCTCGCGGAGCCGTTCGGTCTTTGCGCGCGTGCGCTGAGCATCCGTTTCCACGATCGCCATCGCCGCCGCGTGAATCCGCTCAGCCTTGCTGTCCCTCGTCTCGCCGAGCGGTCGTCGACCGTCCTTGCGCTTTGGCATCGGCGTTACTCAATAAACCTAAGGACCTATCGCTTCCGCCTGGGCAGGTCCTCGCGCATCTCGCGAAATTCCTGTGGCCCCTTCAAAAGCTTTCCCTTCCTGCGCCGGCGCTCTTCTTCCGTCGCGGACGTGTCGCCGAGACGGTCGAGTTCCGTCCCGGCCATCTCGCGCGCCTTCACGGCGCCTTTGTGAGGTCCGACTTGCTGCGGCTGGGCGCGCTTGAGCGCGCGTTCCAAAATTTCGCGGATGGCCTCGGGCCGTGACCGCTGCTCGCGCTGCTTGGCGATCCAGGCGTCGAGAGCCTGCAGCTGGTCGCTTTGAAGGCGGACATTAATGCCCAGGCCTGGCCCTGTGGTCTTGGGGCGGCCCCTTTTTCTTTTCGTGGCGACACGATTTGACTGCTTCATGATTTCGCGAAACCACAAAAGCGAGCCAGGCGGAAGGTGAAAGCTCCCGCCGCGGCTCTAACCGGCAACATGGAGTTAGCCCATGTCACAGGCTGAGCACGAATCTACCACACCGCATGCGCATCCGGGCCTGTCGCTCCGGATGCCCTTTTGTTGGCCACAAGAAGCCCGCACAGCCCCAAAAAACGGGCGCCCCGTGCAAGCGACGAGCCCCGGACTGCCGAGCCGGGGCTCGCGTCCATGCCGACCGGTAACCCCTGGGGAGGAGAGGCCGGCTCAGACGGGACAACAACTCTGCGGTCGGCAGGCATGTTCCATGAGGCTTCGGGCCTTGTTCTGCGTTTGGCGCCTGCACGCCTGTCCGAAAGCACTCGCGCTCGGCGTTCGCTCATCGCCCGATCTGGTCCGGGATAGTAGACGCCACAAAGGTCCATGATTTTGTTCGCGGCGATCTTCGGGCAGCCCGCGGCCAGCTCGAAGCCGCAAGGTCGACAAGGTTCGCGTCGGCGCCGTGTAGCGCTCGATCAACGTGCTCTTGCGAATTCTGCCCGTGGGCTATGCAAGTGACATAATGGTCGACCGCCACACTATTGTCTTTAACCCGGACCACCCGGACCACTAAGTCCCAGTCGTGCCGCCGGAATGTACTCGACGTCGATGCTGATGCCGTCCCCGCTCAGAGGGGTCGCCGTGTAGACCGCGGAGACGGACAGCTCGACCACGCTCCAGATCGTCAGGATGGCGATGGTGAGCGTCGTGTCTCCGCTCGGGGGCGCAACAAACTCCGCGATTTTGCAACAATCGTCCATCGTCGCCCGCAGCCCGGGAATGGTGATAACCTCCATTGCGCGTGGCACGGCGACGTTGGGCTCACGCGCAACAACGGCGCCCGAGTTGATCAATGGCAGGATGTTTTTTATGATTCCCGCATCCTGGAGATTGGGATTTGTAATGTTGACCTCGGTCGCGTACACGCCCGGCCGGGTGCCTGCGGTACAACAACAGTTTGTCTCGGTCTGTTTACCGCACACGATCTTCACGTTGTACAAGAAGACATCCCATCCGGGCTGCCAGCCGAGCTTCTCGAGAAACGGATGCGTTGGCTGGGCAGTACTTGAACGCCTTTGCTCCTTAGCCATCTCGACCTCCTTGAAGGGTTTGTGGGTGATGAGCAGCACGCTTGCGTGTCGGCCAATCCCGCCGCACAGCGCGCGGCCAGCAATCTTAGGTGGGGTATCGGCGGCGGGCAACCGGCCCCATTAGGGATAGGCTATCGGTGCGACCGGCATACCGAAGGCGACCCGTTCTGAGAAACCATGCCTTCTTGCTGGCGCTGTCCGAGACGGCGGCCAGCTCGTCGGCAGTGTGCGGCCCGAGACATAGGTGACAGTTCGTACCGGACACATGGGTAACACCTCCCCCATGCAATTGCATGGGGGAGGTGTTGAATGCCGTGGAAGGAGTGTTCGGTTGTGGACGAGCGCCT
>Ga0114129_10003675_pt1 | contig 21582 bp, 19 predicted proteins | sample RhiMetdeltSRZDD1_FD_80071 | JGI IMG/M metagenome (GOLD analysis project Ga0114129, IMG submission 80071) | Populus rhizosphere microbial communities from Tennessee, USA - Rhizosphere MetaG P. deltoides SRZDD1 (version 2) (version 2) | ecosystem: Host-associated > Plants > Roots > Rhizosphere >... | reverse complement strand
CGCCTGATCGACCGGGCGCGCCAGGAAGGAGCCTGAACATGAGCTCGCCCACCGCCGCATTCGTAGACGTCGTCGTCAAGGTCACGCTCGTGCTCGGCTTTGCGGGGCTCGCCGCCGCTCTTCTCGGGCGCACGTCCGCAGCGACGCGCCACTTCGTATGGACGCTCGCCGTGGCGGCCGCGCTGCTGGTGCCTGCGCTTCGGGCTACGGCTCCGCGCTGGGGACTGCCACTGCTGCCCGCCACGCCGACCGTCGTGCGCATCGAGTCCCCGGCTGCGACCGTGGCGCTGCCGGATCGCGCGGCACACAAGCCACAGCTTGCCGACGAGAAGCCAGCCGTCGCCAACACTCGAGCGCCGATCGCAGCCGCTGCGGGTCTCGACCTCGCGAGCTTGCTGGGCTTCGTGTGGCTCGCGGGCGCGTTGCTGGTCGCGGCGCCGCTGCTCGTAGGCACGGCCCGCGTCTCCGTCCACGGCCGGAAGCGCGGAGCTTTCTCGTCGCCGGACTGGGCCACCCTGCTGCGCGACATCGCGGGGTCGCTCTCGCTGCGGCGCGCGGTGCGCCTGCTGCGCGGCCGCCCGAAGAGCATGCCGATGGCGTGGGGCGTGCTGCGTCCCGCCGTGGTGCTGCCCGAGGACGCGGAGAGTTGGTCCGTCGCACAGCGACGCGCGGTGCTGACGCACGAGCTCGGCCACGTCAAGCGCCACGACTGCCTGACCCAGGCGCTCGCCCAGGCGGCCTGCGCGCTCTACTGGTTCCACCCGCTCGTCTGGGTCGCCGCCTGGCGGCTCCGCGTCGAGCGCGAGCGCGCCTGCGACGACCTGGTGCTACGCGCGGGCGCTAGCGGCCCCGAATACGCGGACCATCTGCTCCAGCTCGCGCGTGGCGCGCGCGCCGGCGCCGGTCCCACCTGGGCACTCGCGATGGCGCGCCCCTCGCAGCTCGAGGGCCGCCTGCTCGCGATCCTCGACCCGTCACTCGACCGGCGCGGTCCCACGCGCGCCGTGGCCACGCTCACCATGGCCGCCGCGGTACTGCTGGCCGTTCTGCTCGCTGGGCTCGAGCCCTGGGCGCAGCCTGTGTCCGCGTCGACCTCGCTCGCGTTCGAGACGCTCGGCGCCGACGGCCTCGCCAGCCCAACGCAGCCCGCGGCGGAGGAAGCGGTCGCGCAGGGCGAAAGCGGCGCCGCCCAAGCCACGCCATCTCCTTCGCCGGAGCGACCGGCTCGCCGCGAGTCGCGCACTCCCGACGACGTCGTGAAAGCCCTCTCCGAAGCGGTGCGCGACTCCGATCCCGAAGTGCGCCGCCAGGCGGTCCACTCGCTCGGCGAGATGCGCGCCGAGAGCGCAGCGCCGGCGCTCGCGGGGGCGCTCGGCGACCAGGACGGTGAAGTGCGCGCCCAGGCGGCCGTGGCACTCGGTGAGATGCGCACGAGCGCCGCGGTCGAGGCGCTCGCCAAGGCCCTGGTGAACGACAGCGAGGGCGAAGTGCGCAAGCAGGCCGCGTTCGCTCTCGGCCAGATCCGCTCCGAAGCCGCGGTCGCCAGCCTGACGTCCGCGCTCGGCGACAAGGACGCCGAGGTCCGCCAGCAGGTGGTCTTCGCACTCGGCGAGCTCCGCGCGCGGGCGGCGGTCGAGGGGCTGATGGCCGCCCTCAAGGACACGAACGGCGAGGTGCGGCAGCAGGCTGCGTTCGCCCTCGGAGAGCTGCGCGCCGAAGAGGCGATCGGGCCGCTCTCGCGGGCGCTCAAGGACGCTCAGCCGGAGGTCCGCAAGCAGGCGGCGTTCGCGCTCAGCGAGATACGCAGCCCGGAGGCCGTGCCGGGGCTCCTCGAAGCGCTCAAGGATGCTTCACCCGAGGTGCGCGGGCAGGCCGCTTTCGCGCTCGGCGAGATCGGCGACGCACGCGCGAACGAGGCGCTGATGCAGGCGCTCAAGGACGCGACGTCCGAGGTGCGGCGTCAGGCTGCCTTCGCGCTTGGACAGCTCGCGGGAGGGGACGACGGCGGATCCTCCCATCGCAACCCGAACCCGAACCCGAATCCAAATCCGAATCCCAACCCGAATCCGAATTCCAACCCGAACCCGAGGCCGCGCCCGTAGGCGAAGCGGCGACCGTCACGCGCGGCGAGCGCCCGCGCGCGACGGAGCGCTATCGCAGCAGGTCCATCACCAGCACGAGCGCAGAAAGCACGCTTGTCACGCCACGACGTCGAGCGCGACGTCGAGCGCCGGAGCGCTGTGCGTCAGCCAGCCAATCGACACGAGGTCGACACCCGTCTCGGCCACGGCGCGCACGGTCTCCGGGCGGATCCCGCCCGAGGCCTCGGTGAGCGCGCGACCGCGCGCACGCCGCACGGCCTCGCGCAAGGTCTCGAGCTCCATGTTGTCGAGCAGCACGGCGTCGACTCCGAGCGCGAGCGCCTCGTCGAGCTCCGCGAGCGTCTCCACCTCGACCTCGAGCTTCAGCATGTGTCCCCCGCTCTGGCGCACGCGCCGCACCGCCTCGGCGATGCCTCCCGCGAGGGCTACGTGGTTGTCCTTGACCAGGACCGCGTCGTCGAGGCCGTAGCGATGGTTGCTGCCGCCGCCCACGCGGACGGCGTATTTCTCAAGCGCGCGCAGGCCGGGCGTCGTCTTGCGCGTGTCGACGACGCGCGTCGGGAGGCCGTCGAGCCGCGCCACGACGTCGCGAGTGATGGTGGCGATCCCGCTGAGACGCCCGAGCAGGTTGAGGGCGGTGCGCTCGCCGGTGAGCAGAGCACGAGCCCGGGCGCTCACTTGGGCAATCTCCTGGCCGGCCGCGGCATCGCTGCCGTCGCAGAGCCGCACCTCGGCGCGGCAGTCGGGGTCGAGCAACCGGAAGGCCAGCAGCGAGGCCTCGAGGCCCGCCACACGACCCGCCGCACGCGCGACGACCACGGCCCGACCCGGATGGTCGGCGGCGACGATCGCGTCGGTCGTCACGTCACCGGCGCGCCCGAGGTCCTCTGCCAGAGCTCGGCACACGACGTCCTGGTACAGCACCTGCTGCAGGGTCGGCGTTTTGCTCACGCACAGACCTCGACGGCCGGCGCGACCGCGGTCGTCACCGGCTCGGTCTCGAGACGCGCGCCACGAACCCCCGGCGTCAGCAGGATGCGCCGGCGCCAGGCCGCGTCGGTGAGCGGGTGGTCGGCGCGGAAGTGAGCCCCGCGACTTTCCGGCCGCGCCAGCGCCGCAGTCGCGACGAGCTGCGCCACCGTCACGAAGTGACGCGTCGGGCCGGAGCCGCCGGGGCCGGCCGCGAGCGCAGCGAGCCGTCCGAGGGCAGCCTGCAGGCCCGGGCCCGTCCGTACCAGGCCGACCGACCGCCACATCAGGGCGCGGACCTCGGATTCCAACGACTCCGCCGCTGCCGGGTCGAAGTCGCCGGGTTGCCCGGGCAGGGCCGTGACGGCGGCGGGTGCTTGCCGCAAGTGAGGCAAGGTCTCGCTCACCGACCGCGCCACGCGCGCGCCGAAGACGAGGCCCTCCAGGAGCGAGTTGCTCGCGAGGCGATTGGCGCCGTGGACTCCGGTGCAGGCCACTTCTCCAGCGGCCCAGAGCCCGCTGACGTTCGTGCGCCCGTGGAGATCCACGTCGATCCCGCCCATGTGGTAGTGCGCGGCCGGGGCGACCGGGATCGGCTCGAGCCGGGGGTCGAGCCCGTGAAGGCGGCACGCGGCGAAGACGGTCGGGAATCGCTGCGGGAAGGACTCCCCCACCGCCTCACGTGCGTCGAGGTACGTCCTGCGGCCCGAGCCGAGGGCGGACCAGAGAGCCCGCGCGACGACGTCGCGCGGCAGCAACTCGACCTTCGCACCCGCATCCGCCACCAGCCGGCGGCCGAGCTCGTCGACCAGGATCGCACCCGCGCCGCGCAGCGCCTCTGTCAGCAGCGGCATCGGGTCGGCTCCGACGTCGAGTGCCGTCGGATGGAACTGCATGAACTCGAGGTCGGCGAGTCGAGCCCCGGCCCGCCAGGCGAGCGCCAGACCGTCGCCGCGGGCTTCGGGCGGGTTCGTGGTGCGCTCGAACAGGTGGCCGATGCCGCCAGTCGCCAGCACCACGGCTCGAGCTCGGTGCAGCACGAGCGCGCCGTCGGGGTGGCGCGCGAGGACGCCTGAGACGCGTGCGCCGTCCGTGATCAGCTCGAGTGCTTTCGACCCTTCGAAGATCGAGGTCCCGCTCCGCTCGCTGAGCGCCGCACCCAGTGCGCGAACCACCTCGGCACCGGTGGCGTCGCGCGCGTGCAGCACGCGCGCTCGGGAGTGGGCGGCCTCGCGTGCTAGATCGAGCTCGCCCGTGGCGTCGCGGTCGAAACGGGCGCCGAGCGAGACGAGCTCGACGAGCCGCTCTGGTCCCTCGCTCGTCAATCGGGCCACGGCCTCGGCGTCGGCCAGCTCGCCCGCTACGGCGAGCGTGTCCCGCGCGTGGAGCGCCGGGGAGTCGCCTTCGGCCACGGCGCCGGCAATCCCGCCCTGCGCCCACGGGCTGCTTCCGGTATGGCCCAGCAGTCCCCGCGCCAGGAGATCCACGCGCCGCCCGGCAAGGCCCAGGGCTACCGAGAGCCCGGCGACACCGGCGCCGAGCACGACGACGTCGGCTTCGCGAACCGCGTCGACGCGGCCGCTCAACGCCCGGCTCCGCGGCCGATCGCCAGCATCCGCTCGACCGCACGGCGCGCCCGCTCGGCGACCACGGGCTCGACCTCCACCTTGTGCTCCATCGCTTGAAGCGCATGCAGGATCTTCGGCAAGGTGATGCGCTTCATGTGCGGGCACAGGTTGCACGGCCTCAGGAACTCGACCTCGGGGAACTGGACGGCGACGTTGTCCGCCATCGAGCACTCGGTCACCAGCACGACGCGCGTCGGGCGCGCGGAGCCCAGGTGCTTGACCATACCCGCGGTAGAGCCGACGAAGTCGGAAGCCTCGAGCACGTCCGGCGGGCACTCCGGATGCGCGAGCACGGTCACGTCCGGGTGCTGTTCGCGGAAAGACCGGATCTGGTCGCCGCTGAAGCGCTCGTGGACCTCGCAGTGGCCCTTCCAAAGGACGATCTCGGTCTTCGTCTGGGACGCCACGTAGCGGCCGAGGTACTCGTCGGGCAAGAAGATCACGCGCGGAACACCCAGCGACTCGACCACTTCGACCGCGTTCGCCGAAGTGCAGCAGACGTCGGACTCGGCCTTCACCTCGGCCGAGGTATTGACGTAGGTCACCACCGGAGCCCCGGGGTAGCGCTCGCGAAGCAGGCGCACGTCCGCGGCAGTAATCGAGGCGGCGAGCGAGCAGCCGGCCTCCAAATCCGGGATCAGCACGGTCTTTTCGGGGCTCAGGATCTTGGCGGTCTCGGCCATGAAGTGGACGCCGGCCATCACGATCACGTCGGCGTCCGCGGCCGCCCCCTTCTGCGCGAGCGCCAGCGAGTCGCCGGTGACGTCCGCGACGCCGTGGAAGATCTCGGGCGTCTGGTAGTTGTGCGCCAGGATCACCGCGTTGCGCTTCCGCTTCCACTCGCGGATGGCGTCCACGTAGGGCGCGTGCACGGGCCACTCGATCTCCGGCATCACGCGGCGCATGCGCGAAAACACCTCGGCCGTGCGCTGCCTGACTTCGGGCGTGAAGCGCGGCTCGGCTTGCATCGTGCTCACGTCGCCCCTCCTTGATATTTATACTCTAACTGAGCATAAATAGGATCAAAAGCAGGGCAGCCACGCTGCCCTCGTACAACAATATACTAGGAACGAGCATAAGCGTCAAGGGCCGACGCCGGGTGCGCGAGCTAACCGCGCGGCAGGCCCACACCGGGCGCGCGACGCTCGCGCAGCACCTCGCGGCGGAAGCGGAACAGCTCGGCGGGCCGGCCCTTGCTGTGGGCCTCGACCACCCCCGTGCCCTCGACCAGCCCCCCCGTCTCTACAAGGCGGCGGAAGTTCTGCTTGTGAACCGGCGCGCCCGCCAGGGCTTCCACGACGCGCTGCAGCCGCAACAGCGTGAACGTGGGCGGCAGCAGCTCGAACACGACCGGCCGGTACTTGAGCTTCCCGCGCAGCCGCCCGAGCGCCGTCGCCATCAAGCGCCGGTGGTCGAGCGCCATCGGCTCTCCGACGGACGCGCCCTCCTTGGCCCCTGCCCCGTCGGCATCCCGGATCGCCTCGGCGACGAGCCCGGCCTCGTAGAGCAGCTCGTAACGCTCCAGCACGCGCACGTTGTCGAAAGCCGCCCCGCGCAGGCCGAAGGTGATATCCGCGCGTTCGCGCCGGGCGCGGCGCGCTTCCGCATCCCGGGCGCTGCTCACCCAGCGCCCGAGTGATTGAGCGATGACTTTCTCGATCAAGGCCGGCCGGTCGCGGCGACCGTCCTCCCAGGGCAGGAACTCGTAGAAGCCCCGCCAGCGCGCGCGGGTCCCGCCCGACACCCGGCCTTCGCGCACGAGCGCCAGGTACGCGATCGACACGACCCGTGGACCGCCGGCACGCTCGCCGGGGTCTCGGTTGCGGTCGGCGAAGGTGTAGAGCTGCTCGACGTAGCCGAGCTCGAGACCGGTCTGCTCGCGCACCCACGCGCGCAGCCCGAGATCCAAGGTGCGGTGGCCGGCTGGGTCGAGCGGGCCGAACGGCAGCGCCGGGGCCTCGGCCCCGCCGCCTGCCGGAACGCGCGCCGATCGCTCGATCGAGAGGAGCCGCGGCTCGTCGTCGGTCACCGCGACGATCACCGCATTCAGGCCGACGACGATCGGAGCTCCGGCGCCCACCGCGGACCGACCTAGCGGAGGCTGGATTCCGCAAGAAGGCCCACCGGGCGCTCCAGGAACTCCGAGCGGTCCGCGGTCACGGCCTTCCAATAGGCAAGAGCCTGCATGCGCGCCTCGCACACCTCACCGCCGAAGTGTACCCCTGGACGGGAAAGCGCGCCCCGCGACGTCGCGCGCGGCATAATCCCCGGCATGCTCTACCTCGCTGTCACCGCAGCGGCCATGGCACTCGCAGGCCGGGCAGACGCCGACTCCCGGCCGCCCAACATCGTGCTCGTGTTGGCCGACGACCTCGGCTACGGCGACATCGGCGCGTACGGCTCGCGAACGATCCGCACGCCGCACATCGATCGTCTGGCGCGCGAGGGCGTTCGCTTCACGGACTTCTATGTGGCGCAGGCGGTCTGCTCGGCGTCGCGGGCGGCGCTCCTGACCGGGTCCTACCCGAATCGCGTCGGAATCCTGGGCGCGCTCTTCCCGACGGCGCGGAGCGGGATCGCGGACCAGGAGACGACGCTCGCCGAGCTCCTGAAGCTGCGCGGCTACGCCACCGCGATCTACGGCAAGTGGCACCTCGGTCACCTGCCGCCCTTCCTGCCGACCCGCCACGGCTTCGACGACTACCTGGGCCTGCCGTACTCGAACGACATGTGGCCGGGGCGTCCCGACCGGCCCGAGTTCCCGCCGCTGCCGCTCTACTCGAAGGACGCGGTGCTCACGCTCAATCCCGACCAAGCGCAGCTCACGGGCGAGTACACGCGGCGTGCGATCGCCTTCATGGAGGCGAACCGCGCGCGACCCTTCTTCGTCTACCTTCCGCACACGATGCCGCACGTGCCGCTCTTCGCGTCGAAGCGATTCCAGGGACGTTCGCGGCAGGGGCGCTACGGCGACGTGGTCGAGGAGATCGACGACGCTTTCGGCCAGATCCTCGCGACGCTCCGGCGTCTCGGGCTCGAGCGCGAAACGCTCGTGATCTTCGCTTCGGACAACGGACCCTGGCTGTCCTACGGCGATCACGCGGGGACGGCCGGCCCCTTGCGCGAAGGCAAGGGCACGGCCTTCGAAGGCGGCGTGCGCGTGCCGTTCGTCGCGCGCTGGCCCGGACGCATTCCCGCAGGGCGCGTCACGCGAGAGCCCGCGATGACGATCGACGTCCTGCCCACGATCGCGCGCCTGGTCAAGGCACCGCTCCCGAGCTTGCCGATCGACGGTCTCGACATCTCACCGCTCCTGCTCGGGGACGAGGGCGCGCGATCGCCGCACGAGGCTTTCTACTTCTACTTCGGCAGCGAGCTGCGGGCCGTCCGAGCCGGGCGTTACAAGCTCGTGCTGCCCCACCGCTCCGACACGCTCGAGGGGCCGGCGGGAAGGGGCGGGGAGCCCGGCAAGTACGTCACGGTGGACGTTCCGCTCGCGCTCTACGACCTCGTGGCCGACGTCGGCGAGAGCACGAGCCTGACCGACCAGCACCCCGACGTGGTCGCGCGGCTGCAGGCCGTGGCCGAGCGGGCGCGCGAGGAGTTCGGCGATTCGCTCACCGAGCGGACCGGCCGCAGCGTGCGCGAGCCGGGCCGCCTGCCGTAGCAGGGTGTGGAAAAAACCCCATCGCCATCACCACGAATCGCCGAGGGGCCGATCACACTTTTTCCACACCCTGCTAGTGCGAGAATCCGCCATGCCCTGGGAGCGCGAGATCGAAGTCTGCCGCAGCGTCGCACGAAGCGCGGGCGAGCTGGCGCTTGCGTATGCCGCGAAAGGCGTCAGCGCCGAGGACAAGTCGGACGACTCGCCGGTCACCTTGGCGGACCGCGAGTGCGAGCGGCTGATCGTGAGCGAGCTCTCCGCCGTCTTCCCCGACGACGGCTTCCTGGGCGAGGAAGGCGCGAGCCAGAGCGGGCGAAGCGGCCGGCGCTGGATCGTGGACCCGATCGACGGAACGCGCGACTTCGTCCGCGGTCTGCCGACCTGGAGCAACCTGATCGGCCTCGAGGCGGACGGCGAGGTGGTGGCCGGCGTCTGCAACCTGCCGGCGCAAGGCGAGCTCTACTGGGCCGTGCGCGGCGGCGGCGCCTTCGTCGGCGAGCGGGCGATCCACGTCTCCGCCATCGACCGCCGCGATCGCGCCGTGCTCTGTCTCACGGGGTTCAACAACCTCTCGGGATCGCCGCTCCAGGCGACCTTGCTCGACTACCTTTCCGGTTACTGGGCGGTGCGCAGCATGGGCGGCTGCCAGGACGCGATCCTGGTTCCCTCGGGTCGCGCCGAAGCCTGGATCGAGCTCGAGGCCAAGGCGTGGGACTTAGCACCCTTCAAGCTCATCGCCGAGGAAGCCGGAGCGCGCTTCTTCAACTTCGACGGCGGCTCCTCGATCTACGGCGGCAACGCCGTCATCTGCGCCCCGTTCCTCGAACCGGAGCTACGCGAGCTGGTGCGGCCCGCGGCCTGAGCCATGCCGGAGCTGCCTGACCTCCTGTACGTCTTGTCGCAGCTGCGCGAGCGGCTGCTCGGTCGCGTGGTCAGCTTGGAGCGCGTGCGCGAGCCGGTGGTGCTGCGCTTCACCGTCCGCGGGAACCTGTCGCTGCTTTTGGGCCGCACGCTGGTCGAGGCGTTCCGCAAGTCGCACTTTCTGGTGTTCCGCTTCGAGGGTCTCGACCTCGCCGTGAACCCGATGCTGGCCGGCCGCTTTCGGCTGTCCGAGCCGGGCAAGCCGGACGAAGCATCGCTCGGCTTCGCGCTCGGCTTCGGCGACTTGGAGCTGCGCTACCTCGACGACAAGAAGATGGGCAAGGCCTACCTGATCGCGAGCGACGACTGGAAGGCGATCCCGGGGCTGCAAACCGGGGGCATCGACATCCTCTCGCCCGAATTCAGCCGCGAGCGCTTCGTGAGCCTGCTGAAGCACCGCCGTGACCAGGTGCGGGTGTTCCTGCTCGACAAGAAAGCGCTCGACAGCCTGGGCAACGCCTACGCCGACGAGGTGCTGTTCGAGGCCGGGATCCATCCGAAGACGTTCTGCCGCTCGCTCTCGCACGACGACGGCGTGCGCCTGCACGACGCGATCGTCAAGGTGATGCGCGAGGCCGTTGCCGAGGTCGCGGGCCGCGCCGAGCCGATCGACGTCAAGGTGCGAGACTTCCTGAAGGTGCGGCGCAAGGAGATCTGCCCGCGCTGCGGCGCGAAGCTGCGCACGGCCGGCGTCAAGGGCATGGACTCCTGGTTCTGCCCGCGCTGCCAGCCCGCGCGGCGCCCCGGCTTCGTCGACTGGACGCGCACGGAGGAGTGAGCGATCATCCGTGTTCCTCGCGAGACCAGGCGCTACCGTACCCGAGAGCCACAGGCAGACGCTCGTGAGAACGAGCTGTGAAGTAACGGGCTGCGGAGCGCGCCGGATTCACTCCGGCGAGCGAAGCGGGGGGTTGGAGGGGGGCGCGGCGCAGCGCCCCCCTAAATAGAGGTGTCATGGCAAAGGACGATCTGATCGAGTTGCAGGGAGTGGTCGTGGAAGTGCTTGCCGGCGGGAATTACAAGATCAAGGTCAGCGATAACCACGAAGTGCTCGCTCGTCTGAACGGGAAGATGCGCCAGTACCGCATCCGCGTGATCCAGGGCGATCGCGTCACCGTGGGGGTCTCCCCCTACGACCTGAAGCGCGGCCTCATCACCTACCGCGCCAAGTAGGCCCCTGGCCCGCCTCCGCGCCGTCCTTTTCGACGTCGACCGGACGCTGCTCGACTTCGACAAGGCTGAGCGCACGGCCCTGCGTCAGGCCCTTCACTCGCTCGGCCTGCCCTGTCCAAAGAGCACGCTCGCGGCGTACCAGCGCATCAACCACGAGCTGTGGGCCGCTTTCCGCCGCGGCGAGATCACTCAGCCCGCGCTCGCGAAGCAGCGCTTCCGCCGCCTGCTGCGGGAGATCGGCGGCGATCCGAAGCAGGCTCCCCGCTTGGGCGCGGACTACCTCGAGCGGCTCTCGGGACGAGGCGACCGCCTGCCGGGCTGTCGGGCGGTGTTGCGGGCGCTCGGCAAGCGCTACCGCCTGGGCGTCGTGACCAACGGCATCGACCGCGTGCAGCGCTCGCGCCTCGCAGCTTCCGGGCTCGCGCCGCTCTTCGAGACGGTGGTCACTTCGCAAGGCTGTGGCTATGCCAAACCCGATCCGCGGATTCTTCACGTCGCGCTCAAAGCGCTCGGCGTCCCGGGCCGCCAGGCCGTCTACGTGGGCGACGACCCGGCAGTCGACGGCGCGGCGGCACGCGCGGCGGGTGTCGCCTTCGTCTGGATGGACCGTGGCGACCCGCCGCGCGGCGTGAGGCCGCGGCACCGAGTGCAAAGCCTGCTCGAGCTCAAGGATCTGCTCCACCGCAACCTATAATCGATGCCTCCCGCGGAGGCGATCACGGACTCCCCCGTTCTCATACCGCGCGTCGCCTCGGCTTCGGTCGTGTACCTGCGCGCCGAGATCCCGGCGAGTCACCCTTCCGCGCCGATCCTGGGCGAAGAGCGCATGGGCGCGGGAGTCGCGGTCTCGGGCGAGCACGTGCTGACGGCTCACTACATCGTGCTGGGCGCCTCGCGCGTGGAGCTCGTCGGCATCGACGGCCGGACGCGCGAAGTCGAGCACATCGCGCTGGATCACGAGAGCGGCCTCGCGCTCCTGACGAGCCGCCAGGGGGACCTCGAGCCGGCGCGCCTCGGCCCCGGGCCTGAGCTACGGCCGGGCGACCCGGTGTTCCTGTTGACCTGCACCAGCGAGAAGGAGCGGCGCGGTGCGAGCGGCCACGTCACCTTCGTCGGGCCGTTCGAAGCCTTCTGGGAGTACATGCTCGACCGCGCGATCATGACCACGATGGTGAACCCCGGCCTGGCCGGAGGACCGCTCTACGACTCCCGCGCGCGTGTGGTGGGGGTCGTCTCGCTCGGACTCGCGGCCGTCGGCCGCTTCAGCCTGGCGATCCCGCTCTCGCTGTTCCTCGAGCGACGCGAGCGGCTGGAAAGCGGCCGGGTTCCGTCGCCCGCCGAGAGGCGCGCCTGGGTGGGCTTCTATCCCCAGGCGAGCGAGGATGGGGTCGCGGTCAGCGGTCTCGTGCCGGGCGGCCCCGCCGAGGTCGCCGGGCTGCAGCGCGGCGATCTGCTGGTGAGCGTCGACGGCCACTCGGTGCACGGCCTGCGGCAGCTCTACACCCTGATCTGGCAGCGCGGGCCGGGCGAGCTGATCGGAATGCAGGTTCTGCGCGGCGAGGCGATCCAGGAGATCCAGGTTCTCTCGGGCGACCGCTACGAGTTCTTCAAGTGAGAACACTGGTCCACGACGCGCGCCTGGTGGCGCCGATGGACGACGCCAAGAGCCGCTTTGCAGGCGGCTACGTGCTGGTCGAAGACGACCGCATCGTCACCGTCGGCCCGCCGCCGCTGCCACCGGGGCTCGCCGTCGATCGTCGCATCGACGCGAGCGGCAAGATCGTCCTGCCCGGCCTCGTCAACACCCACCACCACCTGCCCCAGGTCCTGACGCGCAACGTCCCGCGTGTCCAGGAGGCACCGCTCTTCCGCTGGCTGGTCGAGCTCTACGAAGTCTGGCGCCACCTCGACCAGGCGGCGGTCACCGCCGCCGCGAGGGTCGGCCTCGGCGAGCTGCTGCTGACCGGGGCCACGACCACGACCGACCACCTCTATTTGTTCCCGAAGGGCCACGAGCGTTTCATCGATGCCGAGATCGAGGCGGCGCGCGAGCTCGGGATCCGCTTCCACCCGACGCGCGGCTCGATGAGCCGCGGCCAGAGCCAGGGCGGCTTGCCGCCGGACGTCGTGTGCCAGGACGAGGAGACGATCCTCGCCGACTCGCGGCGCCTGATCCGCGACTACCACGACCCGCGGCCGCGCGCGATGCTCAGGATCGCGCTCGCGCCCTGCGCGCCCTTCTCGGTCAGCGAAGACCTGATGCGCCGCACCGCCGAGCTCGCGCGCGAAAACGGCCTGCGGCTCCACACCCACCTTGCCGAGACCAAGGACGAGGAGCTCTACTGCGAGCAGGTCTACGGCTGCCGCCCGGTCGAGTTTCTGCGGCGGCTCGGCTGGCTGGGCGAGGACGTGTGGCTCGCCCACTGCGTCCACCTCTCGCCCGAGGAGATCCGTCTCTTCGGCGAAACCGGGACCGGCGTCGCGCACTGCCCGACCTCGAACTTCCGGCTCGGCTCCGGCGTCGCACCCGTGCGCGAGATGCTGGAGGCGGGTGTGCCGGTAGGTCTGGGTGTCGACGGCTCGGCGAGCAACGACAGCTCCAACATGCTGGCCGAGCTACGCCAGGCGCTGCTCGCGCACCGCCAGGGCCGCGAGCCGGAGCGCTGGCTGACGGCGGAGGACGTCTTCTGGCTGGCGACGCGCGGCGGCGCGCGCTGCCTGGGCCGCGACGACGTCGGCAGCCTCGAGCCCGGCAAGGCCGCCGACCTGGTGCTCGTCGACACGCGCCGGCTCTCCTACGCGGGCGCCGGCAGCGACCCGCTCGCCGCGCTCGTATTCTCGCCGTGGCCGGAGCCGGTCGATACCGTGATGGTCAACGGGAGGATCGTGGTCGAACGCGGCGAGCTCGTCGGCATCGACGTGCCGCGGTTGGTGGAGCAGGCCGAGCAGGCCGCGGCGGCGCTGCTCGACGCGGCCGAGCGCACGAGCGGCCGGGACTACCGGCGCAAGTCCGGAGTCAAGTCTTGAGTCAGAGCCAGCCGGCGCTGGGTGCACGCTAGAATGCCGGCGGTGAGCAAGCTGGTCGGGCGCAATGCGCCGCGTCGCGAGGGGCCCGAGAAGCTCTGCGGAGTAGCGAAATACGTCGACGACTACGCGCTCCGCGGCTGCCTGTTCGGTGCTACGCTGCGATCGACGATCGCTCGCGGGCGGATCCGCTCGGTCGTTCTCGATCCGGCCTTCCCCTGGCACGAGTACGTCGTGGCGACCGCCGACGACATCCCGGGCGCCAACTACGTTGCGCTGATCGAGAACGACCAGCCGCTGCTCGCGAAGGACCGCGTCCGGCACCTGCAGGAGCCGATCCTGCTCGTGGCTCACAGCGTGCGCGCCAAGGCCTACGCGGCGCTCGCGCACGTGCGCGTCGAATACGAGGCGGAGGCGCCGCTGTTCGACCCCGAGCAGTCGCAGGCCGTCTTCAAGACCTTCCACATCGCGCGCGGTGACGTCGAAGCGGCGCTCGCCGGTGCCGACGTGATCGTCGAGGGCGAGTACCGCCTGCCGCACCAGGAGCAGGCCTACATCGAGACGAACGGCGCCGCGGCCTGGTTCGAAAAGGACGGCACGCTCGTGACGCTCGGCTCGCTGCAGTGCCCGCACTACGTCGTGAAGGCGCTCAAGGCTTCGTTCGCGCTTCCCGAGGAGAAGGTGCGCGTGATCCAGGCGGTCACCGGCGGCGGCTTCGGCGGCAAGGAGGAGTACCCGAACGTCATCTGCGCGCACGCGGGGCTCTTGGCGCGCAAGGCCGGGCGGCCGGTCAAGATCATCTACGACCGCCACGAAGACATGGCGGCCACGACCAAGCGGCACCCGGCGGTGATCCGTTTCCGCAGCGGGGCGACGCGCGACGGCCGTCTCGTCGCGCAGGACGTCGAGATCCTGATGGACGGCGGCGCCTACGTGACGCTCTCGCCGGTGGTGCTGTCGCGGGGCACGCTCCACGCTACCGGCCCCTACGACTGTCCCGACGTCCGCATCCGCTCGCGCGTCGTGATGACGAACACACCGCCGAACGGCGCCTTCCGCGGCTTCGGCGCCCCGCAGACGCTCTTCGCAGCCGAGATGCAGATGGAGCGGCTCGCGCACAAGCTCGGTCTCGACCCGATAGCACTCCGGCGCAAGAACGCGGTCCAGGCAGGCTCGACCTTGCCCGTGGGCCAGACCTTGCGCGAGAGCGTCGGTGCGCGCCAGGCGCTCGAGGCCTGCGTGAAGCGCAGCGGCTACGCGCGGCGCGCTCGCGAGTGTACGCGCTGGAATCGCAGCCCGAAGCGGCCGTCGTGGCGCGGGATCGGCCTCGCCCTCGTCCACCACGGCGCGGGCTTCACGGGCAGCGGCGAGCTCTATCTCGGAAGTCGTGCGGCGGTGACGCTCACGCGGGAAGGCGAGCTCAGGGTGCTCTCGGGCTCCACGGAGTTCGGGCAGGGCACCACCACGCTCTTCAGCCAGATCGTGGCCGAGACCTTGGGTGTGCCCCTGGAGCTCGTGACGGTCGAGACGCCCGACACGGCGCGCGTCCCGAACAGTGGTCCCACGGTCGCGAGCCGCACCTGCATGATGGTCGGACGCCTGCTGCGCGAAGCGGCGCTCGAGCTGCGGGCGGCGCTCAGCGCCATTGGGTCGCCCTTTCCCGCCACGCCATCCGCCCTGAAGGCCGCCGCGCGCAAGCTGTGCGGAGATGCGCCAGCGAAGCGCTTCGAGGCGGTCTATCGCAAGCCCGACTGGGTGAGCTGGGACGACAAGAGCTACACCGGCGACGCCTACGAGGCCTACAGCTACGGCGCCATGGCCGTGGAGCTGGAGATCGACAAGGCGACTTTCGAAACCGGCATCCGCGGCGTGTGGATCGCGGCCGACATCGGCGGCGTGATCCATCCGCTGTTCGCCGAGGGCCAGGTGATCGGCGGTGCGACGCAAGGGCTCGGCTATGCCCTGCTCGAGTCGGTGTTGTACGAGGGCGGCGTGATGAAGAACGCGCGCTTCACCGACTACACGATCCCGACGGCGCTCGACACTCCGCGCATGGACGTGGCCTTCGTGCCGTCGCCCTATTCGCTCGGGCCGTTCGGCGCCAAGGGCGTGGGCGAACTGCCGATGGACTTTCCGGCGCCCGCGGTGGCGGCGGCGGTGCGGCACGCGACCGCTCGCTTCGTGGATGCCCTCCCGATCACACCCGAACGGATCGCGAGCGCGCTCTCCAAGGACGCCGCGTGAGGACCCGCTTCACGGTCAACGGCAAAGCCCGCTCGTTCTCGGGCTCCGGGATGAAGCGCCTGCTCGACGTGCTGCGCGAGGATCTGGAGCTGCCAGGGACCAAGGAAGGCTGCGGCGAGGGCGAGTGCGGGGCCTGCACGGTGTTGCTCGACGGTCAGGCCGTCGTGAGCTGCCTGATCCCGATCGCGCAGGTGGCGGGTCGCCGCGTGGCGACGGTCGAGTCGCTCGGTCGCCCGGATCGACTCGGCACGCTCCAGGAGGCGTTCCTTGCCGAGGGCGCCGCGCAATGCGGAATCTGCACGCCGGGCATGCTGATGACCGCCGCGGCCTACCTGCGCCGGGGCGGACGCGCCGACGACGGCGCGATCCGCCGCGAGCTCGCGGGCAACCTGTGCCGCTGCACGGGCTATCAGCACATCGTGAGCGCGGTGCAGAAGGCGGCGCGCCGCGGGAGCGCGGGCCGACCGCGAAAGCGCGCGTGAGGGGCGACGCGGAAGCCGCCGGCGTCCTGCGGCCGCGCACGCCGGCCGAGGCCGTCCGGCTGTTCCAGAAGCACAAGGACGCGCTGCCGATCGCCGGCGGCACCGATCTCATGGTCGCCTGGAACGCGGGGGGCCTCGCGGGCCGCACCTTCCTCGACGTGTCGTCGCTGCGCGCGTGGTCGGGCATCCGGCAGGCGAAGCATGCCCTGATTCTCGGCTCGCTCGCCACGCACACCGAGTTGCAGCGGCACCCGCTCGTGCTCCGGCGTTTCCCGCTGCTCGCGCAAGCCTGCGCCACGGTCGGCGGTGTCCAGATCCAGAACCGCGGCACGATCGGCGGCAACGTCGCAAACGCCTCGCCGGCCGGTGACACCTTCCCGCCGCTCGCCGTCTACGCAGCTACGGTCGCGCTCGTCTCGGCCGGCGGCCCCCGCCAGGTCCCGCTGCTCGAGTTCTTCACCGGCCCCAAACGCACCTGCCTGGCGCCGGGCGAGCTCGTCGAGTCGGTACGGATCCCGCTCCCGGCGCGACCGCCGCAGCGCGCCATTTTCCGCAAGGTCGGAACGCGGGCGGCCCAGGCGATCTCGAAGACCGTGGCCGCGGGGCTCTTGTGGCTGAAGCGCGACGGGACGGTCGAGGAACTGCGCTTTGCGCTCGGCAGCATGGCTCCCACCGTGCGGCGGCTGCGGAGCGCCGAGGCCTTCGTCCAGGGCCGGCGCTTGACGCCCGCCGTCGTGCGCGAGGCCGTAGCCCTCGTCTCCGACGACGTGGCACCGATCGACGACGTGCGCTCGACCGCCGAATATCGCCTGGCCGTCTCCCGCAACCTGCTGTTGCGCTTCCTGAGTGAGCCCCGATGAAACACAAGAAGGCCCCGCTCTCGCTCGGTCCGGCGGTCACGCGCCGGCTGCTCGGCCCCGTGCGCCGCGCGGGCGCCGCGTTCGCGCGTGCCTACCCGGGCGAGTCCTTTGGCCGGCAGCCCGTCCACACCGTTTACGGCGGGGCCCAGCTCTTTCGCGCCGATTCGGTGCCCAAGCTCGGGACCCTGGCGCTCAGGGCGTTCGCCGAGCACGCGCCGTCGGCGGGGGCCTTCGCCGCGGCGATCGGGCTGCAGGCGCCGGAGGGAGCGCCGCCGGCCGAGTTCGCGGCCACGATCCACGCCCGCGTGAAGGCCAAGCTCGAGCGCGAGCCGGTCGAAGACTTCCGGATCGATTTCGAGGACGGCTACGGGAACCGCCCCGACCCCGAGGAGGACGGCCACGCCGAGACCGCCGCGCACGAGGTTTCGCGCGGCTTCAAGGAAGGCACGCTCTCCCCCTTCATCGGCATCCGCATCAAGCCGCTCTCGCCCGAGCTCGCCGAGCGCGCGCTCCGAACGCTCGACCTGTTCGTGACGACACTGATGCACGAGGCCCGCCGGCTGCCCGAGGGCTTCGTCGTCACCTTGCCCAAGGTGACGATGCCCGAGCAGGTCTCGGTGCTGGTAAGCGCGCTCAAGACGCTCGAGCGCCGCAATCGGCTGAGCCCGGGCGCGCTCAAGCTCGAGCTGATGGTGGAAACGCCGCAAGCGATCCTGAACGGCCGCGGCGTGGCGGCGCTGCCTGCCCTCGTCGCGGCCGCCGCGGGCCGCTGCACGGGCGCTCACTTCGGGACCTACGACTACACCGCCGCCTGCCGCATCACCGCCGCGCACCAGACGATGACGCATCCCGCCTGCGAGTTCGCCAAGCAGGTGATGCAGGTCGTGCTCGCCGGCACTGGCGTGCAGCTCTCCGACGGCGCCACCAACGTGATGCCCATCGCCCCGCATCGCGCGGCGCCCGGCGGGCGACCGCTCACGCAGGAGCAGCGGCTCAAAAACCGGGCGGCGGTCCAGCGCGCGTGGCAGCTCCACTTCGACGACGTACGTAGCTCGCTGCGCAACGGCTACTACCAGGGCTGGGACCTGCACCCGGCGCAGCTGCCGACCCGTTACGCCGCGGTCTACTCGTTCTTCCTCGAAGGGCTGGAGACGGCGTCGCTGCGGCTCCGCAGCTTCATCGAGAAGGCGGCACAGGCGACACTCGTCGGCGACGTCTTCGACGACGCTGCGACCGGCCAGGGCCTGCTCAACTACTTTCTGCGCGGGGTGGGCTGCGGCGCCATCACGGAGGAAGAGGCGAGCGCGAGCGGCCTCAGCCTCGACGAGCTCAAGAGCCGCTCGTTCCTCAAGATCATGCAGTCGCGGCGCGAAGGCACCTCGGCCTGACGTATGCTTGAAGACGCCGACTGCTCCACTGGAGGTGTCCATGCGTTGCCCTCCCAACGCGGGGAGGCCGAACCGGGTTGTTGCTGGTCGCTTGGTTGCCATCGTCCTGGCGACGATCAGCCCGCTGGGCGCTTGCATGGCGCCCCGACCCCAGACCCCCGAGGAGGCGCTCATCGCCCGAGGGCGCCAGCTCTTCTTCAATGAGACGTTCGCCGGCAACGGCCGCACCTGCGGCACCTGCCACCGCGAAGAGCGCAACTTCGCGATCGATCCGACCTTCATCGCCAGTCTGCCCAAGGACGATCCGCTGTTCGTGGCGGAGCAGCAGCCGGCCCTGAAGCAGAACTTCGAGAACCCGCGGTTGATGCGCGGGCAGGGGCTGATTCTCGAAAACCTCGACGGCTTCGACGACCTAGCGAACCGGTTCACGCAGCGCGGCGTGCCGCACGTGCTCGGCCTGCGTACCTCGATCGCCAGCCCGCAGGGCCCGCGCACCGGCTGGTCCGGAGACGGCGCGCCCGCCGACGGCTCGCTCAGGGCATTCGCGGTGGGCGCCGTGATCCAGCACTTCACGAAGCGGCTCGATCGCGTCGCCGGCGTCGACTTCCGGCTGCCCAGCGAGGACGAGCTCGATGCGCTCGAGGCGTTCCAGCTCTCGCTGGGGCGACAGGCCGACCTCACGCTGCCCCTCCCGCTCAAGGGCGTCGTGGCCAAACGCGGCCAGGAGATCTTCCTGGACAATACGCTCGGCAAGTGCAACATCTGCCACCGCAACGCCGGCGCCAACGCGACACTCGGACCGACGGACGCCGGCAACGCCAACTTCGACACCGGCGTCGAGGATCTGCCGGACCAGCCCGCCGATCTCACCGGCGAGCGGATGCCGCCGGACGACGGGCTGGGCATACCAGGAAACCGAACCTTCAACACGCCGCCGCTCGTGGAAGCGGCCGATACCGGGCCGTTCTTCCACAACAACGCGATCGAGACCATCGAGGGCGCGGTTGGCTTCTACGACGGCGAGGCCTTCAACAACTCGCCCGCTGGACGCTTCCTGGCGAGCACCGATCCAGACGGTGAGGGGATCGAGCTCGACGGGACGCAAATCGTCGCGATCGCCGCGTTCCTGCGCGTGATCAACGCGCTCGAGAACATCCGCTCGAGCGTCGAGCTCTTGACCCGAAGCGCGGCGATGGGCTTCTCCGAGCGCCAGGAAGGTTTGCGGCTGCTACGGCTCGCGATTCACGATACGAGCGACGGCATCGTGGTGCTCTCCGGCGCCGGCCTCCACCCCGAGGCCGTGACCGACCTAAAGGCGGCCAGGGACCTCGCCGAGCGGGCCGCGACGAGTCTCTTCGGCCGGCGCCGCACGACTCGCGAGGCGATCCAGGCGCTGGAGCGCGCGCGCTCCCAGATGATCGACGCGCAGCCATGAGGGGGCTTCGAGGAAAGGAGAGACCCATGCGCAGGCTCATGAAAGCAGCCGTGCTTGTATGCGTGTCGCTCGCGACGCCGGGGCCCGCCTACCCCCAGAAAGCCACTGAGCAGTTCATCCCCCTGGGGCAGTCGCCTGGTGCCTCCGGCAAGGTCACCTGGATCGGCGAGATCGTCGGGACGGACCCTGCACAGCGGACGCTCAGCATCGGCGAAGCCCAGGGCACGCACACGGTGAAGCTCACGGACAAGACTCGCATCTTCCTGGACCGCAGCAAGCTCAAGCAGAGCAACGTCACCGGGAGCATCGCCGACCTCCAGAAGGGCCGCCGAGTGGAAGTGAAGTACGAGGGGCCGGGGCCCACGCCGGCAGCCGATTGGGTGAAGGTCGAGATCAGCCAGCCGTAAGGTGGCGGAGGAGGAGCAAAATGGCCGTCACGCTGAAGAAGATCACGATCTGGCGCGGCGAGATCGACAATCGGGCGGGTGCTTTGGCGCGCGTGCTCGAGCCGCTCCGTGCGGCGCGCGCCAGCCTGGACGTGGTGATGGGTTACCGCATCCCCGGCCAGCCCGAGCGCGCAGTGATCGAGGTGTGGCCCGTGTCAGGCAAGAAGGTGTCTCAGGCCGCCGAGGCGGCCGGCCTGCGGCCGTCGGAGACGCCGTCGCTGCTGGTGACGGGCGACGACCGGCCCGGGATGGGCCACGCGATGGCGCGCGCGGCTGCGGACGCCGGGATCAACATGGTGTTCCTGGTGGCCCAGGTGATCGGCCGGCGCTACTCGGCCGTGTTCGGCTTCGAGTCGGCGGCCGACGCCGATCGCGCAGCGGCCCTGTTCAGGAAGCTCAAGCCGGGCAAGTAGCACGCCCGACGTGGCTGGGATGCCGCTAGTGCTTCCGCACCAGCCACGCGGCCGCCCAGCCCACGAGCGTGAGCAGGCCCAGCATCGCCCAGGCCTGGTCGTGGGCGAAGGTCAAGGTCGGGAAGTGGTTGCTCAGCATGATCATCACCAGCGGGACCACGATGAAGGTGTTGTGCTTCGAGCGCTCCTTGGCGCGGGCGCCGAGAGTCAGATCGGGCGGGCGGCCCGCCCGGATCGCCTCGACCATCGCGCGCTGCGCCGGCAGGATTCGCTCCCAGACGTTCGCGGCCATGATCGTGCCGAGCGCCGCCCCGACGTGCATGTAGGCCGCGCGGGCCGACATCACGTGGCCGAGCGCCCACGCCGCGGTCAGGATCAGCAGGAAGGACACCGGCGTCGCGAACAGGCCGGGCACGAAGCGCCAGAGCGTGTCGTAGACGATCCAGGCGAGCGGCAAGAGCGCCAGGCCGATCGCGATCGCGGCACCCGCGCTGAGCTCGGCGTCCGGCTCCTGCAAGAGGCCGCCCATGTAATAGACGACGACCAGCAGTGCCATGCCGGTGGCCCAGGTGAGCGCCGCTTCCCACTTGAACCAGTGCAAGGTCTTCGGCATCGAGGCGAGGCCCGGCCGCTTCTGGACGACGTAGAAGCCGCCGCTATGGACCATGTAGAGCTCGCCGCCCGGGTTTTCGACCGCGTCCTCGAGGCGGCGGTCGAGCCACATGAAGAGCCAGGTCTGCCCGATCCACAGGATGCCGCTGAAGAGATGCAGCCAGCGCAGCAGCAGGTTCGCCCAGTCGTGGAGGCTCAAGGCTAGCTCCCGCGGTAGG